>Ga0325401_1001506_pt1 | contig 19700 bp, 11 predicted proteins | sample PopdelMetagenome_FD_205666 | JGI IMG/M metagenome (GOLD analysis project Ga0325401, IMG submission 205666) | Populus deltoides microbial communities from Bellville, Georgia, United States - Xylem-PdKOR-R2 | ecosystem: Host-associated > Plants > Phyllosphere > Stem > Wood/Secondary xylem | place... | reverse complement strand
GCTGCACCACTCAGAATATGGTTCTAGATTATGAGCAGGGGTTTCAAATAAGGTTGCTCGGTTTTAAAATATAGAGGCAGTTTGGAATTGTTAAAAATTTTAATTCTTTTTATTTAAATTAATTTTTTTTATGTTATTGAATTGTTTTACAAGGATTCATGAACAGTAAAGTATTCCGGTCATTGTCTGTGGAGAGCTGAAATCGCATAAAAGCCGGTCACTTTACCTTTCTTTTCCCATGGTACGGAAAGAACTGGAAGTGCCAAACAGGACAGCCCAGCTCAGCTCATATTAGTTGCCTGTCTAAGCTGAAAAACCGACTGATCTGATCCATTTTGACAGAAGATTTCAGGAGAATCATCAGTTACAGGACTGTATGTGTGGCTGCGGTGGTGACAGCGAAAAACGTTCTGACAAAGGAGAGGTTGAAGGCAAATGACTAGCTAGTCCTCCAGCCGGCAGGCAGAGTAAGGATTAGAAACTTCACATGGGGTTGTACAGAGTGCAGGCATGGATGGGATATTTATTATTATGTATTTATAATTTAAAATCACATTTATAAGGATAATTATGGATGATTATGTATATAACTAAACTAATTCTCTTCTTAGATATAGAAGGGAATTAGGGAGTTAAAATATAGGAAGTTGCTGTAAATCTGTTTGAGTCCTTACAAGCATTAAAATTGTATTGTTCTTCATTGTTTTTTTTTAGATTATAATATAAATTTTTTATCTATATTTTTATTTTTTAAATTACATAATATTTACATAATTAAAAAGAAACATCAATTTACATTTGAGGAGAATTAAACAATAAAATAGAGAAAATAATTTTACAAACCATAAAAAAAATAAAGAAAAGACAAAACAAGCATACCATGTTTAATATTACATTAATTAAACAATAAAAAACACAATCACATTAATTTAGATCATTTGTTGTAATTTGGATCCCATCATAACTGGAACAAAAACCAAGACCTTTTTTTTTGTAAAAAAAATGACAATTTGCTTTTGAGAAAAATAACTTTTACACATAAAATTAATTTATAATTAACGTCAATAAAAATCAAACCATGTAATCAACTCTAATATCACTGTTAGGTTTCTTAAAACACATAAATACAGAGAAAACAATAAATTAATTTTTTTTCGAGAGTTCCCAGGGTCTCAGTGGACAATCTAGGGTGTGACCATCCTTTTCAAAACTAGATTATCACAAACCAAAAGTCATCTCGTCTTCTAACCATAGTACACACAAACTAAAAGTGAGAAATATTATAAAAAAAATTTAGGAGAGGGGTTGCTATATCTTTGAGTACTAGCTTTTTTTTTTTTTTGTGCTTGCAAGTGCTTTTCTATTATATGTATAATTACATAGTTTTTCTTTACACAAAATATGAGGCATACCATTTTATTTATATGGAAACTTGATAATCCTATAAATAATAAAATATCAATTTGCTTCTTGAATAATATCATATATAGTATTTCATAATAATTTTTAAAAATTTATTCTTTCAAGTCGCTGATTGATTTTCTAGGTCTAGAATTATAATTCCTTATATTAATTATATTTTAGTTCTTAATTTCTAAAACTTATTCACAAACAAGTCACACTTGATTAATTATTTCAGTTTAATTTCTAACCAATAGTTCTTAATGTATGTGATCCATTAGATTCCTAATAAGTTGACCTAAATATAAATTATAATTCTAAATAAATAAAATAATTTAATTTATGTATACTTAAAGATCAAGTGCATCATTTAGCAAAGTGTTATGATCTTTTAAATATTAAAAAAATTATAAATAGTTTAACTTAATCTTTTAATAAGTCGTTTCTTAATAGAATTGTCATGTAAGTCTTTTCATATATACATACATGTGATATATCTATACAAAATCCTCATGCATTAAGTGTACTTGTCTTTCAACTAGTATCTACATGTTAGTTTTAGATATTTCTTATACCTTAGGTTATAAGAACAACTATTTTTTTATATTAAAAAAACATAACATGTATAAATCTCAATGCCTCAGATTATAAGAACTATTTTTTTTATAAAAAAAAACATAACATGTTTAAATCTCAATGACTCTAATTAATATACAATCTTAATAGAACAAGAAAAAATATTTAAGACAAAAAAACTTGTATACAATCAAAATCTCACAATTATAACAATTTTATAATTTTATTTATAAAATATTTTTATGTGAAGAATATTAGATTTATTAATTAAATATTAAATTAATAAAAAAAATTATATTCATTAATTAAATATTAGACTTAAAAATAAATATACTTTTTGAACAAAGTCAAAGTATCAAAGTAATGCCTACTAGACGTATATTCTAACAGAAAGACACTATCGTCTCGTCCCAGAAACATGCCGCTGGGAGTCAAATTACTTCATGGTGAACACGTACGAACATATTTTTGTCATGAAAAGCAACGGATTTAACAACAGCAGAGAAGTGTACGATGGAATCATTCAAACAAACTAAGCCAATGGAAACAGAGGGGGGGGAAAAGTGGGAAAGGAAAGACCAGTCAAATGTGAGGAGATGTTCTGCGCCTTCCAGTCAACTATAAGTTGTACAGTGACTGACTGCACACAACCGCCCATCCTAGAAAGCCATAGAAAGATACCATCTAGGAAACTACATGTTCTATATCTCTTGCCATTTTCTTTTCTATTCACATGCCAATTTAGTGTCAAAGCTGCTCAAGCAGATAGCAAAAGCCTGGAATGCAGACAAAGGATACCGGTAATCCATGGTGAACAAATCTTTGCCAACCTTACCGAATTGAAGAATCACCTTGTCATGATCAGATTGAGCAGGCTGCGAAGGTGTTGGTGCACCAGCAGCAGGCTGCGTTGCAGCAACAAGCTGAAAGTTCTTGACAGAGGCAACCGACACTCTCCCACGGAAATTAAGGCACCAGCACTGCAACTGTTCATGCCATCTTGGTGACTTGTTCCGGAGGACCAGTGGTCTCTCCTTTCCCTCATCTTCTTCTCGAGGCCCAACAATGTTGGAGAACCGGGAACTACTAAACTCAGTTGAATTGTCAATTGATTTCGAGAAGGAAATGCTCTGAAATGAGTCTTCAAGCGAGCAAGGTAGGAGCTCAGGCTGGCCTGGTACAGAACCACCAGGCTCAAGGGATGATACAGGGATTGAGTGCATGGTGCAGTGCATCCTTCGTGGACCCCGGGTGCCAAGCACATTCAGCTCATATGTAACATGAGCAATGTTGTAGCTGCCTGTAGGAACCTTTGGAGAAACTTTCTTTGAGTAGAACCTACGGCTTCGGCCAGGTGGGGAAAGCTGAGCATTATTATAGGGGGGCTGCGTGTCATAAATTATAAATTTGGTTCCCAGAAAATTTGACCTGAAACAAGAACAATAAGCATTTCAACACAATTCCGACACATAAGTACAGCAATTCGTTGAACTTTGTGCATTTAATGTTTCCTTTTGTGCATTAGTCATTGCAGAACTTTTTTTATTATTATTAACATGTGTGTCCGGGCCAGCTTGCGCGCACCTCGACTAATCTCACAAACCCTGAAGTTAAAGACCATTGCAGAACTTCTTATAATGATACCTAGAGGTAGGAAGTCTTAAAAGCACCAACTCACATGCTTAACAAACCCTAGCAATAAATGGTTAATATCTTGGACACCTTGACCTCACTAGAAGGGTCTAAATCAATTCATCACTCTTATCTTTAAGATCCTTGATCAAGTAAAATTTATATGATGCATGAAACAATCAATAGCTACATTTCTGATGCATCTGCAGAGCAAACAATTATCACCCCCTCACATGGAGAAACAGAAAGAAAAATTTAACCAAATCTTTAGCCTAGCTTCAGGTATCACAAAAGAAAAAAATGACATGGCTAAGCTGACATTTAAACTATAGTAGCATACTCATACACATGCATGCTAGCAAGTGGCACCCATACACACTTAATCCTATACAATAGAGAAACAGAATATATTCCTACTAAAAACAAAAAAGAAATATACAGTTCAAGTTTACAGAAAAACCATGCAATGAGATTATTGACTATATAGCTAGGTAATAAGTACACCTTGGTCTACTAGACAATGGAGGTTGCTATATTATATTAGCTCTTAAGGGGACTGCCATGCATGGATTAGGCCAGTTTTGAACCCAAATGGAATGTTAATTAAACATATATTGTCTTCAAGTCATAACTAAAGGAAATTACCACAATCCAATGCAAGACTAGTATGACAATTGTACCATAAATTTGGGGCATTAGCAACTAATCAAATATCATACAGAAAATGAACTCTCACCTTAGTTTTCCAATATATGTGCTGCTTGATTTTGATATGTTGTCTGCATCCATGGAAATTACATATTCTGTGCAAGTAGTTCTCCGAGAACGTTTTGCAGACAGAAGAAATTTTCCATTTTCAACAAGCAAAGCTGCAAAGCATTAAATTAATAAACAGCATATTAATATAGAATACTATAGTGCATTGAGGAAACTTTGTATCAAATAGTTTAGTTGCTGAATGAGAGTAATATAGTGATTTTTGTTATCTTTGGGGGGTAATAACTTAGATTGATAAAGTAGAACTGGAGCAACAATTCAAAGAAGATCAATAGGATATCTTAGAACAGCAGATTCGGTAGACAGTTTCCAAAAGTTTGCTTGATAGATATTTTAATGAAGAACTTCGTATGCATAGCCATTAAAAAGAATTTGCTACCCATTTACACAACTGACTTTTGGAAAGAAGAAATTTCCTTTTCAATAAAATCATAATGCGAGTCACTTGCACAAACTAATTAAAAAAAAAAAGGGTGAATCATTGAATAACTGTCTTTCCAGGCCAGTAGGACAAACTTAATAGAAAGAAAACTAAACAGATAATATAGAGTAATGTTACTTTAAAATAAACATTCAAGAAAACAAAAGCCACAATTGTGTGAGAGAGACAGAACACATCGGATGCATGTCAATCAGGCATCTGGATCGTGAAAACAACTTGCCGCAATCAAATTGGTCTCTTTGCAACATAGAAAATGAATTGCAACTAATCAGGAAAAAAAAAATTGTGTCTAGCTGGTTAAACAACTGACAGAAGCAACTTCTAGTTTTGGCACGGTAATAAGAAGGCACCATTAATGCAACTTTAGAAACATGATTAAATGTCATTAACAAGGACAAGCAGCGCAGCTATGCATCACTGTAGAAACCACAGCATCATGACACAACCAAATGCATGGAGGTAAAACACATTCATTACTTCCATCCATGAAGACCACAAGAAACTAGAGAGAAGGAGATTAGGGTTGGTAAGTTAACCGCATACATCAATATAAGACCAGTATTTACAAAACAGGTCACATAAAAGTCATGACAATCAAATGCCAAAATGTCAAGAGAAAAGCTCACCAGGGCTAAGGCAAAGGAAAAGATGGTAAGTTAAGTTTGATTTGTCCCTCTTTATGAAACACTGGACGGTTCCATCCCTGGGCCCTGGCTATAAATGGATAACGAAAAAATTGTCAATTATCACTCTGTCATAGCAAACCCCATACAAAATAACTTTGTGCATCCACATGTTAATTCTCAGATAGAACCTTGCATAGACAGAACTTGGTTGAAAGGAAAACAACCTTATACAAGTATGAAAATGACCTCGTATAAAGATATTATAGAGGCAAGACAAAGTATGAACAAAAGCATGTACGAACCTCACCTGCTTCAGGGAAACAGGGAAGGTGATCTTCCCAGAGAACTCTGGACTTCTTACAATTTCTTTACACATTTCCCTCCAAGCCCTGCACACAGAAGCACAAGCAACAACATGCTTGCGAGCAGGCCATGTGCTCTCACTTGCCTCCAATCTCTTGATCACATCTCGCAGTAATTCTGGCGGAAGATCAGCCCACGGACTATCCTGAATGACCACAGGCTGGTCAAGCAACTCACATGCTGAGCCATGAGATTTCCCTCTGAAATGACCTGGCAGCCTGACCTCAAAACTCCGCCTCGACAAGCTCCCAAATCCATCCCTCATGTCACGAACTATACTACGGAATGACATTTTCTCTAATACACTGGCAGCCCCAAGTTAATGAACACTTGAAAATGGATGCTGCATAAAGCAATTTTACGCTTAAGCGGATGAAAGATTACTGACCAAGAATTGTACACAACAGAAAATCAAACAAAATAGTTTTAAATTTCAGCTATAACTACAATGCTTACTAACTAAGAAAGAAGAGAGATAAGGGAAAAGGCACAAAGCAAGTAAAGAAGATTCCTATAAAAGAAAAGAGTCACATGGACCCAAAGCACCTAAAACACCAGACTTTTATCAGAAACGTCTTTTGGCGGGTTTTAAACTAATCTTTAAATCCAAGATGCCATCAATTCAAATCTAACTTTCTTTTAGCACACTCTCGCTCAAATTAAGATTCTCAACAGAAAGGAAATATTTATAGAACCATACCCGTTCTTTAATTACAAATTATGCAATAGTGAAAAGAGAAAAGAAGAAGCAAATTCATTTGTCACTTTACTCAAATCTAACTTCCTGTATTGTATAAATTTATCCAAATAAAGAAGCTTAAACCAGAAATTCGACAAGCAAACCATATCTCTAAACAGAAAAGACTTGGAATGGGTCTCACACATTTTGGATAAAAACTCAAAAGTTCATCTCTCATGAAGAAATTTAAGAGCCAAGTCTTAAAAACTCAAAAAACATAATATTATATGAAGATGCTAGAGCTTTTCTGTTCATAGAACGAATGTCATAAACTACACCGTGGAGTTCTGCCTTATCTACTTTTATCACCTAATTTACTTTTTGGCCCCTAAATTTTGTTAAGATTTGGGGCTAACATTGCATTTCAGGTTCGGAAAAAAAAATCTAGAGAGCAAAAAAAACTAACCTTTTCAAACCCCAAAACTGATCAAATATCCATTCTTCAACTCTCAAACATCACCGATCATCAAATCAAGAACAAAAATCACAACTTTCCACATAAACTCTGCAACAAAAACAACACTTCATCCTCACCAAAACACCAATATCCAAAATGTTTAGCAGCCCACAAAGGGAAAAGCTTTGGAAGTTCAAGAAATCAAACAAAAAACAAAAGTTTGACTATCCCAGGTCAGAAAAATGAAATCCTGCGCAACCTAAAAATAACACGAAGAATGTGTCTTGGAAATTCGAATCAAAGACTTAAAATTCAGACATCTTTCCGGTAATTATCTCGAGAAAAAAGCAGAGAATCACCGAATCTAAGAAATATATACACATATATATATAAAGAGGAAAAAAAGGGAAACAGAGAAGTGGAAGGTGGAAGCACTAAAATAAAGCATGATAGCTCACCATTCTTCTCCACAGAGTCAGATCCTTAGCTTCACCGCACGATTTCTCTCTCTAGAAAAGTCTACAACGACAGGCACAGGCAGACTTGTTTGATTAAATCCAATTTACGAAATTAATTCTAGCATAGAGGCATAAGAAAAAGAGAATTAGCTTCCTTTTATTTTACTATTATTTTCTGAACAGTACGACACGGTTTAAATTTAATTTAATATTATAGATAAATATAGCATGCCACTTTTGAAGTAGAAGTAGACTTGTAATAAATTGAACTGAAGTGGAACTTGTCTCTTCTCTTTATGATAACTCGCCTATCTTATCCTTAGACAAATTATCATTTTGGTCCTCGATCCACGATGACCTTTACTTTCCGTTTCATTTATTCAACTGCCGTTATCCGACTTCCCAACGGCGTTATGTGTCTCTTCATCAAGTATCGGGGCTGATCTAGCTACCCCATGGGCCTATGGGCTACCTGGTTACAATCTGTTGGACAGTGGGCTAATGACTATGGTCCTGAACACGCAGTTGCTACAATCCACTATCTCAGGCAGATAAGGCCCACTGGCTCGGTGAATTAACTGATTTTTGTTCATTTTAACCCAATAGAAACTTGGGCTTGCAATTTTATTTTTGTCCACCTTGAATTCAAGAACTTAAATATCATTAGACTATAAGTTTATTAGTGATTGAAATTGCAGTTATGTGTTAATTATGTTTTTATTTTTAAATTAAAATGACCTATTATTTATTTAATATTTAAATAATAAATTTTCGCATGGTGTGTATCCTAAAGGGCTATATATTAAGGTTGTATATGACATTTAGTTTTTTTTTTTTTTTTAAGAAGAGTAATAATCCAATATCTATTGAAACAAAATTATCTTCTAATATAATTTTTTATTTTTTATATAAATATATTTTTTAACAAGAAAAACTATAGATTTCTAAGCTATATTGTTTATTCAATAAAAACTGAAAGAAAATAGAATAAATATAAAAAAAACAATTAAACAATTTGAAATAAGGATAAAAAAAGGCATCTCTTTAGTTAAAATCACCTTATCATATTAATGTGTTCCCCTTTTTATATTTTTTTTTACCAGAAAAGTTGTTTTTTAAATAACAACTTGTCATAATCATAAAGAAAACATTTAATAAAAAAAAATACTTTGATAATTTTGACGCGAATGTATTACAAAAGAAATGAATAATATATTGCTCGTGCATTGTTACGTTTAACTTTTTAAAATCCATTTTCTAATTAATTTTACAATGGTAAAAAAATATTTGTAGGAAAGAAAATGAATAAAATAATGGAGTAAAAATACATTTTTTTTGCCGAAAACTTCTTTTCTGATTCATAAATGTTTTTGATGTTTTGACAAAAAAAATAATTTGTTTACAAAAAGAAAAGTTCATTGATTAAAAAGTGATGATAATTTGAAAAAAAATATTTGTAGTAACTATAAAGACATGAACTTCTTTTTCATAGGATATCCATTACAATAATAATAATAATAATAATAATAAATAACCAGCATAGCTAGTTTATATCTAATAATTAACGAAATGACTGCTAACATTAAAAGAAAAATGCTAAGATCATATCTGAAAGTAAATGTCATATTAAATGATAGATAAAGAAATAATTTCTTAAATACATAATTTCAACATATTATGAATTATTAGGATACAATATACTGTATAAAGTATTCTTTAAAAATATTATGAATTGTTTGCATGGAACATGTTAGGAATTGTTAGGTTGTTGTTGCATAAATATTATTATATATTTTCATGCTAAATAACACCATTTCAATTGTATTTGCAAGTATATTTTTATGAAGTATTTGTTTATTATTGAATTATTTGCATGTTATTCCATCCTTATTATATTTTGTAACAAATCAGCCAAAAAAAAGGATTGTAAATGTCAAAATATTTAGCTTTCATTAGTGAAAGATAATTTGTGTTGTTAAAGATGAATTTATTTATGATTAATAGTTTATCCAAATTAGTTAAAGAATTAATGTAGTTTATCTTATGGGATATAGCGTGATTATTTCTATAATTATCTAATTTGTTTGGATAAATAAAAAGTTCATATAAGTTTTATTAAAAGAAGATAAATACAAGTTATCCGAAAATAATTGTTAGGGAAATGTTTTTGTAAACCACAAATAGCAGTATGTTAAGAACGTAATAAACTAGGAAGCTTGAAGATAATATTCTTATTCTTATTACATCGATATGTATATAAAAAGGGACAATAAAAAATGAGAGAAGCACAAAAAAAAGTGCAACACTTGCAATGAAACAAGAGTGCTCAACCAACTAAAGAGTTACACAGAGTTTCATAGTATATATTCTTGACACATGAGTGGAGTGTGAAGAAAGTTCTCAATGAGAATTATTCGCTAAAGAGTTAGAGAGCCTATAGACTCTTAGGGGAAGTTCATATGTTAACTATTAGCAACTAGATATTCCAGTTAGGATGACAACAGTTTGAAGATCTTCAAGTGTTATGGCAAGATATTGTGGTAGAAGACCAAACAGAGCGTTTCTCTTGACAAATAAGGTAGTGAAGTTTCAAAGGATTTATAGGGCTATTTGTTTTTATAGTTGGAATCGTGTTTCATTAGTTTTTTTTAACATTTGTTTGTTTGAAATTAATTTTTTGATGTTTTTTGATCGTTTTGATGTGCTAATGTTAAAAATAATTTTTTTAAAAATGAAAAAACATTATTTCATGCATTTTTAAGAGAAAAGACACTTTGAAAAACAATCACTACCACACTCTCAAACACTACTATTATCATAAATACTCCTCTTGTAATCTTCTAAACTAGTGAGAGTTGTCTATCCTGGGTTTGGCTGTCCTAAAGGGTTTTTTTTTTATCTTATGGAGAAGTTCTTCAAAAAGTTTTCCTTTTATAATGAAATGACTTGTTCATTTAGGTTTTTTCTTACTTATATTTATTTAGTTACTGATCAGTGGTTGTAAAGTGTTAACATATTGCTTCTTAACATATAGGGAATAGAAACAGGATGTTCAAGTGGTATTAGAATAGGTTCACTCATTTTAGAGTGAGATTTGTTTTCCTTGTGGAACATGTCAACATTGACTTCGCCACCACAATTCAACAGTGAGAACTATGTCTACTGAAATTTAAGGACTAAAGCTTTCCTCAAATCATTAGTCAAGAAAGTCTGGCACACAGTTGAGCATGGTTGGACCAAGCTTGGAAATCTTTTTAAAGACTGGACCAGAGATGAATGCATTTGTTGTAATTGGAATAATAAAGGCCTGAGTGATATTTTCATAACAGTATCTCTTGATGAACTTAAAAGAATCTTCATATGTGATACAGACAAAGAAGTTTAAGATATTCTTGAAGTTACTTATGAGGGAACCAAGACAATGACAAATTATAAATTACAAATAATAACCTCAAGATTTGAAGATGAATCTTTAGGTGAGTTTTATGCAAAACTTAATGATATTGTAAATTGTAGGTTTAATCTATGAGAAAAAATAAAGGACTAGCAAATTATAAGGAACATTCTAAGATCCCTGCCTAAAAGATTTCAAAGTATCAGTTATAAAAGAAAGCAAAGATGTAAACAATAAATTAGTAATGAATATTAAATATCGAATATCCTAGTTTGTAATAACTAGGATATTTATTTTAGTTTATGGACCTCTATGTTGAATATTCCACGCATATAATTTGTATAACAATATCTTATGCATAATAGTTTTTTATAACATATTTTGAATGGTTAGGATGCAACATACTGCATAAAATATTCTTTAAAAATGTTATGAATTGTTTGTATAAAACATGTTAGGAATTGTTAGGTTGTCGTTACATAAATATTATTAATTGTTTTTATGCTACATAATATTGTTTCAATTTTACCTGCAAGTATATTTTAATAAAGTATTTGTTTATGATTAAATTATTTGAACTATTTGCATGCTAGTTCATCCTTATTATGTTTTGTCACAAATAAGCTAAAAAGGAGAAATATTTGGCTTTGATTAGTGAAAGATTATTTATGTTGCTAAAGATGAATTTATTTAAGATTGATAGTATATCCAAGTTAATTAAAGCATTGGTCTAGTTTATCCTAGTGTTAAGATTGCTTACAAAAATAATTTCTCTAAGAAAATTTTTAATAAGTGACCTTTCTGTACATTTGTGTTCATAGGAGATATTTTTAAGAAAAGATAATAGGGTAAACTAATTGAATGACCACATGCTCCATATTTTGAAGTAGTTAGGGAGTTTTATACCAATTATGAGTCTTTTAATTTTTATAACCACTCTATTACTTTCATTGTTAGAGGTCAAACCCTTGAGTTGTCTTTTATTGTCATTATAAAGTTATATGAGCTACTTGAAATCATAGAGATCTTGGCTTTCCCTATAAAGAAATAGGAGCCCCTTCCAAAAATAAGATGATTTATTTGTTTTTGGCCCTACAGGACCAAAATGGTATGTCAAAGCACATAGACTGCCTATAAACACTATACTACCTCGTTATCGATTGTTAGTGAAATTATGTTAATAAACCTTTGGCCTATTGTAAGACATACTAAGCTGATAGTTGAGAAAGTTCAGTTCATGTATGCTAGTGTTATTGATGTTTCTATCAACCTAGTCACTCACTTTATTGATATCATACAAAAAGCTACCAAAAAAATGAGTTTACCTTTTAAAAGATTGATAACTAGGATAACAATCATGGCCAAAGTACCCTTGTTTGACAATGAGCCAACAATAAAGATGTATGGAAAGATCTTAGTTGTAATTGTTGTCAAATCTGAAGTTATGGTTAGTAAAAAGAGGTCATATCATGAAGAGTCTACCTCTTCTAAGCATGAAACTCCCCGAACCAACCCATTGCTCCCTCTTATAATAGAATAATTGCAAGTACTATCAAACAAGTTTGATGGTTTTACTGGTAAGTGGAAACAAAAGAATTGATAAGTTGTTAATAGATATGCAACAAGATATTATGCAGGTTGGTGATAGACTTGTTCAGCTCGACTTAAATGTTGAACAAGTGCATCAATTTACTATTGGTAAAGATAAGGAGTAGGATTGGTGACGAACCAAGTGAGAGACAAGGATGCAGGATCTATAAAGGGAGACGAAGCAAGCAAGCAGTCAGCCTTGCTAGAAATTTTTTGTTGTTCTAGAATTTTACTGATTTTTAATCAGTAATGAATATTAAATATTGAATATCTTGGTTTGTAATAACTAGGATATTTCTTTTAGCTTATGAACCTCTATGTAGAATATTTCACGCATATAGTTGCATAACAATATCTTATGTATAATAGTTTTTTTTAACATATTTTGAATGTTAGGATGCAACATACTGTATAAAACATTCTTTAAAAATGCTATGAATTGTTTGCATAAAACATGTTAGGAACTGTTAGGCTGTTGTTACGTAAATATTATTAATTGTTTTCATGATATATAATATTGTTTCAATTTTACCTGCAGGTATATTTTAATGAAGTATTTGTTTATGATTAAACTATTTGAACTACTTGCATGCTAATTCATCCTTATTATGTTTGGTCACAAATCAACTAAAAGGGATAAATATTTGGCTTTGATTAGTGAAAGATTATTTGTGTTGTTAAAGATGAATTTATTTAAGATTGATAGTATATACAAATTAATTAAAGATTTAGTCTAGTTTATCTTATGAGATATAGCATGATTATTTCTTTAATAATCTAGTTTGTTTGGATAAATAGAAAGTTGAGATAAGTTTTATAAAAAAAAAAGATAAATACAATTTATCCAAAGATAATTGTCATAGATGTGTTTTTGTGAACCATGAATAGCAGTTTGTTAAGAACGTAACAGACTAGGAAGCCTGAAGATAATGTTCTTTTCCTTATTACATGGATATGTATATAAGAAAGGATCATCATAAACGAGAGGAGCACAGAAAAGAGTGCAACAGAGGGTAAAACAACATTTGCAGCGGAGCTAGAATGCTCAACTAGTTAAGAAGTTACACAAAGTTTCGTAGGATATACTTTTGACACACAAGTGGAGTGTGAAGAAATTTCTCAATAAGAATTGTTTGCTAAAGAGTTGAAAAGCCTGCAAACTTCTAAGAGGAGTTCAATGGTTAACTGTTAGCAACTAGATGTTCTAGTTAGGATGACAAAAATTTGAAGATCATCAGGTGTTCTAGCAAGCTACTGTGGTAGAAGACAAAACAGAGTGTTTGTCTTAAAAAGTAAGATATTCTGCTTACAAAGAATTTGTAATCATAAATACTCATTTTTGTAATCTTCTAAACCAGTAAAAATTATCTATTTTGGGTTTGGTTGCTCTAAAAGGTTTTTTTATCTTCTAAAGTTTTTCTTCAAAAGATTTTTTCTTCATAACAAAATAACTTATTTATTTATGTTTTTTGTACTTATATTTATTTGATTATTGATTAGTGATCGTAAAGTGTTAGCAGATTGCTTCTTAACATATAGGTAACAGAAAAACAACATTCAGTCTTTTTATACCAAGAAATAATTAAACCTTATATTAGTGTGCATGCTAGAATTATAATTAAATCATTTATGCTAGTTTATATATTTCTCTAGTAAGCTTGCCATCTTTTTGTTATAATTACAAGTTGATATATTCTTATTATATTACATATTTATAAACAAAACATATTTTTCATTGTCTAATTTATTTGTAAATTTTGAACAACATCAATACCAAGAACAACACAATCTATAAAATTGAACTGCTACTGTCAACGCAACCCATTAACTATGCTATTTTTTAATTATTTTTCTAACTATGATATTTAGTAGTTACCCAAAATAAGGAACCTGGCACAAATTACTTTCAATAAAATATTCGTTCGTGTACCCAAAACCATCGCTTATGATTCGGCAAGGAAAGACAGGCCAGTACCAAAACCATCATTTAGCAGCCTTTAGCCGTACTTTGTGTAGCCAGCCCTCAGAAAAGCGGCGGCTGGTCAGAGCTTGTACGCTACGTCGCCGCCTGGCTCCATGCTAGCCTAACCGCTCGTTTCACAGGGCAAGCAGGAGAACACAGTCGCTGTGTCAAGCGCCAACCGTTGAAGAACTTTAATTCCGGGGGATTAATTAATTCAATTATAAATGCAAGTGTGTGAAATTAGAGGAACCAAGATACCCTTTCGTCTCATCCCAGATTACAAGTCCTCGGCAGTCGAATTGCTTGATGATTAGACGTGTCTGAACACAGTTTTGTAATATTACAAGAACGAAGTTTAACAATATATGAAAACATGATGGAATCATTCGAAGCAAACTAATCCAACTGAAACATGAGAAATGGGTGACAAAGGAAAGACCCCTCCAAGAGATGCGGTTTTTTGCACTTTACAGTCCACTACGACTTGTACAGTGACTGCATACAGCTACGACCACCCCATCCTAGAGAGCCCTAAAAGAAATACCTTGCCAATTAAATGTTTCTATAGTCGATACCATTCTCTTTTTTTCTTTATTCACAAGCCAATTTAGTGTCAAAGCTGCTCAAACAGATTGCGAAAGCCTGGAACGCAGACAAAGGATACCGGTAATCCATGGTGAACATATCCTTACCAACCTTACCAAACTGAAGAATGATCTTGTCATGATCAGACTGAACAGGCTGTGATGGAGTCGGTGCACCAGCAGCAGGTTGCGTTGCAGCAATAAGCTGGAAATTCTTGACAGATGCTACTGTCACTCTCCCACGGAAATTGAGGCACCAGCACTGCAACTGCTCATGCCATCTTGGTGCCTTGTTCCGAAGAACAAGTGGCCTCTCCTTTCCCTCTTCATCTTCTCGAGGCCCAACAATGTCAGAGAACCGGGAACTGCTAAACTCGGTTGAATTGTCAATTGATTTTGAGAAGGAAATGCTCCTAAACGAGTCTTCAAGGGAGCGTGGGAGGAGCTCAGCCTGGCCTGGGACAGACCCACCTGGCTCAAGGGATGATGCAGGGATAGAGTGCATGGTGCAGTGCATCCTTCGTGGACCCCTGGTGCCAAGCACATTCAGCTCATATGTAACCTGAGCAATGTTATAGCTGCCTGTAGGGACCTTTGGAGAAACTTTCTTTGAGTAAAACCTGCGGCTTCGACCAGGTGGTGAAAGCTGAGCATTGTTGTATGGCGGCTGTGTGTCATAAATTATGAACTTCGTACCCAGAAAATTTGACCTGAAACAATAACAATAAGCATCTCAACACAACTTCTGATGCAACAACAATTTGCAGAACCAACAATCTCATCCAAGTTCATTTGATATCTGCAACCACATATTCACAATGTTCCAATTGTGCAAAGTCATTGCAGAACTTGCTATAAAGATATCCATAGAATGGAAGCCTTAAAAACACCACCTTAAATGCTTAAAAAGTCCTTGAATATGATTCACGTGAAGCAATTAACATCAACCACGGGAAACAAACTAGAATGGCCTCCCAGGGATGGTTCAAATTCATAAGTCTAATCTTTCAAATCATCAACTAGTTACATTAGTATTATGATACATGAAAAACCATCCTTAGTAGTTACATCCTCCTCTCACACATTAGAAGAGAGAACAATTATCATCCCTGCCCATAGAGAAACTCTAACCACACTAAATAAAAACTCTAAACCTGATTTGTAACCTAGTTTAAGGAACTTCAACATGAACAGAATGATGCTAATTTTACTCTTGAACTAAAAGCATGTAAATATCACTTCTAAACAGCTAGTATTTGGCGCCAAACACTAACTCCTATAACATAGACAAATGTAATATATTTATAATACAAATAATAGGGAAAATAAAGTTCAGATTGATTATATGGCTTGGCAACAAGTATACCTTGTCTGATAGATAATGGAGGATAGTTGTTAATGCTATACTATATCGGCTATTTAAGGGATTGCTATACAGGAATGAAGGGCGCTTGGGAGTTGGGATCCATTGAAAATTTTAACTATAACTATATTCAATCTTCATGTCCGAAAAGGGAATTACCCTATTTTCAGGCAAGACAGTGCAGACAATAGCTGGTCAAGCTTAGGACTTCAGCAAGTCAGCAAATATTGGCCTTGAAATTAACTCTTACCTCAGTTTTCCAATATAAGTGCTGCTTGATCTTGATATGTTATCTGCATCCATGGAGATAACATACTCCGTGCATGTGGTTCTCCGGGTACGTTTTGCAGACAGAAGAAATTTCCCGTTTTCAACAAGCAAAGCTGCATAGGCATGCCATTAATCAACAGCATATTCATATAGAAGATAGGAAATTAGGAAAACTGTGTCAAACAGCTTCAGCAGCTAAATATAATATTACAGGAAATTTTATCATATTTAGGAACAGATAACTTGGATTGAATACAAAAATAACTGGACAAGGTATTGGATTCAAGAAAGCTCATGAGGAGACATTTAATAGTGAGAAAAGTCACCTGACAATACAAAACACCACTACTTCACATAAAAAAATTCAATTAACCAGGATTTACAATGTGCTTGGACATATACATGAGTGTCCGTGGACGCACACGAGTGTATAAGTGAGTCAGAGAGGACATCGAGAAAACATCAATAAGAAATTTGGAGTACTGATACAACTTGCATCAACCATGCTGGTTTCTTCACAACAGAGAGGATGAACTACTAAAAATCTGAACTTTGCTTCTAGCTGGTCAGTTTGACAAATGGCATGAAATATGATATTCATTCTGTTACGAAGAACATGCAGCGGGGCTACACATTGTGGTAAAAGGTTTAGTAACAGCGAATTATCCAGTTACATCAGCATAAGATCATGATTTACAAAATAAAGCAGAGATAAGCTCACCAGGGCTAAGGCAAAGGAAAAGATGGTAAGTTAATTTTGATTTGTCCCTCTTTATGAAGCACTGGATAGTTCCATCTCTGGGCCCTGGCTGTAAATGGATAGAAAAAAAGATTTTTATCAATTATCATTTTGAAACACACAAAATCCTTTATTTAGATCCATGTGTTTATGCTCAGGTGAACATCTTGCAGATTCGAAAGCCAGTTACATGTACTGAACATTATAAAAATTTATTTAAATATTGATATTACACAGGCAAGAATAAAAATGCAAAGATCTTACCTGCTTTAGGGAAACTGGGAAAGTGATCTTGCCAGAGAACTCTGGATTTCTGACAATTTCTTTGCACATTTCTCTCCAAGCCCTGCACACAGCAGCACAAGAAACAACATGCTTGCGGGCAGGCCATGTGCTCTCACTAGCCTCCAACCTCTTGATCACATCCCGCAATAACTCAGGAGGAAGACCAGCCCAACGACTATTCTGTATGACCTCTGGCTGGTCACGCAGCTCACAAGCTGAGCCATGAGATTTCCCTCTGTGATGACCTGGCAGCCTGACCTCAAAACTCCGCCTCGACAAGCTCCCAAACCCATCCCTCATGTCACGAACTATACTACGGAATGACATTTCCTCTAATACACTTGCAGAATAAGTTAATACACGCTTCAATGTGATCGCATGAATTATATTTACAGTCAAGCGTATGGATGATCACAAACCCGAACACGAGTGCACAACTGCAAATCAACAAAAATTGTTTTAAATTCCAGCTATAGCTACAATGCTTACTATAAAAAAAAGAATAGAGATAGATGACAGACAAGGGAAAAGCACTAAGCAAGTTAAGAAGATTCCTATAAAAGAAAAGACTACATGGAACAAAAGCACCTAAACTGTCAGATATGTTTTAAACTAACCCTTAAAATCCAAATTGCGATCGGTTCAAATCTATCTTCCTAAATAGTACACTCTGGTTCAAATTAAGAATCTCAAAAAAAGGAAGCAAACCCATTTGCCAATTAATTCAAATTCTAACTTCATGAATCATGAGAACTTATTCAAATAAAGAATCTAATAAAAAAAAGGAGTGCAAACCATATCCCCAACGCCGTAATTTTTTTTTTCAGAACAAAAAGGGACTTTAACTGGGTCTTAAGTTAGGGTTCATAGATAGCAGAACCACCACAACATTTTGGATGAGTTCTTCCAAAGTATATTTACAGCAAGAACCAACCCTCAACCCTGAGCTTCTAAAGTTTATCTGCTGAAAAAAAAATTCTTTAAGAAGCAATCACTAGAGTTTATCAAGTGACGTAATCAGCAACACGAAGAGGGATGATGCCTTAACTTCTGCTATTACCGAGCTTCTTCCTTTTGTCTTAATTTTTTTTGTGAAAATACGAAATGAATATCATCGGACTAGAATTCTAACATGTCTGAACTCTCAACTAGGCATTTCAGGTTCGAGTAAAAAAAGAAACAAACTTTTATATCACAAAAACTGATCAAATATCCATTCTTCCGCTTTTAATCTTCACCGATCAGCAAAGATCAGAACTTTTTCATACAACTCTGCAGCAGAAACAACACTTTATCCTCACCCGTTCACCAAATTTACAAATGCTTAAATTATATACAAAAAAATGTCCAAATGTTTAACAAAACATGAAAAGAAATAGCTAAAAAAGTTCAAAAATCACGATAAAAAAACCAACTTTATTATCCCAGGTCAGAGAAATAAAATCTTTCACCAATTATAAAAATAGAAAGAAGAAATTGGGTTCTTATTTCTTGTCAAAGACTCGAAATTTGGACTTTTTCTTGGTAACTTTCAGGAGAAACAAACAGAAAAATCTCCGAATCTAAGATACAGATCTTGAAAGAGAAACCAAAAGGAGACAGTAACAGAGACAAAGAAGTAGAAGTGCAAGCTGTAGAGCATAATAGCTCACCACTCTTCCTCTACTGTGACAGATCCTTACCTTTACAACACTATCGCTCTCCCTCTATCTGTTTTCTCTCTCTTGTTTCTCTCTCTAGAGACGGCTCCATCAGCAGGTACAGGCGGACTTGAAATTTGATTAAATCAAGTTCATAAGAACAAGCATGGAATAGGGAGTTAGCTTCCTTTTTATGATGTCCCTTTTTTTGAATGCAGAGGAGCACTTGTAATTAGTTTAACTTTTTTTTTTTTTTTTAATAATGCGGTGCCTTTCTTTCTTTTGTCAAATTATGTTTTGGTCCTCGAAACAGTTGACCTTAATTTTCGACCAAACCCATACCTTCGTCCCTCTACTTGTTTCAAAACGTTGGTTAGAGTCATGTGTTAATGTCTCGGTCAATGTGGCCCAATTGAGATGACGTCAGTGAATTTGGATAGTGTTATTATTTTGTGTACATA
>Ga0325401_1001503_pt1 | contig 19722 bp, 17 predicted proteins | sample PopdelMetagenome_FD_205666 | JGI IMG/M metagenome (GOLD analysis project Ga0325401, IMG submission 205666) | Populus deltoides microbial communities from Bellville, Georgia, United States - Xylem-PdKOR-R2 | ecosystem: Host-associated > Plants > Phyllosphere > Stem > Wood/Secondary xylem | place... | reverse complement strand
GCACCATCTACGGACGCGGCGGCAACGACGCCATCACGGGAGGTGCCGGTGCCGACCGCCTGCACGGCGATGACGGCAACGATACCCTGCATGGCGGTGCCGGGAACGACGAACTCTTCGGCGGCAGCGGCGCCGATTGGCTCGAGGGGGGCGCGGGCAACGACACAATGACCGGCGGATCCGGCGTCGATCACTTCCTGTTCGGCCGGGGAGCTGGAAACGACGTCATTACCGACTTCCAAGGTGGTGCGGGTGTCGGTGACGTGATTGAACTGAAGGGCATGGGATTCGCGAACTTCGTAGATGTGCAAGCTTCGGCTTTTCAGGCCATGGATGGCGTGTACATAGCCTTGGGTGGTGGCGACACCCTGATGCTGTTGAACGTTCAGCTGACGACGCTGAACGCGGACGACTTCCTGTTCATCTGAGGATATTCATCGCGATCGATGACGGTGCCGTTACGGCGACCGACACGATTCACCAAGCGAACCGGCTGACGATCCGTCCTGGCCGACGAACTTCGATCTCCAGCACGGGAAGCGCCGTTTTCTCGAGATAGTGGCGGGATTCCAGTCCCTCGACGATCTCCATTCGCGTGATCGGGCTATCGCTGGCGATCGTAAGGCGCATATCGTCGCACGCAATTTCATCCGGAGCCAGTTGCCAGGCGCGAGGTGCCAGTCGCCAGCGTAGAACGGCGCGCTGTGTGAAACCGGCGACGTTGTCGACCACCTCCAGCTCGTTCGCTGCGAGGGTTACGGCGCGCGTATGCGATGCTCCCATCCAGTCGCGATAACGAACCGCAAGATGGGCGTCTTCGTTCGAGGCGGTTGCAGGGGGGCCGGAAAGAATGTCGCCATGAAGCCACGCGCCGTACAGGAAGCGGCTCAGCCGGGGCATCTGATCGCGATCGTCGAACTGGACCGTATTGTGGCTGCGTACGCCGCCGAAATAGTCGATGAGCGCCGGATCGAGCGCATAGCTGAAGCTGCCGCCGTCGCGCAGCCAGTTTTCGCCTGCGATCGTGAGATCGAGATGGAGGGCATCGGCCTGTGAGGGCCGGAATCGGAACCGTGGAAAGCGCAGCAGTACCGCGGCGTCGCCGCGCCGGAGAACGCCGAAGCCGCCATCGCGAGCGATCCGGTCGCCGATTGGCGCGAGCTCTCTGTCCAACGGGGAAAGGCCGAGCCAGCGAAGCTGATCGTTCCACCGTCCTTCACCATAAGCGCTGCCGTTCAGAAACAGGTGGGCGGCCAATTGCACGCTGGGGCGGTAATCCCGAAACGGCGTATCGCTGAACGGCAGCAGACGGGAACCATCGTTCTGGCCGGTATTGGGTACGTCGCCGGTCGCAGGGTCGGTGAGGGCGCGCAGCCACTCGGTCGCCTGGCCCGCCTGGCGGTAGAAGGTATCGGAGAATGGCGGCAGGTCCAGCGAGCGGCGCCAGATCTCGATCAACGACAGCGTGTCCAGGACGCTGCGATGATAATTCGTCGAATACAGGCTGAACGTGCCGTCCGCAGCGATCAGCCGTGCGACCCGGTTCTCGATCCATTTGCGTCCGGAATCATGCCAACGCCTCGCGCGGGTATCGTTGCGCAACGCTGGCCAGCTACCGGCCAGGAATAGCGCCGTCGCTTCCGATACCCCGTGATTGTTGTCCTGAGCGATGGCGTAGCTGATCGTCGGATGGATTCGGTCGGCATGCCAGGCGATCAGCTCGGTCAGTCCGTTGACCGGATCGTGGTGCTGGTCCAGTACCAAAGCCGCCGCCACAAGATGCATGACGCGGATGGACGCTTCCTGGCCGCATTTCCAGTTCGGCCCGCGTGCGGGCGGATTCTGCGTACACCAGCGCGTGATCCACTGGTTCAGTCTGTCGATCGCGAGCGGGTCGCCGGCTCGCGCCTGTTGAGCGAAGGCAGGCACCCAGGAAAAGCGCGACAGCTCCCAGATCGTCTTGATGTCCCCGATCTCGGCCGTGAAGTCGGGAATTTGCCACCACGGCGCCGTTGCGGCCCCGACCGGGGCGCCGGAGAACGGATTACTCAGAAAATCGGGGATTTCATCGGGAAGGTCGATCGGGTGGCGGCCAAACAACAGCCCTCCCTTGTTCCAGCCCGAGACCGTGGGGAGCGCGACCGGCTCCTGGTCGGCACGTATGGGGCGAAAATAGGGACCTTCCGGGATGCCCATATCGGTGGATGGACGAAGGGTTTTGAGCTGCAGACGATACCGCAGGACCCGCGCGATGTTGATCGGTCCCAGCGCGCTGGCGGTTCGTGCCAGCATCCAGGCGTGCTTCAGGCGGGACGGCATCATCGGTCCAGATAGCCGCTGAACGCCGTCAGCCAGGTGTCGAGTGCCCAGGCGGTGAAGATCTGTCGATGGGCGATGGATCGATCCCCGGCGAGGAATCTCTCCCACAAGGAAAGCAAGGCGGTACGGTCCAGCAAGCCGTATTCGTAGATCGCGGCATCCGACCGGAACAGCGCGTTCAGCTGCATTCGCAGCGGCCCACGCAGCCATTCTTCCTGGGGATTGGAAAATCCCTGCTTGTCGCGCCGCCAGATGATCTCCCGAGGCAGGACGTCCTCGAATGCGGTGCGCATCAGCGATTTGGTCCAGCCGCGTGAAACCTTGAGTTCGGTCGGCAGCGACAATCCGAACTCGATGATCCTGTGATCGAGATAGGGCAGGCGCACCTCCACGCCGTGCGCCATCGACTGTCGGTCCTCATAATGGGTCAGGTAGGGAACGGAGTAATGCTCGAGATCGGCGAGTTGCCGCTCCGCGAGCGTCCGGCTTCCGAGCCCGACGTCGCGACGATGCGCCATGCCGCGCACCTGGCTGTGCAACGCCGAGGGCGCGCGCGTCTGCCCGGGCAGGTATCGTTTGGCGTCGCCGTAGTTGAGCTGGCTGAGCACCGTACCCGACAATGCCGATCCGGCCAGATTGCCCAAGGCGACGGCGTAGCGTTTGCGACGAAGCTGATCGCGCATCGCCCAGAAGAAGTATTTCCGGTAGCCGCAGAAGATCTCGTCCGCTCCCTGACCGCTGAGGGACACGATCAGGCCTTGGCGACGCGCGAGTTGCATCAACCGGAAGAAGGCGACGTTGGAGAAGCTTCCGAGCGGTGCGTCGTTGTGCCACGTGACCAGGGGCAGCAGCGCGGCATTCTCCTGGGCATCGACGCCCAGATCGACGCGATGGGTGTTGATGTTCAATGCCTCGCAAACGCGGTCGATATGCATCGATTCATCGCCCACCACGCCTGGTGAGACCGATGAGATGGCGTGGACGCGGGCGGGATCGCCCGCCTGTCGGGCCATCTGTGCTGCAAGTATGCTGGAGTCCAGCCCGCCTGAGAGCGTGATTCCCACGGGTACGTCCGCACGCAGCCGGATCATCACCGCATTTTCGACCAGCTCGCGCAGCCTGGCCTCCGCCTCAGGGCGATCTATCGGTGTCGGATGCGTGTTGGGCGTCCAATACCGCTTGCTATCCAGATCCAATGCTCCCGACTCAGTCCAGGCAACCTTGGCCAGGGTGGCGGGGGGCAGTTGCTCGATGCCGCTCAGCCAGGTCTGCTCGGATACGTCCTGCAATCCCTGCTCGATATAGTCTGCGAGGATCTGCCGGTTCACGCCGAACCTGCTGCCGACCAGTGCCGCGACCGTCTTCATTTCCGACGCGATGACGATGCGCCGGTCGGTGCGATGGATGTATAGCGGCTTCTCGCCGGCGCGGTCTCGCGCGATATGGACGGCATTCCGGCTGGCATCGACGTGTATGATCGCCCACATGCCGTTCGCCGCACGCAGCGTCTCCTCCACGCCGTTGATCGCGGCGAGCTCCAGCAGGACTTCGGTGTCGGTACCCGTACGACGCGGGCTACGCATCCCGGCGGCGAGCTCGAGATAGTTGTAGATCTCGCCATTGAAGATCATCTGCTGCCGGCCGTGGAGTGACCGCATGGGCTGCGTTCCGGCATCGGACAGATCGAGGATCGACAGCCGCTGATGACCCAGCAGGACGCGCCAGCCGTTGGCGAGCGTTTCTACCGTATGCGCCGTCTTGTCCGGTCCGCGATGCCCTTGGATGCGGGTGGCAGTAGCGGCCATCGTTTCCGCTTCACCGTCGGTGAACTGACCGACGACGGCGAAGATGCCACACATTGTCTAATCTCCCTATACTCGGAGCGCCGAGGCCCTAGGCGGTTCGGTCGACGTCGCGGACGATCATGGTGGGTTCCGGAGTGTTGAGCCTGATGAGCGCGATCATCAGCAGAACCACCTGGATCGTTCGATAAGATGCTTGGGTCAGACAGAAGAGGACAAGCAGCATCAGCGACAGGAAGGCAAACCAGTTTCCCTGTGCGAGCTGGCGTGGATACGGCCTTGGGAGCACGAAAAAGAAGTACAGCGCGATCCCGATCACTCCCAGCGTCATCGCCATGTAGGCGAACGACGAATGGACGTAGCCGACATAAGCGGCGACCGGACCTCCGGTATCTTCCACACCGAAGAACGTGATCGACGAAGGAACCTGCCAGCCGATACCCTTCCCGATGATGGGTGATTCCCAGAAGCTGTCGAGTGCATAGATCCACTCGAGCTGGCGAGATCCCAATGCGTCGCTGTTCAGACTGTCGAAGCGATCGGCCAGGCCGAACGAGCTGAATACGCCATACCGATAGAATACGAAGAAACCCGCTACGACCAGAACGATCGAGAACAGGTTGAAGCGGCGGAGGCGGCCAAGAAAGTAAATCAAGAACGGAATCGAAAAAAGTACGAGCCCGACACGATAGCCGATCCAAACATACATATATGCCAGCACGAGAAGCATCAGCCAGCGCTGCCACGCCTTGAACGTCGAATTCACGTACAGGAGATACGGGGCCATGACGAGAGGATACGGTAAAACGGAGTCCGCCACATTGAAGGTCAGGCGTGATGAGAATACACCGCCTTTGGTAACCTGCAGGAATACGGCGGTGATCAGAATACGGACCAGCCACCATAGACCTGCCGTGAACACGGCATGAGCCAGCCATTGGCGATCGAGTCCGGTCAACCGGGGCAGGAATATCGCGAGAATGAAGAACGCGAAGGGGATCACGCCGCGGAACCATTGCTCGACGCCCCAGCCATTCGACATCAGGGTGAAAACGCTTACCGACGCATAGAGAACGAATACCAGCATCGCGAAGGTACGGGCATCGGGAATGGTCGGCCTAACCCGGGCGATCTGGTATAGCAATGCACAGACGAGCGCGGCAACGAAGATGCCGGTGCCTACATTCGCGCTGGGGACGTAGCTCATGAAAGAGGATGCGATCAGCAGATAGCCGAACGCCTTCACACCCCTGCTGGTTCGTTCGCCACCAATGCCGCTGGAAGCGGCTACAGATGGATTATACGTCATGACGCCTTGGGCCGTACGATTGCCTGATAGTCGGCAGGGGTCTCGCCCACCCGACGCGCCGGCATTCCGGCAATTACGGAATGTGGCGGAAAAGACTGGAGAACGACGGCATTAGCGCCGATGATCGACCTAGCGCCGATTTCGATATCGCCGAGCACCCGGGCTCCCGCCGCGATATAGACGTCATCGCCGATCCGGGGGCATGGCTTCGCATCGTCGCTAACATAGGCTTCGCGTGCGCCGATCGTCACGGCCTGACCGAGCAGGCACCCCTTACCCACGACCGCATCGGCATGGATCACGAGCGCCATGCCGCCATAGGCGACCGCCGATCCTGATCCGATCCGGCTGGATGAGGGAATGGAGCAACGCGTGATCAGGCGATTCAGGTGATCGATCGCCTTTGCCGTGCGGCGCCATCCGCGCCGATAAAAGCCGTGGCCGATGCGGTAGAGGAATAATGCGTTCATGATGAAAGCCGGGGCAGGAAGATTGCGACGCCCGCCGCCAGCACCGCCGTTGCGGCTGCCGCGACCAGAAAGCCTCCGATCGACAGGGCGCCGACGCCGGCGAGCAGGATCGAGAACGATACTATCGGCAGGAACCGAGGGGAGAGAAACATCGCCAGCACCAGAGGATACGCCGCCACACAGACGATCAGCACGACCGCATAATATTCGAGATCGCGACCGATCAACAGGGCCCCTGCGGTCAGTGCCGCGAACAGCCCCACTAGGGTCCCGACGGTGCGAACGCCGCGGCGATTGATCAGGACGCGTTCGAACACGGCGCTGAACAGGACGACGGGATAGACTGCTAGCGCATAGAGATAAAGGTGGTTGCCATCAGCCATGCCGGTCCAACCGATCGCGACCGTCCCGACCAACCAAGAGAGCAGCAGAGCCGCGAAGATCGGTGCGAACGGCTTCATCACGCGAACGAGGTCGCCGGGACACTCGACCGTGTGGCTGATGGCATACAGCATCTTGGGGTTAACCGGGCTGAGGGAATAGCCCATCAGCGCGAAGGTGGTCAGCAGGCGCAGTGCACCGATCTGGTCTGCCGGCAGGTGCCGGCTGGCAATCCAGACCGCGCCGAACGTGGCGATGATCTGAAATGCCGCGAACATCACGCGATAGGGCAGGCGCTCGAGCATGACGGCATTGGCCGTGCGCGTGACGGGGGAAGTAGGCGGTGCCCTGCGCCTGTGATCCAGGAGAAGCAGTCCGATACCGATGGCAAATCCCGCGAGATTGGTGATGGTCAATGCCAGCGGCAGGTCGTGCCGATCCAGTGCGAACCAAGTCAGTGTGGTGACGAGATTGAGGGCGCCGAAGGCTATCGCATACAGGAACTGCGTCACCCTCCCGCCGATCTGGAACATCAGATTGAGAACGACGGTGGAAGCGGCGAGCGATAGAAACAGTCCGAGGTCGAACACCGTCGGCAGGGCTGCGGGAAAGAAGAAGCGCACTCCCGTCAGCAGGGCCAGTGCGCAGGCGGAGACGATCAACGACGATTTGACGAGCGTGAACGGATCGCGCTCCGCAATGGTCGACTCGGCGATCAGATCGACGATCCGCTGAGTAATGAAGGTAAGTACGGTTGCGGCCGCGAAATGGCCGTAAACCGACAGGCCGAACAACAAGGGGTAGCCGTAGCTCACGATCAACGCCGAACCGACCAGCGAGGCCTGGGTAAGGGTTGGGAGAAGGGCGTTCAGGCTCCTCGTCATTCCCGAAAGGGCAATATCCGGTGCTCCGGATGGCAGTGTCTCGGCCGGTGAGGGGGTTAGCATAACGATGGTCAATGCATCCCTGTGGCACTCATTGCGCCCACTGCCGCCTGAGACGCTGGGAGCTGCGGAACGGCGCTAGCAAAGGCCACCAGCGCCTGCTAGCGCAAAACTCCCGGGGCATGAGGGTCGACCAGCGTGTTATAGCCAAGGCGGTCGACCGGATCCCGCTGGCGTGCGTGACGGTACGCCGCTGTATGGCACATGTGCCTGCCCGGGAGTGGGCAATTACTGCGCCGTATACCCGCCATCCACGGACATTGTCGTGCCGGTAATCCACTGCGATCCATCGCCGAGAAGGAACAACGCGGCGTTCGCGATATCGTCGGTTCGGCCGAAGCCGAGCAGGTGGCGGCGCTCGTAGTCCGCGATGGCCGTGTCCCCCAGCGTCCTGGCCAGACGGGCATGCATTTCGGTTTCCACCGCTCCCGCAGCGATGCTGTTGACCCGCACCCGGCGCGGCGCCAGCTCGCAGGCTAGCGAGCGGACCATGCCGTCGATCGCGGCCTTGCTGGCCGAATAGCCCACCATGCCCGCGGTTCCGCGCAGGCCGGCGACCGACGACATGAACACCAGCGACGCGCCGTCGTTGAGGACCCCACGCGATGCCGCGGCGCGGGCGATCCCCAGAGAACCGAACAGCGCCGCCTCGAACAGGTCCGCAGCGTGGTCGTTCTTGAGCATTCGCATCGGCCGGACGAGTTCCAGCCCGGCGCTGTGGAACATCCCGTCGAATGCCCCGCCTTCGGTCGCCATCGCCTTTACGGCGTCGGCCGTGCTTTCGAGATCCTTGAAGGCCATGGCGCGGAGCGAATGTCCGCCGCCTGCCAGCGAGGCCAGCGTCTCCGCCAACCGATCCTCGTCGCGGCCCATGAGGGCCAGACGTGCGCCGGCATCGGCCAGGGAGATCGCGGCGGCACGGCCAAGACCCGAGGACGCGCCGGTCACCAGGATACGTCGTCCGGCCAGCATGTCTGCCGAAAAGAGGGTCATTGATTGGTCTCCGGATCATGCGCCTTTTGTATCGGCGACGGGCGGGCTTATACCGGTCCCGTCTAGTTGGAGCGGATGTGATGGAAAAGGGGCGGACGATCATCGTCGGTGCCGGTGGGTTCGGCCGCGAACTCGTAAATTGGGCTAGGGATTGTCACGCTGCCGGCTCCCTGCCGCCGGTCGCGGGTTTGTTGGATGACGATCCTGCCGTCATGGAAGGATTTTCCTATTCCGTCGGCTTGATCGGGACGCCGAAGGATTTTGTGCCACGGCCTGATGACCGCTTGCTGATGGCGATCGGTACACCCGCCGTGAAAATGCGGGTCGCCGAGATGTTGACTGCCAAGGGCGGCCGGTTCGCGACGTTGGTTCATCCCAGCGCGGTGATCGCGGGATCCGCGCGGATCGACGAAGGATCGATCCTGTGTCCGCTGTCGCTCGTATCCGCCGACGCGGTCGTCGGACGGTTCTGCAGCATCAACGCCCTGTCGAGCGTCGGTCACGATGTCCGTCTCGGCGACTATTCGACCTTGAGCGCGCATGTCGACCTGACCGGCGCGGTCTCGGTCGGGCGCGGCGTCATGATCGGCACTGGCGCGAAGATATTGCCTAGGGTCAAGGTCGGGGAGGGGGCCACGATCGGCGCCGGGTCGGTGGTCTATCGTACGGTGCCGGCCGGCCGCTCGGTCTTTACCGCCCCGGCCAAGCTGCTGCGCATCGCTCAGCCGGTGGATACAGCGTCGCGATAGCTCCGGCGGAAATGGAGGAGCTTTTCCTCCGATGCCGACCAGAAGCGCGGCGGATCCATCGACCAGGTATCGGCGGCGACCCGCTTGCAGATATCGTGATCCTCCTCGAACACCGCGCGGTTCATCGTCGCCGACGATTGCATCAGAGCGGTCACGAGTTCCGGCTTCGTCGATGGCTTCAACCGGCCGGTAAACAGCCGGCTGGTGAAATAGGATCGTTCGGGGTCCTTGCCGGGCAGGAAATGCTGGATCGACTGCGAAAAGCCGAAGGTCGACGAGATCATCGTAAAGGGGAAGACATACAGGCTCTCATAGCCTTCAAACTGATGCTGCAGGTCGAACAGCCGGGTCAGCGACCGCATCCGCCTGGCGATACGCTCTTCGCCGAGTGGTGAGGACCACACCGAATTGCGGCCATGATAGCGGTTCTCGCCCGGCGTCAGTTTCAGCGTGTTGAGCGTGTCGGGATGGATCGCGCCAACATGATAGGGTTCGAGCGCATTTTCGAGCGCGATGCGCCAATCTGCCTCATAAACATAGCGGTTGAAATCCCACCGTGCTGCGATGCTGTGCGAGATCGCCTCCAGCATCGGGGCAAGGCCGGCCAGCTGGGTCTCGAGATCCTGCGCCGGGGAGCGCGAGACGAAGGCGAAATCGCCGATCCAGGCAACCTGGAGAGTATTAAGCGAGAGATCGTCGAGGTCGCAATGCGCCAATGACGGCTTGTCAGCGACGAAGATGCGCCCTTTGGCGTAGGACCAGTTATGATAGCGGCAGACGAAGTGCCGGCGCCCAAAATCTTCGTCGAAGATGCGCGAGCCGCGATGCGGGCAGCGGTTGTCGAACGCAATGACCGATGCGCCGTCGTTGAACAGCACGACCTCCCGACCGACGACATCAAAACGAACGAAATCGCGGGTCTCGGCAAGTTCGCTGCGGTGCGCCAAGAGATGCCAATTCTCCTCCCACAAGCGTAAGGACTGGCGATCGAGATTGGTCGGGATCATACGGGGTTACTGGTAGTCGATCGTGTCAACGCAGGTGAGTGGTCCGACCGCGATGTCGGTCGAGCTCCAGGAAAACCCAACCCCGAAACCGAACATGCCGAGGCGCATCGTTTCCGTGCGCAGCCGATCAGCCATGTCCGTCGTCATCAGCAGGGGAATCGTCGCGCTGCTGGTATTGCCGAAGCGATCGATGTTCACAGGCACCTTGTCCGCCGGTAGCTTTGCCTTCTTCGCCAGATGCCGCAGCATGAAGGCATTGGCCTGGTGGAACAGAAAGGCGTCGAACCGGTCAAGGCCACCTGCCCGTTCCAGTGTGGCGGCGACCAAGGGAGGCACTGTCGCCAGCGTGAAGTTGAAGATGGCACCGCCATCCATGTACAACGCGTCGGCCTTGGGGCCCACGGCGTCCTCAAGGGGGGGTGGGGGCATGCGATAGGCGCCCTCCGCGATCATCAGCTGCCGCTCGCCCATTCCGTCGGTGCCGAGGACAAAATGCGCCTCGCCAGCCTCGTCGACTTCGATGGCCGTCGCCGTTCCGGCGTCGCCGAACAGCATCGCGGTGCTGCGATCCTCGGGATCGATGGTCTTGGTGATCGTGTCGCCGACCAAGAGCAGCACCCGCCGCGCTGCTCCTGAGGCGACCGTCGTCATCGCGAGCCACAGGCCGTAGGGATAGCCGGAACAGCCCAGATTGATGTCGAAGGCGATGACCTGCTTGCCCAGGCCCAACCGACCCTGGAGCGCACACGCCGTCGCCGGAAGGCGATAGTCGGGCGTCTGGGTGACGAAGAACAGGGCATCGACGATGTCGGGCGTCCATCCGAGCCGGGCAAGCAGATGCTCGGCCGCGCGCTGGCACAGGTCCGCCGTGGTCGTATCCTCGTCGGTCCAACGACGTTCGAGAACACCGGTCATCTTCTCGATATCGGTAGCCTTTTCACCGAACCGCTCGCGGAACGGCGCATTGTCGACGGTGCGCGACGGCACGCACGAGACAAGGCCGGCGATCCGACTGCCCGCGACCGATATGGTACGTCCCGGTGCCATGGTCATTCGGCGGTCGCGAGCTTCTCGATCGCCCCGACAGTCCGGCACTCGCCAAGCGCATCGGGGCTGACCGCGCGATCATAGAGTTCGTCGATCAATGCGATCGTCGAGACGATGGCAAGCGAGTCCCACGCCTCGCCCATTTCGAAGTCGGGACCGATCTCGGACGCGTCCACGTCCAGGATTTCGGCCATGCCGTCATAAAATTCAGACATCGATCGATCTTTCAATTTCGGGGTTCAAAGCGTCACTAGCGCGCCGGCCCAAGACAAGCCAACGCCGAATCCGAGCAAGGCGATGCGAGAGCCCGCGGACAATCGACCGGCCTCGAGTTCCTGTTCGAGCACGAACGGAATGGACGACGAGACGGTATTGCCGATCATCTCATAGTGCCGGGGGACGAGGGCGTCATTGAGGCCGAGCTTCTTCTGCAAGGTATCCAGCATGAACTTGTTGGCCTGGTGCATGACCACCGCCGACAGATCGGTCGGGGCGAGGCCAGATTTGTCGAGCAGGCGCCGAAACGTCCGAGGAACTTCGCGCAGGGTGAAGTTCAGGACCGCGCCGCCATCCATAAACAGATTATCTTCGCTTCGCAGGTTTCCGGAACGATCCTCATTCTCGACGGCGGTTTCCGGGGCGCACGGCAGGCGTGAGCCCCCTGCAGGAACGATCAAGCGGTCCGCACCGGAACCGTCGGTCCCGAACACGAACGGCCCGATCCTCGCGTCGCCGGCATCGTCACCGGTGACGACCGTTGCCGCTGCCCCGTCGCCGAAGAGCGTCCGCACGCTCTTGTCACGGGCGTTAATGTACTTCGAATAGGTGTCGGCGGTGACTAGGAGCACCGATCCTGCCGCTCCCGAGGCGATCAATCCGGCTGCGAGCGACAGGCCATAGACAAATCCGGAGCAGCCAAGATTGATGTCCAGCGCGCCGATGCCGGTCGGCAGGCCGATCCTGTCTTGCAGCACGCAGGCCGATGTCGGCAGGATGTAATCGGGTGCCTGGGTGCACAGGATCAGAAAGTCGATCTTCTCCTGCAAGTCCGGTCGCTGCTCGAACAGCGTGGCGCATGCGCCCGCCGCCAGATCGAGTGCCGTTTCCCCCGGCGCGGCGATCCGACGCTCGCGAATGCCGGTTTTATCTAGGATCTTGTCCGCGGGCCAATCCGGGAAGTCGGCCGCCAGTTCGTCGTTGGACAGCACCCGATCGGGAACGTGTGTCGCGACCGCGGCAATCCGCGCGGGCATTGAAGAGGGGGGGTGAACTGGCACGATGCGCTTCTCGCTGATGCAGCAAGTTCTTAGAGACGATAACCGATATCGTCCAGCCCCACGCAGGTTTCACAAGGGTCGGAACGGCGTTCCGTCGGTCTGCATCGTAGCCGCCGCGGCGACCTTAGCGATGGCGCTTTCCTTGCTGGCAAGGCTGGACCGATCCTTGCGACGGTCCCGTATCATGCCTCCCCGTGGGGCCGGGTGGTCGCGAGATGGGTCCAGTCCATCAGGTCGTCGGTAGGGGTAAATTCCTCGACCAGCTGCAAGATGAGGTGGCGGACCGCTATGGTATCCTGCGCGGCGATATGTCGCGCGACCAGATCCAAGCTCGGCTGGAGGTCGCTCCAGGGGAGCGACTTTTCTGTCGCCATCATGATGCGTCGATGCGGCGTCTGCTGCGGATCGTTGCCGATCAGCAGTTCCTCGTACAGCTTCTCGCCAGGACGTAGGCCGACTGTCCTAATCTCGATATCGCCGCTCGGATTGTTCTCGTCGCGTACCGTCAGGCCGGATAGTTCGATCATGGTGCGGGCCAGGTCGAGGATGCGCACGGGTTCGCCCATGTCGAGGACGAAGACCTCGCCGCCCTTGGCCATGGCGCCGGCTTGCATGACGAGCTGTGCCGCCTCTGGGATGGTCATGAAATAGCGGGTCATGTCCGGATGCGTGATAGTCACCGGGCCGCCGTTGCGGATCTGGTCGCGGAACAAGGGGACGACCGAGCCGCTCGATCCCAGGACATTGCCGAACCGGACCATCGAGAAGCATGTCGAAGGCTGTGTCGAAGCGATGCCCTGGAGGATCAGCTCCGCGAGCCGTTTAGAGGCGCCCATGGTGTTGGTCGGTCGAACGGCCTTGTCGGTGCTGACGAGGACGAAATTGTCGACACCGTATTCGACGGCGAGGCGAGCGATCATCAACGTGCCCAGTGCATTGTTGCGAGTGCCCTCCAGGATGTTGTGCTCGACCAAGGGCACGTGCTTATAGGCTGCGGCGTGGTAGATTTGCTCCGGTTGCCAAGTGCGGATGATCTGCCTCATACGAGCCTCGTCCGTCACCGAGGCGAGGAGCGGGACGAGCTCGCAGCCGGTCGCGTTCAGACCCTCGAGTTCGCGATGGATTGAATAAAGCGCATATTCGCTGCTCTCGATGAGCATGAGGCGTTGCGGACGCAGCGCCATCACCTGCCGGGTCAGCTCGCTGCCGATCGATCCTCCGGCACCGGTGACCATCACCGTGCGGCCAGTGATCTTGTCCGGCAACCGGTTGTTTTCCGGCGGAACAGGTGCGCGGCTCAGCAGATCATCGATCGAAAGCGGGCGCAGGTCGTCGACCTTTATTTCGCCCCGCGCGAGATCGACAACGCCCGGCAGAATTCGCACTTCGATATGTGCGTCGCGCAACTGGGAGATGATCTCGTTGCGCCGCGCACGCCCCGCCGACGGTATGGCGAGCAGAACGTGGTGTACGTCCCTCTTGGCTACCAGCGTGCTGAGCATCCACGGGTCGTAGACGGGCAAACCGTTTACCGTGCGGCCCTGCAACGTGCGGTCATCGTCGAGGAACCCGACGACTTTCATCGTACCGCCGTTGGCTATCGCGGCGGCAAGCTGCCGGCCCGCCATGCCCGCGCCGTATATCATCGTGCGATCCGAAGGCGGGGAGAGGACGAGTTTGCGATAGGTTCCCCCCAGCCAGTAGCTGGCGCTGGTACGCGACAGGAGGATCAACGCAAAGAGCAGCAGGGGCTGGATGATCCCCACCGTCCGCGGGATGCCGTCAATGCCGTAGACCGCGAAGATCGTGGCATAGATCACGCCATAGCCGGCGCAGGCCCGGATCGTGACCCAGACGACTTCCTGACCGGCATGACGCAGCACCGCCCGATACAGGCCCGAGACGATGAAGATCGGGATTGCCAGGCAGATCGAAGCAGCGACCGCCAGCGTGGGCTGGCCTTCAAGCGACAGGAATTCGCCCAGGCGCAGATAATAGGCGATCCACACGGCCAAGGTGCACAAAGCCATGTCGATCGCGATGGAAATGACTCTTTTGGACACCCGCGACAATGATAGCAGGGGCCCGATAATCGAATTCATCATTCAGATCGAAGCTCTATACATTCGATGAGGCGAAGGGTGCAGTGGACCCCTCCCGGAACGTGCCTCTGCGCCAGCATGGCAGCGGATGCGGCCTTGATGCGGCTACCGTACTGCCGCTGCGGCGGCGAGACAAGCAGGCTGTGGATATCGCATGCCACACGGGCGTCAGCGGGGTAGCTCCTGCGGCGGCTTTATGCCAAAGGCGTCGCGTTTTCCGGGGTGAGGGCGACCGTTTTCGCGATGACGATCAAGGTTATATTGGTCTTCGGGACGCGACCCGAAGCCATCAAGATGGCGCCCGTTGCAACGTTGCTTGCGCAGGATGAACGGTTCGACTGTCGAATCTGTGTGACCGGGCAGCATCGTGAAATGCTCGATCAGGTTTTGCGCATTTTCGACCTCGAGGCTGCGTACGACCTGAAGATCATGCGACCGAAACAGGATCTTAGCGATGTGACCAGCGCGGTGCTGCTGGGTATGCGCGACGTGTTCCGCACCTTCACGCCCGACATTGTGCTGGTTCATGGCGATACGGCGACGACTTTGTCCGCCAGCCTGGCCGCCTATTACCATCAGATTCCGGTCGGGCACGTCGAGGCAGGACTGCGAACCCACAACCTCTATTCCCCTTGGCCAGAGGAAGCGAACCGCAAGCTCACAGGGGCGCTTGCGGCGCTGCATTTTCCGCCGACGGCCTCGGCTGCCGCCAATCTGCGCCGCGAGGGGGTGGCCGAGGAAACCATGACGATCACCGGCAACACGGTAATCGATGCGCTGCTGCAGGTGACGGAACGGCTGCGCGACGATGCTGAGCTCGAGGCCACCATCCGCAGCGGCCTTCCCAAGCTTCGCGCCGGCTCTCGCATGATCCTCGTAACCGGTCATCGGCGGGAAAGCTTCGGTGGCGGGTTCGAGCGCATCTGCCAAGCACTGGCGACCATCGCCACCCGCTTTGCCGATGTAGACATCGTGTATCCCGTGCACCTGAATCCGAGCGTGCAGGAGCCGGTCAACCGGCTCCTGGCGGACGTGTCGAACATCCACCTCATTGCGCCGCAGGATTATCTCCCCTTTGTCCATCTGATGGATCAGGCGCATTTGGTGGTGACGGATTCGGGCGGCGTGCAGGAAGAGGCCCCGTCGCTGGGCAAGCCGGTTCTGGTCATGCGCGACACGACCGAGCGTCCCGAGGCTGTGGAGGCCGGTACGGTCAAGCTGGTCGGAACCGATGTCGAGACGATTGTGCGGGAGGTTACCGTGCTCCTCACCGACAAGGTGGAATATGCTCGCATGAGCTTTGCGCACAATCCTTACGGAGACGGTGCCGCGGCCGCGCGCATTGCCGAAGGCCTCGTCGCGTGGGCGCACGGCAAGGCGACAGACAGGAAGTTCGAGACAGCATGACGACGACCACCGTTTCCGTGATCGGCCTTGGGTATATTGGCCTTCCCACTGCTGCCGTGCTTGCCGCGTCGAAACACCGAGTGATCGGCGTCGACGTCAACGCCGCTGCGGTCGAGACGATCAACCGAGGACGCATCCATATTGTCGAGCCGGGTCTGGAAGAGATGGTGGCCGCGGCCGTCGCCAGCGGTCATCTGCGCGCCACGATCAAGCCCGAGCCTGCGGATGCCTTTCTGATCGCGGTGCCCACGCCGTTCAAGGAATCGTACGAGCCGGACCTGCGCTACGTGCAGGCGGCTAGCGAGGCTATCGCACCGGTCCTCAAGAAGGGCGATATTGTGATCCTTGAATCGACCAGTCCGGTCGGCGCGACGGAGAAGATGGCGGGTTGGATTGCCGCAGCCCGTCCGGACTTGCGCGTCCCCGTGTTCGACGATGCAGCGGGCGAGGCGGACATTGCGATCGCTTATTGTCCCGAACGCGTCCTGCCGGGCAATGTCCTAGTCGAACTCGTGCGCAACGACCGGGTGATCGGCGGAATTACCCCCTCCTGCTCGATCGCCGCGCAAGCGGTCTATGCCTCGTTCGTGAAGGGGGAATGCATCATCACCGATGCGCGCACGGCCGAGATGTGCAAGCTGACGGAGAACAGCTTCCGCGACGTCAACATCGCCTTCGCGAATGAATTGTCGTTGATCTGCGATCGGTTGAGCATCGACGTATGGGAATTGATCCGACTGGCCAATCGGCACCCCCGGGTCAATATCCTTCAGCCGGGGCCCGGCGTGGGCGGTCATTGCATCGCGGTCGATCCCTGGTTCATCGTTCATTCCGCGCCGGAGCAGGCGCGCATGATACGAACGGCGCGCGAGGTGAACGACGGCAAGCCCGAATGGGTGATCGACAAGGTTCGCGCGGCCGTGGCCGAACTGAGCGGTCGTCGCTCGGGTGCGCCGCGCGTCACCTGCCTGGGTTTGGCCTTCAAGCCTGACATCGACGATCTGCGGGAAAGTCCGGCGCTGGCCATCTGCGAGCGGCTGGCAGACATTCCCGACATCGAAGTGATTGCCGTAGAACCTCACATCGAAACGCTGCCCGCCCGACTGGCCGGGCGGGTTCGCCTGGAGAATTTCGCGACCGCGCTGCAAGCTACCGATATCGTGGTGCTGCTGGTCGACCACGCGGTGTTTCGCGAAGGACGAAACCATCTGCCGTCCGATGTCCGCCTGATCGACACACGCGGTCTGTGGACCGGGACCGGTGCTTCGCCACAGGACAGAAGCTGAAGGGCGAGGGGGCGACCCTGCCCGCGCAGTTCGTAATCGGACGATCGGTGATCGGTCGGTGACAAGGTGACGAACGGCAGTCGCCGCTTCCCGACCCATCATCATCAAGGATCACTAACCGTATGAAGCTGCTGTATATCCACCAGCATTTCGCGACACCGCGGGGTGCTGGCGGCATTCGATCCTACCAGATGGCGCGTCGCCTGATCGAGCGGGGCCATCAAGTGACGATGCTGTGCGGTCGCGGTGTCGAAGGACAAAGCGGCCTCGTCGGTCCGTTCAGGCGCGGTATTCGCCGTGGCGCGGTCGATGGGATTGACGTGATCGAGGTCGATCTCGCCTATTCCAATAAGGACAGCTTTGCGAAGCGGACGAAGACGTTCCTCTCGTTCATGTTCCGGACGAGTCGGCTCGTCCTTGCCGAGGAATACGACGTTCTGTTCGCGACCACGACCCCGCTGACGGTCGGCGTTCCGGGCATCATCGGACGCTGGCTTCGGCGCAAGCCCTTCGTCTTCGAGGTCCGCGACCTGTGGCCCGAACTGCCGCGCGCGATGGGAGTCATCCGCAATCCCCTCATACTTGGTGCGATGTCGGTGCTGGAATGGGCCAGCTACCGTTCGGCCCATCGCTTGGTCGGGCTTTCGCCAGGCATCGTGGATGGCATTGCACATCGCGGTGTCGCACGGCAGCGGATTGCCTCCGTACCCAATGGTTGCGACATCGACATCTTTTCGGCCGATGTGCTGCCGTGGCAACCTGCGGGCGTGCAGGACACGGATTTTGTTGCGGTCTTCACCGGGGCGCACGGTATCGCCAATGGGCTCGACAACGTACTGGCCGTTGCGGCAGTCCTCAAGCAGCGCGGTCGTAGCGACATCAAGCTCGTCCTGATTGGCAACGGCATGCGCAAGCCCGCGCTTCAGGAGCGCGCCGCGCTTGAAAGATTGGACAATGTCCTGTTCCTCGATCCCGTGCCCAAGACGCAGCTTGTCGGGCTGTTCAAGCGAGCCGATGTCGGACTGCAGGTGCTCGCCAATTTGCCGGCTTTCTACTACGGAACATCGCCCAACAAGTTCTTCGATTATATTGCGGCGGGACTGCCGGTGTTGAACAACTATCCCGGGTGGCTGGCCGAGATCGTCACCGAGGAGGAATGCGGCATCGCCGTGCCGCCCGATGATCCCACGGCCTTTGCCGACGCACTCGAGCGCTTGGCGGGCGATCGTGCGATGGCGGTCCAAATGGGCCAGCGGGCCGGCATGGTCGCCCGTCGCCGCTTCGCGCGTGATGTGCTGGCTGATCAATGGGCAGACTGGATCGAGGGGGCCGCGGGGGAGCGAGGCCGCCGGATCCCAAAATCCGAACCGGGACGTTCAATCCCGTAATCAAGCCCGCTGCTGCAAGAGCTTATCGCCATCCGGCCTGATCTCGCCCTCAGGCGTGACGTGACGGTAGAGTGTCTGGCGGGTGATGCCGAGTTCCGCGCATAGCTCGGCGACCTTCGTCTCGGGCTTTGCCCATCGCTGCCTGGGCGAGGCGCGGCTTGGCGGAGGTCATCTTGTACGGTCGTTCGCCATGGCGAACGCGCGCACCGGGAAGGCGGCGGCGCTCACCTTCATGAAGAATGCCCTCAAGCGCCACGGGGCACCCGAAACCATCACCACCGACGGCTTACGTAGCTACGGTGCAGCGATGACGGAACTGGGCAACCGCGCCAAGCGGAAGGTCGGTCGCTGGGCGAACAACCGGGTGGAGAACAGCCACCTGCCGTTCCGACGAAGGGAGCGTGCCATGCAGCGGTTTCGGCGAATGAAGAGCCTGCAGAAGTTCGCCTCCGTCCACGCCAGCCTGTCGAACCACTTCAGTCTCGAACGCCATCTCGTCGACCGTCAGACCTACCGCGAACGCCGCTCCGCCGCCCTGGCGGAGTGGCAGAGCCTCGTCAGCTAGGCCGCCGCCTTCAAAGACCGACGTGCATCGTGTGGAGAGCGGTTCGCGTTAGACTGACAGCACCGGCTCCTCAGTCAGAGCGGCCGCAGCCGCTCTAACTGCTCGTCCGTCAGTCGCAGCAGGTCGCTCATCCTGGTATCCTTGAAGGGGCTGGAAGCAGATCGCGCGCCTGACGTCAGTAGGTATCAACCCTAGACCTGTGATGAATGGTGCTTACCTCATGAGCTACTCACTCAATGCCTTCGTAGTATTATGTTATGAGGCAACCGGTGGCTGTAAGTAAGGGATTTTCGCACAATCCTCACGATGTTCTTTTGTACGATCCGTGATATCCTTCTGTTTGCAACACGTACTTGCAGCCGTCCGGTAGAGAAAACCCACGAGAAGGTCAGGGTAAATGTTGTGCCGATACGCATGCATAAGCTCTCAACTTATACGTATGAGATCATTGCTCTTGTAGGTTCTACCTAGCATGTCCAGCCTGAGGAGCGCGTAGAGCATCCATAGAAACGGATTACTTCCGAAAGCTACTATGAGAGGATAGCTGCAGTGCTATCGAACTAGAGGCTGTTATGAACCTGTGGCGAGCGTGGCGGCCTGCTTCATCATGAGGCAGGCGAAGGCGACGACGTGAAGGCCTGCGAGTGTTTCGGCGTAGCGTTCATAGTCTTTGACG
>Ga0325401_1001500_pt1 | contig 19728 bp, 14 predicted proteins | sample PopdelMetagenome_FD_205666 | JGI IMG/M metagenome (GOLD analysis project Ga0325401, IMG submission 205666) | Populus deltoides microbial communities from Bellville, Georgia, United States - Xylem-PdKOR-R2 | ecosystem: Host-associated > Plants > Phyllosphere > Stem > Wood/Secondary xylem | place... | reverse complement strand
CCTCGTGTTTGAGGACCGCAAGCAGAAGAGTTTCCATATCGCCCAACTCTCAGACGATTATATGGACGTGGTGAAAGACATAGCTAACATCCATGCGCCGCTGGAGGGCGGGGCCATTGTGCACTACAATGGGCTCTACTATGCCATCGGCTCGGGCCTGACGGGCTGGAAGCCGAACCCCAACAAGTACGCCACCGCCACCACCCTAGCCGGCCCTTGGACGGAGTTTAAGGACATTGCGCCCCCCGAAACCAATACCTATAGCGCGCAATCAACCATGCTGGTGAAGGTGGTGGGTACCAAGAAAACCACAGTCCTTTTCTTGGGCGATATCTGGAAACCAGACACCCAATGGGATTCGCGCTACCTCTGGATGCCGCTGGAAATTGGTGACGGCCAGCTGCGATTGCCCGCCCCACGCCCTTTCACGCTGAATGTAAAAACGGGCGAAACGACCTTTCCGCCGCAGCCCTAGTAAGGCGACCTTACCACGTTACTCAGCTTATTCTTGCTGTCGGTTCGGAACACGAAAAATTGCGTTCCAGCAATCCCGTGCGCGAATAAAATAACACACTCAACGCTCAGTCAAGCTCTGGTCAACTACAACGCTGACACGCTGGCTAATAGCGTCAAGTAGGTCGTGCAAAGGGTAGTACCACTAGTAAGGCAGTCAAGTGGCGAAGCCAGCCGCTAATCATCCGCTCAGGATAAACCAATTGCTTAGCGAACTCTACCAAGAGTGGTCTTACGGATCGGTTTGCAGGCAATTACCTGGGCACCCTTCTATCTACTACGCAGTGTCAACCTTTTCCCATCCATACTACCCATGAAAAGAGCTTTTACCCTCCTCCTACTGCTGCCGGGCTTGCTGAGCCGCACCCAGGCGCAGTCGGCTTCCTGCACTTGGCCGCTGAACCCAACTACTACGGTCCAGGCCACAGCAACGGGCAATATCTCGGCCGTAAATGAAACGATTGGCAGCTATTTTACTTCCGGCACCACATACCGCAGCACGGCACCGATCTGCCAATCTATTCTGCTAAATCCAGGGGGAACCCCCACCACGCAGGCTAGCGCGCACGCCAACGGAGGCTACGTGCAGTTCGAGGTAGCCCCCTTAGCAGGCCAGTCCCTTACGGTCAATTCCCTGTCGCTGAATCTAGGCGGGGACAATAACAGCTTTCTCACCTCAATCGAGTATTCGACCGACCCGGCATTTGCTAGCCCAACGGTGATCGCCACTCCCAGTGGGAGCACGACATTTCCAGCGAGTAATACGCTGTATCCGTTCTTGTATCCGTTGCCCAACGTGCTGGTGGCCAGCGGCAAGACATTGTATGTCCGGATTTATGGCTCCCATACGCAGACCGCTGCTCGCCGCCTGTACATTAGTAACGTGGTTGTCAGCAGCACCAGCACGACGCCTGCCAGCGGCGTTACGGTAGTCGACAACGGCACAACGGTAACCATGGACAACGGTGTGGTATCGGTGCTGATTACCAAGGCGAGCGGCGCGATTACAACGTTCAACTACAATGGGGCCAATATGCTGGCAGGAGGGTATTCTGGGGGCCAGTTTTACTGGAGCTGGAACATGCCCAACTACCAGAATCCGGCAGGCTGCACGTATTCATTGACGGCCGACCCTGCCATTAATGGTAACGACTACGCTGAGATAAAGCTGCATATGAACTGGAATGGCTCCGCGAGCACTGCCGCGATGGATGTCGATATTTACTACTCCCTGAAGCGCGACGTATCTGGGCTCTACGCCACAGCTAAGCTGAGCCATCCCGCCTCGTACCCAGCTAATCCAGGGGGCGAATTTCGGATGGCTGCCTACCCGGGCGCTACCTACGATTGGTTGAACGTAGACGATGCCCGTAGCCGGCTGATGCCAAATCTAACCGACTTCAACGCAGCCGTAGCGGTACCCGGCGCACCGGCAGAAGTGGTACGGCTGACAAGCGGTCCCTTCAAGGATTCCTACGAGTGTAAGTACGACTACAGCGCCGACTTTGGCGATATCAACACTTGGGGCTGGACCAGCACTACCAACAATACTGGCCTCTGGATGACGGCTCCCAGCAAGGAATACTACCCCGGCGGCCCGATGAAGCGGGAGTTGATGGCTCATGCCTCGCCGGTGCTGCTGAATATGGTAGGCGGCACCCACTACATCACGGGGCTCGAAACGAACGTGGCGGCCGGGGAAACCTGGTCGAAAATCTACGGGCCCTTTCTCATCTACTGCAACAAGGTGGCGGCTGGCACGCCCAATGCCAATGCCGCCTTGTGGAATGATGCCAAAGCCCAGGCCCTAGCCGAGCAGGCCCAGTGGCCCTACAACTGGCTGACGGAGCCCGAGTACGTGAAAGCTAATGGCCGCGGCACTGTCACGGGCAAGCTGGTTATTAGCGACGCGGGCGCTACGCCCTCGGCGGCTAATCTGTGGGTGGGCGTAGCTGCTACGCCGGTGTCCAGCAACACCACCGATTTCCAGTTTTGGAGCAAGAACTATCAGTTCTGGGTGAAAACGGATGCTGCTGGCAACTTCACCATTCCCGACGTGCTGCCCGGCACGTATAACCTCTTTGCTTTCGGTCCCAGTGCCATCGGCTACCTAGCGCGCACCAATTACGTGACGGTAACAGCTGGTGCCACTGCGGCGCTAGGCACTGTGACGTGGACACCTGGCCGCGTAGCCCCCACCATCTGGGAGATTGGCACGCCCGATCGCACCTCCAAAGAGTTTAAACACGGCGACGACTATTGGAAGCAAGGCAGCTACCCTGACCCGAACTGGGCTAACTTTATGCGCTACAAAGCGGAATTTCCAAATGAGGTGAACTACACCATCGGCTCGAGCAACCCCGCTACCGACTGGAACTACGTGCAACCCTACAACATCGTAGGCACAGCCCAAACCGTCGCCCCGGAGTGGAAAGTCAACTTCTCCCTGACCAAGGCTCCCACCACCGGCTCTACTGCTTCCGTGTACGTAGCCGCTGCCTCGTCCTTTGCAGCACCTATGTATGTTAAAGTCAACGGCACGAACATTACGACGCCCACCACCGGGGTAAGTTTCCCCAACTCCTCCAATGCCACCATTCGGATGGCCAACCATGGGGCGTTCGGCGACTTGCGGTTTGATTTTCCGTCCAACCTCCTGGTAGCAGGGGCTAACCAGATAACTTTTACCAACCGGCGAAACGCGGGGGACATTCAGTATGACTACCTGCGGTTAGAAGCCGCCGGCACCAGCTTGGACCCAAATGTGACCTTAGCTACTAGGTCGGCCGCGTTAGAGGCAGCCGTGATACTCTACCCTAACCCGGCTCATCAGGCTGTGTCAGTGGTCTTGCCTGGGGTAACTGGGGCGACAACGGTGCAAGTGGAATTAGTTAACAGCTTAGGCCAGCTAGTGCTGAACCAGCGTGCCGCTCTGCCCGCAGCGGGCACTACCCTGATTCTGCCCTCAGCTACCCTACCTGCGGGAGTGTATGTGTTGCATCTGACGGCTGGCGGAACACTCGTCGCCAAGCGCTTAATTGTGCAATAATCTTCCTGCTATACTAGTATGTCGTGAGTTGGCCCCTCAAAGGTCAACTCATTTACTTTTCTCACCTGTCTTTTTGAGAGACTGATATCTCGTAGTGCTCTTTATATGACTAAGTCAAAAGTACTTGACGTATACCTGCTTTTGAGATAAAGGTCTATGTAGTGGTGTCAAGGCACCACTACAACAGTCTTGTTAGGAGCATTATCTTCTGGTATTGCGTAACCTGTAGACTTACAGGATTGAATCTAAACAATTTAAGATAGATCTTTTCAAACCAGCCACGATCATAAAACCACTCAGAAAACAGAACTAGTTTATATAGTTCACCTTATGAATGGTTTCGCTGAGCATTAGAAGCTGAAATGTGCTCTTACACGATACTAGCGCAGATTCTTGGCACTTCTACTGAGAAGCTATTTATTTAGTTAGAGGTTAACGATTGCAAAATCAGGGTCCCTATTGTCTTAGAACTGCTTGCCATCTGTATAGAATCCGTTACTGACCGATTACAAGAAAAACGAGGCCCAGATAGTCCACCAGAGCCGTTGCTTTCCATCTGCCCTAGTAAGGACCGCATCCTCTTAGCGAATCACCATCTTGGCCCCAGATACTGGGAAGTATTTGAATACTATACTGATTCGTTTGATTACTATTTTCTATTTCAGCCAAAGACTTGAACTTTTGCCAGGGGCACTGAATATGGCTGGGGCTAACCAGCGCTAGGTTGCTATTGCAGACGATTCTGAAGGAAAATGATCCCAAGCTTATGCCGAGTGGCCGCATGGTGTGGCAATCACTAGGTAACAGATGCGCTTTAAAAGCAGCGACCTTGAAAAGCACACCTTTCATATTTGTCTTTCTATCAACAAGTTATCTACATGCTTAATCAGCAGCGCGTCAAGCACCCACACTAATTCCCAAAGCGGCGCCAACGGGTGGTACCGCTTTGGGAGTCACGAGTAGCTTTTTCCTATTTGGTTAATAACACCCTCACTAGCTCACCTCATGAATTTGTCCCACTAGGGTATTCGGTACAATGCGATGTATATCGTTGACCTATCCATCAATGATCATCCAACGAATGCAAGAAGAGACGAAAGAGTACGAAGTAGGTAGAAAAGGGTAAATTGACCAAAGGTGTACCTCCGTAAAGTCTAGATTCAACTCGGCGGCAATCAGGCAGTAGGTTTTCAGAGAAATCTCAGAAATGACTAAGCAAAAGACTTCCATGAACAGGCGCTCATTCCTGAAATCTTCCGTCCTGGCCGGAGGAGGGCTGATGATCAGTTTCACGTGGCTATCAGCCTTCCGCCCGGCCGACCGGGAAAGCGAGCCTAGTCCTCCTGACAAATGGGTTGAACTCAGCGGGTACATTAAAATCACCCCCGATAACCGCATCAAAATCCTGAATCCTAATCCGGAATTCGGGCAGAACGTGATGACCTCCCTGCCCATGATTATCGCCGAAGAACTGGACGCGGATTGGCAGAAAATAGTGGTGGAAATGGGCCCTCACGACAGCGTGAAGCTAGGACCTCAATTTACCGGGGGAAGCAATTCCGTGCGCATGTACTGGAAACCGCTGCGCGAGGCGGGAGCGGCGGCGCGTCAGTTGCTGCGACAAGCCGCCGCCCAAGCCTGGGGGGTGCCAGTAGAGGAAGTGACCACCAAAGCTGGGATGCTGTATCACGGAAAAAATGGCAAATCAGGAACCTACGGCAGTTTTGCCTCCCAAGCGGCCAGTCTTCCTATACCCAAAGCAGTGACGCTCAAAGAGGTAAAGAATTTCAAAGTTGTCGGAAACTCCAAGAAAAATGTAGAGGGGTCGAAGATCGTCTCCGGCAAGCCGCTCTTTGGGTTGGATTACCAGCAGCCGGGGATGCTGATCGCCATGGTGGAGCATCCGCCGGCCTTCGGCATGAAGCTCAAGTCGTTCGAGGCTGCCGAGACATTGAAAATGCCGGGCATCAAGGATGTTTTTCGCCAGCAACTATATGAGGAGGGCTTTGAGCAGGGTGGCTTCGACACCCGCACCTTCAATGAGTTGCTGGTCGTGGTCGGCAACACCACGTGGGAGGTGATGCAGGCCCGTAAAAAGCTAAAAGTACAATGGGAACCGGCCGGCGCTACCACCGATACCATGGGCGGTAGGGGGCAGAAACGGGAGGTCGTCGTGCCGGGGGAGCTGGAAAGCACGAACATCCAGCTGCAAAAAATGAAGGAATACGCAGCCAAACCGGCTCAGCAGCTCCGAAAGGACGGCGACCCAGAAGCCGCGTTCAAAAATGCTGCGCAAGTGATCGAGCGCACCTACCATGGTCCGTTCCTGGCGCATAACTGCCTGGAGCCGATGAATTTCTTCGCCCACGTCACGGCGGAGAAGGCCCTGCTGGTCGGCCCGCTACAGGCCCCCGGGTGGACGGAACCTACCCTGGCCAAGGTGTTGAACCTACCCGCCGACAAAATCGAGATCCGGATGACCCGGATGGGCGGCGGCTTCGGGCGCCGGGCCTACGGGCATTATTTGACGGAGGCAGCCCTGATCTCGAAGAAAGTAAACGCCCCGGTCAAACTAGTCTACACCCGGGAGGATGATATGACCTACGGAATTTATCGCCCGATGTATACGGCGACCTACCGGGCCGCCTTGGACGCGAATAAAAACCTGATTGCCTTCCACGTGAAAGGCGGTGGTATCCCCGAGCATCCGATTCATGCCAACCGCTTTCCGGCCGGAGCAGTCGATAACTACCTGGCCGAAGGGTGGCAGATACCGTCTAATATCACAATTGGCGCTTTCCGGGCGCCGCGTTCCAACTTCAATGCGGCGGCGGAGCAATCCTTTCTAGATGAGCTGGCCGAAGCGATGGGCAAGGATCCGATTGAACTCCGTTTGGACCTACTCAAACGAGCCAAAGAGAATCCGGTTGGAAAAAACAACGAGTACGATGCGAATCGGTATGCGGCCGTATTGCGCTTGTTGCGAGAGAAATCCGGCTGGAACCAAGCGGAGAATAAGAAATACAGCCGGGGAGTGGCCGCTTACTTCTGCCATAATTCCTACGCGGGCCATGTCGTTGACATAGTAATGAAAGACGGCCAGCCCTATGTAGAACGGGTATTCAGCGCCATTGATTGCGGCGTTGTGATCAACCCGGATGCGGCCACCAATATGGTGCAGGGCGCCGTGGTCGATGGCATCGGGAATGCCTTTTACGGGGGGCTGACGCTGAAGAATGGCGCCGTAGAACAAACCAACTTCTACAATTACCGGCTCATCCGGATGCACGAGGCCCCGAAAAAGATCGACGTTCACTTTGTGCAGAACGACATCGACCCCACTGGCTTAGGCGAGCCGCCTTTCCCTCCCGTTTTCGGGGCTGTAGCCAATGCCTTGTACAAAGCGGCCGGCAGACGTTTCTACCAACAGCCATTCAGTCCACAATTAACAAACCCTACTGCCCTGTAACCCACCGGCTTTTCCTCCTTATTACTTTAGCCATGCTCAACCTAACCATCAATAAAAAGTCCTACCAGGTAGAAGTAGATCCAGATACCCCACTACTTTGGGTGCTGCGCGATACGCTGGGCTTGGTGGGGACTAAATATGGCTGCGGCGTCGCACAATGCGGGGCCTGTACGGTGCATCTGAACGGAGAAGCGGTTCGCTCCTGCGTTACGAAAGTAAGCCGGGCCGTGGGGCAAAAAGTAGTAACCATTGAAGGGCTATCGGAAAAGGCGGACCATCCCGTCCAAAAAGCGTGGCTGGAATTGGACGTGGCGCAGTGTGGCTATTGCCAGTCCGGGCAGATGATGTCCGCCGCAGTGCTGCTGCGGGAGAATAAGAATCCGACGGACGCGGATATTGATGCGGCCATGGCGGGTAACATCTGCCGCTGCGGCACCTACCTGCGGATTCGGGAGGCGATCCGTTTGGCCGCTCAGACGCAGCGTAAAGGAGGCAATGGATAGTGTCAGTAGAAGCGGCTTGCTTCCCTCATTCGCTGCCTGGAGCGGCAGCGGTCTGTCCGAGCCTAGGTTCCGAGTAGCATCCGTAGAAATAGCCCGTAGGCTTTGGCAGCAGAGGACTACCCCTATCCATTCGTGTTGAAATCCTTCCTCTTATGCACTTTCGTTCTGAAAATAAAACCCGTGCTTCTTCCTTCATGAAAATCAGCACGGCTCTGTCCGTGCTGATTTTCATTACCACCGCTGTTACGACAGTATACAGCAGTGAAAATGTACCTGCTGAGGGCAGTAAAGCCTCAACACCCGTTAGCGGCCTCTGGTCAGGAAAGATAGACCGGGACAGTACAGAATCTGTGCAGGCCTTTAGCAAAGTCTATCAAGTGCTGATGAGTCCCCGCTGCATGAATTGCCACCCAACGGGGAATGTCCCGTTGCAGGGAGATGACAGCCACTTGCATACGATGCTTCCTCAGCGCGGTGTAAATGGCCAAGGCGTGTACGCTATGAAATGCGGCAACTGCCACCAGGCCTCCACCATGCCCGGCCGGCATACCCCGCCCGGCAACCCGAAATGGCACCTTCCGCCCGCGAACATGAAAATGGTTTTCCAGGGCAGAACTCCTAATCAATTGGCGAGACAACTGGTAGATCCCAAGCAAAATGGCGGTAAATCCATGAAGGAACTGCTGGAGCATGCTGATGATACGTTGGTTCTGGCCGGTTGGCATCCCGGGGAAGGTCGTACGCTGCCACCCTTGAGCCATGCCGAATTTAAAAAAGCGTGGACTACTTGGCTGCAAAAGGGTGCCTTTGCGCCCAACCCTTAACGAGAAGTGCAAATCTGGGTTGGCAGCTCTTGACAGCCTGCTTCACGCGTATTCGTCTACTGCTTACCTCAATTTGCATGATGCAATTGCTGGTTTGGTACCATGATGTTACTCTATTAAGAAGGGTAGTCAGCTGCGCGGCATTACCGCCCGGACGTTTGAGGACGGTGGGTTGGGTTCGATAGTTACCAAGCCCACGGGGGTAGTAGAAGTGCACTCATTGAAACAAACACCAACGGTGTCGTGCCCCTGTACTGCTTGACGAACTGGAGAATATAAGTAGCGGGCTCGAAGTCCGAATGGTCAGCGATGCCGCCCACGCTCCCATCCGAGCGGAAACTATTTGAATAGTATAGTGAATGGTTTGATTCCTTTTTTCCGGCCCGTTTGGATTGCGAGACCTTTGTTCTGGCAATCCAAATGGGCTGGACTCGTCCACTACTTGGGTAAGCCAGCCGCAAGCATGAGGTGATCTTACCTCGATCCGCTTTCCGGCTGCCGTCACCGCTAACCTTGAGCAGGCAACATGGACGCTTCATCTAAAAAAACGTTTTCGGACCTCAACCGTCGCGACCTGCTAAAAGCCGGGTTGCTCCTGGCTGGTGGCACCCTACTACCGGCCGTTGGGGCTGTCGCCGCCCCGTCCTCTGCTGCGCGACCTGCGGCCCCCAAAGACAAAGTAAGTACGCGCCGGAAGCTAGGCACCCTGGAAGTTTCCAGCATCGGCCTAGGCGTGCAGAACATGAGTCGGACCTATCAAACGACAGTCCCCAATCGGGCTGAAATGCACCGTATCATCCGGAACGCGTACGAGCACGGCGTCACTTTGTTTGATGCAGCGGAGGCATACGGTCCCTTTGAAGTGGAGCGTATTCTAGGCGAAGCGGTGGCTCCCTTCCGCAGTAAAATCGTGATTGAGACGAAGTTCGGCTGGAACATCGACCAAAAAACCGGGCAGCGGCTCCCCGGCCTGAACAGCCGACCGGAGCATATCAAGGTGGTGGTCGATGGTATGCTACAACGTCTGCGCACCGACCGCATCGACCTCTTATACCAGCACCGGGTTGACCCGGCTGTACCCATCGAAGATGTGGTTGGCACGATCAAAGACCTGATCAAGCAGGGCAAAGTATTGCATTACGGCCTGTCCGAGCCCGGCCTGCAAACCGTCCGCCGCGCCCATGCCATGCACCCGGTGACGGCCATCCAGAACGAATACTCCCTGCTCTGGCGGGGACCGGAAGCCGAGGTGCTGCCACTCTGCCAGGAACTGGGCATCGGCTTTGTGCCGTGGAGCCCCCTGGGTGTCGGGTTTCTCACGGGGGCAATCGATGCCCAGACGCGGTTCGCGCCCGGCGACATTCGCGGGGGCGAGTCCCGCTTCTCGCCCGAGAACTTGCCCGCCAACCTAGCTCTCCTGGAACTGGTGAAACGCTGGGGAGTCCAGAAAGAAGCTACGCCCGCTCAAATCTCGCTGGCTTGGCTACTGGCGCAGAAACCGTGGATCGTGCCCATTCCAGGCACCACGCAGATGGCGCACATGCTAGAGAATAATGGGGCGGATTCGGTCCGGTTCACCGCCGATGAGTTGAAGCAATTCAATGCGGAGGTAGCCAAGATCCAAGTTAAAGGCGAGCGACTGCCGCAAATGGTACTTCAATTCTCTGGGGTAGAAGCAGCTCCGAAGTCCTAGAACTCTTCCTGCCGACCTAGACGCACGCCTATCGGCAACCGCACTTAGTACCCTTCTTGGCCATTAAGGTGCCGCTCAAGAAGGCAAGAGAGCAACGGCACTGAGTCAGTTACCCTATAAACGAGCGCACCGTGAATAAACTACTCTTGAGCTTTGCTTTCCTCCTTACCCACGTCTTGCAGGCGCAGCAACCCACGGTACGTACCGCCACTGGCGTGGTGCGCGGGGTGAGGGAAGGGGACGTGGCCAGCTTTAAAGGTATTCCTTACGCGGCGGCCCCAGTCGGCGCGAATCGGTGGCGTCCGCCCCAACCCTTCCCCGCGTGGCAGGGCGTGCGGGAAGCCAACAAGTACGGGGCGGATGCTCCGCAGGCGGGTTGGCCGCGCGGCTCCGGCATGGCGAAGACCTCCTCCGAAGATTGTCTATTTCTCAATGTGTGGGCGCCGGCTTCCGCGACGAAGCAATCCAAGCTGCCCGTGATGGTGTGGATTCATGGCGGCGGCTTTGTGTTCGGAAGTGGGGGCGGCCCGGATTTCACCGGCGCCTCGTTTACCAAGCAGGGCGTGCTGCTGGTATCCATGAACTATCGGTTGGGGCGTCTGGGCTTCTTCGCGTTCCCCGCCCTGAGTAAAGAAAAACCAACGGAGTTTAAAGGCAACTATGCCTACATGGACCAGATGGCGGCCTTGCAGTGGATTCAGAAGAACATCGCCGCGTTTGGGGGCGATCCCGGCAACGTGACCATTTTCGGCGAGTCGGCGGGTGGAGTCTCGGTCCAGTCCCTGTTGACCATCCCCGCGGCAAAAGGACTGTTCCACAAAGCCATTATTGAGTCCGGGGGCGGACGGAATGGCGTGCTCACCGGGCGACCCCTCAACAAGGAGCAGGCGGATGTGCACTATCCTGTTTCGGCGGAAGCCATGGGCGTAAACTTCGCCAAGCGGTATCACATCGACGGAACCGATGCCGCGGCGCTGGCCAAGCTGCGGGCGCTCAGCGCGGCCGAGGTCGTGGATGACGGACAAGAAACGGCGGGCCCGGGTGGGCCGCCCACTTATTCCGGGCCGATACTCGATGGCAAGCTCGTGGTGGAAACGGCCGAAAGCGCCTACCAAGCCGGCCGGGTGCCGCAGATTCCGATCATTATCGGGTCCAACAGCGCGGAAGTGCCCGCCGGCTTTGTCAATGCTACGTCCAGGGAGCAACTACTCTCGTTGTTCGGGAATGTGAAGGACCAGGCGGCGGCCGTCTATGATGCGGAGGGAAACACGGAGTTTGCCAAAATGCTCACGCTGGTCAACACCGACAAGGTGTGGGCCGAGCCGGCCCGGTTTACGGCCAGAGCCTATGCCGCCAAGGGAAGGTCCGCTTATGTGTACCTGTTCTCCTATGTCTCGCCTTCCATGCAGCAGTTCATGCGCTATGGCGCCGCCCACGCCTCCGAAATCCCCTATGTCTTTGGGGGCCACAGGAGCCCAAACGGCGCTCCTGTGGCCCCCAAAGACCAGGAAGTGGCCAAGCTGATGAACACCTACTGGGCAAACTTTGCCAAGACGGGTAATCCGAATGGCCAGGGACTACCAACCTGGCCGATGTATGACGCCAAGAAGAGCGAACTGCTCGAGCTTCGGTCCGATGGATCGGCCGCCGGGGAACCCGACCCTAAGCAGGCAAGACTGGACGTGATTGAAAAAGCCGTGACTACTGGCAACCTCCGCTAACCCCTAAACCTCAAACATGGAACATTCAATCAACCACAAAACAGCCGCCAATCGGGGCCGCCGGGACTTTTTTAAAACCGGGTTAGTCTTGGCCGGCGGCGCCATGCTACCGGCTGCCTGCCAAGACTCGAATACTGATCCTACGCCCAATCCGGTGAATCAGCAAGTGACCACCCGGCGCAAGCTGGGCGGCACGCTGGAAGTTTCCGGCGTTGGGCTCGGGGTGCAGAACATGCATCTTACCTATCCAGGGTTGGTCCCTTCCCGCCCCGAAATGCTCAATATCATCCGCACGGCGTACGAGCGCGGCGTTACCTTCTTCGATACCGCCGAAGCATATGGTCCATGGGCCTGCGAGCAGATACTTGGCGAAGCAGTGGGTTCCTTCCGCAACAACATCGTAATTGAGACGAAGTATGGCTGGAATATCGACCAGCAAACCGGCCGGCAATTAGCAGGTCTCAACAGCCGGCCGGAGCACATCAAGCTCGTGGTGGAAAACATGCTCACCCGTCTGCGTACCGACCGCATCGATCTGTTGTACCAACACCGGGTCGACCCGGCGGTGCCCATCGAAGACGTGGTGGGAGCCATTAAAGATTTGATCAGCCAAGGGAAGGTGTTGCATTACGGCCTGTCCGAACCCGGGCCACAAACTGTCCGGCGCGCGCATGCCATTCATCCGGTGACGGCGATTCAAAACGAGTATTCCCTCTTCTGGCGCGGACCTGAGAGCGTAATCCTGCCGCTTTGTGAGGAACTTGGTATTGGCTTCGTGCCGTGGAGCCCATTGGGGGTAGGCTTTCTGACCGGCGCCATAACCGCCAACACGCGGTTCGCACAAGGCGACCTTCGCGGGCAGGAGACCCGGTTCTCGCCAGCCAATCTACCGAACAATTTAGCCCTGGTGGATTTGGCAAGGAAGTGGGCGACGCAGAAAGAAGCCACGCCTGCCCAAATCTCGCTAGCTTGGCTCATGGCGCAGAAGCCGTGGATTGTACCGATCCCCGGCACCACGCAGATGGCGCACATGCTGGAAAATAATGGAGCGGACTCAGTACGGTTTACGGCGAATGAATTACAGCAATTCAACTCTGAATTAGCGTCTATTCAAGTCGTAGGACAACGCCTGCCCCCCTTTGTGGAGGCCTTATCCGGCGTGGAAGCACCACCAAAATAGGATGGCAGAAGGGTTGAAGTGAGCGTAGGTGTTCCTCAACCCTAGCAGTTGAAGTAGAGCCCTTGTGGCCCCAAGAACTAGGAAGTGGCCAAGCTATTGAGCACCTGTCCTATAGGGAACCTTCTTTAACTCAGGTAGTATGTTCTGCTAAACGAAATAGAAAGGACTGCGAATCTTAGAAATTAAAGCAGCGTGCTTAACAAGGAAGATGATGAAACAAATAGGATCTGCATTCTTATTGCTACTTGCGCTGTCCAAGCAGGCGGAGGCGCAAAAGACCTCCATTTTTCCGAAAGGGGAAATAGCAACCACGGATAATCATACCGGGACGGTTTGGCTGAAAGAGTTGAGTGAGCCCGACAGTGTCTTCACGTACAGTGTGGCGACGGCCACCTTTGCACCCGGTGCAAAATTGGACTGGCATGCTCATCCGGGCGGACAAATCCTGCTCATTACCGAAGGAGTAGGCTATTACCAAGAGCGAGGCAAGCCTAAACAAACGGTTCAGAAAGGGGAGGTCATTAAATGTCTGCCTGGAGTAGAGCATTGGCATGGGGCAACCCCCAAGAGCAGCTTCGCTTATCTGGCCACGACCCCTACGCAAAAAGGGAAAACCATCTGGTTTAAAAGGGTAACCGATGAGGAATACCGGAGCAGTAAATAATCCTGTCCGGGTGGCCTAGCTAAGCCAGCGACGACGGGATGAGGTTTAGAGCAAGAAACCGAAGGCGCTGGACATTGAATAACCGAAGGCCAAGGGGGTTCGCTGCACGGCGTGTGGTAGGAGACGAGAAGCGCGAATTTCCAGCTGCGCTTCGGCCGGGCTAGGGAAGCTTCCCCATTGAAGAGTTCCGTTTTCAGATAGCTTCCAGAGGATTCAACTAAGGCGTTGTCCCCTCAGTTGCCCCCTTGGCTCCTATTTGGCAGGACTCCGTGGCGGCCAAGTAAGTGAGCGGATAGCCAAGTACTAGCTGCCCTAATTGATTGGAGTGACCGATAAGGCTGGTTGCCAGCTGGCGCGCTCGGGTCCTTATCCATGATAACTACTACCCTAGAACTTGGATTGGCAGGCCGGTGAAAAGGGTCTTTAACCACATTTAACGTATCCTAGCATGAAACAGCGCTTGCTTTTTCTCTTTGGTTATTCCCTGGCCTTGCTCTCGTGTTCGCGCGATGAAGATACGGCCGCAACGCCTGTAACGCCATTGCCCTCCGGTTCACCCGTGGAGACGAACGCCCCTAATGCCACGTACCGGCCTGCCTTTACCGGTCAAACCCGGGTAAATGGCGTTACAACGGCGGCCAGCAGCTACCGGGCGGTTATTATCACGTCCTCGTTAACCAGCCCGTGGGGTATCACCAGTTTACCGGATGGCCGCTTACTCGTAACCGAGAAGGCTGGCCAGCTGCGTCTTGTCACCCCGTCCGGCGCCGTCAGTGCCCCCATCACGGGCCTACCAACAGTCAATCCTGCTGGTCAGGGTGGGCTGCTGGGCGTGTGCGTTGACCCAGATTTTGCCACCAACCGGATGGTGTACTGGTCGTTCTCAGAACCCCGGCCCGGTGGGAATCTGACGGCCATCGGCAAGGGCCGCCTGGCTACGGATGAACGCACCATGGAGGGGGCCACCGTCATTTACCGGGCCGAGCCCGCCTACGCCGGCGTCAATCACTATGGTGGCCGCGTGGTAGTTGACCGGACGGGCAACCTGGTGGTGAGCACCGGCGAACAGGCTGATAACGCCACCCGCGTCCAGGCGCAATTGGTTACTTCGGCCCTGGGTAAGGTTATCCGCATCACGAAAGACGGGCAGCCGGCACCCGGCAACCCGGTATTTACGCAGGCGGGTGCCTGCCCGGAGCTATACTCCCTGGGCCATCGGAACCCGCAAGGATTGGCTATTCATCCCGTGACGGGGGATGTATGGCAAAGCGAGCACGGCCCCCGGGGCGGCGACGAGCTTAACCGCCCCCAGGCAGGCGCTAATTATGGCTGGCCGACCATTACCTACGGCCTCGAATACAGTGGCCAGCCTGTGCTTAGTGGCATTCAGCAAAGCCAGGGCCTGGAGCAGCCCGTCTACTACTGGGACCCGGTCGTGTCGCCCAGCGGCATGACGTTCTACGCGGGTAACCGTATCGCTGAATGGCAAAATAACCTCTTTATCGGGGCGCTCAGTGGCCAGCATATTGTGCGTCTGGTCCTAGACAACAACCGGGTGGTGGGAGAGGAGCGGCTGCTGGCCAGCGAAGGGCAGCGCTTCCGCGATATCACGCAGGGTGCCGACGGTGCCTTATATGCCATCACGGACCAGGGGCGCTTGTACCGGATTGATCGGCCTTAATCTGTTTCTCACCTAGCTACTACGAGGTAGCAGCCACATCCTGCATCGACCGATATGAAAGCTCCCCTCCTCGCACTTTGTCTCCTGCTAATGAGCGTGCAATGGTCCTGCGCCCAGCAAAAAAGCGGGGGCGCCTCAACGAAAAATAGCCCCAAGATGGAACAGGAAATTATCAATCTCTCCAAGGCCAAGTGGCAATGGATGGCGGAGAAGAACGCCGATAAGCTCGAGGGCCTCTTCGATGAAAAGGCCATGTTTGTCCACATGGGGGGCAGTTGGGGCAAGAAGCAGGAACTAGATATTATCCGTAGCGGGGGCATCCACTACAAGCAGGCGAACATCGAGGAAACGTCGGTGCAAATCATCGGCTCGACGGCTATCCTGCTCAGCAAAATCAAGCTGCTGGCCGTAGTGGGCGGCAACGAAGTCACGAATCCCTTTATGGTGACCGAAGTCTACATGCAGCAACGCGGCAAGTGGAAGTTGGGCTCGCTCTCCTTCACCAAGCTGCTCACGCCCTAGGGCCGGGCGCTCCGATGGTAGCGAGGAAGACACGCCAGCATCTTACAACTAACCAGCAGAAGCCTATGACCATCTTAATCCTAGGTGCTGCGGGCCAAATCGCTCGCATAGCCACCGTTAGTCTGCTTCATCAAACCGACGCCACCCTCCTTTTGTACGCGCGCAACGCTACTTCCCGCTTGAAAGCGACGGATCAGCAGCGGGTCCGCCTGGTGGACGGCGACTTTTCAGATGTTGAAACCCTAACCAAGCACCTGCAGGGAGTCGACGTCGTATACATCAACGCCGCGGGTGACACCACCGCTAAGCAAAGCATAGCCGCCGCCATGCAAGCGGCTGGCGTAAAAAGAGTCATCGATATCGCTATCCTGGGCATTTACGATGAGGTGCCCGGCGCTTTCGGCAAGTGGAACACGCGCATGGTGGGCGCCAGCCGGATACGCCAGGTAGCGGAAGCCACCCGCGTCTTTGAGAACGAAGCCTTTGACTACACCATCCTGCGGCTGACCTGGCTCTACAATCAGGCGGGCAACACAGCCTATAGGCTGACCCAGAAAGGGGAGCCCTTTGTCGGAGCCCAGGTGACCAGGCAGGCCGTGGCCCAGCTCGTTGTCGATATCGTCACGACTCCAGACGACCGTTTTAACAAGAAAAGCTTAGGGGTAAGTGAACCGAATACCGACTGGGACAAGCCGTCCTTTTATTAACGGAAGCGCTGCCCAGGGAGTCGATAACGTTTATCAGCGCCCCATCCCACCGCGATAGTCTCTACTCGCTCGCCTACTAAGAACCGGCTGTCAGCATCAGCCTTGTGCGTGCTGCCCGGGGCAAGGGCCTGTTGGCTAGTTATACCTGCAACGCATTGAAACACTTCCTAGTGCTCAGCTTTTTGTTAGCGGGCTATGGTATGCAACGGAATCAACCCGTAGCTGCACCCCTACCTAGTAGGACTAGCACCACAACCCGCAAGGCCATGACCACGCATTTGACGGCACAGCATCTTGTTCGGGATTTGGTTAGCCATCCTGCTTTTACCGGTTTTGGCGACCTGCTTTTGCCGTGGGAGGATAATTCCCGTTACTACGCCACTTCGCTGAGCCGGGTGGGCTCCCTGATGCCTTACCATGGGCACGTGCGTCCGGACGTGGTGCTTTCCGCGGTTAACTACTTGGTGGATGAAGCCAGCGGCGGAAAAACCATCTTCTACAATTTTTACACCGCCGAGCAAAAGCAGCAGGATGCTTCCAAACAGCAGACTGGGCTGTTCTTTTACCGGGGAACCCCCAATTCTCCCTTTGCCATCGTGTGCCCGGGCGGCGGCTTTAGCTACGTGGGTTCCTTGCACGAAGGCTTTCCGCTGGCTCAGCAGATAAGCCGGGAACACTTGAATGCCTTTGTCATCCGCTACCGCGTCGGCAGTGAGCAACAAGCTACCCAAGACCTGGCCGCCGCCATCGCCTACATCTTTCGCAATGCCCAAAAATTAGGCGTAAGCACCCGGAACTACTCGCTGTGGGGCGGCTCCGCTGGCGCCCGGATGGTAGGCAACGTGGCGTTGAGCGGGGTGGGGCCGTACGGTGGGGGCAACCTTCCGAAACCAGCCACCGCCGTGATTGCCTACACGGGCCAATCCACGGCCTCGGCCGCTTTTCCCCCCACCTTCATCACGGTGGCCGCCAACGATGGCATTGCCAATGTGAACACGGTGGAAAGAAGAGTGGAACGGTTAAAAGCCGCGGGCGTCGAAGTCGTATACCGCCGGTACCTCACCGCCGGTCATGGCTTTGGGACCGGGAAAGGAACGGATGCCGAAGGCTGGATGGAGGAAGCCATCAGACTTTGGAAAAAGCATATAAAGAAGTAAGCAGCAGGAAAAAGCAAGACGCTATTTGCCTGGTGTCTACGCTCTCTTTTTCGCTTATCGCCTTGGGCAAAAGCATCTTGCTTAATGCCCTCGCCCGGTAGCAGCAACCACTCAACACCCCCATCAGATGAAAAACCAAAAGGATAATCGACTGCCAAGCGCGAAGCCATTCACGCGTTCCATGATGCGCTGGCTGGTAGTCTGCGTTCTGTTGATTTCCGCGTGCTCCTTCGCCAAAAAGGAAGAGATCCAGGCCCCCGTGCAATCGGCTTTAAACCCCAGCAAAGTGTTGATTGTCTACTTGTCACGCACCAACAATACCAAGGCGGTTGCGGCCATTATTCACAAAGAAGTAGGCGGGACCCTGGTAGCGCTGGAATTGGAAACGCCTTACCCAGCCCATTACCAAACCACGGTGCAACAGGTGGCCCGCGAGAATGAAACCGGCTTTTTGCCGCCCTTGCGCACGCGGATTGCCAACATGGAGCAGTACGATGTCGTCTTTGTGGGCTTTCCTACGTGGGGCATGCAGCTGCCGCCACCCATGAAAAGCTTCTTGAAGCAATATGAGCTGAGCGGCAAAACCCTGGTGCCGTTCAATACCAATGCCGGCTATGGAGTGGGCAGCAGCCTGGAAACGGTCAAGGCCCTGGCGCCCAGGAGTACTGTTCTGGAAGGATTTTCAACCCGAGGGGGCATAGAACGGGACGGCGTGCTTTTCGTGATGGAGGGTAATAAAGAAAAGCAGGTCCAGAATGAAGTAAAGGCCTGGTTGCAAAGAATCAATCTGGTAGGCAAGAAGTAAGTAGGTGAAGGCCACACGGGTATCTGCGTACTAGTGTTCGGTAGCACTGCTAGTCGGGGTTCTTCTTCCAAAAGGGCGGATTTACACGCTAAGGTCGAGCAAGGCCTCTAGCTGGGCGTAGAATACCAGCTGAGCCCCCGCAAACAATCGAAGGAGTTGGTGGCGGCTCAGCTGGTGGCGGAATTTTGCCCGAGCGCGGCCACGGTGGACAGCATCCTGTGGACGCGAGGGAAGTACAAAGCCCTGCTAGTAAACTGCACGGCATTGTATGAAATCTATCAAGTATTTAAACTAAGCAATAACTAGTATATCAGCGAGAAATTGGGCAAATGGCCTAGATTATCGGTTATGCTCTTGTCTGGATTTGAACGCAAGTACTTCGCGCTGCCAGTTCCTACAATTTCTACTGTTTCGCCAATATACCAACCTGCCTGCACATAGTTCCACACCAAAGTAGTTGCTGTATTTCCCTTGGTTTCTAAAAGTTTAATCGCGTCAGCTTTAGATGTTTTGACGGGCTTGCTTACAATATAGTCATTGGCTTGCGTTACCTCATGGATGGCATAGTGACTAATCCCATTACTGCTTTCTTTCCAGACTCCTGATATTCTGTATTTGGCCATGGTTTTGGTCTTTTTGTGGTGAAATTGGCAATCTACATAAGGTTTATTATATCATCTAATACTCCAATTAATAGACAATTTCCCGCTTTAGGTAGTCTTAGTAGGGGTAGCACAATAGTAGTACCCCTAACAGCCTGCAGGTGGACCTAACACCCGGTCAGCGCTCCCTACCGTTGTTTTCCGTTCCTGCTAAAAGGCCCCCTACTACCTTACATCGTTTTTTCTACTCGCTACCCCCCCATGCCCAAGAAAGCACGTCTTCCTGCCGCACGTAAGCACGCCCAAGAGGGCGACGGTGCCGAACAGCAGCAGGCGTTCGGGGCCTTTCTCTACGGTCATCGACTCACCCACTTAGCCATTGTCAAAAAGCCACGGAACCCGAATGCGCTGGAGGTCTATGGGGAAGAAATGGACACCTTCGACGTGGGCCTGACGTTTGACAACGGCTTGGTGTGTCGGGTACGCAGCTTCTGGCTGCCCGAGATGATGGTGAGTTGGGGGCGTCAATATTTGGGAGCCAGAAGAATAGGGATTCAGCAGCTCAAAAAGGAAATCCTTTGTGATAGGCAACTCGCACTCCCTGTACGACTTGGAATCAGCCTTTCCCGGCCTGTTTT
>Ga0325401_1001498_pt1 | contig 19740 bp, 10 predicted proteins | sample PopdelMetagenome_FD_205666 | JGI IMG/M metagenome (GOLD analysis project Ga0325401, IMG submission 205666) | Populus deltoides microbial communities from Bellville, Georgia, United States - Xylem-PdKOR-R2 | ecosystem: Host-associated > Plants > Phyllosphere > Stem > Wood/Secondary xylem | place... | reverse complement strand
ATGATGATGGAGTTTTATTAGATTAGCTTGAAATTTTAAAGTAGGCTATGAGATTTTATTTTATGAATTAATCAATAAGAATATGATAACCTTTTTCTACATTTGCCTGAAAATCAACTTGGATTTTTTTACTCGTCAACAATTATTAATATTTGGATTTTTTTTCTTCGATTTATTTAGTTACAAATTCAAGTAATTAAAAAAGTATTTAATTGCAATAACCATCATCTATCTTGTCTTATATATATATATATATATATATATATATATATATATATATATATATATATATATCCGAATATCTATAGTTGAGGAATTAGTTTGAACCTCTGTAAAATAAAATGGCTTGATAGTATACTTTAAAATCTTATAATTATGAGATCTTGAGTTTAATATTTTTCAAGATCCTCTTATGGCAATCATAAAAGTTTAATGTTTAATCCACATAAATGGAGGGCTCATATATGCATATCATGTTGACTAATTTTGATAGTTTATTCTGAATTTTTTTTTAGAATAATAGATTAGAAATTTAATATATATTTAAGAATAAAGTTTACTCGTAAATTAAAAAAATTAAGAATTAATCTATTATTATAATAATAGCCATTAAACTTTTATTTTGATAGCAATTTCATTTGATGATACTCTCAATAAATGTATCTATATACATGGGTGATATTTTTTGTTTGGTTCGGTTTTTATAAAAAAAGTAACCAAACCGATTTAAAAAAAACCAAAATCGGTTCAAACCGACCGGTTTCGGTTCGGTTCGGTTTTTTAGAACAAAAACCGGTTCAAACCGGTTTGGCTCGGTTATGGCTTGGTTTTTTTTTTATTTGGCTCTGTTTTTTCCTTTTTTTTTTGTTTGGATTCAATTCGGTTTTTTCAATTTCAGACTTATAAAACCGAACCAAACTGATCAGTTGTTTTAAAATTTTAATCAGTTTTTTTTATAATTCAATTTTTTTAATTATTTTTTTCAGTTTTCTCAATTCAGTCCGTTTTTGAATTTCTTTATTCACCCCAACCTATATATTTATTCGCCCCAAAATATAGTTATTTTTAAAACTACCATGACTATTTCAGGAAAGGGAGTTGAATTGTAACATTGAAGGGGGGAATTAGACACGGGACATGGCAGTAAAGATTTGGCTGAGTGAATCTGTCCTTGCCTATGTTCATATTTTGCCCAACAAACTAATTAATTTTCCGTACGCTGCGGTGAATATTATTTTATCAGTCGTACTGAATCAGTCCAGCCTGTGGTGATTCATTGAGTTTAGATAAGTTTTTAAATTAAACTCGACAGAAAGTTGATTTGATATAATTTAATTATAACTCATTTACTAAAAATACAATTTGTTATTTTTCAATACAATATAATTTTCATGTATTTTTAATATTAAAATAATAACGTTTGAATTGAGCAAATTAACTTATTTAAATTGTAACCAGATCATGGATACAACCAAATTTAATAACTTTTTTTTATTAAAATTTATTTTTTATTTAATTATACGATAATAAAAATATATTTTTGCAAGCACGACAACAAATAAAATTATAGAAAAGATGTATTTTAAATCAAAATTATCTTTTTTTATTCATATTTTTTTACAACAAAACAATTTTTTTTAGCATCATAGTTGAATAAAAAGCAACATCAATAAAAAAAATATTCAAAAACACCATAACAATTTGAACTAAAAGAGATAAAAAGTATATTCTTGATCAAAAACCTAATTTTTTTATGCATTTTTTTTTATATTGAAAAGAATAATTTTCTTACAAGAAATATTTGTTTATGCAAAAACTTATTTTGACTTTAAAAGCAACTTTCAATAAAAAAAATTAAAAATTATTAATTAATCATTCTTATGTAACTATATAAAAAAATATGAAAACAATAAATTTGAGAAAATTATATAAAAAGCTTTACAATAAAAAATTTAAGAAAAAAATATTTTATTTTCATTCAATATCAAAGTGTAAATTATTTTAAAATTACCATTGGCTTAAAGTTGTCATCATGGCCTGAAAAAGTTATTACAGAAAAGCTGGTTGGATTAGACATTTTGGGGCAGCACCGAGACCGCTGTAGTATCAATCGGCCAGAAAGGACCATACTAGGATGTAGTCAGATATCAGACAATCGTTTGCGTGCAAGTTTTGTCAAATTTGGTGGAGAGATGAAGCATTGAATGCCTTGAAAAGGAGGTCATCCAAGCAGCTTTTGGGCAAAACCAATGATGAACAGTTCCAGACGACACGTCGTGTAGTTTGTCCCTTGTTTTTTTACTATTTGGTCAAAACACGTCGTTCAATTTAAATAAAACAATGTTATTTTGACTTTTAAAGTTTTAATTTAGGGATTTAAAAAAAGTTTAATTTGGTCCCTTGTCTTTTAATTTTTTTCAATTACACCCTTAATTGACCCTAAACTTCTGATTTTATGCAATTTTACCCCTGCCGAACTTCAATTAGGTCCCCAAAGTTTGACGCCTTTTGCAAAATGATCATCGGCTGTGAATTTCTTCAATTTAGCCCTTAATTGACCCAAATCTTTTGATTTTCTAGTAATTTTATCCCTGGTTTAAATCAATTAACCTGGTAAAAATTAAATTTGATTTCCTAAAATTCCAATCTTTTCAATTAAGCCCAAATTAGGCCCCTAAACTTAATTTTTCACTAATTAAGCCCCTAATAAAATTAATTTGACCCATTTAAACTATAATTATATCCTTGCACCTAATTAAATTCTTTAATTGGACTCAAATTAATTCTTAAACAAAATTAAACTTTAATTTGGCCCATGATTAAGTCAAATTGACCTATTAAAAATCTAATTATATCCTTAGACTTAATTTTTATGCAGATTCATCCAATAATAATTTAATTTGACATTGAATCTACATTATCTCTTTAGTTTTGGGTATAATGAGGGTACAATTATGCTCTGGGTTCCATCCGAAATTGCAGCTTGATCTTCCTCTATATTTAAAATTCTCCCAGCTTGTTTTTTTTTCCTCTAAAATACCAGTTTTCTTGCTATTATTATTATTATTATTATTATTATTATTATTATTATTATTATTTATTTTTTGATTTTTTTTTTATTTTGGAAAGAAAGAAAATGAATTTAGAGAATAACCCAGAAATGGGTTTCGACAGTTTCTATGCCCAAAATCTTCCACCTTGATCAAAAGATGCATGGTCAAAATCTTTGGCTTTTTCATCTTTATTTTCCTTAACCAACTCATCCATAGGTGTGATAACATGTCTTTTTTTTTTTTTTGTATTATGAACCTTTTAGGTTAGCCTCTCTTAACAAACTTACAATCATAGCATATTGTCAATCCATTCAATCTTTTATATCATTTAACACCACATTTATACACTCAAATTATTATTGCATTACCTATAATAAAAAGAATGTGTTCTTCCCTCATTGGTGATGACTCATCATTAGAATAAATCATCAAATCTAAAATTTTATGTTAATAATAAAAATATCCTTACACACTTCCTTACATGTTTACATTCAATAATATCACTACACTCATGTTTCACTCAAATTTTGGTTTTTCACAATAATAGTCTTATATTTTTATCTTTTACCTCTTATGCTCTCCTTTTCAGTTCTTCAGGGAACTAAACAAAAAAAAAATAGTTTATAATGTTCAACCAAAGATTTCAAGACACAAGGTAATTAAGAAAAAAGTAATGAAAATGAAATAAAAAAAACAAAGTAAATACAAAAGCAAAATCCAAGAATGACTATAAAACTTGAAAAAAATGTATGCTCAATATCCTAAAACAAAATTTTCAATAAACTCTACTAGTGAAACATTGATTTAGCATAATTGATTTGTAATGTTCTTTAAGATCTTAAATCAAAATTTTATAGTTTCAATAACCTGAAATCAATTTCTAAGCAAACAATACCCACTAATCAAAGACAAGCTTATGCAAATTACAATTTCTCAAGTATCCAAATTCATATTCTGTAATCTCAATTTTTTCAACATAAGCTAAACTAATGTGATTTTTTCTTTTCATCTTTTATACTATTTGAAAATAGATATAACATAACAAAAACTTTTGTCTTGTTTTTTTTTATAGGGTTGCCAAAAATTCAAGAATAAAGATCAAAACAAATAATGCATAAATTTAAAGATAGATATATAAAACCTAATTTTAAAGCCTTGCTCTGATATCAACTAATGAGATCCTGAAGGGTAAGAATGAACCCACAATCAAGATTGAAAACAACCCAAGAATGCTAAAATTAGATTGATAAAAAAACCAAACCAAATAATTATCAAAATCAAGGAATTGAAGTTATTTGATGAAAGTCCCTAACTCGTTGATTATAAAGAATCAAGAAATGGAATTATAAGAATGAGTTCCATAATGACAATAATATTTCTAAATAAAAAGTATGGGCAACCTTACACAAACAATATTATTTCTAAAATTCCTAAAAAACCTGAATATAATTTAAATAACTCTATTATACTAGGTAAAAAGTCTTAAATAAGCTGAAAAAATAACAAAAAGTTTTAAATAAAATAGAAAAAATAACTCTAAACTAACTAGAAAAATAATGTATTTCTCGTATAGTAGCTTTTTAGCTTCATTGCAAAGCCTTCTGGATGTCTGATCATTATGAAATTTTAAACTTATAGAAAATAAGACCTTTAGAATCTTTTGAAAAAAATTCAAACTTGATCCAATGGTTGAATCAAAAGTTATACTTGTTAGCATAAAACTATACATTATAAAAAATAAGCTCAAAACCACCTCTCCTTATCCAGTCTGCAAGCTACCAAGATTTCTTGTCTAATCCGGAAACTACTAGACTTTCCCAACTCTTTTTATGTGAAATATATAAATTAAAGTCTGATCATCTCTTAAAATCATCTTAACACTTGACTTGGCCCAAATATCTTGAATTCACCCATTAAATGCATATATGATCTTCTTGTCTATTGGCCTTGTAATAAGCTTAATCGACATCTCTAATGAATCCTTTGGTATTGCTTACTAATTCTCATCAAAGGGAAAGTCTTAGGATTAATTTTGAAGTCTATATTCAAAATGTACTTTTAGTTTTTTTCGATACATGTATCGATGCAAACTCTATAGATATAAAGATCCGCAAACCCATAGACAAATTGATTTCCTTCCAAGAAAGCTAAGATCACGTTTGAATTTGAGTTTGACCCAGTAGGAACCTTGTCATGAAGAACCAAAACTATAAAGAAAACCACCCTCACCTTATGCCTATATCAAGACACAAACAAGAAGTATAAAAAACACCATGAAGATTGATCAATCTTTCAATAAGTTTGAGTAGTTCAATCAAGAACTAAAGTATGAGAATCACTCATCACACACAATATGCAACAACTTTGTTATTATTGTCAAGATTTAATAAAATTCTTATATAAGAGTATTTATATGTAAACCCTAAAACTAATGGATTAGACATGCACCCAATTTAAATAAAGCACAAGCTAGCTAAAATAAGGTTTAAAATAATAAAAATAAATAAAATAATAGTTTAAGATTATTTTTCACCTTTTGCCACATATGATAGTGAAAAATATCCAAAAGAGATAATTATTGAAGAATTCTTGTTGAACAAAAGCTTAATGTCATATAAAATAAGAATTAATTCTTAACCAATTAGTTCTTCTTGTTTAATATGTAATCCTTGTAAAATAAATAATCAAAGGCTGACATATAAGTTCACAATAGCATTAAGAACTCTTTGTAGTGAATGAAATCTATAACTTTTAAGGAAACAATGTTTTTTTTTTCTTTTTTTGCACTTTGCTGACAAGTTCTAGGCTCAACTTCAAACATGTCATTTTCTCTCGTACGGATGAATTAGAGGACCAATATATAGTTAAAAAGGTACAGATGTCTAGTTTCCAATCCAATTAGAATAACATCCAAACTTATTTGTTAGCTTCATATATGACCCAAAAAGTAGACAGGGGTTTAGACTGACATATTTGAACCTTTTTAACCCAAGCCTCTTTTTGATGTCGTAGCCAGGATTACAATGATGTGATTATTTAAATATCTAGAATTATTTATGGACTAGTACACATATATGTGTTGAGAGTATTTTATCTAAGTCCAAGTCCAACTTTTCATAAGACTTCTTCTCTTAGAAGAGTAATATGATATGATACATGAATGGTTTTTCATTATACTCTCCTTCTCCTCCTACCTACTCTCCCTTCAATTATTTTCAACAACCAGACTATAAGCTAGATAGCTGATAGTAAGTAAAAAGATTGATCATTATTTCATCATGCTAGGGGCAAAATGGGTGGATTTAACAACTCAAATATGCCACTAACATAAATTGAAGCACTACATTCTTAGAAACTTAGTATTTACTATTTTACAAGGCCACATTAAAAAATAAATAAATATAAAACAAATATGTCCATGTTATAGAAAACTATTTGGCATTATTATTGAACCTGGCCCACTAGATCAACTGTGAAACCTCTTGACTCGACTCCTTAGCTAGCTTGGATTTAAAATTAAACCATATGAGAGTTGCCCTGATAAACCCAATCAATTTAGTAAGTTTAAAGACAACTCAGATGGACAGTAAATAGCGTGGTTTGGCTTCATAAAAAATTCAAGATGACTTTTTTTTTAATATTGAGAAGTCATCAGATTGGATTGACCTAAGTTTTGCGACTTAACTTGCCAAATTCATGGTTCGTGTAATAGACTCCATTGGGTTTAAGAACTTTATATTTTTTTTTATAACTATTTGTACTTAATTGTATGATAATAAAAATTGATGCTCATAAAATTAAAACAAACCAAATGTGAAAATGTTTGTTTAAGACTGTGATAATCTTATAGGAAACAAACCAAAATAGTTTATAAACTCAAATTCAAAATCAAGCAAATATTAAAGGAAAAAATTAAAAAATAAAAGATGAAAGTGAAAGAAAAGGAGTGTATGCTAAAAAAAAAGAGAATAAAAAAAAGCATCTCCTTCACTGTTGATAAGAAAAATGAAAGAGGTGAGTTGACACCTTAAATCTTTTAGATGTATTAGAAAATAAATGGTTAATTTTTTTTTATGTTTTGTTTTTATCTTGGTTCAGTTTTTTCGGTTTCTAAAATATAAAACTGTCAAACTGATTTTTTATATATAAATTTTCTAACCTGTTTGAAGTTTGATTTCTCGGGTTCGTATTTTTTATTAATTTAATATGTATTCTAAATAATCAGATTATTTTGCTAAACCATATCTATAAGATCCATGTATGTTAAAAAGCACAACATGTTTTCACCATACAAGAAGAAGCTATGCAAGAGCATGAGAAAGCAAGTCATTATTTTAATAACCATTATATTTAATATTTCACAGCAAGTACAATGGCATCAAGCTCAGCACCTTCCCTTGGAGTAGAACCAAAACCAAACATCACCCAACTTTGTTTCTCCATATGTTCCATGATTCTTTTAAGTGGCTTTATCAACAAAAGTAAACACATAAAAACAGTCACGGTCACACCGACAAAGTTCACACGTGACCAAAAAAGAAAAAGACAGGAAAACTTCAAATTTACGACACAACCAAAGTTTTTTTTTTTGGGTCAATTATACCATAAAAATATTTATTTCTGAATTGTATCATTTTGTTAGATATAGCTAACAAAATCTTTGAAAAAACAACGACATGCTCGTCACATAAGTGTATGGAATTAGAAGGAAAATTCGTCTTTAATACAATATGAAAGAAATATATGTGAGTGAACGGCAATTAGAAGTATTGCTTGGAAGATTTATGATTTTATATTTTAATGTTACGTGTGTATTGCTTCATATGTCTTGCAAAAGAATTGGAGGAAAACTCTTCTCCAATTTCTTCTTCTTCTTATGGGAATCACACGAGAATCACGCATATACTTCAATGATTAGGGGAATGATTTTATGATATATATTCAAATTTTATATACAATTTTTCAATTAGACAAGTTATTTTCCTTACAGTTAAAATGATTGATTGATTGGTTCAAATTAATCGAGTCAATCAATTGACTAGTCCTCCAAATTTTCAGGAACTCAGCGATCAATTAGTTAATCTAAGTTAACTAGGTCCAACCTGTTCTATTGACAAGATCCCTCACAACTTGTTCTTGTACTGGATCTTCCAGTCACAAGCTATTTTATTCATTTTCCCGTCAACTTTCAACATCAAACCAAGTTGCCACATATATTTACAAAGGAACTGTGGCTTTGCGGCAGGAAGTAATTCTTCTCAGACTCTCTCAGTTGCTCAGCAAAGAAATCCTACTGCATCAGTCCTGTACATGTGGTTGAATCGCAAACCTAACCTTTTATTATTTGAATCGGTCTACACTAACGGTACCGAAGGAGGGTACCGGGCGTGCACCAATCAAGCCTGAATAACATCCTGAGATTCATTTACACAAATAATAAAAGCCGCAGAAAGATCAATATCCAGGTAAAATGAAGCCAAACTCGTAATTACTCGATGGCAGCAAAAGATTTTAGTAAGAAAGCTTCCATATACAAAATTAACTAAATTGAAACAATTGTGCGTTATTTTCCCAAGTTATATCAAGAAACAATCCCGGAGAATGTCTGCTATATCTTGCTAATGGTTTCCCAATTTCATACTCACCCACCACCAAAAAAATATGGCAAAAAAAGTGTCTCTGCACAGTATCCATCCACAATTTTTCTGTAAGAACCAAGCACAATAGAGTTCCACCATTACAAGAAGTTTCCCACAAGTATGAGAAAGCAAGAATCCTAAGAACGAAGGTTGCACCGTTATCTTTGAAATCTCAGAGCAATTTCCATCAAGCAGAGTGCCTTGCACAAGCCGAAATATTCCTCAAGTCTACAGACCATATCAGCATATGTGTGGATTTTTCTACTACATTCACAAACGTGACCACATAAAAACAATCATGGCGTTCACACAAGATTGTTATTCAATCATGATGGATGACCATAAGAACTGTTGTTGAGCATAAGATTCAATCTGGATGAAAACAAAGAATTCAATAACTCATTTACAGTACTTTTACAACTGGAATTAAATCAAGAAAAATAATAAGAGTTTAGAACTGCAAGACCTCAATCTATCCTTTCCATCCAAATCAAATGGTGAAATTAGAAACAAAGGACACGATTGGATCAGTTGAAACAATCAAAGGAAAAGTGTGGTGATTGTGATTAAAATGTGAAAGAGCTTAGAACTGCTAGAAAACCACTGTACCCTTTTCATCTATGATCCTTTATCTTGAAAGATTCAGCACGCTGATTTATGAACGCTGATTTATGATCCTTTATCTCCTGGTACAGTTTCAATATCTGGGTAGATTCAGCACGCTGATTTATGAACTGCTGCAGGAACTTATTTTCAGATGCAATGAAGAATGTAGTGCTTCTGAAACTCTTCTCAATCAAACCTTGAGACACTAGAAATTGCAAAACCGAAGCCCTTGGAGTGAGCCTCTTTTCCAAGCTATACGAGACAAGTGTTGGGTTTTTGGCAATAAAAGAAGATTCCCAGCCCAATTTGTTGACAAAAAGATCCATCACTGCCACAACCTTCTCTTCAGATAGGGTCATAAACCACGGAGACTTTGCAAATGCTGCAAGAATCTCTTCATGGGACAAACCCCATCTCCTATATACATCAAGTTTCTTTTCCCATGTGGATCTGCTCATGGACGTCAATGCTAGGATCGCAACGACAAATTGAGTCTTGCAAGGATCTAATCCCATTTTCCTCACTTTGCACAGCACCATGTTAAATTTCTTTGGACTCAACAACAATGTTTTAGGGTGGCTACGAACTAGCATAACAATATTCTTGTCAGGCACTCCATTATCTCGCAAAATCTGGGAAATATATTTCACAGTTACAGGATTAAGTTGAAGAACAAGAGGAGTACTTTTGAATACTTGAACAATGGTATCATTTGGGAACCAATTTTTCAAAAAATCAAAAGTAGGGACTAACTGGTTTTCTAAGCTGCATCTCAAAATCCAAGGGTAGAAGGATATGATTTTAGCAACATCAGCGGTTGAAACACCTTTAGAATACAAAAACTCAAGTTTGGGTAAAAGGGTTTTGTCAGGATTGTACAAAAGCAGTTCAGGGCATTTTCTGGTAAGTTTTAAAGTTTGGTTCTCTGAGAAGCCATGGTCCTTGAAGAAGCTAAGTAAAGAATCGGGTTTATGTGGGGTTTCATAATGGACACGTTTAGAAGCTTCTAATGCAGATGTTAGAGAAAACCCACATTTGTTAACGAGGTAAGAAACAGTAAAGGAGTGTTGATTTGCATTTCCATTGCTTTTGCTTGATGAGATGTGTCTGAGAGATGATAATAATGCAGGGTTTTCGAGAAAATAGTGTTGTCTATGATTTGTTGAAGCTCTTACAGCACTCCCTAACATTCTGCAATTGGATTCAAACAACGGAAATGAAGCTTGAGGAATACAAAGCTACTTACCTCTCTTTCAATTTTGATTTTACATCTCTACCTCTACATGTTTAGCCCTACATATCAGAGCAGAGAACGAGGCGACTCGGTGTCGATGGACATGTCAGACCCACAAACCAATCCTCTTCTGTTTCTCTTTTCTTTAAGATAAGGTGAAAAGGTCACCAAAATGTAGAACTTTGAAAGGATTCTTGGCCATAAAGTGAGGATTTTCCATGAAAATTATAAGTAATCAACGGCACAGATGTTGATGTCATTTGTTCTTCCATTTATTGAATTTGAAGTTGGCGTTTCAAATCCTTTACTTTTGACTGATTTTTTCTAAGAGATATTGTCTTCTATCCATTCTTATATGCTCGTGCTAAGTTCCGTTTTGAAAAATGATACTTGAGGTTTATAAATTATAAAAAAACTTAACAATCTACGAGTGAGGTAAAAAGACTGATTGTGTATAAAATATATATGAAAAATTTAACAATTTTATAATATGTAAATAATTAAAAATATATTTTTGTATTTTTTTTAAATAAGGAATTTTTAAAATATTTTTTTTCTTTTGAAATTCTAAAGAAAAAAACATGTATATTTAATACTGATTCAGTATCTCACAGTGTAAGTCTAAAGCTCAAATATTAAATAAAATTATTAGAAATATTTAATCGAGTCTTTACTTGATTTTTTTAGGTCTAGAAATATAATCCCTATATTAATTATATTCTAGTTCTTAATTTTTAAAATATATTTTAATCAAGTCATACTTAATTAAATCATCCTAGTTTAATTTATGACTAATGGTTATTAATGTGTGTGAGCCATTAGAATCCTTGGATGTTGACCAAAATATAAATTATAATTCTAATTAAATAGAATTAAATAATTTAATTTATTATCAATTCAACAAATAATTAATTAATATTTGAAGATAAGATGTGTCGTCTAGAAATGTGTCATGATCCTCTAAATATTAAAAAAGTCATTATTGGTTTGACTTAACCTTTTAGTAACAGGTTTCTTAATGTAATTAATATTCTTTTATCAATTTTTGATTTAACATTAAAGTATGGAGTATGTCTATCATGTTAAATCATTTTTATTTTCAACATAATAGTAATTGATTTTTTGAAAAAGATTTGAAACTCTTTTCAAATCTCATTCCACCTTGGTTAGGAATTTTATAAAGAAAAAAACATTATATATATTAGTCTTCGTGACTATTATAAATATCTAGTATTTAAGAGAACATTAACCAAGAATATTTTAGACACAATGCTTTGATGTAATAGGAATTCCATAATTATAACAACTTTAAAATTTCATTTGCAAAGCATTTTTGTTACATGAACTTTATCTTTATTCTAGATTCATAGATTAAATATTATATTCATTAATATAATATTATATTAATATTAAAGATAAAGTAAACCTTTATTAAAAATAAATATGTATATACATAAATATAATAATACCACATGTAACCAACTAATTGACTTTAAGCCATATTAAACTAACAATCTCTTGCTTACATTAAAGTCAATCGCTCATGCATCTAATACCATATTGCTCCATGTAACATTAATGTTTCTATATGGATGGTGACTTAGTAAGAAGATCTTCTAAATTCTCTTCGGTGGACACTCACTCTATCTTTATATTTTTCATTTCATTGATTCATAAAATCAAATGGAATTTTTTAACTACTTGTTTGGATAATTGATGAGACATTAGTTCCTTTACTTATAGAATGGCTCCATTGTTATCACGATATATGGCTATTGGATCAATAATGCTAATAACCAACCTAGTTCATTGATGAACTTTTTTATCCAAACAACCTCTTTGTTTCTTTAAACGTGGAGGTGTACTCTTATTTAATTTTAGAATCACTTGTGCTCTCTTGGTTGGAACTCTTCTAACTTAGAGCATTACCATTTAGAATAAAACATATATTGGTTGATATTCACTATTTTTCTAACATTTCATTGCAAAAAAAATCTTAATTCAAACAATTTTGAATTTTTAGTTTATCTTTTCCATTGATGGATTCTATAGCCAAGTATAAGATATTGTTTTCATTATATTTTTCTCAATTTATGTCTTATAACACATATCTTTGGAGGGAGATGTTCCATGCAAAATAGATAAGAATCCAATCATAGATTCTTCCATGCTAGGCTATTTTAGCATCTGGTCTATATGCATGGATTAAGACAATAGCAACCTTTTAAATCTATCTTTATAAATCTCTATATGCAGTATATAGGTTGCTTCTTCTAATTTTTTATGGAGAAATTCTTGGACAGTCAAAACTTTACTGATTAAAGTAAAGATATGTCGTTTCTTAACAATAATATGTCATCTACATATAATATTAGGAAAATGATACCACGCATGCTAACTTTTTGTAGAAACATAGTTTATCCATATTTTTTTATGAAATCAAATTTGTTGATTATGCCATCAAAATTAAATATTCCTACTCCTTAAAGCTTGCATTGCACATTTGTACATTGCTTTTCTTGTTAGTCTTTCTCTTAAAGATCCACTTAGATCTATTAGGGTTTTATCCCTTTAGGTGGATCAAACAAGTTCTAAACTTGGTTAGTACATGAAGTCCATAACTTCAAGTTATTTTTTGGAATAAATATCATATATTACTTCCAAGAAATTGGTAGACTCATCAATTATAGCAACATGTCATTCACAACTTCCATGAGAGGTTCTTATTTAATTGATGCATGACATGTCCTACCCTGGTGAGCTCGTGACACCTATAATCTAGGTTATGGACTCCAATAGATTCAATAATATTTTTTTATTTAATTATATAATAAAAAAATAAAGACCAATTCAAAATGAATAAAATATCAAATGATAAAATTAAAAAAAAAATCTAATAAGAAAATTCAACAAAAACCCAATATTAAGGATGAAACCGGAAAAAAAAAAGAAGTTAGGTCAAGCTAGGCATGTGGGTCTGGGTGGCTCGGTATGCCTAGACCTTAAAAAAAATCCTATGAGTGATTTACAAGGCTAGATTTTTTTAAAGGGAGGAAGACATGTCATCCACTTTTTATTTTTTATTTTTTAAAAAAGAATCAGACGATGTGTTGCTTGTCGGGGCGGATGATGCGTTAATTGCTGCTTCCCAACTTAGAATCTAGCTACTAGTGTGATGGTTGAAAAATCAGGTAATGAGGTTTTTAGGGATGAAAATCTATTTTTTCAATCTATTTTTATTAAAAAAAACACTTAGTAAACACTTGAAAGCCTTTCTAAACCATAACAACCCCAAATTACCCAAAACAAAATCAACTGAATAAAAAAAATCAAAACATAACCTGATCTTTTTTTCCAGACATGTTTATAGAAAAAACCCACTACCATCCAAAAAATTAAAACAAAAAAAAAATTAGTTGCTATAAATTGCTATAGTAAATTCCATTGGCATTTTAGGTTTTACTAGTTTATTGGTTTACACTATGTTGTGGGACATATCACTTTTTTTCAACAAAAAAAAATAAATAGGTGGTGCTAACATGTTTTCTATTATAAAAAAATAAATTATATGAGGATTAATTTTATGTGATCTGGTTGATTCGATGAGTAAAAACAAAACTTGAATGATAAAAAAAAAAAACAAAAATAGACATATGTAAAATCAAGCACCAATAAAATAACAGGATATCACGATGAACCCATATAAAGCAAAATAAAAATAAAAATAAAAATAAAAAAGACTAATTAAAAATAGACAAAATATTTTAGGATGAAATTAAAGAAAAAATTGATTAAAAAATAAAAAAAGACTAGAAGGATAAAATTGAGAAAAAAAGTAAAGTACACAAAAAAAAAAACATTAGACGTGTAGACATGGATGACCTAGTGCATCAAGGCCTCAACAAAAAAGGAGGAGGTGCATAGGTCCTTCAGCCCAGGCCCGCATGCGTGAGCTTTATTTATTTGTTTTTTTTAAAAGGTGGATGACGCGTTGTCCACCCCTGATATATTTGGAAAAAAATAATAGGCAACACATTGCTTATTTTGCCAGATTTCGATGACCATAGATCACTGTAAAGTGGGACAGGGGTGTTTTGCATCTAAAAATCTATTTTCAACTATATTTGTACCTCAAAACATGTAAAAGAACCTAGAGACCTAAATAAACCCATTTATGCATTTAAAAAAAATGACAAAAAAAACCTCAAACCCAAAAACTTTTCAAGGTCATATCTACTTTCTCAGGTAATTTGAAGGTAAAATAACACCTCATTAGAACTTTTCTCATCGAATGCAACTCAATGACACCAAAAACGATCATTTTGGTTATTGGAATTGGTGTTAACCAACAACTTTCTCTCTCCATATCGAAATCTGATGACTTTCTCTTTTTTCTTTCAAAACAGAGTTAATTTGCATTTTTTTACTAAGTTTTCTTTTTATTTAACTTTGGTATTTTTTTGCTAAGTGCTTCTTTTGAGAATATGATTTTTTTTCCTTGATTTGTTTATGAGTTTTTTTTTTTTAATTTCATCGTTTTGCATGAAATAATTTGCTTTTGAACTTTGTTATTTTTTCACTTTTCTTTCTATTTGGTTATTATAATAGCGAGTTGGTAAAGCTAACCCATGTTAGCTCGGGTTTTTTTTTGTTGAGCTTTGTTATTTTTGCTAGGTGCTTCTTTTGACTTTTTTTTTTTATCTTGATCTTATATAGTGGTTGTGAGTTTATCAAGTTAGACCGAGTTGGCTTGAGTTTTCTTCTTCATCATTATATTTTTTGATTTTTTATATATCAAGTTATTAGGTCTTGAATTTTATAATTTCTTTTCATTTTTTTTTACGTGTTGTTTTGATTTTATATCTTAAATTGTATTTTAGTAAATTTAACTTGATTTATCTCGGATTATTATTATTTAAATATTATTTTTTATATTAAAAAAATTTAGATAAGAGTTACTTATTTAATAAGAACTCAATCAAGATATTTTTTTTAACCAAAATAAAAAAAATTACACCGCTGCAATCATGTAGAACAATGAATTTAGCTGCATTACTTTATCCACATGGCTCAGCGTTTTTTAATTATAATTATAATTAAAATATAAATAATTATAATTATAATATGTTTTATTGATAGGGAGGGGCCTAGAGGCCCTAGACCTAGTCCAAGTTCAAAATACTGAAGAAGAAAGAAAGAAAGAAATAAAAGAACGGAGAAACCCTCCCTTTCTGTACTCTAGACAGACACTTCACATTCCAAGCAGCCATCACTGTAACTTTCGGCAACCTTGTCTTCTCCTCGTTTGAGCCCAAGATTTTTAGAGAAATGGCTGCCAGTTTCGTTTCTAAATGCTCTCGTGGTGCGTGAATCCCTGTTACTCTGTTAGGATTTCCTTTCTTTCATTTCATTTATGCGAGTTTCTGTGGTGCGGTGTTGTGCACATTTTTTAAAGCTTGATTTTCTTGAGAGTTTTAATCTTTTCGTAGTTAAGGAGCTTGGATGTTCATTTTAGGAGAATATACAATATTAGGATTCAACATGTCTTTGTAGGTTTTTATTTTTTACTCTGGGGATTTTAGATTCAAATCCATGCTCAAGGCAAGCAGCTATCTGAAGCTCAAAAGGCTTGGGTTGTGTGCATCTTAAGCTTGTTGATGAGACTATAAGTTGTCTGCTTGTTTTAAGTTGAATTAGGTATCCTTAGGAGACATTTAGCTTGGGTTTTAGGTTTCGATAATGAAGACCTTGAAGTCCTAAATTGATTCCTTTTCAACTTCTTCATGCTGGTTGGATGTATTAGAAAAATGTACTTGAAGCCATAAATTTACCATGATACATAGAATGCTGCAGTTAGTGGAATTATGATGTAGCTTTATTTCACCTCGTGCAACATGGGGCACTTGGATTTGGGGGATCATAATAGTGATGCTTAAGGACTATTTGTGTTGGACAGCTTTGCCACATTTTAAGAACAATGAAAGTCTGCCATGTTCTATAACATCCCAAGGTTGTAATTACTGTAACTGTCACACGGTTATTCACTTGAGCTATAATAGCATGGAAAATTATTGGTTCATTTGGTATGGAGTAGTGATGGCTTGTTCGTTAAATTTTTGTTCCTTGCCAAGTAGATATGAAAATAAATTACGCATGAGACAGTCAGCCAAATATGGATTTTTTTAGCTTTCTTGAGCATTTTTTGTACTTGTTTAATTATTTTAACTTCTTGGTGATGCTATGTCGTTGATTTCTTTTCATGAAAACCAAGAACTTAGTTTAGTTTGCATGATTAAGTAACAAAATTTTATATATCCACTTACTGTATTTTTTGTATGATGTACTGGAAAACAAAACTAGGGGACTGTTCATTGTTCAGGGGCCTTGGTACCAATGTTTCTAATTTACTGAGCACAGCCACTCGAATGACATGGAGCAATTTCTTATCTCAGGTCAGATTATTTCTCTATGTACTTTGATTTAATCAAGTGTCTTGTATCATGGAAGTATCAGAAATTCTGAGGTCTATTTCCTATATACTTGAAAAGGTTGCATTTAGATGTGCAAGAAACTGTCAAGTAAATGGCTTTTTTTACTGGGTTCTGAAATCGTGAAGGAGTTCTGCTATTTTCTATGTGAATGGCTGTTGGGAAGAGACTTGTTCTCCTGAAAAAGCCATGTTTCCCTCCCTTTGATTCAAGAGATTTACAATTGTGCCTAGTTTTCCTCGAGAGTACTTAAAACAAGGGAGAAAGGTGTTTCTTGCATGTTAAGGGACGTAGATTATCTCAACCAATGCCTAACATTATCAGTTATTGCTAGGATCAGTTATTTTTCTCCTCTGTTATCTTCCTCATGACCATGGTCTGAATGTCCTGCTACACTTTTACAGCATCAAAGAACTTTCATACAGATGAGGACTGTTCTCAAGGTTGTGGATAACTCAGGAGCAAAAAAGGTGATGTGCATACAACCTTTGAAGGGGAGGAAAGGGGCAAGGTTGGGGGACACCATCATTGCCTCTGTAAAGGAAGCTGCTCCAAATGGAAAAGTGAAGAAAGGCGCGGTTGTGCGAGGTGTAGTAGTGCGTGCTGCAATGCAGCGTGGCCGTTGTGATGGGAGTGAGGTCAAGTTCGATGATAATGCAGTAGTGATTATTGACAAGCAAGGCCAGCCAGTGGGGAGCAGGGTTTTTGGGCCAGTTCCACATGAGCTGAGGAAAAAAAAGCATGTCAAGATCCTTGCTCTGGCAGAGCATATTGCCTGAGGTATGGATTACTTTGGTTTCTATGTTCTAGACATCTGGTAGAATTTTTCATTTAAAAAAAAAGGAAAATGGGTAGAGTTTTTAAAAGAGAACAAAACTGTTCTATACTTTCGTGGAGAATGTTATAGCATCCAGTGCTGAGCAACTAGTTATTGCAGCAAAAGTCATTGTTTTGCCCCTGGATTTATATAGGTCCTGCTTTTAATTTGCATTAGGATCCTTCCTGTCCTAATTGAAGTGCTGGACACTGAGCACTGCAGCATAATTAAACTGTGGAATCATGGCTCTTTAGCAACTGAACTGCAAAAAAGAAAGTGGCGAGTCTTTAACATCTTATTTTTCTTACAAGAAACTAATGAATCATGGCAAGTTTTTATTCTTCCTGTCCATGAGAGGCTAGCTTCGCAAATCCTCAAATGGGTTACTAAGCAACCTGGTTGTACCTTGAATCTCTACACACTCTCCGTCACTACACACACACTTCATCAGAGCTAGAATTTGTGAACCTTGTGATCTTTCTAGTTCAATTTTAGGACATCTTTCTCAGATGCATACTGGTTCAAAATCTGTTTTCCATGCTTCAATGAAAAATTGTCCCCCCATTGCAAGTCCAACCATGTGAGGGAATCTCATGGATGGATCCTGCAAATTCAACGGTTGAGATTTTTTCTACAACTGTTCTCAGGGAATATTTTGAATAAGATTTCGCATTATTGTTTTTGCTTCTACTTTCTAGCGACTTCCGAATATTTTTTTATTTAATAACTTTCACCCTGTTCAAGACTTGTAGACTGGGCTTGTTTTTGCCAATTTAGCCAGGATCTTGGGCACGACAGATTTATTTATTTATTTGTTACAGAAATATCTTCAGCATTTAAAAGTGATCACCTCCATCTTCCATCTATTTAAAAAGTAATCACCTTCATACTCCATCGTCTTTATTGATTATCACTTATTAAATATAATATGACTTCCATTTTTATTTTAATATGCTGTTTTCATTTTCTTGAAACCTTTAAATAATATCAATTTTAATGTGTTGTTCAAGTAATACATATAGTTTAATTAGGGGGGGGGGGGTGTTTGACAACTTTTGCTTTTAGTAGTGTTTTTTTTTCCTTGAAAAAACATTAAATTAATATTTGAAACCTAGTAAATATGAATGAATAAGATAAAATAAAAACTCCTGATTGAGAAATAATTGATAAGAAGCCCTAGCTTGAAGAAGTTTCCTGACAGCTAGCAATTAGCATAACTCACAACCATTTTGGTTTTAGGAAATTCAAGACACACACACACACACACACACACACACACACAAGTAACACCTTGTCTGGATCATAGCAAGAAAAGCTATAACCAATATCTGTTTTTATTTGGCATTAACTTAGAACCATGCACATCTAAAACATCTTTTACTAACATTAATGTAGCTGTATGTAAACTTGTAGCGTTAATTTCTAAATGAATGACCAAGTCAGGGATGCATTTTTATGCATCATATATATATATATATATATATTTTAAATGGAGAAAGGAAAATATAATGTTTATGTTTTATAAAATAAATTAAAAATTACAGGGCCCGATAAGTTGAGGAATAGTTGCCATAGCTAACAAAATACTAAAACAAGAAACTATTTTTTTTAGTAAAAGTAAAAAATAGATGTACATGAAATATTTTACATTTTCATTTATTTTATCTTAGATGCTAATTGTTGTTGCTAATAATATTTTTGTAAATGCATCATACAAATACAACTAATTTATATAAAATATTAGGAAAAAGATTAAAGACAAATTATACTAATCTCTTTGAATTATTATTAAACCTGTAAAAAAATTCAATCACTATTTAAAAATAAAGCTAAACCAAATAGTTTTGAAAAATAAGAGAGATGACATTAATCAATATTTTTAAAAATAATCTAAAAAGAAGAA
>Ga0325401_1001496_pt1 | contig 19761 bp, 7 predicted proteins | sample PopdelMetagenome_FD_205666 | JGI IMG/M metagenome (GOLD analysis project Ga0325401, IMG submission 205666) | Populus deltoides microbial communities from Bellville, Georgia, United States - Xylem-PdKOR-R2 | ecosystem: Host-associated > Plants > Phyllosphere > Stem > Wood/Secondary xylem | place... | reverse complement strand
GTGGGATCGACCCCTTGCTTGCTCTATACTATCTTGTGTGTTGTATTTGAAGCTAGGGTAATTAATTTGTGCGACCGCGACATCGCAACAGCTTAGTTAGAGTACTAGGATCGGTGATAGGGCCTGATGAAACTAATGTTGCAATATTATGGCGTGGTGGTTTATAACTCCGAGGTGGTCTATGAGTATTAAATTGTGACTGACTGTCAAACTTTCAAGCTTGATTCTATTGTCCCAACTTGGGACATTGAGCCTTCCAATGACCTTTCTACTTACAAAAACTGCACTTATTGAAGGCAACCCTTGTGTAAGGCTTATTCTGATGATTAAAGAATGACTTAGAGGGTATTGCTAGTACAGATGGATTCAAAGCAGAAAGAATTCTCTTTTTAAAATAAGACTAGAGACGTATTTCTTCAGCCAATAACTCATTAATAACAGAGTCAACAGAAGACAATGGAGAACGATGTAGAATTGAACTTCTAAGTCCTTCAAAATCACTGCGAAGTGCTGTTAAAAACTGTACCAATCGTTGTTCTCTACAATCAATATAAGCACTATATGCCTTTAATTCTGCCGATTCTGTAAGAGCTAATTGATCTCAAAGATCTGTCATTGTAAAATAGAACTCTTGAATACTTATATTCTTCTGATAAAGAGCTCGTATGTCATTCTCTAGCTGATACTGCTTTGCAAAATTTGATTGCGTGAATAACCTTTGTAGATGATCCCAAACCACCTTTATTGTCTCACACTTCGCCAACTGTGTACCTATAGAATGCTCAACAGAATTGTTAATTCAAGTAATAATCTTTGCATTGTTTGCTTCTCATGCATCTATCAAAGTTGCATCCCCTTCCTCGGTATTCTTAGGTTCCACATATTTTTCACTGACATATCCCCACATCTTTTTATCCTTAAGAACATTTTGCACTACATAACTCCAATACGAATAATTTTTCCCATCCAACCTCACACTCATAGACTGAAGCGAATCATCTCTTTTAGTAGTCATAATCAACAATTACAAAAAACCAGAATGCAAAAGCAGCAAAAAACAAAATACCAAATTGCAGAAATGAATAGATATCGCAGAAATTAAACAATATCTTCTTGAAGTTATACAATTACTCCAAAAACAAAAAAAAATACAGAAATAACACAAATACCAAGTTAAAGAAATTAAAAAGATGACAAAATAGTAGATTTACAGAAACTAAAGGGAAGAAAAAAATACCAAATTTGCAGAAATAGAACGAATATCACTCCAAAAAAATTAAGCCACATTCCATGAAACCAGCTTTGATACCATGTTAAAGCAATTCAAATTAACAGAAAACAAATACAAACATAAAAGAGAAAGAGGCTAGGGTTTTTATTAATCACAATATTCTGAAAGTGTGTCTTCAACCTAAATATAAAGAGATTATATATAGGTTAAATTGAAAATACTATTGTACCTTTAATAAATAAAACAAGATAAATATATATATTTCTTAACAAGATCGACAACCCTTCCATTATATATCCTAGGAAAGGGTGCTCAAAAAACTAATCAATTGAATAAGCCAAGTAAACAAAAAAAATTAATTGAAAACATCTAACTGAGAGGAAAAATTAATTAAACCGATTAAACCAATTTTTATAACCATAAAATCCACTCGGTTCGGTTCAATTTTTTTTAAAAAACTAAAACCATTAAAGTGAACCGAACCTTAAAAAAAAACCTAATAGCTCTAAAAAACAAACGAAGTATAAATATTAAATACTTACTGGTTAACCTAACCCTAAGATAATCCTTCCTTTTTACAAAACATCAACCAACTAAAGAAACCATCTCTCTCGTTCTTCCCTTTTCTTTTGTATATGCAATACCCATATCTCATAATCCTCTTCTTTCATTTGCATCTTCCATGTCTCTCTCAAGTCTTAACCAATATGCAATTAAGGAATAACATTTGATTGTAAGCAACGTTTCTCACTTACTCCACAATTCACACTTCACAGTAGCCGAACCAAACCCACTTCCCCATCTCCCTCTAACCTCTCTCTCTCATCCTCTCTTTTTGATTGAAGGCTTCTCTCAAAGGTAATCTTTTTTAGAATTTACCGGTTACTAGATTTGCAAGGTTTTTAGCCTCTTCTTCTTCTTCTTCTTCTTCTTCTTCTTTCTTTTCTTATTCTTCCTTTTTCTTTTTAAGGATTTGTTATCATCTGATGCAGGAAAATGATTGTTATTCAATGCTTTTAAAAAGCTATTAGTTTAAGTATAATTTCATATGAAAAATAATTTATACTTTGATTGTATTGAAATTTAATTCCCCTAGAGACTTATTCCACCAAAAAGACAACAAATAGGTTTGAGTTATTACTATGTTTGCTTTTGATGTTACTTGTGTTCATGAATCCAATAAGCATTAGTCCTGTTTGATCCTTGAAGAAGCAGGGTACTTGTTGTTTGTACTTCTCTAGTGTTCAGTCTCATGAAACGCAATCTATCTCTATGATAATCCAGTTTGTTGGGATTAGGTTTCTTAGTTTTATGAAAAAACAACTTTAATCAAACTAAATTGGTTCGATTTGATCTGGTTTTCAATTCGGTCTAATTTATATTCTAAAAATTAGTATGCCTTGGTTCAGTTGGTTTTTTGGGCCCAAACCGTGAACAACCCTAATCATAGGGCTTTCTTTCCAATCCTATGAGTATGTAATAATCCTTAATGAAGGAAGACCTCTTCTCTCTATTCATCCCACCATTGAGGGCCAACCACGATTGACTCTTAGGCCTTGCCCTGATTTTTTTTAAAAAAAGAATCAAAGTAACCTCGATTTGAAAAAAAAAACAATTTGAAAAAAGTCAACGATTATTGACCCATGTTTTATCCTGGGTCGACTTAAGTTTTTTTATCAAGTTAGGTGAGGTCAATTCTTCTTTTATTTTTTCTTAAACCTAAACTAACTCAAGTCCCAGGTCGATCGAGTCCTGGGTCGACCTACTTGGCAAGTTCAAGTTTTATAACTAGAGTTTTTATAATATTATTAATTTGAACATTCAATAAAAACTAATACATATTATGAGTGAAATATAATTTTTTTTCATATATTATTCTGTCTTGTTTATCATAACTAAAAATGATACAAAGATAATCATTTTGTCTCGTGTATGTTGCGATGTCGTAGTCGCACAAACTAATTACCCTAGCTTCAAACACAACACATAAGATAGTATAGAGCAAGCAAAGGGTCGATCCCACGAGGAAGATTCAAGTCAGATTTTTATGCTAGATGATATGCAATTTTTTTTTTGGGGGGGGTTTGGACGTTATCTAGGATAAAGCAAAAGAAAACAGAAAACTATCGAACAAAATTTAATAAAATCAGAAAATTATCAAGAGAACAAACCTTGGTCGCAAGTAAACGTCCTCCTACAGAAATTAGAACTGATCATGGAAACAAAACATCAATTTATATTCTGAATATTTATCTCTTCTTAACATTGATTAGTTAACGGATCCGCCATATAACTAACCCTAACCATCAAACAACCACAGTGTTCGCACTAGTAATTTAATTCAATGGCAGCCTTAAGAACTAGATAAGTTGATTAAGCAAGAAAACATAATTGTCCGCAGTCTATGTTTGATTTGATTGAATGTTCTTCCTAAGATTAATAACGTAGATCCGCCACAATTATTAAACTCAGTTGCTTCACAAGTTCATATACCACAACTCCGGTTTTCATATCAAACTTAGCAATAGATTGTCTACAATAATAACTTAGAGTCCGCTCTAGCAATTAAAATAAACAATTATAGGAAAAATAAGCATAGAAGAACAAACATATTCATCATATAAATAGAAAAGAAAAGGTAAAATAAATCTCACAGTTCTTGAAATCCGAAGGTTTCCGTGTCCTTGCAACCAAGAAAAAGTGTTTAGCCTTGCATGTTTGTTGAACAACTAATCAAAAAGAAAAAAGAATGCATAATTTTGAGTTTCTTAGAAGAGAGGGGCGTTTTTGTCCTCTTGGCTGGCTGCCCCCCTTCTCTTCTCTCGTTCTTTTTATATCCTAGGAAACCCTAGTCTCTATTTTACAAAATAGTCCTCCCTTAAGTAGACAGTTTACATTTAAGTATTCAATAACTATTTTCCTAAAAAAGAAGAAATAGCCTTGCATGAAATCTTCAAGCTTTGACTTAGAGGAGCTAAATTGCTGAAATAAAAACTTGGATATCGGTTTAGATGTTTCGGAACATAATTTGGACTTGTTTCTTCACGAAACCTGTTTGTTGGCAGAATTCAGTTGTCATTTTTGAAAAATCATATCTCCTTCAAATGACATCGTTTTTGGCTTACATTTGGAGAGTTTATATACCTTTGAGTCAGGAATCCAAAAAAATTGATTTTGCATCAATTGGACTTATGTAGCTCCAGATATTCAAGTTGGAATGGCCGAAGGTCAACATTGGCGGATTGCGAGATTTGATTTTGAAAGCTGAGATTTCCATGCTCTTCTTCATTTTATTTTCTTGCCTTAGATTTCCAGAAAGGTATGGATGTTAGCTTTTTAATTCCACTGGAATCACTTTATTTTGACCTCTAGAGCTCACGCTCTGCACAAAACATCGACCGAAGGTCAAATCTGCCAATTATCTCCATTTTACTCATTTTGGCATCTTTCATCCAAAAGTGCCTTCAAAACATAAAACAAAGAATATCAAGGCATTTTATATATAAAACATAGGCTAAACACTAGTTAAATGTCGGTGAAACTATCGAATAATATGGTTGCATCAGTGTACCACTACCAAACATAATTTTATCTTTGTCTCCTTTCATGTCTTGTTTGCTCTGTCTCCATCTCTTTTGTCCTAGGATAATAACCAATTGTTACTTAAGAGAAGGGAAGGGAATCGATTAGTAACTGAAATTCTTTTAAAAAAATCTGAATTGGTTGGAAACTTTAATTATACGAAGAGAATTGCATTTTGTATTTGTCCAGGTGTTGCAATTGTCATAACTTATTTTTAGCCTTTAATTTTTTAGTATTTAATTTAATTTTTATTATGATAATTTAAAAAAAAATTAAAAGAGTTTAGAGAGTGAAATAAGAAGAAGAGAGAACAAGGGACTAAGAAAAGTATGTAATAAAAATAATAATGGGAGATCAAATAAAAATAAAAAAATAAAAATAAATAAGAGGATCAAATAAAATTAGAAAATTATTGAAAGAGATCTTAAACATTAAGAAGATAAAATTTAATTAATTAAGAATCCATGATCAAGAAAGAAACAATATAATTGCTTAATATTATTTATTCAGTTTAGTTTTTCTTGTTTTACAGGGGGTTTTAGACAATATAAATAAGAGACATTAAAAAAAAAGACACACATTGAAAGAAAAAATTGTATAAATAATTAGAATACCCTAATTTTCAATTTAAGGTACATGAAGGAAGTTGAGAAAAAAAATTTATTGTTAGAAATTGATTTAACAATAATGGAATGGGTGTTAATTAGGGTGAAAACAATAAGAAATTACGGAAACTTTTGAAATGAACCGAGAAAGAACACTCCTTCTTAGAACCGACCATGATGAAGAAAATGAACAAATAACAAAAAATTATTTAAAACTTATGAATATGTGTGGTCTTGTGATGAGTATGAATGGAAGATTGTGTTAAAATGAGTTTTTAATCGTGTTGAAAAAATATATGTTCTTCGCATGAGAAGAAAATGTTAGTGTGGTATGTCAGGAACACATTAACTTGAATTTATATGTAGAGACGATTTCAATAACCTAAAATAGTACAAATATGGGATGTCATGACAATCATGAATGTGTGAAATTAAGGGCTATAATTGAATTGAATTGTTTCGACATTTTATCTTAAAGATTATTGTGTGAAGAAATTTTTTGGAAGAAAACTTATGTCCTTTTTAAATGTCATGTTCAACCAACCATAGATAATAGGGGAGGGTTGAATTGTGTCTTGAATCATTTTGATGTTTGTGTAAAATTATGTTAATTAGAGTAATTGGTAATCGGATTTTGGCATTGAAAATTCATTAACAAAAAATCAAGTCATTGAACATTTTAAATTTGTTGATGAAAATTGAAAGCATTTGGATATTGACAAAATGTGTGGATATGAAAATGACTTCCAAAAATGAATAACAAAACATCCAAACATTAAATGTTATAGTAAAAGATATGAAAAATATGTATGTGTATAAGATTTTAAGAAATATTTCTTGTTAAGGTTTGAGAATACTGGTTTGATTGCTTGTGATAACAATATCCCTAATGATACATCGAAGGAACGAGGACAAGACAACAATAAGGAGCATGAGCTCATTCATAGACTCCAGGTAGATGCTTGTCACCTCATCCTTTTTAATTTATATCAATTTATATAAGTCTATATTTTCAGTATTAAGATAATGATTTGAACATATTTGTTATGATGAATTGATAAAAACTAATGAAGTCTTAATGTGGTGATTATCTTCAGACAAATGTTGTATGCATGAAGTCGATCACATGAGTGAGGCTTGAATTGATAAGTTCCTATTTATATGATGTTTGAGTTGTATGAAAAGTCAACCATATGAATGAGGCTTAGGTTGAGAGACTTGAATTGGAAAATGAGGTACACATGGTTTATGTGCATGATAGTTGGTTATATATATGGGGCTAGGGTCTAGGTCCTTTGGATGACATGTTTGATGTATTTTTATGTATAGGAGTCGCCCACAAGAGTGGGGCTTTAAATTGTTAACTTTAAGTCGGCTATGAAGAAATGGAGACTTGATCATAAAATTTAATGTATCGGCCACAAGTGTTTGTGCAGTGGGTAATTTATAGTCAGCCGCATAAGCGAAGTTAAGAAGATGTTCAATCAATTAGCTTCTTTATCCATGCATTAACTTTTAAATTTAAGGTCCTAAACGTAGATTACTTCTTGAATATCAAAAACTAAGGATATAACATGGATTGATACTTAACATTTATAGTATTAGTGACTAATGGTATCGATTGATACCAGGATGAAATTGATTAGTATGTGAGACTGATGGTATCGGTTGATACCAGAATGAAATTGATTAGTCTATGAGACTAATGGTATTGGTTGATACATGGATATAAATGAGTATCCTATAAGACTAATGGTATTGATTGATACCGGGATAAAATCGATTGGCCTATAAGACTAATGTTATCAGGTCATGTAGGGATAAAATTGATTAGTCCTTTATGAGGTGGAAGCTAATTTTGTGATCTTATAGGTTTGAGTTTTTGGGGAGGTCTCTTTTTAAGGAGAGACTCTGCTGAAATTCCATTGAACATGGAATGAATAATACATAATAATCGGATGTGATTCTAGGATCTTTTGAACATGGAATGAATAATACATAATAATTGGATGTGATTCTAGGATCTAGACCAATGATATGAGTAGTTTTCCATCTCGGATGGAGATCAAGGAAATGTATAGTCTACCATCTCAGACGAAGACCTGTGAATTAATACAATATTATAGTTGATGTTGAAATGTAATTATTAATACGAAAGGATGAATAAATGGTCCTTGGTAAGAATGTGAATATAATTGAATTGAAAATTAGTAAAGTTATATGAAGGCTTGAATTTGAAAGCTATAATATAGATGCTTATGTTGAAGAACTACTGGTCATGTCTTTTAATGATTGTATTTGAATTATGAAATTTAATAATATTATGCAAGTCATACCAGTAAGGTAGAGAAAAATATAAGGAGTTGTTATATGTGTGGTGATTATAAAATGATCCGTATTAATCCAAAAGAAAAGTTTATCAGTGATTGACGAGGAGATATTAAATTGATAAGGACACAAATTAATATGCTTGTAGAATGGATTAATGATATTGGTTATGTTCATATAGTTATACAACACAATGATCATGATGAGGTAAGTACTTATGGTAATTTTTTAAATCTTGTATGTTTTACAGGTGTTTCTTTTTAAGACCCCAGTTCTCATAAAAAGGTTGTTGAGTTGTATGGTCCTTCATGTTGGGTTTCCCAAAAACACATATGTGGTGCGGAAATGACAAATTTAAAATTTTTCAGGAGTTCCAAGGTTCATCCATATTTTTTTATGAAATCAAACTGTTTGATTATCTCATCAAAATGAATATTCTAACTCATTGAAGCTTGTTTGAGCCAATAAATAGATTTTTGTAGCTTGCATACTTTGTTGGTAGATTTCTTAGATTCAAAACCTTCAGGTTGTGTCATCATATACACATCTTTGTGAAGATTTCCATTTGGGAATGCTATTTTGGCATTCATTTGTCAAAACTCATAATCATGGTATACAGTTATAGCAAGTAAAGTCCTTATGGATTTTATCATAGCTAATGACAAGAAGGTTTCATCAAAGTCAACTCCTTGTCTTTATTTGTAACCTTTGGCAACTAGTCTATCTTTGTACATTTGTACATTGCCATCCATTTTGGTCTTTCTTTTAAAGACTCACTTACATCTAATGGGTTTTATCCCTTCAGATGGATCAACCAAAGTCAATACCTAGTTGGTGTACATAGAATCCATTTTAGATTTCATAGCTTCAAGTCATTTCTTGGAATCTAAATATTAGATATTGCTTCTATATAGTTGGTAGGCTCATCAAGTATGAGCAATTCCTCATCATCAGTTTTCATAAGAAATTGATATCTCAATAGTGTATGACGTGTCCTACCATTCTGCATAGTTCTTGTGTTCCTTGAGTTTCAGGCTTAACATCAAATGTTAAACCCTCGGGCTCTTGTTTCATTTGGATGTTTGTTTGTGGTTTTTAAACTTCATTAACTCCTATTTTCCTTTCACTATTCCTTTCAAAAACAAATTCTTTCTTTATAAATGTAGTATATTTTGAGACAAACATTTTTTGCTCAATATGATGGTAGAAATAATATCCAACATATTCTTTTAGATATCCTATAAACTTACAATTATCTGACTTAACTTCTAGATTTTCAAATATTATATACACTTCACATAAGCGTTACATCCTCAAATCATTAAGTGTGATAGGTTTGGTCTATTACCATTTCATATCTCATATGGAGTCTTATCAATAAATTGTGATGGAACCCTATTTAAAAGGTAAGCAGCAATTTACAAGGCATAACACCAAACAAAAGGTGAGAGGTTTGTATAGCTCATTATAGACCATATCATATCCAATAGGGTATGATTTCTCCTTTTAAAAACTCCATTAAGTTGTGGTGTTCTAGAAGGTGTTCATTGTGAGAAAATTCCATTATTTTTAAATAATCTTGAATTATTTGGCTCAAGTATTCACCACATTGTGATCCGATCAAAGTATTTTGATACTATTTTCAATTTGTATTTCAACTTATAGCATAAATTGTCATTGATCGATATATATATATTAGACCTAGAAATTCTTTAGACCTTTCACTCTTTATCTAAATGCAAGCCTTGGTCTCATAACAAATTGGCTTGGAGAGTGGAGTTGATTTAGTCTATGATAATGATGATCTCATTTTGTGTGTGTGTGCATGCCTGGGGTACGACTTGCTTAATTTTAATAAGAGATTATAGCGTAGGAGATGGTGTAGGTAGCCTTTAAAAAGTAAGAAAATGATGGAGTTACATTCATGTTAGAAGAACAATTATCATAGTTTGCTTTGATTTTCGTAATTCAATTTTGGGTTTTCCTTGAAATTACCATTTCCTATTAAATGAAAAGCAACAAAAAAAAATAAAAATAAACAAAAACAAACTAACAACTTGGCAAGAGTAGACCGAGAAGGGTTTCAAATGCATGAAGAAATTAAGCTAGAATTTTGTACAAAATTGAAAGCCCAATCCTACCCCAATATGCCCAAGACTGAAGGATAATATAGATTTAAAGTCAAATCAAATGATTATTAGATGAATCTGTATAAAAATTAAGTCTGATGACTTAATTAAACCTCTAGCAGGCCAATCTGAATTAATTATAGGCCTAATTAAAGTTTTGATTAAGTTTAATAATTAATTCGGGTCAAATTAAAAAATTTAATTAAGTGCAAGGACTTAATTGAACTTTTAATGAGTCAAAGTAATTTTTATTAGGGACTTAATTGGTGAGAAATTAAATTTAGAAGCTTGATTTGGGCTTAATTGAGAAGACTGAAATTTCAGAGGACCAAATTTATTTATTTTTTCAAACTCAATTGGGTGAAATCATGGGTGAAATCATAAGAAGATAAAAGTTTGGGGGTCAATTAAGGTCTAAATTAAAGAGATTCAGAACCAAGGACCAATTTGTAAAATGCGCAAGACTTCAGGGATTGAAATTGGCGAAATTAAGGGTCAAATGAAATAAAATTGAAAGTTAAATGATCAATTGGGGATCAATTTACATAAATAAAAAACCAAGGACCAAGATAAAAAAGTCGTTGAGCTTTAGGGTTGGTGTTTGAGTTTGACAGGGGTTAAATTAAAAAGTTTTAAAGTAATTAAGGGTGCAATTAAAAGAAGTCAAAAGATCAGGGACTAATTTGACTTTTGGTCAAATCTCAATTCTAGAACTCTAATTAGCCAAAAGTTATCAAAACGATGTTATTTTGATAAATCCAAAATAAATAAATAAATAAACACATAAAAAGAGGGTCGATTGACTTGTTATTTGGCTACTGTAGATCTTCTTCCTTAAAGACCCCAAGAAGGTTGGTTCTATTGCTACCTCCCAAACCTGAAATCACCCTCATCTCTTCCCCGAACAAGACAATGAACATACCCCCTCATACCTTGCATGTTGTACTCCTACCTAGACAAAATAAAAGCTCTTTTACATCTTTAAAAGTGCTATTACAAGAAGCCAAAACCCATACTCTGACCAGAAAGCTTACTAGTATACCTGTTTTGTCGGCTATGAAACACTACAAAGCCTGACCCTTAGCCTCAATGAATTACTTGGATTGATTATTCTACATCAATGAAAGATAATGATCCAGCTCATTACCCTTAAAAGGATGTCTATGGCCCTTTAAAAACTCATGTAAAAGGCCATGAAATAGGGAGAAATGAAGAGAAAAAAAGGGGTATAAACATAGATTATATTTTGAACCATCCATCACCATCATTATTACCAAGCTCTATACCAACTCTCAGACACAACTCCACTTCCACACACACCATCACAACTCGAGGAAAGATAATAAGGAGGCAATATCTTTAGATAAGGTAAGCTTTCAACTTTGATGAGGGGGTGTAGCTTAATGAGCACACCCCCTCTCTTTCCATTATGTTTTCATTGTTATCTTCTGCATTAAGTATTCATTATGCTTTCTCTTAAAGTCTTTTATTAGTTTAAATGCAATGGGCGTTTGCTTTTTATGGTAGCATGTTTCGAAGTTTGATTGTTGTTTTGTTTCTATTGTTCTTAAACTATTGTTAGTGTTTTGATGGGCTTGCCTGGGCCAAATACATGTTGTTTATGATTAAGAATGTGAAAAACAATCAATAAAACAATGCTTATACATAGAAATAGGTGTTTTGGTAGCCTAGGTTTTGTTTATTGTTTTCCTCTTAATCTATATTTTTTTTGTTGGACGGTCTAAGAAAATTTTAGGTGTTTGGGCCTTGGTTGCTAGGTTTAGGTTGTTTTTCTTGAGTTTTAGTGTTTTTTTTTTGGATTGACATCATTTCTAGGTTTTTCTCTGTATTTTTTCTATATTTTGTCTAGGCAATGTTCTTGGAAAACATATTTTTTTGCTACATGATTTGGACCCATTTTGATCAATTTCTTTACACTAGCAACTTTGCATGACTCTTTTAGCCAACAATCTAGGTTTCTTTTAACATCAATAATCTAGGTTTCTTTGCAATAACATGTATTTTAAAGTTTTAATCTTAAAGTTTTGGTTTTTGAACTAAAACCTTCTTTGACCATATCGTAACGATTCAATGATAATTGAAGTGAATAAATGCTAAATTTTTTATCCTTGAATGATTTCTAACCTCCTTATACCCGTGGATTTTCCATATATGGTCTGGTTTAGAACCCACATATCTGGATTCTTCAATGATGTTCTTCGTCAGATTCAAGCAAAAATGTTTGTTTGATCTTCGCTTGTGTTGTTTCTGTTATGGATTACATTTATGGGTTGCCCACGTGGCTAGGTTGAGCCTCTTTTGAGTTTTGTCTCTGAGCTTGGGCTTCAGGCCAGGAGGCCCAACCCATGTAGTTGGGCCGAGCCCATTTCAGCCATAAAGGCATATTTGGCTAGTCAAGTTTTTATCAAAGGAAAACATATATTTTATGTTCTTAAGGCAAGTTTTTCAAACACAGCCTTAAAATATTTTTTGTGTCTCTGATTTTTAATTAAGGGTTTATCTGGTAAACACGCTTTAGTGATTTTCCAACAAGGTTTAATTTTTTTGTACGCTTTTCCCAATCAAGCCCAAAATATTTTTCAAAAATTCTAAAAAATTTCAGGGATCATTTCAGAATTTTTTTGGGTCCCTCACAGTTTTTATTTAATTTTTTCACTTAATATTAGGGTTATAGACTTATACTGTAAGATACTGACCCAGTATTAAAAGTACTTATTTTTCACTGAAATTTCAAAAAATTCCAAAAATTTCTAAAACATTTCTTCATTTCAAAAATTTAAATTTTGTCTGCATACAACAAATTTCTAAAACTTTCAGTATATTTTATACAAAAAAAAATAAAAATTGCATTTTCATTATACTTTGAAAGAATACAAAAACAATTAAATCAAGTAATGAGTATCACAACAAGTTTGTGATTATCCATTAGGATTTGGTCAAAATTTCAAACAAAAAACCTTTTTTTCTAGGATTTTAGATTGTTTAGTTTTTAATCTGGTAAGATAAGAATCTCCTTACTAAAAAGGACTTTTCTTAAACTTTAAATAGACTTTGCTAGGTTTTTTAGAATGACTAGGTTTTAACATGATGAAATAAGAATCTCTTTGCACAACTAATTTTCTTATCCAGACTTTTGTAAATCATAAGGTTTTATAGTGACCGTAAATTAGATGGTAACTCTTATTTCCCTCTTTTTTATATATAATTTATATGTATATTATCTTTTATAAACCTGACCCAGAAGGACGAACACCACAATGCTGCATGCTACTAAAATGATGTTAAAGGAAGCCAAACTTGTTTTTAGTCTTAATTTTTTTATCCGTTTGCTTTATTTCTTGATGCAATTACATTGTTTAATCATGTGGCATTTGTTTATTGCAGTTTTTTGTTATGTCTTTGGCTGCCTAGTTAATATTTGATCATTGCCAACCATATAATAATTAAATCATGTTAATAACTATATGGAAAATTTACTATGAAAGCTCAATTATGATTTGATCTTTTGTATTATTTACTCAACTAACTGTATGTATTGATTTAAAATAACTAGCTTTATAATAAACTAAAAAAATGTGTTAATGTTAATTAACACTAAAATAAAAGGCTAATCTTTCTTCTGAAATTCAAAATGATAGATAAATATATAAATATTCAACATTAAGTTTTCCTTTAATTAAATTTGTACTTTTATTATTTTAATTTTTTTCAAGGCTCATTAAATTAAAACCTGCTAAAAATAGTCCAATCAATTTAATTTCTTAAAACATAAAAGCCAACTGAATGAATTTAAAAAAGACTCGAATTGATTGGATATTTTTATCCAAACCGAACCGTGTTTAAATAATTGCCATCAGATAGTCAAGGCTAATTTGTTTTCTTTCCATGAATTGCCGGTAGTTTTCAATTTGAAGTCCTCCCAGTCCACCTTTCAACCAGACTACTAAAAACAATATTCATGCATATCAAGGTTGTAAATTTCTTTCTTGTTTTAATGTTATTCAAAGCATCTAGACATATTTTGTTTTCCGAAGCATTTAGACGTGTGATTTCTAGATTGTACCGCACCTGTGTGTGTGTATATATAATATTTAGATATATATATTAATTTCATATATATATTTCAAATTATTAATTTCATATATATAAAGTAAATAAAAACAAATTGTTAAGCTCAATTCACAATAAACTCATTATTGAATGATGAAATTGAGAAAAAAAACAATTTAAAAAAACACAATAAAACAACCAAGTCCACTTGAATTAACTTGCAAAACTCGTAACTTGAGTTATGAGATTAACTTAATTTCATAAAAAGCAAACCGAAACAAATGAAAAAGCTTTTGAGTTATGAGACTAACTTAATTTCATAAAAAGCAAACCGAAACAAATGAAAAAGCTTGATTTCTATTTAATCACGTGTTAAAGATGTTGAATGAAGTATCTAAAAAGAATTCAATGAAAAAAAAATAAAAAAAATTCAAATTAATTGGGTTAGCTTTTAAACTTGTGGCATATGTCATAAAACTAAGATAACCACAAAGAAAACAAACCATAATATATTATGATATTCAATTTTCAATAAATTAAGTGTTAAATGATGAAATTAAAAGAAGAAAAATGTAGAAATTTTATATATAAAAAAACACTATTCAAGTAATAAACTAGAATATAAAATTATCTGAGAAATCTAGAATTAACCGAGATTTAAAATGAGATAAATTTTATTTTAAATTATTTTACTTTTTAAAATAGAACAATATATTTCTATTACAATTTATTAAACTAGTAGAAGTCAATGCTTATAAATCCTTTCAAGCGAGTGTTTCTTCTCAATTTCGGGTTCATTAAAATCTATTTTAACACCTTCCTCTAACTTTTTCCCCCCTCCAAGTTTTTTTAATCTCTCTATCTCTGTTTTTTTTTCTTTCATTTTTTTTTTATATTTTTGCAGTCTGTATTTTGGTTTTTTTAACAATCTCTTTTTTCTTTTAGCCGAAACTAAGCATACAATAAATGTAAGAATTTTTCATTCCTTTTTCTTCTTTATTTGTGTTTTTTTTCTTTTTGCATTATTTTTGTTCAATTTTGTGATGTTAATAATTAATTGAAGAACAATATATTTCAACTATTCAAGATAAAATAGAACAAAATTATGGTTAAGTAAAGCAAGATTAGCTAACCCACGGTTCCTTAAACTTACGACTCCCGTTATCCCCTGCTACGCAAAGCCACATCAACTGAGTTGTAAAAAGACAGACTTTTTAAGGGCATAAAAGAAATGGCATTGATACACCAACCATCGTTCTATAATTAACCGGAACACATCTATACGCCCAATCAAATAATTGTTTAGCATCAAAGCTAACAAATGATTAAAGAAAACAAAAATAAAAGAAAACAAATGATGTTAATAATTAATTGAAGTTAATAGTTGTGTTGAATATCAGTTGTTATTGAAAAAAAACAAAAAAAAAGTGAGAAAAAGTGAGCTTTCAGCTTGAAATAACGTGATGGTTTGGAAAGATTTTAGACCGCCATATATCTTGAAGACTACATAGGTGGAGTACCTTCAACACGTGATGTCCGCACGATTCACATGACAGTCATAGTCTGGTGCAGAGAACCAGAACCGGCATGTTCACGGTTTCGTTACCATCAACATTGGCAGCTCCGTTCCATTCATTTCACATGTGAAGTGAATGATAAGATTTTCTTTCTTTCTTTCTTTTATTTTGTTATTTCTTATAAATATATTTAACTGACAATATTTTTATCTTGCATGCTATGGTTCTTAGAGCCAAGCCTGATGAAGCTCTTTATTGAAATGCATGTGCGGAGTGATGACTGCTAAAAAATGGTGCATTAGTCCATGAATAGTCGAGCTCAGCACTTTGTGGTATGTTAGTTTTCAACCATAATTTTATTAAGTTATGATTTCCTTCAATTTGATGAATTTATTTTTTCTTTCCAAAATACATATAACAATCGATTGAATGAGAGATACAAGGACAATCTTTCGACCCATCCGGATCTTGATCCAAATTTATGGTTGGGACAAGATCATTTGGTGGCCTAATAGAAATCGAGTGTACGGAGTCTCTAACACTACGCCCAAGAACTTGCGGACGACGCATAGTGTGTCAACCTTTGGATGCTTGCAATCGGTCTCGAGCACTCAAACTCCAGAGTTTGAGGCTGTGTTAGACCAACTAGAATATGATCAGACGGCTCATCTCAATAAAAAAATATGAACGACTCACTATGAAATATGAAGAATTCTACTGAGTGGTAATGAAAATGAGATCACACATGTGCAGTGGCGGAGGGAGGGGGGCAGGCAGGGGCTGGGGCCCCTGCAAGAAAATGCCCCTCCCTTGTAAAATTTGTAATTTTAATAAAAATAACTGAATTTTTTTCTTGACCCCTCTAATTTATAATTTGGCCCCCCCTAACTATTTTTTCTTACTCCGCCCCTGCACATGTGTGGTCTGTGTGATCCTCTTTATTGGCCCCACGGTCCCGGCAATGACCAATCTCATCCTCCTCCTTTAACGCCGTCTCTGTCTTAGATTTATTATATTTGAACGTAAATCACACATGGGTGGTCTATGTGATCCTCTTTATTGGCCCCACGATCCTGGCGGTGACTAGCCTCCCCCTCCTCCTCCACCTCCCCCTCCCCCTCCCCCTCGAGTGTCGCCTTCGTTTTAGATTTATTATTTTTAAACGTATAACTGTTTAAATTTATAATAAATATTTAATTTTATATTATTTTAATTTATTTTTATATATTTGATTTTAATTATTTTACTACTCATGTTCAATATAGTTTTTTTAAAATATTACGGACAGGGTTACCAAGGGATCACATCTGTCTGTATATTCCAGAGAATTGAAAAAGAATTAATCTCAATGTCACTGCTACTGTTAACACTCTGATTGAATTACATATGGTATTATATCTGTGATATGTTATATTTATAGATGGATACATCGATATAAAAATAAAAACACTGGTGAAATTGCATACGGTTTTTTTATCGATCATATGACAAACTTTTCAAGGGAAATACCAACAAAATAAAGCTGGTAAAAAAAATTTTAGCATGCTTTATCCTTCTGTAAATCCATTGGTAAATTTATTATTTATAAACTCATCAACAAACTAGAAATTACTAACAAAAATTTTTTTGATAGACTAGTATTGTCCGTAAACCCATCGATAAAATATATACTAATGTACTATGAGTTTAAATAGTAAAAAAATTTATGTCAGTAAAGCTATTAAATTCGATAGTAAATCTGCTTCCAAGAATAATACAGTGGTAGAAGCCAGATTTCTACTATATGTTGTTTTTCGTCGGATTGTGAGTAGATAAATCTCATGCATGAAATTACAAGCTTTTTTTTTTTGTTTTATATAGTTCGATATTTAATTTAACGCTTTGTCGAGGTAAGGCACAGGATTCGACGGCTTGTATAAGCGTGTCAGATTGTTGATAAATGATGCGGCAAGTAGGTGGCATGTATGGCGTAGAATCAAGACTCGTCTTCATGGACCTACCGTCCAAACGTTTTATTATTAACACCTCCTCCTCCCCTCCCCTCCCCTCCCCTCCTCCTCCTCTCCAGCTGGCGTGTCTTTTATTTTATAAATAAATCACTAGGGATCCATGATAATGATTGATTGGCCAATTGAATTGAAGTGTTCAAAAATCTATGAGTAGTAGAGAGAGACTGTGGGAGCGTTAGACATCATCAGCTAGCTTTCACTTGTAAGCTTTGATGGTTTCTTCTGAAAGTCCGCTGGTTTTTTCTACTTCTAACCAGTCTTATCCACACCATATAAAAAACATTGACGTAAAATATTTATTTTATTGTTAATTTTAAAAAATTAATCAAAATATACATAAATAAATAAATAAGCTGATTCAAACATCCATAATTATATATAAAAAAAAATAATAAGTCGAGACCAAGTACTCCTTGATTAAATTACATTTCTTTGTTTCATCTTTTAATTTATTTTCTATGCTATTAATATATGCCATTATTTCCATCCGTGATTGGGTATCTCTTTGTATCACGATCCTATGTTTTGAGCAACGTGGCAATTTCGTCGGAAGTTGGCCTTTGTCTCACCCACCCCAAAGGGAAAAATAGACGGCTGTTGTTGGCGATGAAAAGCGTGTTTGCCACTTTACCCAACGACCTTATATGTCCTCCTGTAGTTGCCTCTTTTCTTTATGCTCTTTTTTTTTTTTTTCACCGAATATTAGTTTCTTGATAAGATTATACCATATTGACTGTATCCTATACCTACTAATTTTATTTTTCAGTTTTAAATTATTTTTATGCAAAAAAAAAAAGTTATAGATCCTTTCTACACTATATTCAACCAAAAACTGTTTGAGATAATGAAGATGAATATTTTTTATTATTCTCTAATTAGCAAATAAAAGAAAATTAAGGAATCAACAACGAAGACAATAAAGAAAAATATACAATCAAATCAATAATTATTGTGTCATTTTATTGTTTTATAAAATCTCATCGAGTTGGTTGTCATTAATTATTAAACTATCACTTCAATTCTCTACTATTTTAATTTCTCAAAAAAAAGTAGATTTTTTTGTATCGAATTACGTAGATAAATATCTTAAAATTAAGTACTTAGGATATCTTGGAAATTGAACTATAGAACATGAACCAGTGAACTAGCTCATGAAATATAACATTAATTTCAAATCTAATAAAAGTATATCGAATGAACTCTTTAATATATACATTTTATTTTAATAATGAAATATTTTCAAGCTATATATCAAGGCTAAATTTCGTAGACGGTTCATCCATTTTAATCTTGGATTTACCTTACTATATATAGTTATTGCCTGTATTTTCTTAAAATTATACAAATATTCTTATCCTAGATTAACCATTTCATTAATTAAATCCACAACTTTAACATTATAATTAATTTCAAGAGCTTTTATTGTAACTGTTTTCAACCTTAATATTAGATCATAACTTTGTACCAAATTAAGATTATGCTTTTCTAAGGTTAAAAAGTTATGATGATGAAGGTACGTAATTTATTTGATAACCTTAATTTCTACATCAAGAGTGAAATTAAAACACACAAACAAAACAAATATAATAATGAGAAATTAAATATTTTTTTAATGTAATGCGGTTAATTTGATAAGTTTAAAAATAACTCGAACGGCAGGAAAAAATATAGTTTGACTCAACACAACGACACAATAAAAAAAATATATCAAAATAAATTATGAGATTTAATTTCCAACAATAAGCACAATGTTAAATTATAAAATTGAAAGAAAAAATTAATTAAAATAAAAAATAACTCGAGTCAACTCAGATTAACCTGTCAAACCTATGACCCAGGTCAAATCAGTTTTAACGTCAATTCTGGACACCAGCATGGTCAATTTTAATGTCAATAAGTTTTATTTAATTAAAAAAATTTTATTTAAATTTTTATCACCTTGATATTACATAAAAAAATCAGATCTAAACTCAACTATTTAATTGGTTTAGACTTATTAAACCCAACAATGTTTAACTTTTTTTAAAAAAATTGGACTCAGTCAAGTCTGTAATAAAGCGTGGGTCAAATAGATACAACAAGAATCGTGTTGAATCATACTATATATGAGCGGCGGAGTTCTTGGCAGGTCAAACAATTCCAACGCAGAGGATGGAATATTTTAATTTCTCATGCACCAAGATCAAATCTCGTTCATGTGCTGCTATCAAGTTGTAGATATATAGCATGCATTCACTATTATAAACACCTTTTCTTATACAAAATATGTATGAAATCTAACTAGAAATC
>Ga0325401_1001493_pt1 | contig 19774 bp, 11 predicted proteins | sample PopdelMetagenome_FD_205666 | JGI IMG/M metagenome (GOLD analysis project Ga0325401, IMG submission 205666) | Populus deltoides microbial communities from Bellville, Georgia, United States - Xylem-PdKOR-R2 | ecosystem: Host-associated > Plants > Phyllosphere > Stem > Wood/Secondary xylem | place... | reverse complement strand
CGAGGGGCTTAGATTTAAAGAAAAGGTAGTAAACGAAGCTTGGTAATCAGAGAAAATGTTATAAACCTAATGAATTTAGGAAATGATAAATGACGTTCTTCTTTAGCAATCAGGGAAAGTGTGAACCAGCAAAATCAGCCAGAAACAGGGGTCTTTCCTACCGACAAATGAGGGATGTGACACCTTTATTATTAACATACCCTAAATGACATGGCATTTACGTTGTAGCAGATGTGCCCTGGATGCATACTTTAAGTCATCTGTGGATTCACTGTGCAATAAGTGTTTTTTTTTTTTTATTGTCATCATTTCAAGAATAAATTTAAGTTTAATTGTTAAGGAATGATATAATTAAAAGACATAGGATTAGAGTAAAAAAAAAAAAAACAGATAAAATTGATAGTGGTTTCAAAGTTTATGAAAAAAGTTTATTTTTATTTAAATAAAATCAAAATTAAAGAATTTATTTTAAAAATAAATCATATATCAACAAAGTTTTTAGATTAGTAGGATAAATATTTTTTATAAAGTTATCCTAGTCGCATGATTTAAGTTGCAGAATTTAAGAGTTAACATGTGTTGGCTCAATTTTTTTCATTGTCTTTTTAAAATTAATTTTTTTTATTTTCATCCTATAATATTTGATTGATTAAAATTATATTTTCTAATTTATTTTAATTTGATGAGTACATTAAGGTCTTGAAATTTTTTCATGGAGAAGAAATTGTATCATTAGTGGAAAAATCAGTTTAGTGAGCTATGATGGCTTTTGGTTGGTGTGTTATGTCATGGTTATTGTTCTTAAAACAATTCAATTAACATAAATATTATTTAACATAAAAATATTGGTGATTGTTTGCCATTGGCATATAAAAAGGGACATGTTGTGCATAAAAAATCACATGTGTATGAAAATTTTGTATGAGCGGCTCATGGGAACCTGAAAAAAACACATAGAAGAGCGTGTCAGGTAGATTTGATGAGGTTGAGGCACAGTGGTTTTGGATGTAACACTTCCAGCCACTTGGGCATGACACTTCCAGCCACTTGGGCTCTGAATGCCCAAACAATTGGAATTTTTTTTTTCTTTTTTTTTAAAAAAATCTAATCTTTCTTAATTTTTACCATTAGTCAAATTCTCAAAATGTTATAAAATATATTTAAGTAGATGATACTAAGCCAAGCTGAAGGAGACCCTTAAGGAGATAATTGTAAGGTATAAAACAAAAAATGTTATTCTCAATAATAAAAACACATAAATGATTGCAAAGATAATTATTAAATCCAACTCGGGATTTAATTCAAACAAGGAACAAGGTCATTGATAACCTGAGGTGGCTCAAATTTTTTTTTTAAAAAAATCTAGTACAAATCACTTTAGTTTCTTCTCATGTCTAGGTCCAAAATTAAAAGATAAATAATGCAAATCTCTTTCAAAATCCACTTTGTTAAAAAATTTAACAAAAAATAAAATAAATAAAAGAACAACATGCTAATAAAAATAATTAATTAACAAACATTTTAGCACAATTTGACAGAAGCAACTAAGCAAGTTATAAGTTCAAATGATAAAATAATTATCTGATTACAATTCTAAATCCTATATTTTGATAGAAATAATTATCTGATCACAAACAACATCCTCATCACTAAAAATTTCAAGATTTTATAATATTATAATTCAAGTTTGATATAAAAGCACATTAAAAACCAATATAACACATTAAAATAAGTAAAATGAACATATTGAGATACATTCAGATACATCCTTGTAAATACCTTCATTTTGGTACAATAACATATTGAGCTCTTCCTTGTTCAAATGAGTAAAATTTGAATAAAGTATCAATGAGATTGAGCAAATCTTGTTAATGCCCATCAAAATATCACTATGCTTCTTTATAACTTTATTATCACAATTATCATTAATCTTATTAAAATTTATTAAATCAATAATTAAAACATAATTGACAGAAAAATATTACGTGTTATACATCATTTTATTTAAAACAAATTAATAAAGTATCAATCATTCATTATCTTTATTACAAGTATTTTTAATAATCAACGTTGAGAGATGTCCGAGGGAAGATGTAGTGTCTACAGCCATTGACAAGAAAGAAATGAGGTTTAGAATTTAGAAACTACACGTTAAAATGGCAGGACCCAAAAGTTTGGCTACACATGCTTGACTTATTGGCCTCTGTGAACATGATTCACCATCACCTTTCTATAAATTGTTGGGCAAGATCATGGCTTGATGCATCATTTCTTGTGTGCCAAAAGGAAAAAAAAAAAAAGCAGCAACAAGATTACTGAAGATGAAGATGGCGTCTTTTTTCATGATTGTGATGGTGGTCGCGACGATGTTACTAGCTGAAGCACAAGTGTCACAAGCACAGACATGTAACCCAGGGCAGTTGAGCCCATGCCTAGGAGCAATCATGTCCTCTACACCACCCTCCACCACTTGCTGCAGCAAATTGAAGGAGCAGAAGCCATGTCTCTGTGGATACCTCAAGGATCCGAGCCTCAAGCAGTTTGTTTCCTCTCCTGGTGCTAGAAAGGTGGCTAGCGATTGTGGCGTTCCCTACCCTAGTTGCTAATTGTTATGAATATTATATAATGGTATGAATAGTGTTTTATATATATATATCATCCGAAATAAATGATCAAGGAAATATGGAGATCAAGCTGTGCTACAAAATCTCTACGATCAATAAATTAACTAGTTTGTGATAGATAAATGTTATGAATATTATTCTTCTATGCTTTTTTATTTTTGTTTGACATCAAAGCTTGGACCCCTGGTCGGATGATTGCATGCCAAATTTTCCATGTTTTGTCTGGACAATAAGAGTTGTGAACCATGTTGGATGGTTAGAGTTCGACACCTGAAGCCCTAGCTACCGGGCCAAACGGCTACAGAGCATTTTTTTTATTTTTTCTTCCCTCTCAAAAATTTTATTATGAATAAAAAATATCATAATTGTTTTTACTTTTGTTATTGGAATCTTAATTTTATCAAATCACCGGAGATGTACTAAATTTACTCCTAGTTTTATAATATCTTGACGGAAATAAAAGTTGAAGTAATTATGAGCTCTCAAAGATTTAATTAATAAGATCTTATTTGAGGTTCTTAAGATCTTATAAGAGAATATAATCTATAGAATTCTTGTTCTGTGCAGCCATTAGAGTAAATCAAGGAATAATTAAGCAAGATTATTTGAAGGTCTTCTAATTAAGAAAAATCAAATATTTTATAATTTTAGTTTTTGGCCTCTCTGTTTTAGTGGGGCTCAAGATATTTAATTATCATCATACGTCCTCTTCTCTGGCGAAAATAAATTAGTTTTTTATTTTATTTTTTTATAAACAACACTACCGGTAAAATTAATTATATATAAATAATAAACTAAATCTCCTTTCTATAAAGGCCCTTCCAATCAGTACCTCAAATACTAACATACTCTACACTTACATATCAGCATATAAAGAGTTTTTCCTTTTAATTTAAAGGATTCATAAAAATTTATTGAAATTCTAGTAGTCTCCCTTATATAGGACCCAGCTTAAAACTTAAAATTTTATCCTATAATTAATATTTGCAAGACACAACCAAAATTAATATTCATACAACCAATCCTATAATTAATATTGCATCAATTACAATATATATATATATATATATATATATATATATATATATTTGAATATTTTAGATTTGTAAACAAATGAAGAAATGTTGAGTTGTTAATTTCTAGCTATTAGTCTTCAACGTATAATTGCAAAATCTAAAATAGGTGAGCTATCAATGGTAATTGATAGGCTATAGGTCCAAGCATTTCTATAATTTCAAAGAGGTTGATATATTTTAGTGTCAACTTTTCTTTTTTCCCCTCTTTGAGGGCAAAACTTTCAAGAACACTTGATCTCTTACCTCAAAATTCAAACTTCTTCTAAACTTATCAATATATATAACTTTTCTATATGCCTTGAATCCTTTTCATTCATGACCTAATTATTTGGTTCTTATCTATAATCATTTGTACTAGTTACAACCCTAATGATTTTCTTTCGCCCGCGTCATCCCAACTTGAAAAGAGTTTGATATTTTTTCTTATAAAATACTTCAAACTATAGTTTAGAAACTTGGTCTGGCTTAACGGGTCGATTTAGGATCCAGGCTGAAACCGGACCGATTTTTAAAAAAAAATAGAGAAAGTCAAAACCCGAAGTGACCTAGCAACCCGACATGACTTGGAAAGACCGGGTAAAAAACTCAGTTGCAACCCGTTGACTTTTGTTTTTTTATATACTAAAACAACGTCGTTTTAATTTTTTAAAAAAATTAGAATTGACCCGGACAACTCGGTAACCCAGTTAAAACCCAAAAGCCGAACTGGATTTAAAAATTTTGCTTCAAACAGGGCCATATTGATTATGACCTAAAAGCTATTATTGTAGGCAAATTCTACTGATAGCAAGTGTTTCTTCCAGCTTCGTCTATAACTTAGAGTACAAGGCTTAAAAAGATTTTTCAGTATATGAATGTTCATCTTTAACTGTTTATCGTTCTGAGAATGAAATATAATATTTATTTTTAATTTTGTCCCTGGAGCATGATGTATATTCAAGGACATAAAGATAGGTTTAGATAAGTCTCCGAGAGTGTTTGATATTTTATTTCAACATTTCTTAGCTATTTATGGTCTAACAATATAGCCTGATAAATAGCTAAACAATATAGCCTAATTACTAGAATTCTATTAAAAATAAAATAACTGATAAAAATAATCTTAATTTATATTAAGACAAAATCCAACACAGTTCATTCAATCAAAACTCGAATCTTTTAGGGGTGTTTGAAAATATAGTTGCGATTATTTTTTAAAGTGTTTTTTGTTTATAAATACATCAAAATAATATTTTTTTATTTTTTAAAAATAATTTGAAAACACCTAAAAAATATTAATTTAAAATAAATAAATAAAATAACCTTGGTGTTCATTAAGATTTTATTGCCTATACCAAGTTTAATAAAAGTTTTCTTATGTTGATGATTTTCAGCTCTTTTTTTATTGCACATTTCCTTTTTTTTCTTTATCTGAATAATTTCCCGATCTCGTCTGTCATTTGTAATAAATAAATAAATAAATAAATTGTAAATGCAGTAGACATGATTAAGCCCATGTTCAAAAAAAGAAAGAAAAACAAATATTAAGCCCTTGGATACGAAGGCTCACGTTAAGGATATTGTGCTAAATAGATTCTGTCAGGGCCGTTGTCTCTCTCTATCTCTCTTTAGGATCTAGGGCCGAAAATTGAAGAACCAGGGCCCATTTTTTTAAACTAATAGTACATATTATTATTATTATATATTTTTATTTTGAATAAGATTTATGGAGCTAAATTGGCAAACTTCCTCTTTAAGTATTGATCAAGTTGACATTAACCTCTCAACTAGAAAGTGTTATTTATACCGGCAATTCAAATTTTAGAACATAATTTTGATGTTAATTACCTCTACATACTAAAACATTTGAGGGTGTCACGCACCTGTTTTTCTATTCCCAATGCAAATAATAATTTTGTTTTTTTTTATATTTTTTTTAATTTCATCTTTAATTTTTTTAACAGTTATTTGAGTTGTTTTTGAACCGACCAAGTTAACTAGATCATGTTAAGTTAACATTGACTTAATTTAATTTTAAACTTGAGCTAGATAAGGAATCTGGTTATCATATTTTTTTTGTTTTGTCAATTTCATCATTACTTTCTCAATTTCATAATCATATTTTTTTTACTAGCAATCAGATTGTTTTTTTATCTAACCAAGTTGACTTGGTCGTGTCAAGAAAACTCCCACAAGATTTAATTAAATTCGAGCTAGGTAAAAAATTGGGCTTGTTAACTTCATCATTTTTTCCTCAAACTTTTTCTTTACCAAGTTGCCTCTAATTCGGCTATGTGTTGAGCTCAAGTACTTGTAGGTTTCGTATGATGTTAGATCTAGCTTTTTTGAACTTGGCTACTTACTGAGCTCAAACATGAAGTCAATGATCTTTATTGACTTTATGGTAGGTCACGAGGTTATCCCTAGAACCCTTAATGTTAAGAGCTTAGGGTGTTAATGAAAGTCCTCTAAAAACTGGTTATATATTAATTAACATTAATACTATGGAAGAGATATTAACATCAACATTAATGTTATATGCAAGAGTTAACCTTTTATTTCTTTATTTATTACAACCTGTTGCTATAAAATATAGACTTAATTACTAGAAGATCCCTCGTGAATGTATGATCGTCTACTATCTAATTCATCTACCATCTTAAATACTAAAACTCTATTCATGGGCATATTAGATTTTTAGAGATAATCAGAAGAAGGTTTTAAATATATTTTTACAACCTTAAGTATTCAACTTTCTTTTCAATATATACTCAAATTTATGTTAAACTATATTTTGTAATTACTTATAAATCACAAAATTTGTGAGAATTTCAATTTTAGTTATGTGTTTAGAAATACTCCTTTATAATATTATAAATAATCTATATTTTCTTTAATTTTCATGTAACGTGAAACTTGCCACGTAAATTTTAATCGCACTACTAATTTACTATCCTCTTCCTATACTTTCACTTATATATAAATCTGTATAATAAGTCAATAATAAGTTAAGAAGTTGGTGAACACATTGCGTGGTTACAAAAATCGCCACTTCCACTCACTAATAGCGTGTTTGGCAGTGTAGTTACGGGTGCTTTTTAAATAATTTTTTGTGCCAAAATACATGTCAATAATATTTTTTTATTTTTTAAAAATTATTTTTGACATCAGCACATCAAAACGATCCAAAACATACAAACCATATTCAATTTTAGTAAAAAAAAAAAATTTCAAAATTTTTGGAAACGCAGCTGCAGCCGCGTTCCCAAACATAGTCTAAAAGTATTATCCGTACAAGTGTTTGTGTAGTAGAATTGTTTTTTAAAATATTTTTTATTTAAATAATATTTTTTTAATTTTTTAAAATTTATTTTTTACATTAATATAAAAAAATTAAAAATAAAATTAATTTAAAGTTATAAAAATAATTAATTTTTTTTCAGAAACGCGATCTATCTGTAATTCCGAACCTTTTCTTTTCTTTTTGCCCAATAGGTGTGCAAATTCACGGAGTTCTTCTTCTTACTTTTTTTAAAGGCATATATTGAAATCTTATTTTTCAAATTAAGATAGATTTAATCTTATATTTTTAATAAAGATAATTTTTCCATTTAAATTCCACATCACCATCCATTTTTGTTTTTCATATTTAAGGTATCGTAACAAAATCGGTAATCCCACCAAACCTAAGAAAATATTAATTATTTATTTTCCTACAACTCTTTAACTAATTAGATTAATTCAAGATTGCAAGTGTTTTTCTGGGATGAATAAAGATCACACTATAATTTATGTAGCAAAAGGAGCCTTAACTTGGAAATAATTAACTTTGCAACTATCTTAATTCCTAAAATAAAATATTTTAAAGCGTCTTGTTTTATTTTTATTTTAAAAAAATCCAGAGCCTTTCAAATTTTCCTTTTCTATGCCAGAACCAGCTTCAGCCTTCCTAATGGCTTTTCCAAATTCAATTATATTGTCAAATATGGTTGGTTTACATGTGTATAGCTATGTACTCTCTCTCTCTCCCCTTATCAATTAACAAAAATTAAGTTCACTATTCATCTTCAGCATTATTTACTATAACAATGCTTTATTTTGTTTTTTTAATCAATATTAGATTTAATGAGTATTAAATTTCATAATTTATTTTTATTTACTTTCATGAATTATTTCAGTATCATGATCCAGTTCATGAGTTTAATTGGTCAACTTGGGTTAACTTAAATTTTTTTAAAAAAATTTATTTTGTTTTTAATTTTATCATTTAACATTGGATTACATTAAAAATTGGACTGCATAACTTATTTTGATTTGCTTTTTATGAGAGGTCATCTCAGTATCATAACATGAGTTCCGAGTTTGGTAGGTTAACTCATGTTGACTCGGGTTTTTTTTTTTCATTGTCATCCTTTAACATTGGGTTGATTAGAAATTAAATTTCATAACTTAATTTAATTTTTTTCTATTGGGTTATTCTTGTCTCGTGACTCGAGTCGTAGATTTGACAAGTTACCTTAGGTTGACTCAAGTTATTTTGTTTTTTTTTAATTGATTTTTTTATTTCATGCATCAACATTAAATTGATTGAGAATTGAGTTTCTTAACTTATTTTGATCTGCTTTCAATAGGGTTATCGCGATCTCATGATCTGAGTTGTGAGTTTAATTGATATGATAACCTGAGTAGACTCAAGTCATTTTTTAATAGATGTTTTTTAAAATTTCATCCTTTAATATTCGGTTGATTAGGAATTGAGCTTTATAATTTATTTTAATTTGTTTTCCATGAGGTTATCATGATCTTATGATTAGGATCGTGGTTTGACAAGTTAACCCAAATTTATCTGAATTGTTCCAATATGTGTCGTCTCAATATTTAGAAAAAATAAACATCGTCTTGAAATTTAGAAAAAAAAAGGATGTTGTCTGATTTTATTTTTTTGAGCTTATCAATAATTTGTGTTGCTTTTAAATCTGTCAAGTCAACGAGGTTATATTAAATCAACTCTCGTATGGTTTAATAGTTTTTACTAAAAAAAAACACGTAAATAATACCTCAATAATTTTTTTATTCAAAAAGAAAATATTTTTAATTAAACCCACGGTGTCATCATGTGAACCAATGATATAGTTCTTTCTAAATGCCAAGAGTAAATATTTTTACTGCTCAAGTATAATTTCTTGAGATAAATTATAATGTGAAGGTACTTACTCAATTATTCAATTTGACCTTTTGGATCGAATACGAGCCCTCGAAACACTTGGATTTCAAAGAAGAAGAAGAAGTGTAGTATTTTCTTGGTCGGTTGTTTAGCTTTGAAAAAAAATAAAATCAGAGCATTGAAATCAGGATTGGTTTTGGATTCGTTTAACAGCCTCAATAATGCAAGGAGAACACTCTGGCCAAAAGTGCTTCTCCAAATGGCAAGGAGGCGTTCTATCTACACACTCCACACCATATATAGGAAAATCCACCGAATCTAAATGCTTCTCCCCAGCTTTGACCCGTCTTAGACGCGCCTCCCCGAGATATGCACAATCCACGTCTCCCCTCGAGTCAATGATCAACTTTCAAGCTCCGGCTGGCGTACATGTACATGTGTGTATCTTCTATCCTTATAAATGGCAACTTCATATATATATATATATATATATATTAAAAGTGCAAAGAATTTTTTTTACCATGTTATTAAATCTATATAATGGGAGCTTATCCAAATTAAATTGATTGATTTTATGGGCTTAAATGTAATTTTAATGACTGATAAAAACATGATTTAATTTTAATTTTTTTTAAGATGACAACTTTTTAAAAAAATATTATTTAAACAATGATAGATTGGATCGATCTCAATCCCGTGTCATGAACTTCATTGAGTTTAATAATTTTTTTTAATTATATGATAAAAATATATGGTTACAAGATTGAGCACTAACTTTTTTTATAATTTAGAATTTATTTTTAATATTAATATATTAAAACAATTTAAAACTATAAAAATAAAATTAATTTGAAGCTATTAAAGAAAATCAAAATTTTATTCCAAACACCCCCCTTAAGTTATTTTTTGCCCAATAGGTGTGCAAATTCACGGAGTTCTTCTTACTTTTTTTAAAGGCATATTTTGAAATCTTATTTTTCAAATTAAGATAGTTTTAATCTTATATTTTTAATTAAGATAATTTTTCCATATAAATTCCACGTCGCCATCCATCTTCTTCCTTTTTTATTCATATTATTTAAGGTATCGTAACAAAATCGGTAATCCCACCAAATCTAAGAAAATATTAATTATTTATTTTCCTGTAACTCTTTAATTAATTAGAATTCAAGACTGCAAGTGTTTTTCTAGGATGAATAAAGATCACATCATATTAACCCCAATTAATCATAACCAGCAAGTTTGGTAAGTTAACTTGTAATGATTTGAATTTGAATTTTATTTTTATTATTTTTTAATATTAGATTAATTAGAAATTAAATTTTTTATTTTTTTTATTGGGTTATTTTTATCTCGTGACCCGAATTGCAAGTTTGGTAAGTTAACTTACATTGACTTAAGCTATTTTTTGTGTCTTTTTTAATTGATTTTTTTTCTTGATTTTATCTATCAATATTGTGTTGATTGAAAATTAAGTTTCATAATATTTCTTTCATCTGCTTTCGATGAGGTTATCCAGATCTCATGACCCGAGTTGTGGGTAGGACATGTTAACCCGAGCAGACTCAAGTTATTTTTTAATAGATTTTTTTTAAAAAAATCTCATCATTCAAAATTAGGTTGATTACAAATTGAATTTCATAATTTGTTTTAATTTATTTTTTATGAGGTTATCATGGTCTTCTGATTAGGGTCGTGATTTAGCAGGTTAACCCGAATTGATCTGAATTGTTCCCATACGTGTCGTTTCAATATTTAGAAAAAATAGACACCATCTTGAAATTCAAAAAAAAAAAAGATGTTGTTTGAATTTTTTTTAGTCAAATTATTTTATCAGTAGTCTGGGTTGCTTTTAGTTGTCAAGTTAATGAGATTACGACTCTCACACGATTTAAATCTTTTACTAAAAAACATGTAAATAATGACTCAAAATTTTTTTATTAATTTTTTTTAATTAAACCCGCATGTCATGTGAGCCAATGATATAGTTCTTTCTAAATGCCAAGAGTAAATATTTTTATTTCTTAAGTGTAATTTCTTGAGATAAATTATAATGTGAAGGGACTTACTCAATTATTCAATTTGACCTTTTGGATTGAATACGAACCCTCAAAACAGTTAGATTTTAAAGAAGAAGAAGAAGAAGAAGAAGAAGAGGTGTAGTATTTTGTGGAAGTTACTATGAAATTACCCTTTGACAAATTATATAAAATATATTGTGTGAGTGTACTCATAATTAGCTTTTGAAATGACTAATTGTCAGGTTGTTTGTATTACTTTTTTCACTTGAATTTTGATAAATTTCAAAAGTATATTTGATATATATAAAAAAAGGTTAAGTTGATATTTTTTAATTTTTTTATGATTTTAATGTGCTAATATAAAAAAATATTCAAATGTATTTTAAGTAAAAAAAACACTATTAAAAACAAATACTCTACACCACAGTACTAATCACATTAATTAAAATAGTTAAGGAGGTTTTGCTTGTCGGTTGTTTAGCTTTAAAAAATATAAAATCAGAGCACTGAAATCAGGATTGGTTTTGGATTCTTCGTTTAGATAGAACACCTCTGCCATTTGGAGAACACTCTGGCCGAAGGTGGACAAGTGCATCTCCAAATGGCAAGGAGGCGTTCTATCTACACACTCAGCTTCTCCCTCAGCTTCGACCCGTCCTAGACGTGCCTCCCCAAGATATGCTTTATCCACGTCTCCTCTCTGGTTAATGATCAACTTTCAAGCTCCAGCTGGTGTACATGTAGATGTACATGTGTGCACCTTCTATCCTTATAAATGGCAACTTCAAATATGATATTACTATTACATTGGCTTTCGCTTCGATGAAGATCGGATTAATTTCTTAAAATATGAAAAAATATTAAGAATGCACATAATTTTTTTACCGTGTTATTAAACCTGGTTTAATGGATCAATATTGAAACCTCGCAACCTATTTGACTACCTCGAGTTTCCAACTAAATCGCACGGGAGCTTGTTCGAATTAAATTGATTAATTTGATAGGTCCAGATACAATCTTGATAATCAGTAAAAACATGGACTCCATTGAGTATAATAAATTTTTTAATTATATAATAAAAATATATGGTCATAAAATTGAACATCAACCTAAAAATAAAAACTTATTTGAGACAGTGATAACCCTATAGAAAGCAAACAAAAATAAATCATGCAATTTATTTCCCAATCAATTCAATATTAAAGGATAAAATTAAAAAAAATTAAAGTACAACAAAAACATATCCAGCTAAGTGATAACCCTATAGAAAGCAAACAAAAATAAACCATGCAATTTATTTCTCAATCAATCCAATATTAAAGGATAAAATTAAAAATAATTAAAAAACAAAAAAAAATTATTCAGCTAATGGATGAACTCGTCAAACCTATGAAACTAGAAGCCACTATAATAACCTTGTTAAATCAATCATTAACATCCAAAAATGCAAAAAAACCACTTCAAAACCCAAAATTAACTCGGAATCTAGTTTCTTCCTAGCTCACATATATTTTTATAGACACTTTCAAGATTAAAAAAAAAACACATAATTCAAACTCTAACTATTGTATAGAAATATTTGAAATAAAAATCTACCGTTACCAGAATCATAGAAACGACTTCTCTCACTCTACGCCACAATTAGATGATTCCCTTTCTCTCCTCTCACTCAATAAAGACGAAAAAATTTCACAGTAATATATGAGATGGTAAACAGTGAAATTTCACATCATTCGTATAATTTGACAATAAGTATACATACTCAAGCAAAAGATTACATGTATAAATATGAGTGATAGGAACAGCTACACGCACTGAATACACATGAAATTCATACATGGTACAAAAATGTTTGTTGTTGATATAATTTTTATTTTTTCTTTTTTTTTTCCTTGCATCACTGTCTTGTGTTGTGATAATTAGAGCTGGTGTCGATGAGTATCTTCAGATAGACCATGAAATGAAATCTTGTATAGGAAGAAGAACATGTTACAAGTTTTTATCATGTTAAAAAGCTAATATTTTCACTCGACACCATGCGAACAAGAAATTGAAAAAATTATATTAAATTATCTTAACGTAAAAAAAATAAATAAATTTTTTGCTTAGGTTAATTAATTCCGATAGTATAGAAAAGGTCGCTCCAAATAGAGATATTAAGTAGCTATCCTGAAGCTATTAGTTGAAATTAACAGAATTTAGAGGCTGGTGTTTGCCTACTTGCCCAATACTAACAATAGAATTATTAGCATGACTTGTGCGAGTAATTTCCAAAAAAATTCACAAGGGTTAATACTTAATACCTTGTTGGAAATGGAGATGCTGCGCGGCGCCATGTCCATGTGGACCTGTCTTGCTCCCCTAAACCTAGGAAGTCCAATTAAATTAACAACTAAATCCTAAGGTTTTGTATATAAATAGCTAGCAAAATTCAACAAAATTTCTTATCCTTCCAAGTTCTACACCGTCATGTCTCCTGATCTCTCTGTTATACTCCCTCGTGTTCTCATCGTCTCTAGACGCAGCCTCCGCAAGAACAAATTTGTAGATTTTGTTGGTACGTTTTCGTTGTTTGATCATTCTTGATCTGTTCATATGATGATTTGCAATGCTAATATTTTGTTTTCCAGGTGAATATCATCTTGATCTTATAGTTGGCCATGGTGCAGTACCAGTTATCGTGCCCCGTGTTAGTGGGGTGCATATGTTGCTAGATAGTTTTGAGCCTATCCATGGTGTTCTTCTTTGTGAAGGAGAAGATATTGATCCATCATTATATGAAGCTGAGACATCTAATCTTTCACTAGAAGAGTTAGAAGAAATCAGGAGGATTCATGCAAGTGATACAGCTATTGATAGAGAGAAGGATTCAATTGAGTTGAGGCTTGCAAAACTTTGCCTTGAAAGAAACATACCTTATCTGGGAATCTGCAGAGGATCTCAAGTTCTAAATGTTGCTTCTGGGGGTATCCTTTATCAGGACATTGAAAAGGAGGTTTCAAAGAAGATTCAGGAGTCTCAAAGAGTGAAGCACATGGATTATGATAATTATGATGGGCATAGACATTTGGTTAAGGTGGTAGAGAACACCCCTTTGCATGATTGGTTTAGGGATTCTCTGGAAGAGGATAAAATGGAGATTTTGGTTAATAGTTATCACCACCAGGGGGTGAATAGGTTAGCACAAAGATTTGTGCCTATGGCGTTCGCACCAGATGGATTGATTGAGGGGTTTTATGATCCTGATGCTTGTAATCCTGAAGAGGGTAAGTTCATAATGGGACTTCAATTCCATCCAGAGCGAATGAGGCAGGATGGCACCGACAAGTTTGATTATCCAGGATGCCCAAGGGCCTATCAGGTTTTAAACCCATCCTTTACATACGATCTTTTATGGGAAAATTTGATGAAATAATGTATAATTGATATGTACATGGTATTGTGCAGGAATTTGTCAAGGCTGTGATTGCCTATCAGAAGAAGCTCAACAGCAGTACTACATCTGTGCCAAGGCCTCTCAAGCTAGATCAAGCAACAGAGAAGAAAAGGAAGAATATAATTAGAAGTTTCTTTCTTGCAAGAAACATATACACTACTGGCCAAAGAATGAATCCATCAAAGGAATCAGAACTACAAGCTGGAGCAGAATTCCTAGAGGTATAAACTTTAGAAAGAACGATAAAGAGTCCATATTCACTATTCACAAAATGTTTGAACATTGTCTCAGGTTCATAGATCTTGTTTTCAGGCTTTTGATCTTGTGTCATTAATGATCATTTTATCCATGCAGTCCAACACAGCTTTGAGCTTGCAACAAGAGAACAGATTGAAGCAGATGGGTGCAACAGTGAGGAATGCAGGTTCCTACATTGAAAGACTGAGGATGAATGAGGAGAGGGAAGATTTGGCAAAAAATGTGATGGGAAAAATGTCTGTAGAGCAGTTGTCTGACATGTTGTCTTTCTACCATATGATGGGTCAGATTTGCTCAGAAGTTTTAGACAGAAAGCTGAATGGCATTGTCCATGGCATCGGTTCTTGATAGATGGTTTTTCTTGCTTTCTCGTTGATGTATCATGTTAACAAGATAATAATTTCAAGTCACGGGAAACTTGAGTAAGCAGTTCCTGTTTTCCCGTATTTGACTTTTGTTGTTTCTTTCACATGTGATTAAAAAGGGTAACATCAATATCTGTAATTAACTGACTGGTTTATAAATCATAGCCACTGCTTTCCTGTGAAAATAGAACTGGAAGAGGAAGGGATTGATTAAAAGAAATCTGCTGCTCACAAATCTTGACAGTGTTCATCAATAAATGCATGTCATCTTTGGCGATAATCATGCATTAATTACTTAACTAAATAAATATTATTACTGTATTAACCTCGAAACAAAATTCCAAAATGAATTAGCACCGGAACTTTTTTAGGTACTTGAGAGTGTAATAATCATTGTTTTTTAAAGTTTTTTTATTTAGAAATATATTAAAATAATATTTTTTTATTTTTAAATTTATTTTAAATATTATTACATTAAAATAATCTAAAAACATTAAAAAAATTAATTTAAAATAAAAAAAATTTAATAAAAAAATAAGTTTCCAGAGTTTAATAAATGCACAAGAAGCCTCAAGACTGGAAGCAATGAGCAGCCCAGCACTACAAGAAAGGCCCGGAAATAGTTGGAGCACAAACCATCCATCAAAATAAAATACAAGAATTGTACTAGAGCCCAGCAATAACAAGTAGTAAATCCCGGCAAATAGTTATGATCCAATATCATCAATTCACAAAATTGCTGGATTGGAATATAAAATCCCAAAATCCACATCCGATTATCTATTTTTAACTGAGATTTCGTGTCAGAAAGCACCCAAGTTACTTGAGCCATGGGCAATCTTCTTCCTCCTGTGTGATTTATAGCCAAAGATATCAGCTTTGACCTGGCTAAAACAGACAAAGAATCCATGACCTAGACAACGACAGCTAAATTACTATATTTAATGCAATTGTGAAGCATACTCGTCAACAAGTCGTTTTGCATGCCGTGTGCGTCATCATGTTGATGGACTTTCCCGGCAGATGAGTGAAGAAACGCGTATTTCTCATCTCCAGCGTGGATAGATAAACCAACGGCAAGTCTCAGACTCAGCTTTAAGCTGATATTTGATTTGAAGTTCAGATCTTGACGCTGGGCTCCCACCATGGAAATATTGCACCGCTCGTTTCCCTACGAAATCCTTGTGAAGTGTTTGACGGGGGAGTAGACAATCTGTAAGCATCGAGAATTAGTAAGAACGCGGGTTCAAACTAATTAATCCAAGTAAGATTTATAATTATAATTAAACGAACTAAGATATTGATTAAAGGTTGATTTTGAAAAAAATATTACTTAAGAGTATGATTTAATCCTAGTACAAGATCAACTAAAAGAATAAGATTAGTTTCAAAGTGTAAAAAGTTGAGTTTATTAAGGTAATTAATCTGTTAAACCCGAGCCTCGGCCAGGTTAGCTCTTAAGTCGGGTCCTATACCGATTATTTTATAGGAGTTAAAATATATATATATATATATATATATATATATATATATATATATATATCAATTAAATCTTCAATATATAAATAAAATCTCAACGATCCATCATTTACTTTTAGTCTACGGAATTGTTAAATAATCATAAAACTTTTCTCTTTTCACAGTGAAATCTCTAAAATTCTTGTTTAAATCATGACTTGTGCGATGGATGAAACTATATAAAAATATTTAAAATTTATGGTTTTTTATATAATTTATTCATTCATATGATATGAGATATTTTAGTAAATTCACGAGGTTTTAATGAGATAAAAAAATCATATGATTTTCAAGTAATTATCTAATCATTGTATTAACTTAATCTAATTAAGAATATATTAACAAGTTGAGGGTCTTGGATGAAAATCTGGTTAAAGATCTAATTTCCCATTTGCATAGATCTTAACTAGCTTCCTATCAAAACCACCTATTGCGATATTGATATAAAAATAATATTTATTTTGTATTTTAAAAATATTTTAATTTTTTTTAAATTTTTATATTGTTTTAATGTATTTATATTAAAAATAAAATTTTTTAAACTATTATTTTAAAATATTTTTAAATTAAAAGCACCCACTATCATATTATTAAAGAATTACAAAGAGTAAATATTAAAATGAATTACCTTTCAAAATTCCTTCTTCGTTTCTTTTTTCTTTTCTATTTTTGAACATCATCTTTCAGAGTTCCAAGTCAAGTGAGTCTTCGTCTCAAATTCAATTACCGAAACCCAATGTCACGCAATCGGTTTCAACCTTCTATTTAATTTAATTTAATTTAATTTCTCCACATTTATTTCTTACTATCCCAGTCCATACTCAAAGTGCGTTTTTTATTTGTCATAGCACTCCAATTTGATGTCCCATCCCTGCAAGTTGTAGCTTGTGGGGATATCACAGTCCAATTTTTTTAATATACAACATTTTACTGACATGACCATACCTTTAAAACAAATAATTCAATTTTACAGATTTTTTTACTCCAAAAGGTTTTCTCAAACTAATCTACAATTTTCTCAGTAGTTGTTAATTATAAATCGAAGTTTGATAGTTGGAAGAGGGCTTGAAATAGTTATTAACTAGTTTCTGGTATCAAATAATAATTTTTTAAATTTATTATTAAATTTGATTTAATAAGCTAATCTTCAAATCTCTTTACTTATTTTTTTTTATTTAACTCGAGTTTAAAATTAATCTATATAAAAATTATTTTAATATGATCCAGTCTACTTAATGAGTTTAAAAATAAACCAGATAACTAGTAAAAAATATGATTTGAATTTGAAAAAAAATCAAGATGATATTTTTTTTATAATATTAAGACACACTAATATATTAGATCGACCTAAGTTTTGTAGTTTTACTTGTCAAACCTGCTATTTAAATTATAAATTCTATTAAGTTTAACAATTTTATTTTTTGAAAATGTTTTTATATTATAATAAAAATAAATACCACATAAATAATGAACATCAATATAAAAATCACTTACATGTTAAAGAATTAAATAAAAAAATAATTATGAGAATAGGGACCGTCTGTCACAGGGTTAAAATCCGTCAGGGTGTAGGCTGACGAAAGTATTGCTGGACAGTAGCTACGGGGTGGCAGCCCTCGTGACAGTAACGAAAATCGGCAGCATGCGTGTGCGGCAGCACGCAACAGCTAGCACAACAGTGAGCTGACGAGAGTTGGGGCTTGGGCGAAGATTGTCCAAGACTTGACGAGACAGTGCTAGGATGACACAATGAGACAGTGGGGAATTCGGCAGCACTGGCGAATTCGGCAGCGTCGGGGAATTCGGCAGTGTCGACAAAATCGACAGCAGGGGCTGACGATAACTTAGACAGCGGACGGTCCAAGGCATGCGAGGCAATTACGCTGGCAGCATGTGTGTTGGCAGTGGGCAGTTGGCTTGTGGGAGAACATGCCAATGCAGTTGCGGCAGTTTCTTATGTGGGGAAGAAAGAGGCCAGAACATGGGATAATGGGTACTCCAGTTGTGCAGGAAGTTAGAGGCAGTTTCTACTTGTAACTTTCATTATCTTGTAATTAGATAGGCTATAAAATGTGTAGCATGCAGAACGGAAATGGACATATCACACAAGAAGGACTTTGTTTAATCCTTTAATTGAGTTAATGAAAAGGTTGGGACTTGTTCCTGTAATCTGTTGTGTTGTGTACTCTATTCCCATTCATTAGTGTTATTCCGCTTGTCTGTGACATTGAAAGAGTGTGGGGATCTCTTGGGTTTGTGGGACAAACTAGTCACAGGCAAAACACGAGTGAATCGGTGAGGGAAAGCTGGGTCTAGCGGGATTAGACTGCCGTGCAAGGTCTGTTTTGGGATGAAAAATTGACCTCGTGACACCGTCCATGATCTATTTCTATTGTGATAGGTCCAATATGGTTTTGGCGAAGCTGACTTTCTTTTCAAAAAAAAAAACCTTACAGAATTGGGAGCACAGGGTGGTTTTTGATGATATGTTATATCCATAACCATATCTGGAATTAAACCAACGCAAAGGGTCCCAAACCATAGATAAATTCTTACTTTACAATATTCTTGATTTCATTTTTTTTTATTATTACATATTTTGGCTGAATTGAATACAAATATATATTTCATTTTTTTTCTTTCTTTTTTTGGGAAGTTTTGTTGAACCTTGCTTTGAACAATTGGACCCGAGAAAGACCCGATTTCATGTTATTATCATCAACCACATAATTTTCCAAACTATGCGAGGATTTTTTTGCATGTCCTTTAATATATTTGACCGATTCTGTTCTCTTCTTTTAGTCCCCAAGACAGTGATGCATAGCATACAAGACTTCATTTTGCAAATAGAGACCTCGTAGAAAGAGATTAATGTGGTAGCCCTTTCCCAAGAAAAAAGAAATTAAAACTTTTATTCCACCAAGCATTTAAATCCAAGTATTGCGTTCACATCTATCCCTTTCTGATGTATTTATTTACCTGAAATTGATAATTAGCACGTCAAAACTCATCTCTTTATAATTGAAACTATCCCAGAAACAACCAAGCCCATTTTGCTAGCACACAATTCCATTTCTCCGATGCTACTTCCTCTTGCCAGAATGAATTCCTCGGCCTTTTCTTTTCTTTCAGATTTTGTTCTTGTATTGTTGCTCTTCATTCAAGTCCCTTCATCCTCGAGCAACGATGACCTGTTCACTGCCTGCAGTAAAAAGTTTGAATGTGGGGGTGTTTTCGCGGGTTTTCCGTTCTGGGGAAATGACAGATCACCTGCCTGTGGCGTTCCTGAATTGGAGCTCAGGTGTGAGAATAATGATATCGCCAAGATGAATA
>Ga0325401_1001490_pt1 | contig 19782 bp, 26 predicted proteins | sample PopdelMetagenome_FD_205666 | JGI IMG/M metagenome (GOLD analysis project Ga0325401, IMG submission 205666) | Populus deltoides microbial communities from Bellville, Georgia, United States - Xylem-PdKOR-R2 | ecosystem: Host-associated > Plants > Phyllosphere > Stem > Wood/Secondary xylem | place... | reverse complement strand
CGACCACGATCACGCCGGGCACGACCATGCCGGGCACGATCACGGGCATGACCATGGCCACGACCATGCGGCGCACGACCAGTCGGACGCTGGCGCCGGGACGGCCGTGACCGACGCGGCGCCGGCCGATGGTGAGGGCAAGCCGGTCAGGAAGCCGCGCGCCAAGAAGGGGGCGCCGGTCGAGGCGGAGACCCAGCTGCTCGAATCCTCCCCCGTCGCGGCCGAAGCGGCGGAAGGCACCGAGGCTGCCGACGCCACGCCGGCCAAGAAGCCGCGCGCCAAGAAGGCCAAGGCGGCAGAAGCCTGACCTGTCCGTCACCCCGGCTCGCGGCCGGGGTGATCCGGGGGTGGGGTCGGCGACCCTGCCCCGACCGCATTGCGGTGCCGTTCGCCCGCGGTTCACGGGCGGCGCTGCCCGATGCGGCGATCCAGGTCGATGACGACAGCGCCGAGGTCGGCACCCCCGTTCAGGGCGAGGGCACGGGGGTGCGGCGGATGATTTCCGCGCGCCTCAACGTTTTTGCAGGATTGATCGCGGATAGGGTGATGCGCGGGCGGCCGGCGGTGCGGCGGCTCGCCTGTCCGCAACGCCGTCCGCCCGGCCATCCATCGGCCACATGCGGGGTTGAAGTCCCGCGGCGCCCACGCAACATAGGGCGCATCCCACCATCGAGAGAGTTTCCATGCACAATCCGTTCGAGACCGGCGATTTCGCAGGCGCACTGGCCCGGGCCGGTGTCGGCGTGCAGGCGACGCAGGCCGGGCTCGTTCCCATCGTCATCGAACAGTCGAACCGCGGCGAGCGTTCGTTCGACATCTTCTCGCGCCTGCTGCGCGAACGGATCGTGTTCGTGACCGGCGGGGTCGAGGACGGCATGGCCAGCCTCATCACCGCCCAGCTGCTGTTCCTGGAATCGGAGAACCCGAAGAAGGACATCTTCATGTACATCAACTCGCCCGGCGGGGTGGTGACGGCCGGCATGGCGATCCACGACACCATGCAATATATCCGCCCCCGCGTCGGCACGGTGTGCATCGGTCAGGCGGCGTCGATGGGCTCGTTCCTCCTGGCGTCGGGTGAGCCGGGGATGCGGGTCGCGCTCACCAACGCGCGGATCATGATCCACCAGCCGTCGGGCGGCGCGCAGGGCATGGCATCGGACATCGAGATCCAGGCCAAGGAGATCCTGCGCATCCGCAGCCGGATGAACGAGCTGTACGCCAAGTATACCGGCCAGCCGATCGAGGAGATCGAGCGTCGCATGGATCGCGACACCTTCCTGTCGTCGGACGAGGCCAAGGGCTTCGGGCTGATCGACGAGGTGTTCGACAAGCGCCCGGTGCCCTCCGACGACCTCGCCGCGGCGGCCTGAGACGGGCCAGCGACGAGCGGACGCGATTTGGGCGTTGTGTGAAGCGTTCGGGCCGGGCTAGTCTGCCCGGCCTCTCAAGGCGGCCCCGGCCTGCCAAAAGGATGGATTGAATGACGAAGCTGAGCGGTGGCGACTCGAAGAGCACCCTCTATTGCTCGTTCTGCGGCAAGTCGCAGCACGAGGTGCGCAAGCTGATCGCGGGTCCCACGGTCTTCATCTGCGACGAGTGCGTCGAGCTGTGCAACGACATCATCCGCGAGGAGACCAAGTCGGCGCTCGTCTCCAAGAAGGACGGCGGCGTGCCGACGCCGCAGGAGATCTGCAACGTCCTCGACGATTACGTCATCGGCCAGAAGCGCGCCAAGCGCGTCCTGTCGGTGGCGGTGCACAACCACTACAAGCGCCTGAACCACGGCCAGAAGGGCGCGGACGTCGAGCTGTCGAAGTCCAACATCCTGCTCGTCGGCCCGACCGGCTGCGGCAAGACGCTGCTGGCGCAGACGCTGGCGCGCATCCTCGACGTGCCGTTCACCATGGCCGACGCGACGACGCTGACCGAGGCGGGCTATGTCGGCGAGGATGTCGAGAACATCATCCTCAAACTGCTCCAGGCCTCCGATTACAATGTCGAGCGGGCGCAGCGCGGGATCGTCTACATCGACGAGATCGACAAGATCAGCCGCAAGGCCGAGAACCCCTCGATCACCCGCGACGTGTCGGGCGAGGGCGTCCAGCAGGCGCTGCTCAAGCTGATGGAAGGCACCACCGCGAGCGTTCCGCCCCAGGGCGGGCGCAAGCATCCGCAGCAGGAGTTCCTGCAGGTCGACACGACCAACATCCTGTTCATCTGCGGCGGCGCGTTCTCGGGCCTCGAGAAGATCATCGGCGACCGGTTGCAGGGCAAGTCGATCGGCTTCGGCGCCTATGTCGCCGCGCCCGAGGAGAAGCGGACGGGCGAGGTGCTGCGCCAGACCGAGCCCGAGGACCTGCTCAAGTTCGGGCTGATCCCCGAGTTCGTCGGCCGCCTGCCGGTGATCGCGACGCTGGAGGACCTCGACGTCGAGGCGCTGGTCAAGATCCTGAAGGAGCCCAAGAACGCGCTGGTCAAGCAGTATCAGAAGCTGTTCGAGATGGAGCAGGTCGAGCTCGGCTTCACCGACGACGCGCTGGTTTCGGTCGCCAAGAAGGGCATCGAACGCAAGACCGGCGCGCGCGGCCTGCGTTCGATCCTCGAAGGCATCCTGCTCGACACCATGTTCGACCTGCCCGGCATGGACGGGGTGGACGAGGTCATGGTCGACAAGGACGTGGTCGAGGGCCGGCGCGAGCCGATCCGGGTCTATGCCGAGAAGAAGCGCGGCGACGCGGCCTGATCTGTACCTGCGTCAGGCCGGGCTCGTCCCGGAGTCCTGGCCGCAAGCGACGACATCTGCGGCTCTGGATGCCGGGGCGAGCCCAGCATGACGCGAGGGGGGGGGCGTTGGACGCCACCCTTTCCCCGTTCGTGCTGAGCTTGTCGAAGCACCGTTCTTCTTCCGCATGCCCGTCCTTCAACGCAGAACGATGCTTCAGCAAGCTCAGCACGAACGGGTGAGGTGATGACCGACCTGAGGGATCAGCCGGACGGGACGGCGACGCCGCCCGATGCCGGAACCGCGCAACTCTCCCCCGCCTGGGCCGCAGGCCGAGGGCCGCTCGCCTTCCTGCCGCTGCTGTTGTTCCGCGACCGGCGGGCGTGGCTGGCGATCCCGGTCGCCTGGGCGCTGACCTTTGCCGGCAGCCTGCTGCTCGGCTGGACGATCGCCCGGCTGGTGCCGGGCGGTGCGGGGCCGGACATGGGCGATGCGCCCGCGGGCGTGAAGTTCGTCGGGATCGCGCTGCTCAGTCCCGTCGTCGAGACGATGCTGATGGCCGGCATCCTGGCGCTGCTCACCCGTTGGCTGGCGAACTGGCAGGCGGCGGTGGCGAGCGCGGCGATCTGGGGCGTCCTCCACAGCCTGATGGCGCCGCTCTGGGGCGCAGTGATCTGGTGGCCGTTCCTGATCTTCTCGACGCTGTACCTCACCTGGCGGCCGCGCGGCTGGTGGACCGCGGTGGCGGTGGCGGCGTCGGTCCATGCGTTGCAGAATGTCGGCCCGGCGGCGCTGATCGCGTTCGGCTAGGCGCCCCGGTTCGCCGATCGGGCTTGCGATTTGCCCGTGGTGGAGGAAAGCGGCTGCACCGTCTGCTTCGTGGTGGGTGATGTTGGAGCACGGGCCGCGGGGCGTGGCGTCGCGTGCCCTTCGACTGCGCCCAGGGCGAACGGGGGTGGGGTGGGGTGGGGTCGTGGTCTGTCCGCCGTCGCCTGTCCGGCACCCCGAACCTGTCACGCGCCCGCGCGTCTCCCGCGTCGGATAACGGGACCCCTGGCTCGGGACCGGGGGAGGACCGCGGTCAGGCGGCCCGTGCCAGGAACGTTTCCACCGCCGCTAGGTCGACCGTCCGGTCGAGGAAGGTCCGTCCGATCCCGCGCGCGAGCAGGAAGGGGAGGGTGCCGGCCGTCATCTTCTTGTCGTGGCGCATGTGTTCGACCAGCCGCGCCGGCGGGGCGGCGATGCCCGATGCGGCCAGTCCGTCGGGCAGCCCCACGCCATGCCAGTGCGCCCGCACGCGTTCGGCGTCATCGGCCGGGCACAGGCCGTGTTCGACCGAGAAGCCGAAGGCGAGCGCGCAGCCCGCGGCCACCGCCTCGCCGTGCAGCAGCGTGCCGTCATACCCCGCCTCCGCCTCCAGCGCGTGGCCGAAGGTGTGGCCGAGGTTGAGCAGCGCGCGGGTGCCGTTGGTCTCGAACTCGTCGGCGGCGACGATCCGCGCCTTGGCCGCGACCGCATGCGCGATGGCGTGGGCGCGCGCCGCCGCGTCGCCGGCGAGCAGCGCCGCGCCGTTCGCCTCGCACCAGGCGAAGAATCCGGGATCGTCGATCAGCCCGTATTTGACCACCTCGGCATAACCCGCCGCCAGCTCGCGCGCGGGCAGCGTCGCCAGCACCTCCGGATCGATCAGCACCACCGCGGGCTGATGGAACGCGCCGACCAGGTTCTTGCCGAAGCGGGTGTTGATCGCGGTCTTTCCCCCCACGGAGCTGTCGACCTGGGCGAGCAGGGTGGTGGGCACCTGCACGAAGCGGCAGCCGCGTTTCAGGATCGCGCACGCGAAGCCGACCAGATCGCCGACCACGCCGCCGCCCAGCGCCACCACCGGGTCGGTCCGTTCGACGCCCATCTCGATCAGCGCGTCGCACACACGTTCGAGCTGCGCCCAGCTTTTCGCCGCCTCGCCCGAGGGGACCGTCAGCACGCGCGCCTCGAGCCCCGCGCCGGCGATCGAGGCGCGCAACGCGTCCAGATGCCGGGGGATCGCGGCATCGGCGACGATCGCGACGCTGCGCCGCGGCGCCAGGGGCGCAAGCCGCTCGCCGGCCCGCGCGATCAGCCCCGGCTCGATCACCACGTCGTAGGACCGGTCGCCCAAGGTCACGGGAACCGTCGTCATCGGCCGATCGCCTTCAGGATCTGGGACACGGTGGCCTCGTGCGGGGCGTGGTTGCTGGTGATGTGGACGGGGGCGAGCGCATAGACCGGTTTGCGGACGCGGGCGAGCTCGTCGAGCACCTCGGCCGGGTTGCGGCCCCTGAGCAGCGGGCGGTGGTTGCGGCGGCGGACGCGGTCGACCAGCACGTCGCGCCGCGCGTCCAGCCAGATCGCGGTCGCCTCCGCCAGGATCAGCGCGCGGGTCTCGTCGTTGATGAACGCGCCGCCGCCGGTCGCGATCACCTTGGGCCGTCCGTCGATCAGCCGGTGGATCACGCGGCGCTCGCCATCGCGGAAATAGGGTTCGCCGAAGCGTTCGAAGATCTCGGCGATGCTCATCCCCGCCGCCGCCTCGATCTCGTCGTCGGCATCGGCGAAGGGCAGGCGGAGCCGCTTGGCGAGCCGCCGCCCCACCGTCGACTTGCCCACCCCCATCAGGCCGACCAGCACCAGCGGCCGCCCGGTCCAGGCAGGCTCGCCGCCCGATGGCGTGGAGGCGCGGCTTTGCAACATCGTCCCCGGCGCTATACAGCGTCGTCCGGGGGTGCAACAGCGCTCGCCCGTACCGCTTGATCTGTGAAAGCCGTTCCATGTCCCGCCTCATCATCTCGGTCGTCGTCGTCCTGGTCGTGGTGGTGGGCGCGCTGTTCCTGCTGGCGGGGCGTGCCACCGACCGGCCGCAGACCCGTGTCGAGAAGACGGTCTCGCTTGCGAACCTCCAGAACTAGGCGGCGGCTCGCCGCGCTGGCGCTCGGCTGCGCCGCGCTGGCGCCGGCCCTCGGCCCGGCTTCGGGACAGGACCGACCCGAATCGCTCCTGCCCCCCGGTTTCGGCGATCCCCCGCCCGCGCCCCGAGCGACGTCCAGGCCCGCCGCGACGCCCCGGCCCCAGGGCACGCCCGCGCTGCCCGGGGCGGCGCCGACCGCGATCGTCCAACCGCTGCCCGGCGAAAGCTCGACCGCGACGCCGAGCGCCACGCCGTCGCCGACGCCCACGCCCGACGCGGCGGCGCTGGCGCTGTACGAGATGCCGCTGGCCGCCCGGCGGTCGCTGGTGCTCAACGGCCCGGCGACCGAGCGCGACGGCGGCGTGTCGCCAACGGCGTTCGCGGGGGCGGACGGGCGCTTCGTCGAGCGGCTGATGCGCCGGGTGGACGCGCCCCTGCCGTCGCGCTGGCTGTCGATCCTGCTGCGCCGGACGCTGGCGTCGCGGCTTGCCACGCCGCGCGGGGTGGGCGGCGCCGATTTCGCCGCCGAGCGTGCATGGCTGCTGCTGCGCATGGGCGAGGCGGCGGCGGCGCGGGCGGTGGTGCAGGGGGTGGACACCGCCGACTACACCCCCAAGCTGTATCAGGTCGCGATGAATGCGCTGCTCGCGGCGGGCGATCCGGCGGGGCTGTGCCCGCTGCAATCCGGCGGGCTGTCGGCGACGGGGGAGCGGGGCTGGGTGCTGGCCGGGGCGATGTGCGCCGCGCTGGCGGGCAATCAGGGCGAGGCGGTACGCCGGGTCGCCGCCGCCCGGCGCGCGCGGGTCGCGACCGGCGTCGACCTCAGTCTTGCGCGCAAGGTGGTGGGCGCGGGCGCGAACGGGCGATCGGCGGTCACGATCGAATGGGGCGATGTGGTCCAGTTGACCGCATGGCGCTGGGGCCTCGCCACCGCGACGGGGGTGGAGGTGCCCGACGCGCTGTACGCCACCGCCGGGCCGCAGGTGCGGCTGTGGCAGGCGCTGGCGCCGCAGGTGCCGGTGGCGGCGCGGGTCGCGGCGGCGGAGGTCGCGGCGGGGCAGGGCGTCCTGTCGGGCGCGGCGCTGGTCGACCTGTACGGCGCGGTGCTCGACGACGATCGCGCGGTTGCCGCGGACAGCGCCACCGCGCAGGACCTGCGCTCCGCCTATGCCGATCGCACCGCCGATGGCCGGCTGCGCGCGATCCGCTCGCTATGGGGGCAGGATGCGCCCTGGCCGCGAATGGTGCTGACCGCGCGCGCGGCGGCGCGGCTGCCGGCGGGAACGGCGACGGGGGCGGATGCCGACCGGCTGGTCGCGTCGATGCTGTCGTGCGGGCTCGACCGCAGCGCCGTGCGCTGGCGGGGCAGCGTGACGCCGGGGGGCGACGGCTGGGCGATGGTGACGCTGGCCGATCCCGACGCGCTGGGAACGGTGCGCTATGCCGATCTGGCGAGCTATGCCGGCGCGGGCGATGCCCGCGCGAAGCAGCGGTTGTTGTTTGCCGGGCTCGCGGGGCTGGGCCGGCTCGACGCAGACGATGTCGAGCGCGCGGCCGAGGCGCTCGACGTCCGGATCGGCGCCGCCAACAGCTGGACCCGCGCGCTCGACGACGCGGCCGCGGCGGGCGAACAGGGCAGCGTGGTGGTGCTCGCCGCGATCGGGATGCAGGCGGCGGGCTGGCGCGGGGTGCCGCCAGAGATGCTCTACCGCATCCTGGGCGCGCTGAGGGCGGTGGGTCTGGGGGGCGAGGCGCGGATGATCGCCGCCGAGGCGATCGCGCGGAGCTGAACCGATGACCACCGATCGCGCGCTGATCGACCGTTTCCTGGAGATGATGGCGGCCGAGGCGGGCGCGGCGGCGAACACGCTGGCGGCATATCGCAGCGACCTGTCGCTCGCGTCCGAGGCGGCGCGCGGCGCGCTCGCCACCGCGGACGCCGCCGGGCTGGGCCGGGTCGCCGATGGCTGGCGCGACCTGGCCGGGGCCAGCGTCGCGCGCAAGTCGGCGGCGTTGCGGCGGTTCTTCGCGTTCCTCGCCGACGAGGGGCTGCGCGCCGACGACCCCGGCGATGCGCTGCCCCGGCCCGGCCCGGCACGGCGGTTGCCCAAGGTGCTTTCCCACGCCGATGTCGACCGGCTGTTCGCGACGATCGCCGAACGCTGCCGGCGCGATCCGCTCGACCCGCGCGACCTGCGCCTGTCCGCGCTGGTCGAGCTGCTCTACGGATCGGGGCTGCGCGCGAGCGAGCTGGTGGCGCTGCCCCGCGCGGCCGTCCGCCCCGACCGCCCCTATCTGATCGTGCGCGGCAAGGGCGGGCGCGAGCGGATGGTGCCCTTGTCCGACCGCGCCCGCGCCGCGGTGGCCGCCTGGCGCGAGCACGTGCCCGCCGATCGCGTCCACCTGTTCCCGTCGGGGCAGGGTCATTTGTCGCGCGTTCGCCTCCACCAGCTGGTCAAGGCACTGGCGGCGGAGGCGGGGGTCCCGCCCGATCGGGTCAGCCCGCACGTCCTGCGCCATGCCTTTGCCACCCATCTGCTGGCGGGGGGCGCCGACCTGCGCGCGCTTCAGACCATGCTGGGCCATGCCGATATCGCCACCACCGAGATCTACACCCATGTCGATGCCAGCCGCCTGGTCGAGGTGGTGGCGCGCCATCCGCTCGCCGATCCGGGCATGATTGACGCGAAACGACCGGGAGCCTAGGCGCCGCCGATGCCGAGCTTTCTCGACTTCGAAAAGCCGATCGCCGAGCTGCAGGGCCGGATCGACGAGCTGCGCGCCACCGCCGCCGACGGGGCGGTCGACATCGATGCGGAGGTCGCCCGCCTCCAGGCCAAGTCGGACAAGCTGCTCCGCGACACCTTCGCCAAGCTGACCCCGTGGCAGAAGACCCAGGTCGCGCGCCATCCCGAACGCCCGCACTTCAAGGATTACGTCGCCCACCTGTTCGACGAGTTCGTCGTGCTGGCGGGCGACCGCGCCTTTGGCGACGACCAGGCGATCGTCGGCGGCTTTGCGACCTTTCGCGGGCGCCGGGTGATGGCGATCGGGCATGAAAAGGGCGCCGACACCGCCAGCCGCCTTCGCCACAATTTCGGCATGGGCAAGCCCGAAGGGTATCGCAAGGCGATCCGCCTGATCGCGCTCGCCGGCCGCTTCGGGCTGCCGGTGGTGACGCTGGTCGACACGTCCGGCGCCTTTCCCGGCATCCAGGCCGAGGAGCGCGGACAGGCGGAGGCGATCGCCCGCTCGACCGAGGCGTGCCTTGCCGCGGGGGTGCCCGTGGTCGCCGCGATCGTCGGCGAGGGCGGGTCGGGGGGCGCGGTCGCACTCGCCGCGGGCAACCGGGTGCTGATGTTCGAGCACGCGGTCTATTCGGTCATCAGCCCCGAGGGTGCGGCCTCGATCCTGTGGCGCACCGCCGACAAGGCCGCCGACGCCGCCGATGCGATGCGGATCACCGCGCAGGACCTCAAGAGCTTCGGCGTGATCGACCAGGTCGTGCCCGAGCCGGTCGGCGGCGCCCATCGCGATCCCGCCGCCGCCGCCCGCGCGCTGGGCGATGCGATCGAGGCGGCGCTGATCCCGCTCGAAGGCCGGCCCGCCGACGATCTGCGCCGCGAACGGCGCGAGAAGTTCCTCGCCATGGGCCGGCTGTAGGTCGGGCGTCGCCGTCCTCGCTCCGCCCGCCGGCAGCCGGCGGCCCGACGACCGCCGCGAACGAGAAGGGGGCGGCAGGACCACCGTCCTGCCGCCCCCTTTCGTTGACGCGAGTGCGTCCGCCGGATCAGACGACGCTGCTGTCCAGACGGGTCGACACGTTGCCGAAGGTCTTCTTCAGGCTGTTGCCCAGGCCCTGCATCGCGGCGATCGCGGCGACGGCGATCAGCGCGGCGATCAGGCCGTACTCGATCGCGGTCGCGCCCTTGTTGTTCTTGATGAACTTGCGAATGGCGGTCATATTCCGTCTCCAGATTTCAGAAGCTTCAGTCACCCGGCTGAACCGGGTGTCGCACCGGACCAGCAAAATCCCTGATACGAATCGCCGGTTGAGAAACCTTTAAGCCGGCGAAGTCGGGCCGGATCGGGGTTTAGCGGGCCTGTTCCACGCTGGTGCTGACCTTGCGCCACATCGACGTCGTCGAGTTGGCGACCGAGGTGAACGTCATCAGCATCGCCAGCGTCATCAGCGCCAGGATCAGCCCGTATTCGATCGCGGTGGCGCCGCGCCGATCGGCGAGCAGCCGTGCGAAGACCTCGCCCTGCGGGCGTCCCGGCGGAAGCGGCGCGTTCATCATTGTTGCGACGCCTAAACGAAGGGGCTTAAGGAATGACTGACACCCGCCTGCTGCCGGTGGTCGCCGCCGCGCTGGCCGATCCCCAGGGCCGCGTCCTTCTCCAGCGCCGCCCGCCGGGTAAGCCGCATGCCGGCCTGTGGGAGTTTCCCGGCGGCAAGGTGGACGCGGGCGAGACACCGGAGGCGGCGCTGGTCCGCGAGCTGGCGGAGGAACTCGGCCTGCTGGTCGACGTCGCCGGGCTCGAACCCGTGACCTTCGCCAGCGTCGCGGGCGGCGGGCACCATCTGCTGCTGCTGCTCTACCGGGTGCGGCACTGGACGGGCGCCCCCGTTGCGCGAGCCGCAGACGCGCTCGCCTGGGTCGCGCCCGCGGACATGGCCGCGCGGCCGATGCCCCCCGCCGACGTCCCGCTCGTCGCGGCGCTGCTGCGAACGGCCGGCTGATCGCGGCACTGCCGCTGCAACGGGCCGGTCGAGCCGATCCCGATGCGGCCGTACCCCGTCCCCCCCTGCGACCGCGCAGTCGTCCTCGGGGGCATCCGCCGGGCTGCGCGGGTCGCTCCTGGCTCGGCGGCACGGGCAGCGGTAGAGGCGCGCGTCGCGCAAGGGCGGGCGCCGGAGGATCGGCGCTTCAGGATTGACGGGGGCGCAAAACTTCCGCATCTGCGCGCCTCCCACGCGATCGAGGCCCGATGGCGGAGTGGTGACGCAGAGGACTGCAAAGCCTCCGCGAATCGCGAACCAAGCTACAATTTTCGCATTTTTGCCCCGTCCGGCAGCGTACGATGGATCAATGACTTAGCCAGCGAGTGCGAACTCCGCTGCGTGGTCCAGGCCCCCTCTCGTGCCCATCTATCCGGTTGGTTCACTTCCATTGTTCCCGATCCTCGGCGACGTCGCAGCTTGAGCAGCCTTGCTCGTCGCGCGGCGGCGAAGCGGAAAGACACACCCTTCCACCCCGGAAGGGTCGATGGAAGGGATAAACCGCGGATTTCTGCGGCTTTGGAAGCGTGGAAGGGTTTTCGGGGGTATCCCGTACACATGCGCATATGCGTGGGCGCGCTCGTATGCGCGCATACGAGAACACCTATAAAAACCCTTCCAACCTTTCCATCCTTCCATTTTGCATCTTACAACCGGGTAAATTCCTCAGTCTTACTCGCTACTTATGGCGGGCTTGGCAATCCAAGGAGCTTCGCTGCAATGCTTCCGGCACCCTTCCATGTGGAGGGTGCAACCCTTCCACATGCCATCAACGCTGACTTTGAGCGGTTCTATCGAGCCCATCTTCGGCGGGTCACTGGTGCTCGCATCCGCAGCACTAGCCTACGCGACGCGTACCTACGCTGGGCCGCGCAAGAGAACGCGGTTTCGTTGACGTTCAACCAGATCAGCCGCTTCATGGAGATCATTGGGCACCGGCGGATGCGCAGCAACGGTGTTCAGGTTCTCGACCTCGCCTACGCATCCGACTTCCCGAACCTTGCCGACAACCTCCAGCTCGCGCCGCAACTGACCGCCAGCGATCACTCGGCCGGGCCGCTTGTCGAGCGCGTGGATCGCGCGCTTGCAGCGCTCCTCGACCTTCGCGTCGCCCTGATTGCCGCCGACGAACGCCGCACGCCGCATGAGGCGGCGCAGCGTGTGCTCGGCTTGTTCGACCAATGACGGAGGGGGGGCGGGTAAAAAGTCGCCGATCTGGTCGCCGGCTAGACCGCTATCAGTCTCACGCAGGGATTTTATTTCCGGCTGACGGATTTCCGAGGCGCGCGGATCGTCTGTGCTGGCCGCTGGCAACGTCTGCGGCTCGGACCCGCTCGGCTGACCCTGGTACCGAGATGGCGGCTGTAGTGGCTTCTGCGTCGGCCCTGGGGCGAGCTGGAGACGCCGCCGCCCGCATGGAAGCGGGCGTTTTCCTCGCCTCCTTTATTTTCCCCGGTGCCGCGGAGGCTCGTCATGCCCTTCGGTAAGCTGTGGGAGCTGGCGGCGATCCCGGACATGCCGTCCGTGCCGACCTTGCGCCAGTTCATCCGCGACCGCCCTGACTTCCCTGTGATCGAGCGCGGTCGAAAGGGCACCAGCTACGTCTTCGACCTGGACGCCGCGGCGGCTTTCGTCCGCGAGCATTGGCAGGACCGCCGCCCCACCCTGAGTGGTCGTGCTCGTGCGACCCGCGGCAGCGCCGACCACCGGCAAGCCCAGCTCACCCTTCCCAGCCTGGAGATTGCACCATGACCGCCACCCCGACCGCCGAACAGATCGAGCAGACCCGCTTGGTCGAGACTGACTTGTTGGAGCTGATCGGCCGGCTTCAAGCGGAGGGCATTGACCTTCGCGTCGTCATGGCGGGTGTCGCCACCGCGACCGCCACGATCATGCTGAATGCCTGGGGCGCCGAGGCGGTGCCGGTGTGGTTCGCTCGCCAGTCGGCGATGACAATGCACCTGGCGCGTCCCAACGCTTGACGCCGATTCGCACGATGCGTATGCCCACACCCTGTCAACGCGCGAGATGCGCGACGACACCCCGCCTTACGCGTGAGACGCGCGACCGGCGACGGACCGAAACGGGCTTCTGCCCGACCGTCGAGGTATGCGTCTGATGGACACGCTGGCTTTCCCCTTCGAGTGCAAATCTGTTGACGATGCGGGCCATATCGAGGGCCTTGCAGCTGCGTTCGGCAACGTCGATCGCGGCGGCGACCGGATCATCCCCGGCGCTTTCACCAAGTCGCTTTCGGCACAGGCCGGCAGGCCGCTGCCCCTTCTCCTGCACCACGATGCCAAACGCCCGGCGGGCACCTGGACCGAGCTGCGCGAAACGTCGGAGGGGCTGTTCGCCAAGGGCCGGCTGACGTTGGCAACGCGCGACGGTGCGGAGGCGCATGCCTTCGCCCGCGATGGTGCCCTGAGCGGGCTGTCGATCGGGTATTTCCCGGAGCGAAAGAGCTTCGTCGGCGATGTGCGCGAGCTGCACGTCGTGACGCTGGCGGAGGTCAGTCTGGTCGCGGTGCCGATGAACGACCGCACCCGCGTGAGGACCGTCAAGTCGGTCACCAGCGTACGCGACCTGGAGGATCTGCTGCGCGACGGCGGCTTCTCGGGCCGGAAGGCGAAGGCGGCTGCGACGGCCGCGTGGAAGGCCATCAACGATCAATCGGACGATGACGCAGCGGACGCCGAGCTGGCGGCGCTGCTGGTGCAATCCGCCGCGCGCATTCGCGGAAACTGAGCTGGAGATAAGACATGAGGAAGATTTCGACCCTGATGGCGATGGGATCGGCTGCTGCGCTGATCGGCCCGATGACGGCAGCGGAGCGCGCCCGCACGCGCTACATGCGCGGTCCCGATGGCCATGGCGGCGTTGCAGAGGCGATCCGCATTCATACCAAGGCCGTTGATGACCGGCTCGAGCAGATGGGCATCAAGGATCGCGAGCTGAACTCGCGCATCGAGGAGCTGGAGCAAAAGATGGACCGGCAGCTCGGGCGTGGCGGTTGGGATGCGGAACAGACCTGGGGCGAGCAGTTCGTCGCAGCCGAGGAGGTCAAGAGCTTCGCCGACGATCGGCATCGCCGCCCCGGTCGCGTCCGCATGGAGCTGAAAACGACGATCACGACCGGCACCACGTCGGGCGGGCCTGTCGGGCCGCAGGCTTATCGTGACGGCGTGGTCGGCATGCCGCAGCGAGCGTTGCGCGTCCGAGACCTCCTGCCCGTCGTGTCGATCGAAACGGGCTCGTACGAGTACCCGAAGCAGACGACGCGCACGAACAACGCCGCACCCGTCGCGGAAGCCGCGCTGAAGCCGGAGAGCGCCTACGGCTGGACCATGCAGTCGGGCACCCCGAAGGTGATCGCGCACTGGGTGCCGGCGTCGGTCCAAATCCTCGACGATGCCAAGCAGCTCGGAGGGCTGATCGACACGGAGCTGCGCTATGGCCTGGCGGTCGCGGAGGATCGCCAGCTGCTCAACGGCGACGGCACCGGCGAGAACCTGACGGGGCTGGTCACGTTCGCGACCGCGTATTCGGCGCCGATCGTGATCCAGAACGCGACGCTGATGGATCAGGTCGGGCTCGGCATCCTCCAGGCGACGCTGGCCGACTTCAACCCGAACGGGATCGTGTTGCACCCATCCGACTGGATGAAGATGAAGATGCTGAAGGACGCCGCCGGCGGCTATCTCATCGGCGATCCCGTCACGGGCGCGTCGGGCGGCAACGGCAGCATGATCCCAATGCTTCATGGCCTGCCGATCGCGCTGACGACCTCGATGACAGCCGGCAAGTTCCTGGTCGGCGACTTCGCCGCCGCGGCGACGATCTACGATCGCTGGCAGCCGCGCGTCGAGGTGTCCACCGAGCATGCCGACTTCTTCACGCGCACCTTGGTGGCGGTCCGCGCGGAGGAACGCCTCGGGCTCGCGATCAAGCAGGCCGGCGCGCTGATCTACGGCACGTTCGCCTAACCGGATCGGCCGGGTTGCTCCCCAGCCCGGCCATTACCCGCCCTCCTTTCTGAGGCCGACGCGGCGCGGCCGACAACGACAAGCTCGATGCCTGGGCGGGGCCGGCCTTCATCCCGGTTCATGGGGTTCAATTGAGCAGCGCCGCGCTTCACTTCGGGAGAACGCAGATGGGCAAAGCGATCAGCACGGTCACAAAGGTTGGCGCGGTCGTAGCCGGAGTTGCCGCAGTCGTCGCCACGGGGGGCGGCGCCTTGGGACTGATCGGTGCGGGCGGCACGCTGTTCGGCCTCGGAGTCTCAGCAGCGGCGTTCAGCACTGTCGCGGTCGGCCTGTCACTGGGGTCGTCACTTCTCGCCCCCAAGCCTAAAGCGCCAGCAACGAGCCCGTCGACGGTCGATCGCCTTCACGCATCGATAGACCTGCGTGCGCCGCGAACGATCTGTTTCGGCTCCACGGCGCTGCCGACAGACATCGACAGCCTGTGACTGCGTGCAGCGTCTGGTCGACGGGGTCAGCCGCTTACCTGCTGACCGATCGCGCCGGCTTTCATGCGGACGGTCGCGTCCTAGGCTTTGCTCGCAAGGTGGCGACCGTCCCGCACCTTCGGCTTGCCGTCGCAGCTAATGGAGAGGGCTTCAACGGCATGGCCGAATGGATAGCAGAGAACCTTGCCGCTGAACCGACGCAGGCGGCTGCCTTGGCGCTGTTGCCGCGAGTGGTCGGGCTGGTCGAGCAGACGGTGTGTGACATGGCCGCTGCCGATCGGAGCGGCCACCAAGGCATGCCGATCGTCCAGCTGTTCGCCGCAGCGTGGCTCGCTACCGAGCAGCGAGCCGCAGCCTACGTCATCGGCGGGCAGCGGCACATGTTTGACGCCAGCTATGCGTCGGGGACGTTGCGCCGGGTCGGCTCCGCCATCTCGCCGACGATTCCTGGCTTTCGTCCGGTGATCGGCGGGGGAGCGGATCAAATTGCAAGCGCCCGGACGATCATCGATGCGCAGCGGCGGCAGGTAGATGAGGCTGGTGTGTGCAGAGTCGGCGGAACAGCCGACCTGACGATCGTGACGGCTGGAGGTGTCCGCTGTTCCAAGCTTTGCAGCTGGCCGGATCGAGCCGGCGAGCGGGTCGCCAACTAACCCGCGCGACCAATCAGGTCGGGCAACACTGGGTCATTTGGATCGACGTGTTCGTCGATCGTTCGGATCATCCGCATGAGAAGCTCTGCGCCCTGATCTCTGACGGCAGGCGAATAGTTAAGGCCGTTGATGGTCTGCACGGACGTGGCGACGATCGCGATCGCCTGCCGCTTTTCAATGATCTTTTTATCCGCGAGAATCATGAGCAAGCGCGTCAGCGTGTCCGCCAGCGGCGTAACGGCAGTATCAAACACCTGCCCCATCGCCTCGGCGAGATCGTCTGCATCAACCATCGTCGCATCCTATGTCCATGGCAATGCTTTCCCGTCGGCAGCTACTTCTTCGATGGGGTTGGCTTCGGAGGCGGCCTGACGCCCGCCCGGAGACCATGGTCCTTCATGACCACCTGCGGAGCCGGCGGGGTCGGACGTGTCGGCGTCACTGCCGAGGTCGGACGAATCGGGGGTGTCTTAGGCATCAGGGCTTCTCCCGCACCTTCGGCTTTGAGCTGACGCCCCAGAAGCTCGCGCCTTCCGTCACCAGGCGGGACTTCGGCGGAGTCGGCCTGATTGGCATGAACTGCCCCGAATGGCTGTCCCTGCTCCGTACCGTCTCGCTGGTTCGCTTCACCATGCACCTCGCTGGGACCGTATAAGTCCCGATGGATGAATATAGTTGCCTCGCACAGGAAAGCGAGCACGAACCCGGCGAGCATGAACAGGAGGACACGGCTACGGGCGGTGAGCCTGGCCGTGTTGTGGGTGAAGTTGGTCCGCGCAGCAGACCCGTACTGCTCGATCATAAAGAGACGCAGTTCCTCGACCACCTTGTCGTCCAGGTCGGTGCCCGAAAGGCCGAGCTGGTGGTGGTAGGTGGTCATCTGCTCGGCGTAGAGGCGAACGGCTGCATCGTCGGCGGGTATCTCGTACTCACGCGTTCGCAGGACAGTCCAGAACCAACGTAGCGCCCATGCAAGGCTGCCGATCGCCAGCGTGAAGAACGCATTGGCGATGATCGAGAAAGCGGACCCGCTGAAGGTGGGGGCGTCGAGCGCGGCTTTGCCGGTCACTGCCGCCACGAAGGCGAAAGTCGCCGCGAAGAACGGCAGCGAGCGCCAAACGGACTCGTCCAACTCGACCTGGCGCTTGAACGAGTCGTTTGCGAGGTCGGCAACGTACTTGATCGTCGAGACGCCCATCGGTGCCGAACCATCGGTGTCAACCGGAGCCGTGCGGCCTGACCGAGCGGATTGTAGACCAGAGACGCGGATCGCAACCCGCCGGTTCACTCGTGGATGCTGATAGGGCTTCATCATGCCTCCCGAGGCGCTAACGCGCCAAAATCATCGTGGGAGACCCGGTGGCCGGCCTTAATACGCACCTAGCTTGCGGACAGCTCTTACGCGCAAGGATGCTCGTAGCGCCTTCCGCTGCTGGCGCCAAGAGATCAGTCAGCCCGGTCGCGCTTCGCTGATGCCGTTGTGCACCATCCAAAGTAAGAAATCGCGGCCGAACGGGTCGATCGTAAGTGAGGAGGGCGCCCCTGGCACTCGCTCGCCGACGATCAGGTAGCCGCAGTTTTCCAAGAAGCCGAGCCAAGCGTCAAACGTGATTGGCGCGTCCGGCAAGCGCTCGTGGAATATACCGTACCAGAATTGAGTCTTCGTCGTGCTTCTGATGCTTCCATCATTCACGGCTTTCAGCAGCATGATTTGCGTGCTGAAGATAACCCGATAATTGGCTTCATGAGCCATAAGTAGACGCGCGAGAGCTAGAGCCCGGACTGCGACGGTTAATTGACCGCTGGCATCATCTGCCGAACGTCCTTGTAGTTCGGCTCTGAGTGTTGCCTCTACTTGTTCTACGAGGGGGCCAGCCGCTGGCAGTCCCGCTACAGCTTCGACGGGGGCAGGTAATGCTACTGCCGCGGCCGCGGGGAGCGCATGTTCTTCCGGGTCGGTCGCAACCTGAGGCTGAGTCGGCGCGGAAAACTCCACTCCAGGCACCTTGCCCTTATCGGTGCGGTCGATCAGCTTCGCGATGTTGGCGCGGAACATCGTTATCGCCCCGCCGCCTAGGATCGTCACCACGCTTGGCCAAGCAAGCCACGATAGATCGGCCACGTCAGTTTGTGCCCAACGAGCGGGCGAGCAGGAGCCGAATTGCTTCCGGCCGCGATCGTTGCGACTCCTGCGTTCCAATCCATGCATCAAGTGCTGCGAGCTGGTCGGGCTGAAGGCGAACCATGATCGGGGTCCCGGACTGTCCCGGTCGCTTCGATCTTTTGGTATCAGAAGTTGCAACCCCCATGCGATTCTGATACCAGAATAACGAGCCGAACGGAAGCTACCAACAACCGCTCGGCTCTGACCCATCGCAGGAGCTGATATCCATGCAACAGGCTAACCGCGCGCTTAGCGCCCCGGATGCGTGTGCGTCATCCGAAATTACCGCCGACAATTCCGCCACGCGCCGCGGCGTGCTCGCCGCCTTCGCGATCGTCCCGGCGATCGTCGCCACGCCCGCCCTTGCCGCCCCGGGGTGGAATCCCTGGGAATGGATCGACCGCTGGCATCGGCTCGGGTGCGGCGTTCGCCTGGATGGTCACGGCAACATCCAGTTCACCCCGCGCCGCGGGGCGGAGGGTGAAGCGAGCGCCATACTAGCGGAGGTGAATAGCGCGGACCGCACGGCCGGCCTGCGCGCGGCGCTGGACCGCAACCAGCAATTGCTCGGCGGCTGCGCCGCCATGCGGCAGGTCGTGCGCATCGAGCAGATCGACCGCGAGTTCATCAGCGAGGCGGACGATCCCGCCGGCAACGCCGCATGGCTGGAGCGCTGGGCGGAAGCATACGAGAAGTTGGAACGCATACCCGCCAGCACGGGGCGAGGGCTGGCAGCAAAGCTCCGGCAGGGCCTTGATGGCAACGGCGCGATCGAGGGCGACCGGATCATTGCCGCGGCGCTGCGCCAGCTGGAGCGTTGGGCATGACCGGCCTAGCTCCAACTCACCGCGCGATCGTCGCCGGCGCTGCTGCGGCGTCGGTCGCAACGGTTCTCCACCCTTCCAATTGGTTCGAGCGCTTCGACCCGGAAGCATGGATCGAGCGCTGGTATCGCGCGGGGCACCGCATCGCAGCCGGGCCGGATGGTCATCCCGTGACGATCCAGAACATGGACGCCGACGAGGGTCATGCCGCGCGGCTTCGGGCGGAACTTGGCTGGCCAACGAACCGGCAGGCGGTGCTCAGTCTGTTTTCGCGCGACTATCGCCCGATTGCTTCTGGCGAGGTGTGTGGCTTTCGGAGGCGGACTGCATGACCGGTGTGGCTAGCTTACATTCCTATGAATTGTTCTTGCCTCGCAAGCCGGCAGATGGCAAAGCCATTCCTATGAATGAAACTGCTCCGTCATATAGGTTCGCTCAGGTCGCAAAAGCGATCGGTGTCACTGAGCCCGGCTTGCGCAATTGGATGACGCGTAACAAGCTCGACCTGTTCGAGGGCCGACCGGAGCGGGGCTGGCGTTCCTTTTCAGAGAACGACGTGTTTGTCCTTGCGCTGGCAGCGGAGCTGGTGCGGTTCGGGGCACCAGTTGAGGACGCTGTGGATGCAGTGCGCGGCGGACTAGCGGAGGTGAACTTCAGAACTTGGGAGGGTTTGCCAACGCATCTCTACGCCTCTCCCTGCCGCTTTGGGGGGTGGCGGGCGTATAAGGATGAAGCCTTCGCCACTGGAATGTCATCGTCAGGGTCTGTTCTGAAAGTACCTGTTCCCATCATCTTGGTCGCTGCGCGCAAAACATTGGCAGGTGCGGAATGAGCAAAGCCGATGACCCGGCATACGGCTATGCGCCACGATTTTTCGGTATCGAGGAAGCATCGCGTTACCTGGGTATTTCCGCTAGCACCTTCCGCGCGCTCGGTATCTGCCCGATCAATATCGGCCGGCGCACCCTTTGGGATCGCCAGTCGCTCGACCTCTACGCCGATCGCCTGACCGGCAAACCGGTCGACGATGACGACGCGGAACGGGCGGCGCAGGAGCAGGAGCGCGCGTTCTTCGCGCGGCGCAACGGTGGCTAGGCGGTGTGGACAAAGTCCAGTCTTAGCTGAGCGCTGCAATCGCGGCTTCTGTTTCATCGTGCGTTGGCGGCCTGCTGTCGTCCGCAACAAACGCTATGGCTTCGACGACAGCCTCGTCAGCAA
>Ga0325401_1001489_pt1 | contig 19783 bp, 11 predicted proteins | sample PopdelMetagenome_FD_205666 | JGI IMG/M metagenome (GOLD analysis project Ga0325401, IMG submission 205666) | Populus deltoides microbial communities from Bellville, Georgia, United States - Xylem-PdKOR-R2 | ecosystem: Host-associated > Plants > Phyllosphere > Stem > Wood/Secondary xylem | place... | reverse complement strand
CACTCACTTTCTATCATATATATATATATATATATATATATATATATATATATATATATATATATATAATTAACTCTTTTTTTTAAATACCTTCCACATCCCTCAATTTTTTCTTTCCCCGTACACACATATAATTACTTAACTTTTTAAAAATACCTTCTATATTCCTTAACAGTAAATTTTATGATTTTTAGGTAAAATTTCTTGAATCCTAATGCCTGTTTATACCAAATTTTATCCAGGTTATTTCAAATTTCACTCAGTTACTCGTTAGTATTTTCAGTTTCATAAAATTCATTTCCATAAAAATTTTATTCACATTTTCATGTTTATTTATTTATATATATTTTAACACCCGAACAAAACATTTCAATTCAGATGCTCGAATATATCATCATTCTTATAATTTAATTTATCACTTTTCCTTATTTTTTGTAATCTTAACTTTTATTAATATCAATAATATTACTTGGGGTTTTACAGTCTCAGTTGGCACTGATTTTTGCCATAAAAAATGGTTGATTTTAATGATTTTTTTTAATATTTATATGTTTTTTTTATATTTTATATGAATAAACTTTATTTTCATGACGTGTTTATAAAAATAAGAATTATTTGTTCTTGAAAAAGTGACCTTTAAAATTAAAAAGAAGGAGGAGAAAAGTGACCTTTAAGATTAAAAGTATCTGCTCGAAAAAACCATTCAACAAGAGATTGCTCTGCTAGGAAAACATGGTATCAGTATCAAACTTTTGAACAAAGAGTTCAGCATCAATTCTCAGTCATCTTGAGATTTGAATGCCCAAATATATTCAGATGCTCATACAATAACATTTTAAAAATGCATTATGCAATAGAAACAGAACATCAAACTGACAGAGAAAACATGCTGATGCAGAAAATACTCAAGTCGTATAATGGAGAACGCATGAAAGTCCACACATTAAACCAAAAGAAACACAAATGGGCAAGCAAACATGCGCCCTTCTGGAGTAATGACTAAATACACAACATTACATTACTCCTGTGCTGTCAACAATTCTTCTAACTTCTTCAGCAATGTGAAGCCAATTTGTATCCCATTGCCAATGAAACATATTCGCAGCACCAACCTTGAAATCATGTAACAGCTAACCAACCTTGCCTGATGCAAACATGAAGAACAAAGACAATCCATGATTTAATTCAACCATTAAAATTTGAGGGTATAGGAAAGGATAAATAATTGCAGCTATATCACCTGGTTTGGGCAAGAAAGAATTATTAGACTAGCAATCATCATCATCATCACCATCTTCCTCTTCCTCTTCTGACCAATCATCATCATCATAATCATCTTCTTCTTCTTCTTCCTCCTCCTCCTCCTCCTCCTCCTCTTCCTCTTCCGACCCAACATCATCTTCATCATCATCATCTTCTTCTTCTTCCCACCCATTATCTCGGGTCCACTCTCTATTAATGCTTGAATCTTCAGCTACTTCAGATACCTGTAAACCAATTCAAGCATGGCATGCTCATTTTAACTTGTAAATCATATTATTGAGCGATACAAGAGACAAACACACTAAAAGAGAGGCAAGAAATCAAGTCAAATCAGCAGCACCTCTGATTGAGCACTCATTGAACCATCTGGTGTACTAGCAAATTTTGTGGTCAGCTTTGGACATTGATGGACCTTCAACTTCTCCAAACGAGGGAATAAGAAATAATCACACCATCCGAAACTAAAACAGACAATACTTGATAATTGTTCTAGCGACAACTCCTTTAGATTAGGAAGCACTATCTCCTTCTCAACATTGATAGGTGAAGCTTGATCATCCTGCCCAGGAGACTCTGGAATTATTTTCTTTTCACCATTCTCTTCTCTGATAATATGCTTCAATTGACCGCATTTACTTATGTAAAGTCTTTCTAGCTTTGGCAGACTTCGAGCGAGGGACGGTGTGAAGATAAATGTCAGTTTGTTGAGAGACTCCAAATTCAGACGATTAAGACTTTGAAGGCTGACATGTCTAGATGGCCCCTTCCATATACATTTGAGCTCAGGTAAACATGACAGCCGTAACTCTGTTAAAGATGACAGAAGCGGTAGCTCCTTCTCCTCACTACTTCCTTCATCAGGCTCACCTAATTCAAATACCTCTTCCAATGATTTACAGCTGTCAACAATCACCTCCTTTAGATTGTTCAAAGCTCGCAGCAATTTTGCTGGAAACGGAGTGCGAACATCCCCACAATCGTCCACTCGTACAAATTTTAATCTTTGTAAGAAGCCGTTTTGCTGCCCATGGACGGCCATCTTATCAGAGAACAATATTATATTTTTTCACTCTCATAAAAACAATTTATATGATGTATAAATAGGAGAAAAAAATAGAAAAAACAGGATTAAATACTTCTTAGAGATTACATATTATTGTTTCAGTTTTTCTCTTAATTAGAATAATAATTAGATTTTTGCGAAAAAAGGTTAATACAACTCCTAATAATTAGTTTCATGTAAAAAATAAAAATAAAAATAGTAACTAATATTTTTATTTTAGTTATAAAGTTAATAAATATTTAAAGATATTTTAATTGAATTAAATATTTGAACACAAAATTTGTAAACACATAATATGATTTCTATGATTAATTGTTGGTTTTAATAACGCAAACAACAATGAGGCAGTTAAGTTTCTTATATTTATATATGTTTAGATAAAAAAAATCATAAAAAATAAAAATAAGCATTTATCAATTACTTTACTTTTAGAAATTGGGAGGAAGAAAGAATAAATTATCGCAATTGACAATTTAATTAAGTGGAGAAATATAAATTACGTACTTGTAGCTGTGCCAACCAATTACCCACTTCTTCGTGGCCTTCAATGGTTAATCTTTGCAAAGGCAATTGAGCATCAAAATTCCTTGGACCTAAAAAGCTGTAATTTGATCTGAGCTCAAGAGACAATCTTCTTAGTTGAGGGAACTTGATGATGCCATCTCTGTTATGAGACAAAGAGACACATTCCAGTTTATCACAGAAAGATATGTTGATATTTTTTAATTTTGGGAAGCGGGGAGACTCTGGAATTATTTTCCTTCCACCATCCTTTTCTCTGATAATATGCTCCAATTCGCGACAATCTCTTATCTCAAGTGTTTCTAGCTGTGGTAGACTTTGAAGAGTTAGAGACACCGAGACAGGGAAGACATATTCCAGTTTACCACAGTCTTCTAAGAAGATATTTTTTAATTGTGGGAAGTAAGGAGACTCTGGAATTATTTCTCTTTCACCATCCTCTTCTCTGATAATATGCTTCAATTGACCGCAATTACGTATGTCAAGTCTTTCTAGCTTTGGCAGACTTCGAGCGAGGGACGGTGTGAAGATAAATGTCAGTTTGTCGAGAGACTCCAAATTCAGACGATTAAGACTTTGGAGGCTGACATGTCTAGGTGGCCCCTTCCATATACATTTGAGCTCAGGTAAACATGACAGCCGTAACTCTGTTAAAGATGACAGCAGCGGCTGCTCCTTCTCCTCACTGCTTCCTTCATCAGGCTCACCTAATTCAAATACCTCTTCCAATGATTTGCAGGTGGAAATGCTCACCTGCAATCTTAGATTGTTCAAAGCTCGCAGCAATTTTGCTGGAAACGGAGTGCGAACATCCCCACAATCGTCTACTTGTACATATGCTGATCTTTGTAAGGAGCCGTTTTGCTGCCCATGGACGGCCATCTGATGAGAGAACAATATTATATTTTTTCAATCTCATAAAAACAATTTATATGATGTATAAATAGGAGAAAAAAATAGAAAAAAAGAGGAGTAAATACTTTTTAGAGATTACATATTATTGTTTTAGTTTTTTTCTTAATTAGAGATAAGTTGAATAATAATTAGATTTTTGTGAAAAAAGGTTAATACAACTCCTAATAATTAGTTTCATGTAAAAAATAAAAATAAAAATAAAAATAGTAACTAATATTTTTATTTTAGTTATAAAGTTAATAAATTTTTAAAGATATTGTAATTGACTTCAAAATTTTCAACACAAAATTTATGCTCTTATATATTAATAATTTTTTTGTGAAGTTATTTGATGTACTTTTGTATAAAAAACATTTTTTTATTACGTGCAAAGTTGTTTTAGTGGACAAACTTGTCTAGTTTTTATCCAGATAGATTACCTCCAAAGTAGTCAATTTGCTCAGCAGAAGACCCTCTGTGTCAGGCACGGATTCCACGCATAATCTTTCCAAATTTGTCAACCCCTGCATCAAAAGAAATTTTGTGCACTTTTGAACTATATAATTTTGGTAAATAGATGAACGAATTGTCCATATAAACTTCAGCAAAAAAACTTATCAACAAAAGGATAGAAGTAGACATGGCAACAAGGCATGGGAATATGAAATCATAAGCTGCAGGACTGAAACAATCAACTCAATATTAGCAGATGGAGGTTTATCTTCCTCTTCAAATACTTCCATTAATTGGGGGAAGAGCCTCAATTTCACTCAAACTGGGAAAGCATAAAGATTGAAAAATCTAGGTAGGATTTCATTACAATAATTAATTTCTTACTTCTTAAGCCCTCCATCAAGAGACAGGGAATGATACAGTTAGAAAGCTCCTTTTCAATTTAGTGGATGGCTAAAGGATTTATCTCCACTTATCAATTGCTTCAGTTTCAGAAATTTAAAGGAAGAAATCAACATGTACTGAAGTTGACAATTTAAATTAAAAAGGAAAAAAAAAATAAAGGACGTACTTGGAGCTGTGCAGACAAATTTCCCAATTCTTTGCGGCCATCAATTTCTAGAAATGGCAAGGAAGGCAATTGGGCAACAAAATTCTTTGGACCAAAGAAGCTGCAATTTAAAGTAGTCAATTCTCTTAGCTTAGGGAACTTAATGATGGCATCTATGGCGAGTGCATCTCCTTCTACACTGTAAAATATTTGCTTTAAATTATGAGCATTAATAATCCGCATCTTTTCCAGGTTCAGAAGGCTTGGAGACACAGATACAGGGAAGACATATTCCAGTTTACCACACTCTGATATGATGATAGTTTCTAATTGTGGGAAGCAAGGAGACTCTGGAATTATTTCCCTTTCACCATCCTCTTCTCTGATAATATGCTTCAATTCACCGCATTCACTTATGCAAAGTCTATTTAGCTTTGGCAGACTTCGAGCGAGGGACGGTGTGAAGATAAATGGCAGTTTGTCGAGAGAATTAAAACTCAGAAAATAAAGACTTTGGAGGCTGACATGTCTGGTGGGCCCCTTCCATATGCATTCGAGCTCAGGTAAGCTTTGCAGATCTAACATTGTTAAAGATGACAGCAGCTCCTTCTCCTCACTACTTCCTTCATCAGGCTCACCTAATTCAAATACCTCTTCCAATGATTTGCAGGTGGAAATGCTCACCCTCCTTAGATTGTTCAAAGCTCGCAGCAATTTTGCTGGAAACGGAGCGCGAACATCCCCACAATCGTACAAATGTACAGATTCTAATCTTTGTAAGAAGCCGTTTTGCTGCCCATGGACGGCCATCTTATCAGAGAACAATATTATATTTTTTCACTCATAAAAACAATTTATATGATGTATAAATAGGAGAAAAAAAAAAGAAAAAACAGGATTACATACTTTTTAGAGATTACATATTATTGTTTCAGTTTTTTTCTTAATTAGAGTTAAGTTGAATAATAATTAGATTTTTGCGAAAAAAGGTTACTACAACTCCTAATAATTAGTTTCATGTAAAAAATAAAAATAAAAATAGTAACTAATATTTTTATTTTAGTTATAAAGTTAATAAATTTTTAAAGATTTTAATTGAATTAAATATTTGAACACGAAAGTTATGCTCTTATATATTAAATCTAACAGATAATATGATTTCTATGATTAATTTTTTGTATTAATAACGCAAACAACTATGTTTGTTATATAATTAAAAAAAAAATCAAACTTGGATTTCCTAGCATTTATCAATTACTTTACTTTTAGAAATTGGGAGGAAGAAAGAATAAATTATCGCATTTGACAATTTAAATTAGTGGAGAAATATAAATTACGTACTTGTAGCTGTGCCAACCAATTACCCACTTCTTCGTGGCCTTCAATGGTTAATTCTTGTAAAGGCAATTGAGCATCAAAATTCCTTGGACCTAAAAAGCTGTAATTTGATCTGAGCCCAAGAGACAATTCTCTTAGTTGAGGGAACTTGATGATGCCATCTCTGTTATGAGACAAAGAGACATATTCCAGTTTACCACAGTCTTTTATGAAGATAGTTTTTAATTGTGGGAAGTAAGGAGACTCTGGAATTATTTCCCTTTCACCATCCTCTTCTCTGATAATATCTTTCAATTCACCGCATCCACTTATGTAAAGGCTTCCTAGCTTTGGCAGTATCTGAGCGAGGGACGGTGTGAAGATAAATGTCAGTTTTCCGAGAGAAGTCAAATACAGACGAGCAAGACTTTGAAGGCTGACATGTCTGGTGGGCCCCTTCCATATGCATTTGAGCTCAGCTAAACTTTGCAGCTGTAAATTTGTTAAAGATGACAGCAGCTCCTTCTCCTCACTGCTTCCTTCATCAGCCTCACCCAATTCAAATACCTCTTCCAATGATTTACAGCTGTAAACAATCACCTCCTCTAGATTTTTTAAACCTTGCCGCAATCTTGCTGGAAACAGAGTGCAAACATCCCCACAATACCTCACATCTACAACTTCTAATTTATGTAAAAACAATTGCTCAAATGTCTTCGCATTTAAGGATGTACCAGTCAAATTTAAACTTGTCGAGGTTGGGTATCCTATTTCCGCATACGGATTCTCTAATGTTATATGATATTTGAGCAAGCTAACTGGAAAAACAAAATCTCTGGGAATGCATTCAACCTTCGGTATCCTCAATGATAATACGGCTAAATGAGACAACGAATTTAGTTCTGTTAGGCTTGCATTCATTCCTCCTGTGCTGTCACATCCAACAACATCCCATCCATCAAAGCTGCGATGCCCGATCAACAGCTCTTCTAACTTCTTCAACCTTCCAATCAAATTCACAGGGATCCTTCTTAGGCTTTGACAACCTGTCACATCCAACAACCTTAACTCCTTGAGCTCTCCTATTTCATCAGGTAATTCTTCAATGGATAAGCACCGTCTAAGACCAAGAATCTTAAGTCTCTGCAGCTTTCTCAACCAAATGAGGTCCTTGCATACACACTCCAACAAAACCAACGATTGAAGTTTCGTTGAGAGTTCAAGTGATTGCAATGACAAACACCCTCCCTTTAGAGACAAAACTTCAATTTCTTTCATCCCTTCAAAAAACCTCTCTGGAACATTCATACCATCATCCAGTTCTAATAATAGAACTTTGAGCTGTGGACATTCCAATCCTTCAGGAAGCTCGGATAGTTTATTGCCCATTAACGAAATTGTTGTACAAGCTTCAAAGCTTTTGATACTCATTGGCCATTCCTTCAACCCAATGCCAGCCTTTACCATGAATCCATATTCTTTTGATGACGCTATCCGAATAGCAACATCACGAACCAAGTCATGCATTTTCACATGTTCATCAGATTCAGTGTCCAACAGCATGCAACAATCTTTGAGTTTTTTTATTTCCACATAAACTCGTTTCCTTGCATCTCCAATGGACTCCACATCTTGATGTAACTCATACCCAACTGTGTATCTCGTCAAGTCATCGATTGGAATGTTATAATCTTCTGGAAATAAACAGCATAGCAAGAAACATAACTTGGTTTCCATGCTCATCAAATAATCATAGCTCAACTTAAGACATGCATATGCAGTTTTTTGTTCCTCAATGTGTTCCATGTCCAGAAATTGAGAGTTTTTTAGCCGTCTAAATGCTTCTTCCCACTCAACTTCAGATTTATCTCTTAGAGCCTTTCCCACTGTCACAAGTGCTATAGGCAAGCCTTGGCATTCTCTCGCAACCTCCCTTGCCACTCTGTTCAAGGTAGAGTCCCCATCACGTAAACCTGCATTGATTCTGAATAAAACCATTGCTTCATCTTCACTTAAGATTCTTAAAAGCACTGTTTGCTGGCACTCCATAGAAGAACATATGGCTTGAAGACGTGTTGTTAGAAGAATTTTACAACCCCTGTGATCATCACCAAATGGGATCCCTATCTCTTTCAAGTCAATATATTTCCAAACATCATCTAGGATAATAAGCATCTTCTCCACTTGCTTCAGTCTCTGCCGTAATAGATCTGCTCTCCCTGTATTAGTATTCTTTTCTTTAATATTCAGACCTAACTTATCTGCCATTAGGTGCTGAATGTCTGTGACATTTGGATTCTGCGACACCGTAGCCATCAAAACTACAGGAAAAAGCTGCGACTCTACGGCTATCGTGCCTACTTCTTTCACCAGGGTGGTTTTACCCACCCCTCCCATGCCGCACAGTCCGATCATATTGACTTTGTCATCTTTGAGAGCATCCATAATCTGTTCGAAAGCTTCTTCTGACGATTTTGAGGACGTGAATTCCTTTGATGGGAGAAATTCTATGGGCTGAGGATGAGCTTTGTGGGACACCGTTTTAAACTTTTCGCTAATTTCTTCAAGTTTTCTGAGAGTCTCCGACTGATTGGCCAGTGCCTTGCTTAACTTGAATTGTCGCATGCAGTTTGGACACCAAGTAAAGCATTTGCCATTTTTTCCTATTTCATTTTCCAACGGCTTCGCACCTTCAATTTCGTTGTTTGCATCTTCCAGCCACTTTTTGACATCTTCGTAAATTTCTTCAGCATTCCTTTCAGCAGCTTCGACACCTTTTTGCAGACGTTCTTTTGCCGAAACCAGGTTCTGCTTTCGTTCATTGAATTCTTCAACAAAATTGTTGAAACAGAACATGTAACGGAACTGGCTTCCTACTGGTTCCACCATGAGTTCTGCTATCTTAGATATAATGGATCCACCCACACTTTCGATAGCCATTTTCCACCAGTCTGAAAATCAGAGAAATAAGGATACAGAGCGTGAGAGTGAGTCACTACAAGTAAAACAGGCGCAGAGAGAATGGGAATAGGAATTTCATTACCTTAATTTGGGAAAATATGTGCGAAAAGCACTGGTACTGATTGCACAATGAAATAGCGGGAGGAAGAAAAGGAGAAGGCCTTTAGCTCTGTATGGAATCCAGCTTCAAAAGCAACAAGGCAAGGTATAAGGATTCTAACTGACACTTGTGAGTTAAAGCAGTAATTCCCATTAAAAATGCATTTTGATGACATAATTAAGATCATATAGAGACAGTGGCAAACAAAAAAGAAAGAAACGAGTGAAAGGTCCAGGATAATCACTCAGCCCGCTTCCAACCACAAATATAATTAACTAATCTAAGCTATGATCGGTCAAAGTTTTTTTTTGTTTTATTCTTTTTTAAATAAAAAAAAAACAGGAAAAGACTTGCAAAGAAATAGAATTACTGGAATGAACAGAATAAAGGATGAAGCTCAAGCAATTAAAAATAAATTATCTATGATGATCATCTGTGTGTCACACTCAATGAAGTAATATGATTGACCTTTTACAATATTCAATAAATAAATAAATAAATAAATAAATAAAAGCTAAAAGAACTAGGTTTTTGGTGGCATCCAGATTGTGGTTTTATTTGATTTCAGTTCTTTAAATCTTTTTCTTTTGCTATTTCATCGAGTTGCTTTGCTCCTGAGTTGATGTGCTTGCCCTAGAATATGCATTATGCTAGGGATTACAGTTACATTACATAAGAAATTATAATTACAGATTATAACTAAAAATTTCAGTTTTTTTTTTAAAAAAAACAAATTTATGAGAAAGGACCAATATTACAATGTGAGTAAATTAAAGGAGAATTTTAAATTTCAAGGATTTCCAGAAAAGTGTTTTTTTTAGATAAAAATATTTTCTAGAAATTATGAAAAATTTAAAAATATCATATTATTTATTGATTATAACAAATTTAGTCCTAAAAAATTTAATTGCTATATATTTTGTTTAGAATTTTTTTTTTAATTCACCTCTTAGAATTTGATTTTTATACTAAATTTGATCCTCATTTTATGATTGTTATTTGCTTTTTTCTTTTTATTTTTTTAATTGAAATTTTTTATTTATTAAATTTGATTCTCATTATTTTGATTGCTACTTATTCTATTTTAAATAATTTATAAAATTTTAATTATTATTATTTTAATTTCATCATCTTTTAATTTTTTGATCTTTAGATTTGATATTCATTATTTTAATTATTATTTATTTTATTTGAGATAATTTATGAAATTAAAATCTTTTTTAATTTCATTCTCATTTAACTTTTTAATTTGTAAAATTTGTTCATCATTATTTTCTAGTTCATTTTACATAACATAACCAAATAATAGAAAGTATTTTAAATTTACTTTTTATAATATTATTAAATATCAAAAAATAATTTAACAATCTATTTAAAAAAAAAAAAACAGAACTTAGATTCTATTGTGACATGGAGATAAAGGTAATCTCAAAAGTTAATAGATGGTCGCCACGTGTTCAACTTTATCTACCCACTAGGAAAGGATAGAAAGTGGGAGAGAGAAGGCTTAAATGGATTTTAAAAAAAAAAAAAAAAAAAAAAAAAAAGAGAGAGGAAAGGCACGGTTGAGATAAGATAGGGACGTGGAAATAGAGGGAGAGGTTGTTGGAGGCAGAAAAGGAAAGACTACGATACTATTTTTCTCTATATTTTGAGTTTTAGTTGTTAACAGCCACGCTCGTATGATTTTATTTATTTTTTATTTGTTTTTTTCATGCTCTTGCAAAGAAGGCAGGAAAGGAGGACCTGAAATCACGGCAGCAAATAAGGAGAGAAAAAGCGTGTTTTTTTTTTAAATTATTTTTTTTAATTTTTATATTGATATTAAAAATAATTTTTAAAAAATAAAAAAAGTATTATTTTAATATATTTTTAAAATACAAAAATATTTTTAAAAACAACTACATATTCAAACACTTAAAATGAAAATCTTAAAATCACAGCATGATAAAAAGAGAAAGAAAGGAATGGGATAAAGAAGGAAGAAAGCCAGTCTTGTATAAAATAGAAGATGAAAATTAGTATGAAAAAGAGGCTATTTGTTTTTTTACTGTGTCAGAGTGGTTTTTATAATTATATTTAATTTATAAAAATATTTAATTAATATATTTTTTAATATTTCTTGTTATTATATATATATATATATATATATAATATTTTAACATGTTTGTCATAACCCATTTTTGGGTTATTCCCAATTCACATTTTTTTGCTCTTAAAAAAATAAAAAAATAAATCAAAAATATTATCGAAAAAGGTAATAGTGAAAATAGGATGCCAGAACGCTCAGAAAATAGTCAAAATTTGGTTGGGGAGGTTTAAAAATACAAAAATTAAAATTTAGCAGTATTTTATTGACTGATGATAGCCATGTTGATAAAGAAAATTCAATTTAAGGAAGAAAAGTCCAAAATTAGATATTGGTGGACTCAATTAAATTATATTGAAGTTTTAATTGAATTTATGAAGAGTTTGATTGTAAGAAAAATTGATTTTGGAGGTAATTTGGGCTTTAATTGGAAGAAATTAAAGTTTTGGGGTCAAATTATAATTTTTGAGAGTTAATTTGGTCAAATCAGGGACTTAATTGCATAAATATTGAAGTTTGATGACCAATTAGGGACTTAATTAAAGAAATCCAAGACCACAGACCAAAATGCAAAACGCACGCAAATTGAAGGATTGACTTGTAGTCTAGCGCCTTGGCGCCAGTTTTCTTTTAAATGAAACGGCGCGTTTTAAGAAAAACGACGCCGTTTCATGCGTTTTCAAAAAAAAAGAAAAGAGAAGAGACGAAACGGTGCCGTTTTGAGGCGGCACTGTTTCTTCTTCTTCCTCCCCTGGACGTGCAGCAGGGGAAGAGAAGCTTTTTTGTTTTCTTCCCCTTGTCTCTTCTCCCACGTGCTTTAGAGCCGAAGTCAAACACCACCCATCTCATGATGAGATGCTCGAGCAGCCGTGCTCCGCAAGCAACACCTCCATTGGCCACCACGACTGGTGCCATGGCAGAGGAGGCGACGTGCGCACCATGCACAGGCGATGATGGGACGGGGCAAGGTAGACCCCGCTCCCCCTGCCCTATAAATACTACCCAAACAAAAAAAGGAAAGGGGGGGGGAATAGAGAAAAGAAAAAGAATGGCAAAAAACAGGGAGGGAAACCGAGAGAGAGAAACCGATAGTGTTGAGAGAGAAGGACCCGAAATAGTAGAAACCGAGAACCGGGGACATCAACAGAGAGACCGAGAGAGGCAGACAGAGAAAAGGAAGAAAAAGGGACATAAGGAGTGAACTGGAGTGGCCTGGTGTCCCCACGTCGTGGAGAAGAAGAACCGCCGCTGTCATCGAGCTTCTCAGTAACCGCCACAACAGCCCTCCGAGAATAGTCGCCGGCACCACCGTCAGCTCAGCCATCCGAGATCATCGCCTCAGGTAAATTCCCTTCCCCTCCATAGCAGCCAATCATTAGTCATCTTCTTGCTTGCAGAACGTGTATTGTGCACGTTCTGCATGCAAGAAGAAATAATTAGCTGGTTATTGTGCTGCGCACAGTAACCAGCTAATTAATTAACTGGTTACTATGCTCATGCACAGTAACCAATCATGGTTTTTTTTCTTCGATGGGCTGGAACATCAGCCCAGCCCACGCGGCTGGGTTGAGTCCAGGACCCCTTTTTTTTTGCCTCGGGCTGGAACATCAGCCCAGCCCACGCAGCTGGGCTGAGTCCAGCCCCGTTTTGCTTTGGGCTGGAACATCAGCCCAGCCCACGCGGCTGGGCTGAGTCCACCCTAGTTTTCTGTAGGCTGGAACATCAGCTCGGCCCACGCGGCTGAGTTGAGTCCAGCCTTGTGGCTGGGCCAGTATTGGCCCAGCACAGTCCATTTCATTTATTTATTTATTTTTCTTTTCTCCTTTTTCTTTTGAGTATTTTTTTATTATTTATATATTTTTTTTTGAAAATTGTGATTTTCCCACGAATGTTTCTACGTCATTTCGACTAATATTGGTCTGTATTTTTATATCTTTAAAATACAAATCCAGTATTAAAAATACCCGGTTTTTAGGAAAAAAAAACTTTTGTTTTCATGCATACGACCAAGTCTCTCAAAGCTAAAAAATCATATTGTATTTTTATACAACAAATAAAACTAATATATATATATATATATATATATATATATATATATATATATATGTATATGTTATTTTAGCATGCATTTTGGCTTTAATAACCAGTTTATTAAAGTCATGAGAACTTGGCCAATATTTCAAAAAATCAAAAATATTTTGTTTTGTTTTAATGTTCGGGATTACGAATTTATACGTAAAACATATTTCTAATATTAAAAATGTAGTTCTTTTATAGACATTAAACCAGTTAAGTTTCACCACATAAGATAAGAACCTCCTTGCTGAGGAGGACTTTTCTTGAACCATAGACAGACCAACATGATAAAGACTTTAGATTTTCATCAGACAATAAAACAATGCAGCTTACCTTAGGTAGGGCGTATTTGGGGTGCTAATACATTCCCTTTACGCAATCAATCTCCGTACCCGATCTCTGAGACCAGTTAGGGTTTCTAGTGACCAAAATACTAAGTGGCGACTTCCATTCCATTTTCTCATCGCTAAGAGACAAAGAATTCCTTGTCTCCCCATATTTACCAGATATATATCCATACATGAGGGTGGACGATCGTCGCGACACCGCACACGTGCGACAATGTTTTGAAATAAAAAATTATTAAAAAAAATGTGTCCCAATACTAAATTATAGTATATATTAAAAGATAAAAGAGTTTTCTGTTTATTATTATTTACCAAGACTTATTTTATTGTGGATGTGGATGTTAATAATGAATTTTTTTAAAAAAATTTCAATTTGGTATTTGATTTTTTTTTTTTGCATAATTGAATCTCTTTATGCCAAAATTAAAACTCAACTGCATTTTGTTTTTTAAGGATAAGAGTTGAATTGAAAAATAGATAACTGAAATGAAAAACTCAGTAAAAATATGTAGTGACACTGTAATTGTTTGGAAAGTTTATTTTAGTTCCTTATCTTTTTGAGCTATTAAGTAACATGTCCCTATAATTTCTCAACATTATATTTTATATAGAATCTCGGATTATGCTCTAGGAACTAAACTGAAATTTCATCATCTTTAACCTCAAACTCAGAATTTTCACAGATCACCTACTGATATATCAAGATTTCTAACTCAAATTCATCATTAAAACAAACCATAACTCAAAATCATCATTTTTACTTAAAATATTTCAAAATCAACTATATAACTCATTATCAATAACAATCAACACATAATATTCAAATCAATTCATCAATCAAACCCAAAACACAATCTTCAAAACTCTAATATTCAACAAAACAGAAAATTAAAGCTAAGGAAAACACATTTATACACATCAAAGCGTAAATCTTACATTTTAACTTATTTTCTCCAACTCTCTTCTCCGATCCTTTCTTTATCTTTTTCTCTTTTCTCTTTTTCTTTTTTCACTCTCACAGTTTTCTCTCTAATAATTCAGAGCTCTTTATTTTTTTTTTCTATTTATATTTATCAACTCTTTATTCAATTACTACAATACCGTTCATTCATTTATATCTACTTTTAAGTCTCCAAGAATTTTGTTGCCTTTTTCTATTCTCTTTTATTTTCAGAACATCACAATAAAATTGTATTCTTTTTATTAAGCTGCTAATTTATGCAGCTTTAGCTCTTGTTCTCTTTTCATGTTTAGCAACTCTGATCTGATCCATTTCTTTGCATGATGTATAAGAGCAGGTTCTTACCTCTTGAAGTCTGCTGGATAAACCTATCAGCAGAAGATCATGAACCGATCCCAAATCACAGCTTCAATCCCCACCACAACCAATCTCCTCTTTCCCGTAGTCTGTCGTCCTCAATTGGGAAATGATCTCAAAATCAACAACCGGTGCGGAGATAGTTTGTGTGAAAAGAAACGGCTGCGAGATGAAATGTGAAGGTTATGGTGAGAAATTAGATGACAAACTTACCTTGTCCTACTAATGCTTTTGCTTTCATTGTTTCGAAAGTAAAAGAGACATAAACATAATCATTTCCTTCCTTTTACTTTCCACTTCTTTGTAAACGGGATAGTGCATAGGGGGGCCAGTTTTTCTTTTCCTTTCTTTTTAAAATCTTATGCCTTTGGGTGAGGAAATTAGTGGAGCATTAGACTTTTTAAAAGACAACAAAAAGAAGCAATGTCTCATCTTTTGATATGGTGGTCTTCCATGATCAGTTTGTTGATGAAGATATCGAAAGATTCGAGTCTCCGTTCTTGCATTTTTTTTTTTAAATTAGCATGGTAAATTTTTGTGTTGTCCAATCTCATGTACCAGCTCAACCGGATTACCAAGTCACTCGACTTTTTAACTTTTTTTATTTTTTCTTAAACCCGATTTGGTTTCAACTCCGGATCTATAAGGTCCCTGGTTAACCCGAGAGGTCAAATCAGGTTTTAAAACTATGCTATATATGCAAATTCAGCTATCTCAATTCTCAATTTTCAATTGAAAATGCTAAAGAATTGCCCATTGGTAGCCAAAAATGAACGCATCTACTCTTGCAAGAATGGACTCAAAAGGTCAGCATAATTAAATAGTACTGTTACTGTAAACTACTAGGAAATTCATGGGTAGAGCCAAAATGTTAACAATAGCATTGATTCGATCAAGTAAGGGGATCCAATGTCTCTAGAGAGGACCTTGCCGTTAAGGAAATAACCATAGAAACTATGGAGCCCCCTATTTATTAATCCATTTCTATTTACTACTTATTACTATTTAATTACTTCTATTTACTATAGTTTTGTTTGTTCAATTTAGCATACAGGTTTAACAAATATGCTTCTCACTTGCAGCTGTGGTTTGCTGCGGGCATTTGATAATTGGGAGAGGCTTTAGCTTCGTACCTGTTGATCTGCTTCATATACACTTGGACCTCTTATTTTATTTTATATTGGTTGGATCCAAACTTAATCCAACACAAAATTAACATATTTATTATTTATTTTAGATAAATGATATCGCTTCAACATATTAGCGTACACTTAATATGATTTAATTTAATTTTAATTAATTAACATCTCACCGCAATAAATTTTACCATTTGCAACCAAAAAACAGTTGACACCTTATTAATATAATCAATATAGTAGAAAAATTATAGTGATTTAAAACAATTCATTAAAATGTTCGTAAATGTTTTTATTTTGTAACGAGGGTTTTCGTGTTATCTTTTATGTATTGTCACTGTCGTACATGGACACGGGACATAGGGGTCATTTGGAATCGCCACTTAGTTGTTTAGTTCAAGCTCACTAAAAAATCTAGGTATAATAGTCTTATTAGAGATTCGAGAGTAAATGACTAATTGTGACTAAAAAAAATATTAACACCTCTAGCGAACCCTACCCAGATAAGTTACTTTGTGATTAGATGTAGTTTAGAGATTTGATGATTTTCTGATATATTTATAGTTTAGGATTGTGATTTGCTTGTATGAATAAATTTGGTGTTTAATAATTTATCATGAACTCTTGTACCTGGATAAATTCTTAGAAAATAAAAGTTCTTCGTAATTTGTGTATTACATTAAAAATTACTCTCAATAAAAATTCATAAATATTTAAAATAACTTTGAGGATTTTCTAGTCAACTCCAATATTTCAAATATCAGCCTCACTTATAGGTATAGCGTTTTATATCATGATTTTTAACCATTAATTGTCATTAATTAAAAAATAGTGGTTTATTAATATATTGACCAAATTCACATGAATTTAATAAACTAATTATTAAATACTAAAATGCATAATCATATATAATATTTTAATTTGTTTTTAAATAAAGAATATTTTTTAAAAAAGTATGTGCCACAATACCAAATTATAGTATAAATTAAAAGAGAAAGGAGTTTTCTCTTCACCACTATTCACTTACATTCATTTCACTATGGATATTAATAGTGATTTTTTTGAAAATTTCCAATTTGGTACTCAATTATTTTTTTTTCATTATTGAGCTCTTTTAAATACAAATTAAAGCCTAATTGCATATTTTTTCAAGGATGAGGGTTGAATTGAAAGACATAGGACTGAAGTGAAAAACTTGACTAAAATAAGTTGTGGCTTTGCAATTTGTTTGCAAAGTTCATTTTAGTCCCTATAATTTTTCATCATTGTATTTTGATACCAAACTTTATTTTTCTCTGTTTTTAGTTTTTTTTGTGTAGGAGAGAGAGAGGATAACCAGATTTCGTTTTAGAGAAAGAAAGTTGTTGTTGGGGATTTTGGCCACTAAAACGGTTGATTTTTACGTCAAATCATTATGTCTTAATTTAACAAGGTTTCTTGAATGTTTTTCAAATGTTTGGGTTAAAATCGGTTGAAAACAAGTTTTAAATTACAACTGGATTTTTTACCAAATTGGTCAAAGTTTTTTTTAGCTTTTTTTTAAGAAAAAAAAAACAAATCAACAAGAGAAAAGACTTGTAAAAAAATAGAATTACTGAAAGAAACTCAACAAAGAAGCAAACTCAACCAATTAAAAATAATTGTCTACGATGACCATCTCTATTTCACACATTCAGGTAAATATGATTGACCTATAACATAAATAAAGCCCTGCAAACAATTAAATTATGCTTCAAGAGCAACAAGAAAAGGTATAAAGTACCAACAAAAATAGTTTACTAAATGACACTTGTGAGTTGAAGCAGTAACTCCTATTAAAAATGCACTTGGATGACATAATTAAGATCATTTAGAGACAGTGACAAACAAATTAAAAAAAAATAATGTGTAAAATTACTCACCCAGAAAAGAAAGAAACGAATGAAAGGTTGAGGATAATCACTTAGACGCCTCCATGGATGATACCAGCTCGCTTCCAACAACACATGTAATTAACCTAAGCTATGATCGGTCAAAGTGTTTTTTAGTTTTCTTCTTTTTTTTTAAAAAAAAACAGATAATCAAGGGAAAAGACTTGCAAAGAAGTAGAATTAATGGAACGAACACAACAAAGGATCAAACTCAAGCAATTAAAAGTAATTGTCTATGAGTACCATCTGTGTCACGCACTCAAGTGAGGAGAGAAAAGAAGGAGAAAGAAAGGAAAGGGACAAGTAGGGGCAGTCATGTAGAAAGTTTGAAAAGTAGCATGAAAGAAGAGGATAATAGAGTAGTTGTCGGAATCAAAACACGTATAAACAGAGGACAAAAACAGGGAGGGAGGCTGTTTGTTTTTTTAACTGTGCCTGAGTGCTTTTTATAATTATATTTAATTTAAAAAATATTAAATTAATATATTTTTTAATATTTCTCGTTATTACATATATATATATATATATATATATATATAATATTTAATATATTTTTAATTAAAAAATATTTTTAAAAAGTATGTGTCACAATACAAAATTATAGTATAAATTAAAAGAAAAAAGAGTTTTATGCTCATTACTATTCACTAGACTTGTAGATATTAATAATAAAGTTTTTGAAAGTTTTCGATCTAGTATTCGAACTCTTTTTTTTTGCATAATTGAATTTATTTAAGCTTAATTGCATATTTTTTAAAAGGAAATAGGTTGAATTGAGAAACAGAGAAACTCGGCAAAAATATGTGGTTAAAATCAATCCTTTTTTTTTAAAAAAAAAAACTCCTTAGTTGTTAAGGAAAGATTGGTAGTGTGAACAAATCACCAAAGTCAGCAGCAAGGAAGTTCCAGGAAGTGGGCAGCCTGTTTCAGGGCTACCTGTTTTTGAGGGAATTATGGAAAGTTATCCCTAACTCAAAAACGGCACCAATTATAAGTTCATTAAAAAAAATCTGGAACACAACAGATGGAAAAAACTCGAAACAACTCGTCTAGAATTTAGGCAAGAAGAATGAGCCAACATTTAAAAAAAGGATACAAGATATACCGCCTATTTCAAAGGTAAAATAGAATGGAATCAACAACCTTTAAAGGGAGCATATACCACATATGTGTAGCTGGAATTCGATCGCCTTTCTCCAATGATGTCATGTGCTTTACATGCACCAACATTTCTTTCTCTTTTATTCTATAATATTTCATATTGACGAGTGAGGATTTGGTAACTGACCTTATTTATAGTGTTGGTTAATAACTTGTCAGACGCGTTTTGAGGTCATGCGTGGTCACCAAAAATAAATCCGTGAGGGTAGTAAGGCCCAAAATGGACAATATCTGACAAGTTGGATCGAATTGTGACATTTGGTATCAGAGCTGGCCTCACTGACTATCCAGTTGTGCTGACGAGGTCATTGAGCTCCTTAAGGGGGGTGAATTGTAATATCTCACATCGGCGGGTGAGGATTTGAAAGCTGGTCTTATTAGTAGTGCTGGTTGCTGACTTGTCAGATACGTTTTGGGGCCATGCGTGGTCACCAAGAACAAATCCGTGAGGGCGATAAGGCCCAAAACGGATAATATTTGGCAGGTTGGGTCAGGCTGTGACATATCCGATAATAACTCTTCAATTAAGTCCTAAATCTCATTTCATCTTTTCAATTTAATCCCTAATTTGACACCAACTCTTCAATTAGACCCCAAAGCTCATCCCACTTGAGGAAAGCCCT
>Ga0325401_1001487_pt1 | contig 19793 bp, 16 predicted proteins | sample PopdelMetagenome_FD_205666 | JGI IMG/M metagenome (GOLD analysis project Ga0325401, IMG submission 205666) | Populus deltoides microbial communities from Bellville, Georgia, United States - Xylem-PdKOR-R2 | ecosystem: Host-associated > Plants > Phyllosphere > Stem > Wood/Secondary xylem | place... | reverse complement strand
AAAAAAAAAAGCATTTATTAAAACGGTTAGGTGGAAGCAGGCAGGGCAATGTTTGGGGGGCGTTGCAGCCGTAGCTTTCTCTCACAGCTGCCAGCAGCCCACCGAACCACAATTAATTTGGGCATTTAAATATTCACAGCAGGAACCAGAATTAATAGTCCCAGTGTGGACGGAGAGGTGATGACCACATTTTACACGTACACGTTGCTCGAGCTTCTAGAACCTCTAGAACTTCTAACATTCTAATACCTGACCCCAGTCTTTGTCGTCGAGTGGCGGCCAACTGGCATGCGAGTGGAGGAGCTCAATTTCTTTTTTAAGTGCATGAAATGCATGTAAAGTTAAAAATAAATAAATAAATAATTTAATTTTTCCATGCTTGTTATATATGTTTTAAGAAGAATAGTAAATAAAATGTCAAAATATTATTTCTCTTGTAAAAATATTATTCCTATGTATTTTGAGAAAAAGTTAAAACCATACAAAATATTATTAATTATAATAGTGTTTTTTTATATTTTTTTTCTTTGATTTTTTTTAAATCAATATTTTTATTTTTATTTTTTATAAAATTATCTTAATTTTATAATTCGTGTCATAAATTTGACGAGTTTACCTAAATTGACTCGAGTTATTTTTTTAATTTTATTATTTAATATTAAATTAATCGAAAATAATTCGAGTGTTGCCTTTAGACTTGTCAAATCAATTAAGTCATAACATGTTATTAAAAGATGTTAAAATATAATTAATTTTTTTAAATAACTTTTTATCATTAAAATATCTACAAATAATATATATATATATATATATATATATATATATACTATTCAAAAATCAATATTACACTTTTCTAAACAGCATCTCTCCCAGAATGCATGTTTTAAGTGTTCAAATTACTGATAAATAGTATAAATCGAGGAGAATAAAGAAACAAAGAAACAATCTAGGTTCATGAAATGGGAAATGCCACGTTTGTGAGCAGAAATGGTATGGTTGACCTAACATTCCACTCTTTAGAGGCTACCATCCGCGAATGCTCAAGGGCCTCGGGCATGAATTTAATGCGGTCGTTGAAGAACTGAGCAGAATGATTGATATTTGACAGTGAGAGGCTTGTATGGCAGATAACAAAATTGCCATGTTTCTACGCATGAGAAGATCGATCAAAAATGAAGAAAAGCACCCATTAATTGATGAAATTACTCGAAGATAAGAACGATAGGGTTAGCTACCAAATCTAGCCTTAAAATGGAAGGGACGATGACATGCAAAAATACAATACTCCATGAAAGTGATGATCAACTAGACTGCAAGCAAAGTGTTGATTTGTACTTCCTATTATAACAAGACTTTTTTGAGAACGTCATCGATTCAAAATACCATTTAGAAACATTGCATGCGTGTTTAAAAAAAAAATTTAATTTTTTTATAAGTTAATATTAAGAATAAATTTTAAAAAAATAAAAGAGAATTATTAACATATATATTCGATAAAAAAAATATTTTTAAAAACAATTACTATAATATGTGAAAATCATGTTATAAAATCCTTAGAAAGTAGATTTGAGGGGGAAGAAGTAGATTTGAGTTGGTGGACTTCTCATTTGATAAAATCCTTTAAAAGATGTACTCGTTTTTTTTTCTACGGTTTTTTTTGTGAATATGAGTTTTTTTTATTATTAATATGAATATTTAAGTTAGTTTGTACATATTTGATTAATTTTATAGAACATGAAGTTAATTATTTACACGTTGAATGAAATTATCTGGGCACTCTGTAGGCGTTGAAAATCAATTACTTACACGTTGGTGGAATATAGAAGGTTATCTTTTCAAGATAGATCTTAAAAGGATGACATGGTTTCGATTTTTTCATGCAAGACTGTAAGTAACATTCATGAGAATCATACTGCTAGATGTTCATTATAATTAAATATATATTTTTTTATAAGAAAATTGAAAAATTATTTATTGTCTTCTAATTGCCTCCCTATACATGTATAATAACGTCACCTGAGGATCAGGAAAACAGAAATTGATATAAAAAGGCCAAAATCAGTAGAAAACACTCTTTTAGCCCAGTGATCTTTTGGGTCCCCAGGCCCAATCTGTTTCTGGGTATCAAGCCCAACAAAAATAGAAAAATTAAGGTTAAAAAAGAAAAATAAAAAGGGACAGCAGAGAGCCATCAAAAACCCTTGTTATTCTCCATAAAAAAAACCCTTGTTATTATTTGGAAAAAAAAAAAATGAACAGAGAAGAAAAGGAAGAAGAAGAAGAGATAGTTTGCCTAGACGCGTCTTTCTTCATGAATGACAAGTAAACAACTACTACTCTCTCTTTAGCTCACCCCCCCCATCTAAAGTTTTGTTCTGTCTCTTATACAATGTATAATTTATTTTATGTGCAGTTACCGGTTAACCACATTCACATTCGGTTCTCAAGTTATTGAGCTCCTTTGTCTTCACTCTGCTTCAAGTGAGTTCCTTTTTCAATCAATTTGATGCAAAATAAACACAACCCACGTCTCTTTTTTCATTTGTTCTGTTGCCTGATTTTATTTATTTTTTGTTTAAAATGTTTGTATGCTTGTCTGTGACCCAAAGATTTGAATTTAGTTAATATTTGTATCGAAAGACCTCATTTTTAAAGTTCAATAAGTCCATTTTACTGGTTGCAACTTGGACTGATGTTATCTGGTTGCTATCTGCCAGTTGCTAATTGGTTTTTTTGGCTAAACCCCTTAAACTAAATCATCCATCTTGAAAGAAGCGGATTCGTAGCAAGGACTTGCTAGTACCCGTTTGCTGTTTGATTTTATCAGTCTGTTAACGGTCAGTTGGTATTTTTAAATGGGGCCAAGATGGAAAGGAAAAGGTGCAGAAAGAAAAGCTCTCGCAGATCCCATGGCAATGATAGTTTACCAACTTCAATCTTCTCTTATTCAATCAAATTCTGGCAGGTCGCTCTCTGGATGTGTTGTGCTTCTTGCGGTCTATGCAAAAAAAGACTGAACTTTTCGCTTGTGCATGTTTTGGAAGACCCCTTATTACAGCTGAGACGGGTAATCAATGGTTTCAATTGGGTTTTGAGGAAGCATTTTAGTAGGGCTGTTGTTTAAATTGCCTCGAGATTGTTGGGGAAGATAATTGTGTAAAAAATGAGTTATTTCCTTGATTTTTGCAAGGCATACTCTCATTTTCGGATGTAAAATTGGGTTGTGAGGTCAGGATCCTGGTATGGCACAGACTTTGTCACCTATCATCACCACGATCTCTACCTGTGATTGTTTTATCAGAAGGAGATGGTGACATGAATGGGAGATTGAGGGGTGGTCTGATTTTCATTGCGCGCTGAGACTTTGTAGAAGTGTTGCAAAGGCATTATTAGTTCTTATCACCAATAAAAATGGTCATGGAACTGTCTTGCCATCTTGTTTGGAGAGATACTCCATTGAGGAATGTGCCATCACAAGATGGAGTCAACAAATAACAATCAGAAAGCTGCTGAAGATGGAAGCACAAGTCCTAAGGAGCAAGTTTTATAAGGACCCTTTGGGAGGCTAATGATTTTGCTCTTTATGGGAGAAGAATCTCTCAGCTTTGAAGGTTGTAAGAGAAAGGTCAGTAGTCTTTGCACGCCCATGAAGGATGCAGGGTTCGTTACATGATTAGAGCTGGTGCCAAGAAGGAATGAATTGTGCACTCAAATCCCTCTTCAGAGTTTTAGTGTGATATCGGGAAATGTTACTTTTTTCTTGCCATCTTGAAATATTGACCAGTATGGGATCATCTTACATTTCAGACCAAATTTTTGCTGACTTTTGTGAAACTGCTTTATTTATCTTCAAATTTTCTATGCTTTCCTGATCACATTCATACAGCAAGTAATTCTGTATGCCATGTCGTTTTTGCATGTCAACAAACCAATTTGTTATGATTGTGCACGCATATATGCTTAGACACTGATGAATTCAAGAAATGTTCACTTTTATTTTTGCTGGGGTTTTCGTTCAAATTTCAAATGAGAAGTTCCTCAAATTTTACACTAACTATTTGCGAGGCAGCTGATTTTGATTTGACTGGGCAACTTGTATGGCCTGGTGCCCTGCTTTTGAATGATTATCTTGCAAAAAATGCTGAGATGCTTCAAGGATGTTCTATTATTGAGCTGGGCTCTGGTGTAGGTGAGTGATAAGTCTAAGCTATTTTTTCTTTCATTCTTTTTTTTTGAAATTCCTATTTGTGCTTCATAATTTACTGATTCTGGGAAACCAAGTTATTGCAAACAAGTTGAATCTATATTCTTGTTTGAAACCAACGTATTGCTAACAAGACAGGAGCTATGCCCCTTGTTGATTTTCTAGACAAATCAAATTGAGAGAGGCTTTGCAATTAATTGATAGATTGGCCATACTGCATTTTTCTTTCCTAGGGCAATAAATCTACTTCTAGTATTCAAAGAACTGTTTTTCTATAGTCGCATCACACAAACAATCCTTTTTAGACATTCCCCTGTCTAAATTTTTGTTGTTTTCCATAATTTATATTTTTCCCTGCATTAAAAAATTTAGTTTTGAAAACCCAATTTCAGTTTCTTATCTAATTGTGATGTGATTGATTTCTCGTGAAATGCAGGAGTTACTGGAATACTCTGCAGCAAATTTTGCCCTCAACTTCTGTTAACTGACCACAATGATGAAGTGCTTAAGGCAAGGTTGCAGGATTAATATAGAATGTTAAACTATAGAAGTTTATTTATCTAATGTTGTATTGTGATGATTTATATTGTTGATTCATTTGCAGATCCTGAAGAAAAATATAGAGCTCTGTGCATCTTCTGAGAATCCAAATTGTTGTGCTGGTAAAAGGGAAAAACAAAAAAACACAAAATGTGGGCAGATGTTCATTTTGAGACACACTGACATCTTTCTTCTACATGCAGAGCTTGCGGCTGAGAAGTTAGAGTGGGGAAATTCTGATCATATTGATCAGATTTTACAAAGATATTCAAGGGGATTTGATCTGATTCTTGGAGCTGACATTTATATCCTTGTTGCTTTTCTCCTATCATTTTCTAGAAAAATAGCAATCAGTTTTAAAAAACTAGTCTGTTCAACTGTTGATTTAAAAAGGGATTGGATGGGCATCATTTTGCCTTCAGTCAAACATCTGATTTGCATGTTAACATGGTGCTATCTCAGCCTGTCTGGTATCACTATGTTGTAAATTCTCTTTTGTTATTGATGCTTAATTTGGCATGGGCAATGTGACCAGCCCTGAATTTATTAGTAGTTACTATGGTGTGTCTTCACATATGTAGTATGAGTATTATGGATGGTCCCTCAATGAGGCCAAATTTTTTAATGAGACAAATAATTGTAATTACCAATGTAGCTGGTTAAATAATTTTTTTCCCCTTCTTCCATGTAATCAGCTGTGAGTATATATTCAAAAGGAAATCCCTTGACAACATGTAAGCTTTCAGCAGTCAAGTGTTCCTTTGCTTTTTGATACAGTGGAACGTCTACTTCATGTTCGGGGAGGACAATGCAAATTCATACTGGCTTATGTATCCCGAACTAAGACGTAGGTATCAATTTGTGGAAGTTGCTATATTTTCTGGATTTGCTTGCCTTATAAATAATGTTCTTTTTATTTTTGGATTGTGTTGTGGAGAAAATACAAATAACTTGGAAGAATTTCATACAATGAAGCATAAACCAGTGTTTCCTATATTTTCATTTGAGCAGTTACTTTGAATATGCCTAACAAGAGTCATGTTTTTATTTTGTTGTTGGCATTTTTACAGTACTTCTATCTTATTTCATGGAGTTTATTAAATTGTCTGCTTCTAACTTGCTTAATGTAGCATATACCTTTCCCTAGGTTGTTCAAGAGTTACTAAGTATCATTATATGCCAGGGCTTTTCTTTGCTATGCATATTGTTACGATCATTTTTATATGGCTGCCTTTTTGTTTCTGTGCAGCATGGATTCATTGATTATGAAACAAGCTGCTGAGCATGGAATGAGGATGGTTGAGGTTACTGGGACTCGTTCTGTGGTTGGAAATCATGAAGGAGTCATATTTGAGGTTGCCCTACAATAAAATCATCAAACGTTTTCAGTTGCGAACTTGAATATTGAGGGACAATGCAAGGCTGGGAATACTTGGAGAATCTTGTATGCACATAGCAAATGACTAAAATAATCTTGTAAGAATCTTAAACTGAAAACCTCTTAGGCAAAGCTAGGTGTGCATGTTTCCTCTGTAATGCACTGTCTTCAGAATCAGGATTCATCCTGGATGTTTCTTTGTTTTTGAAAGCTCACATTGAATCAAACTAAAGTTAGACAGCGATGGGGAGGATGTAATTTGTACTGCTGTTTATCGAGGCTAGTAATGGTGCAGTATTCTTTGTCCCTGCTGATCATTTTGAAATTTGATTTCCATGATGCCATTGAAGGGAGATATTTCCTGGATGGATCATCTGCGATTCAGCTCTTAATTGCTACGAGGTCCAAAAATCATGCCCTTACGTATCTGTGTGTTTAATGATTTCTATCCTGATTAAAACACCAATTATAAACTCTTAACTATCATGTTTGGATTTTGTGTTATAATAGAAAATAAAGACTGTCAAATTTTTCAGTGTTGTAAGAGAAACTAAGGACTCTTTTCCAAATTCAACGTTCTCAGATTCTTCGAACTTTTGCAGCACGTGTAAGAGACCGAAATTTATGATTTTATGGTCAAAATCAAGGGAGGTCCGTAACTCGTGCGTGCGGGACTCATTGACAAACAAACCATCCAATTTCAGTATCTCTCGCCATAGAATGCTTTGCTTTTACAAAATTAGCGTAATTCCCACCAGAGACCAGAAAATGAAACACTGAGCTCTGTATCTGTGATATGGCATCGTTTCGCAATTGATAAATATCATTCAATGGAGTTCCAATATATAATTTCGCCATCAAATTCTATAAATAAAAACAGCAAAAATGCAATGAATTGCCACAGGGATCACTCATAGAGAAGAAGAATAACACGTCTTTCATTTTCAATCTTCAATTTTCCATTATTCTAAACCATAGGATGTAGGACTCTAGAAAAGAATGGTCATTCCAGTCTTCATGAATCGTATTATCAGATGTCTTCAAAGACTCTTCAAGAATCCCTGTCTCTTTTATGTTTCTTCATGAATCGAAATTCTTTAAGCTGCTTCAACCATCTGTCTTCACATCACGCAACTTGTTTTACCATTCTCTTCCAAATGGTTATATGCAGCAGGGAATAAAGCTGCACCTGATGATGGAAGTGTGGCCACACAATCAGCCACTTTTAAGGCAATTCATCTATGACAGAAGATGAGTTCTTCAACTTCATGCCTTTTCCATATGCAGCAATGAGTAAAGCCTCAGCTCTTCCTGCAAATATGAGATGATGTGAAATAAGTCCTAATTATGCAAAGGAGATCTAGCACAAGTTCAATAAAAAGAAGTCATTTTTCTCTGACTGATAGTAGTAATTGAGGCTTCTTTAACAAGTAAAATGATAGTAGTAACTGCATGGGGGTATGCTAGTGATATAAAAGGAAGCTTCTTTAACAAGGAGCATTTTGTCGTTTTGGCACAACAGACAACTAAAAGAGCATCGCAGGCTTGTTGGTGGAATCCATGAAATGGCAATATATTTCAGGAGACATCTACCATGATCTTTTTTCCTTTCTAGTAAGGGACTCAATGATGGAAATAATGTTGATGCGATTCTTCGGCTATCATCCTGTCAAAATCCAGCATTCACGTAAAAGAAACTATCAGACTTGACATAAAACACGAGAGCTGGTAAGAACAAGCAAGAAAAACCACATCCTTCCATATAGTGGCTGAGGCCAGAAATTAAATAAGCCTTGCATTTTTTTTTGACTTAAAAAGACAACTCCATGGCCAGGTCTGCATTATAATTTTACTCTCAAGAAATTTCCTGGAAGATTATAAGAAAAGTTCTGCATAAAATTTTGAAACCACCTTAGATAAGTTAGGAAAAGAATTACTACAGTGTGAATTAAAAAACACTAGAACCTTGGTACACCTGCACCTTAGATAAGTTGGGAAAAGAATTACTACAGCATGAATTAAAAAACACAGACCTTAGTACACCTGCCTCCAGCAAGTTCAAGATCACTCTTCCATGTCATAGATGGTACTGGAACTACAGAGAACCCTGAGGCAACTAACATCCCTATCCATAATCCATAACCAAATCCTCCACTCCACCATCCCTTCATTTAAGAACAAGAAAATATTTCAGTGTTGGATCCTTCCTCATTCCTCCTCATTTTCTTTTCAGGGTTATGTCAAACCAGGTAAACATTCCTAATGATGTTATCTCAGAGATGATGTTACACTGAGCAGAACAAAGTTTTGTAAGCAGAAAGAAAGAAACAGATGTCATTTAATAAAGAATACCAAGCTCCATACATATATAAGGAGTCATACTAACCTGTTTCCCATCTTGTGGGAATGGGGTTGATTGTTCTACATATGCAGTAGTTCCTGAAATAAGAGAAGTGTGGTTGTCCAACTTTCTCAATGATGGAAACAAAAAATCAGTAGAAAAATGTAACTAAGACACATAAGCATCAGAACCACATATAAATAATACCAAATTTGGGTATACTGGAAAAGGAATTTTTATAAAAAGGTTGGTTATGCTCCTACCAAAGGGAGCATGTAGAGACATTAAATGCCAACAACTACAATATCTAATTGATCTGTAGTTTTAGTTCCATATAGATCATAAATTCAAACCGGTATTTCAAGTGTAAATAATTTATGTTAATTCTTTATATTAACTCATGATTTTAATTCAAAAATTTCAGATAAAATCATGGCAACTATCATTTTATGATTTATTCATTAAGTTACTAAGGAAACACTCCCTTCAAAAGTCTCACAAATTCGCCCATTGTCCCCAAATCAACCATATCTCACAACTTGGATTTTTCATATCAAGCTCTGTAAGGCCCTTTCCCTTAATTTAATATTGAGGTTTCTGTATAGCAGTCAAGAGATAGGAATTGAGTCCACCTAGCCAAGCCCATTAAAATAAAAAATAATCTAACAGCTGAAAAGTATTGTGAAACATAAAAACTCAACTCAACTAAGACTCAATCTCAAACAAATCGCAACTCAACTCGACTCAATTAGATAGACATTAATAATCTCGAACCGGTTGCAGTAGGCTACGATGTTAGAAACATGAAATGTTCATAATAACAACAACATCAAGATGATGAAAACAATTATGGAGTATTGCCTCATTGCACCAAATAACAATTCCAACAACAATTTAACAATTTTTTGCAAAAAAACTAGTCACGTACCAATCGGAGCATCAAAACTACGAATCAATTGAACAATAGACTTAACATCTAATCGCTTCCGAATTCCTTTTCCAACCATTACTTTCAAGTGAGGGGAATCAAACACCTACCAAACAAACCACCAATTAACACAAGACGTTATTATTATCCAAAGAAAATGTCAAACAACCATCTCAGCCCAAATTATTATCCAAAGAAAGTGTAAAAAATCATCTCAAACCATAAACCTCGGCTATTATATGAGGCCCGCCTAAACATTATCATTATCCAAGGACAGTGTCAAAAAAACTTAAGCTATTATGTGAGATGATTTATTTTATTCTCTGACACAAACTTTAAATAATATATTCACCAAATTTCTTCAAAGCAACATTCTGTGTCAAAAACCAAAATGGGACATCAAAGAAAAAAGGAATTACCTGAGCAGAGCAACCTGACTCATCGATTTTCAATAGTGCCAAAGCACCGGAAACGTCAGGGTCAACACCAATAACCCAATTGGAACCCACATTATTCCGGGCCAAATCATCTCCGCCCAAATTTGTAGTCTCAGTCTCGTTAGGTAAAGGAAAAGTGAGAGAGTCTAACCAATTCTGTTTAAGTTGGGCAACATCAGCTACTTTTTCCCTAACCTTTACTCTGTTTCTTGAAAGTATGGTCTTTTTTAGAGGAAGAGGGGTTGAAGAGTTTGTAGTGCAGAAGGGTTTTAGGGTGGATAAAAAAGGGTTCACGGGTTTGATGACGAGTCTTAAAAAGCGCGTGTTCATGAATTTGGGTTTTAGAGATTGCAGGTTTTGTGGTCTAATCTGGTGGGTTTCCATGCGATTGAATGGTTTGAGAGCAAGAAATTTGTGGCGTAAACGGAAGAGGCAGGTGAGTCCGAATGTTAAAGGTTCATTGTTGGATCCACTTTTTCTCCAACACAGCCCTGACCTGAGCCTCGAGGCTAGGGTCTCTTTGATTTAGAGGTTGGACTGTAACTGTAGCTTTATCTGTGATGGAGGCTCGAGACAAGATTTGTTGGCTTATTTGTTGGAATTTTTTTTTAAAAAAAAAATCCCCGCCTCATCCTTCGTGCCATGTAATAAATGTTTGACATTCGAGTGTAAGGCGGATTGAACATTTTTCATTCGATCTGGTTTTAAATTAAAATAAAAAATTAAATTAATTTTTTTTTAATTTTTTAAACCAAATTTAAAATCGGTTCAAATTGACTAATTTCAATTCAGTTCGATTCAGTTTTTTTCTTTCCGAACCAGTCCAAACCGAAATTATTCCAACTTGTTCACAGTCTCCAAAATATCCCCAATCCCTGTATTGAAAAAGGCAACTAAAAATCTTCCTTGTTTGGGCATTTTGATGCCTTGTGCTTCGACTACCCACAATTAAAACAAGAGCCTTCAAATTTAAAGATTCTGCTACACACAATAAAGAAAAGATGTCATGCTTGTTCGCTAAAACTTGTATGAACAAATTGTCCAAACCCTCAGCTACACAAGTCAGCAAAAGATAAGAAACACAATAGGATAAAAAAAAGGGAGGGAATGAAAGGGAAAAAAATCCACAACTTGACACTTGCCCACATCATGCATGCACCCCATAAAACCTGTAACTTTAGATTTACAAAGAGCAAAGGGAAGGGAGAAAAATCAAAGCAAAGAAGAGTAAAGAAAAAGGGGGGCTAAAAGGGCTAAAGGGAGGGAAGGATATGTAGAGAGGAGGCTGATGGCTAAATGTGATTTTAGGGTTAGAAAATATTGTATTTATACTTTTTTTTAGTGCTTGCTGGTTGAACTGGTTCGATTCGGTTCAGTTCAATCGGTTTCAAACTTTAGAAACTGAAAACGAACCGAACCGGAATTTTTTTGTGATTTTTTAATTGGTTAATTCAGTATTTTTTGTTCGGTTTTTTTGATTTATCAGTTTTTTTGCTCACTCCTAAAGCTTGGTTGGTGTCAGTAAACGGTAGTTAGCGAAGAAAAAAAATATTAAACAATGAGAATATTTTTCTATTTATAAAGAATATTAAATTTAATGGGCAAATAACCTTGAATATTAAACTAGACTAAATAATAATACAATTTTTTCTTGAATAGTTTTTTTTCTAAATAAACAATTAATATGTTAAACAATTTGTGTTGTTTTCTTTCCTATTAATTTAAGAATTATGTGCTTGTTTGGAAGTATAGTGTAGTAAATATAATTTTTTAAAAATTTATTTTTAATATTAGTATATTAAAATAATAAAAAAATACTAGAAAAAAAATCTAAAAATTCTCAAAAACATAATTGCTGGCATGGATACGATAATTTGGGATAGCAAAGCGCTGCCGATACTCAAATATGGGTTGAAAAAGAATGGGAAGAGCTAGAATTTGATTTTAATTCCAATTTCCAGTAAGCAATGTACCTTAAAAAACAAAAAAACAAAAAACATCTGTACATCTTTATTTCGTCAAAGTCATGAGACAGTATCTACTTTAGATTTTGGAAGAGCTTTCCTTCTCCCTTAGAAAATGGATGGTGAAACGGGTGTGATTGTTGAAAACAGTACCCTCATGCACAAATATAACTTTAACCCTTTAGTCTTATCAACTCATCAGTCAATTATACATGGATCTGTTCATCTATTGTTTGTATTTGAGAGAAAAATGCACTATGCTTGCATGATTTGGATTCTTATTTCCAGAACCATATGTGATTTCTGACCCCTAGCAGAACTAATCGTGAACTGTGACCATCTTCTAGTTTAATTAGCTGTACACTTTTTGCCAGAAAATTGTCACGAGCCTGTTGTTGACCAACCCATCCGGGACTCAAAACTTCATTGTCTTTCAACCCTCGAGCCACATTTTAGCCCGCGACTATAAAGACTAGGCATCTTGATCTGTTAGGGATAGGCATTAAGACAATTCATGAAGAAGCACATTTTGTCATGTAATACTAGAAAAACGTCGAGATTAGTTATAATCTAGTAGTTGACCGAGGATATCTAGTGTAAGAAACTCGTAATGATGCCCTTCTCATTCTCCAAACAATAATATTCCAATCCTGCATCATGCGGCCATGGATGTGGTAGAAGTTGACAGGACTTTAGAGACAGCCACCGAGATTTTCTCTTATACGTTCGGAATCTTTGGAGGATAATTTGGAAGCTAGAGGAGGCCCAGCCTTTGTTGTTAGAAAGGAATTATTTCTTTGGCATATCCAAGGCAAGGCCTCTATACTGACCACACAAACCATGGCGCTTGAAATCTCAAATGATTGTTTCTTTACGAGTTCACCCACAATTCCACGAGGGTTCAACCTAGACAACAATATCTGTTTCTATAGAGCACCTGCTAGTCCAACCAAAGGGACGTCCGATGCTACATGTGATCTTGAATCCGAGCCACCACACCGAAAATATATGAAGATGCAAATCCCAGTATGGATGACTTTGAATTCGGAAACAGTCGACGTTTCAACATCGATGATATTCACTCGGGAGACAGTATGAGATTTGACGACGCAATGGAAGAGCAACATAAGCACCGAAGACAACATAAGGAATCATTTCCTGCCATGGCATATGCGGATGAGTTATTTTGTCATGGTAAGGTCATGCCACTAAAACCTCCGCCGTGTCACCAGTACCCTACCAATGGCAAATTTGGTAGTCACAGCTCAACTCCGACATCCCCCGAGTCCCAAATAGCGAAAATTAAAATTTCATTTCCACGAAGGAATGTGTGGAACGATGATTTCGATCCATTCATGGCAGCTTTGAAGACTGTCAAGGGAGAAAGGAAGGGAAAATGGCAGAAAATCAACCATAGACGGGCTCGGTCCATGTCGCCTCTACGAGCCAGCAGTGACTTGATGGGCCGCATTTATCACCAGTGTGAACGATCGGGTCCTACCGGGCCGAATCTGTATAATCAACAGAAGCCGTATGGGTTGCCTCCTCGCATATGGATTCCAAATGTAACGAAAGCAGGAAGCCCAAAAAGGCTAGCTGAGCCGAAAAGAGTTCTGTTTGCAAGAAAAGCTAGACTGGTGAAAATAGACCCCGAGTGGCCAAGAAAGCCCAATAAGTCAACTCTTCAAGAGCCCATGGTAAAGGCAGGAGACAACGCCGAAGAAAGTGGAGAGCCTTGTGAGAGAGAAAGCAAGAGGCAGAGGATGAAAAACTTTCTTCACGGGAGTTTATCTATGAGGAGAAGTGATGAATATAATAATAAGCAAACAGAACAAACTGTGGAAGTTTCAAATCAGAAAATTAAGAGGAAATTAAGCATTAAGTCTGTGGGGTTAGTGGCACACAATGAGAAGAAAGGAGTGTCTAAAATAACCAAGGTAACACCACCACATTATATGCCAAAGCTGTCTTTGTGCATGGGTTATGGAGCAAAATGTGCTGAGTGAAAAACCCATTTTGTTTGCTGTAGATACTATTTTAGAAGGTTATCCCATTGTGTTTATGGAGATTATGGTATTAAATTCGATGTATGAATTACCTTTTTTCCTCTTCCTATTGTTTGTTTATCATAATTAAAACTTGCATTGCTTTTCTGGCTTCTTTAATGGAATAATGGATATGCAGACGTTTCGGACATTGGTTTTTTCTTTTTCTTTTTCCCCTTTGAAGAGCTGTATTTGTTATTTCTTGCTCATGATCACATTGAAATTGTACATTCGTTTTCATTTCTCTGGTTATGTGATATTAGACACCGGTCTATCACTGAGAACAGCACAGGAACCACAAGATAATCCCAGAAAAGATCTGTATGATCAAAGTTGATATTCGAGCTCTAATATTGAGCTTATGAGAGCTTTGATTGAAAATTTTATATACCACTTCGTAAATGTTTACATAATTTGCAGGATCACATGAAATGGCCACCTCGAAAAAAGCATGGAGACTAGAAACACGATGGATAATGGCAACCGCATTCATGGAGCTAAATTACAAGTCCTATTTTCTTCTTTTATATTACGGTTTTAGAAAGGAAGAAATTCATTTTTGGATAAAATGTAGGCTTCTATATTTTAAACTCGTGCGCAGTCAGTCGTGGAACTTTCGTGTTGCAAATAAATGCCTATTCCAACACTTCAGTCGGCCAAAGCCTCCTCCACCTGGATATTTCTTCATTCTTATATAGCTTTCTAATCCCTCCATAAAATCCATCTGCCTCATTCCCCTCCTCCCGATGCTCCTTCCTGTTGACCGTAGTGCTTCTCCACCGTGAGCCAGGAGTGTACTGGTGGAACTCCAACACTACAGTGTCTGTTTGCAGAAATTTTATGTTAGTTAGGGACTAAAAGGATTATAAGCAAGCCAAAATTCAACTAGCATGCAGTAGCTTTTCGCCTCAGTTGCCAATTATGTGTGTTTTGCCAATTATGTGGGTTTGATATTGTGGTAACTTTTGTGGTTTCGGTTTTAAAAAAACACTTTCAGTTGCGGTTTTAAATAAATAAGTTTTAAAAAATATGTTTTCTTAAAACTGTTTTAAAATGGATTTTTGCATGCAAAATAAATGAGAAACATGTCTTCATGAATAAAAAGCAGGTTATTTTAGCTTCTACAAAACAAAATTTTGAAACGTAATTATATATGGATTCCAGTGCAAAAGGCAAAAACTATTTGACTAACCAAATAATTTTTTCTATGTGATTGGGCAGAAAAAAAACTAAACGATACCAAACACTCTGAGCTTGCATACCTTTTTTTCTCTCAGTGACTGGTGATACAAAATTTGGAGTCAAAATCATAATTTGTGCACTTAAGAAAAAGGAATGGACCAAAAAAAAGGGGAACATTAGATGAATTGACATCTTTTCTCAATTATGAAAAACGAGACCACCAATTACTAGATTCCTCATGATAGCTAAGTAACCAAAATCAGGCATTTCATTAGCATGCATGCATGACCTATACAAAGTTGCGAATAAATTTGGCTTTTGCAATCACAGATTGAAAACCTATCATCAGTTAACAGAGGGCTAGAACACCAGGAGCTTCAACATTTGTCCATCGTCAAAACAAATGGATAAGAGTTCTATATCCAGTGTAAGACTTAGACTTCACATTTTTTAACAAGACTGAATTCTTTGCAGTACAAATAGAGACATAAACATTCTCTTTTCATCAAAGTTGCAACTAGCAGGCCAAAAGCAGTTTCTTTTTGGTGATGTAACTTGACTAGCGGATCATCAAGTGGTGTATTTAACTTCAAGACAACAGAAGTCCATTAAGCTAGCAAAGAGGTCAGAAAATTGAATGAAAGATTGGAAGCTTACAATGGGAAATTTATTGCAGCCCTAGCTAGCTGTTCCAACTTAACAAACAAAGGGAAGCCTATAAAAGACATTAAGTTCTTTCTATGTGGTTGGCCATAAATATTCCACTAGACAGAGGTTATCAAAATGTTGGTGGAAGCTGTGACATTTTGATAGGGATTTGTCGTTTGGGACCAATCAAATAGTATAACTTAGTGGTCCATAGACTGAAAAATCGAATTCAAGAAAAGGACTTGCCCAAAACCCAAAACTGGGTCCAATCAGTGAAAGTAAACTTTATATTAATCTCATACATATTTTAAAAGGAAAGATGTTAATTGCATCTTTCACTAAAAATGAAAATATTATTCAAGTGCACTGCTTGAAACTCTCTTTCATTCTCTCTTCAAAATGTTTCACCTAATGTTGGTAAACATGAAGCCGGACAAAAACTGTGTTATTTTTGTGTTAAGCAAGATGGTTTAGACAAAATAAAAGTAAGATTCCTCAAAATCTTATCTTCTAGGCAATCACATGGAGCATAAAGTGGTACTTGCTACGAAGAAAAGATAAAATGAACTTACCACTATTATGACACCGACAATAATTTTCATTTCCATCACATGATTCCAAGTGACCTACAACGCCATACCACCAACCTGCAGATATTCATGGTAATATTTAATCAAACATTAACATTAAATCGTTTCAAATCAGATTAATATAATTAATATATTCAACATACACTTGTGTCTACATGCTAAAAGGACTATGCGTTTATGTAGGCAGGTTCTATAGCAAATTCAAAAAGAATGACTTGAATATAAAATAGGGCCTCTGCTGTCTCTGGCTCCTACTGACAAGAAGAGTATTTTGTATGATAAAAAGTTCCCCTAGATTTTAGAGATCACCAATATAAAATTACTTGTCTCCAGCTCTTCTTTGTAGTCAATAATGAGCCGATTAAAGCTGAATAATTCTTCTTTTAATACTCTAATATTCAAATATGCAACTTTGATAAAACATAGAGAAATTCTGATTAGTAGCAAGTTACTGGTATGGAGAACAAACCATAAGGAAATTCTTTGTTTCTTCTCCACTGAATCTCAATGTGATCGCCAGGGAGTGAATCATGCAAGCAATCAGAGATATGTAGATCATGTGGAGAGGTATCAACAGATGGCGCTCTAAGCCTTTCCCATGGCACACCGCTCTCTATGGAAATTGCTCTCCTTCCATGTGGTGGGTACCTGAAATAGACAAAACATATAAAATTCAATCCACTAGATACACTTACCCTATCAGTATTCCTTTTGCCATTCATTATTTTTACATCAACATCTTTTACAGAAAAAGCTAATTTAAGAATCTACAACGCCCTATGGATAGTAGCTATGATGTCCATAAGTAAAAAATCTATTGAGAAACATGGCCAAGAAGAAAATTATTTCGATCACCTGGCTTGAAATGTATCCGTCCGGGGATCATAGTTAAGTTCAGCGTCATAGCATGATAACATGAATCCAACGTGCCCGTTCTGGAATACAACACAAGAACTTTTACTACCAGGGATGAAAATTCATAAAGCCGAACACATCAATCCTCTGGAGGCTACTGAGTTAAGAGCACAATTATAGTTTTGTAGCCTTGAGGAAAAAAGATTTATTCAGTTTTTTAAGTAAAATTAAAGCTAATTAATTAATGGAAACAAAAAAGAATACGGTCATGATCAATACCTCACGGTTAAAGACTTGAGCAGGGAACCAGAACTTGCCAGTCTCAAGAGCAAGGTACCAGGACATGATTGAATTAACAGGCAAAGAACTCCTCTGCCTGCTATTGTTAACGGGATCGACCTTAGGTGTACTCCATGAAGAAGGCCAAAAAAAAGACAGAAGCCTCATAAACCCTTTTGGCTTGCCTTGTTTGCAACTCCCGAGATCCTTTCTCGAAGCTAAATGCCATTGCCACTCCCTATAAGCAGCAGGGCCAATAACCCTGCCCCATTTATGCTTCATATGCTTTTCCCATAAATGATCACTCACACACCTTTCCCTCAAAGAAGTACAGACCCCTGCCATGCTGCAGAGCCCAGCAGGAGGTAACCTCTCAAGAACACATTCCAAGGCCAATTCAGGCAAGTCCAAAACAGACATCCCTCCAGTCTCATCATCAAGAGCGCTTTTTTCTGCTCTTGCACTTGAACTTAGACTCATCTTCTTAATTGATGTTTTTAAAGGAATTATATTGATATAAAAAACTTTCAAAAGGGTATTCCTCAATGAACCTAAACAAGAGAAGAGAAACAAGTCCTTCAAGAACCAGAATGACAGCAATCTTATTTCACTTGCCCATGGAAGGAAAGGCTTGAGAGGGAGGGGCTTTAAAAATAGGATGAAGGAGAAACAAGTGATGAAGAAGTAAAGTAGCATTAGAGATAAAAAGGTATTGTATTGCGGGTCAAACTCAAGTTTGGCATAAATTGTTAGATAAAGTAGTGGAAGATCAATAGAAGAACCAATAATGGGAAAAAAGCAATGGTAAATAAAATAGAGAGAGGGGAAATTAAAGGAAACCCATTTGTGTCTTCTCTTCTCCTTCCTCCTCCTCCAACAACAACACTCGCATTAAAAAAACAAAACAAGATTGATTTTAACAAAGTAGGATCTTGTAAAAAGGAATAATCTTTTCTTTCATAAAATGGGGTTTTATTGGTATAGAGAAAGCCCACCAAACCCACCAGTGGGCCTCCTCCTTCATAAAAGTCTAAATTAGATCAAAAATGAAAGCTTTCTTCTATCTATAAACACCCTGAAGAACAGACTTTTTCACTTGTGTGAGATGTCAATTGCCGCATAAACCAATTCAAGAATCCAAAATGAAACTGTGGAATCCTCAACTCTTATCTCCTTTACGAACACCAGTGCACCACAATATGCTAGTTAGTACAGACAGCTTAAACAGCTGTCAATCAAAAAAAGAGGAAATGGGGGTTGTATTAGATGAACCTAAGAGGAGAACTAATGAAGGTGGTGGGGTATTCAGATCTGATATGGGCCTCTGACACATGGAGATCCCCATAAGAATATAAACTTGAAAAAAAAAAAAACTATTACCAAAGCAGGATAAGAAAGGCTAGATACAGAGACCCATATCTCTCTAAAGATCTGAAATCCGGTGAGTAGAAACACGAAAGAAACGAGCTTTAAGCTTTAAAAACAACAACAAGTTATGAGATACAGATCTGGTTAGTTGAGATAGAACCACAATTAGGTGCACCCAACAAGCTACCCAGACCTGTTTAAAATCTAAAAACCAAAGACACAAGAAACGCTGGTAGAAAATAAAAGGATGAGAAAAAGGTGCAGAGGGAGAGAATTTATTGAAGAAGATGATTGATCAGAAATGTGTGGTCCCCTTTTTTCACCCTAATCCATCATTTTCTTTCATCAAACTCTCCTCCACCTCCCATTTCAAATAGCAATGGATAGTATTTATGTGATCGAGTGAACGAGAGGTTATGGTTAAAGTGATTTCTTTTTTCGGCGTGGATGCGAAGCAAAACTGTTCTCAAATCCATCCTTATTTCTTTAATCGCCATGTTCTTTCTTTCTTTTTTTGAACATGGAAAAAAATAAAGATGGAGGGAAATTCACGTGACCAAGAAAAGGAAACGGTTAGGACAGCAGAATCAGAATATCAAATATGCAATTAGTGGTTCAACAGGTTTGTGGGTTGTCATTATGCAAGCGAGCACGGCTTCTTAACATCTGCCCCGTTCGTCCAGGATTTTTTTTTTTTAATTAGCACAGTAAATGTAAGATCAATTTTTTATTCTATGTTAGTTACTCTTTTTTTCCTGCGCTAATTACACAATTTATCTGTTGGTTAGCAACATTGAGCATTCAATTTAATATTTTACTTGCATTGTCGTTGTTTTTTCATTTGTTTTTCATCCCTTCCAAGCATCCGAGCACAAGAGCATCCGAGCCCCTTGTGCCGTTATTGTCATACAAGATTTAATTTATTACAAGTATACGACTGAACCGAGACAAGTAGCTAACATGAAATGTCGGTTATGTAAATGAGAAGTTATTCATCATGGTTGGATATATATATATATATATATATATATATA
>Ga0325401_1001485_pt1 | contig 19799 bp, 14 predicted proteins | sample PopdelMetagenome_FD_205666 | JGI IMG/M metagenome (GOLD analysis project Ga0325401, IMG submission 205666) | Populus deltoides microbial communities from Bellville, Georgia, United States - Xylem-PdKOR-R2 | ecosystem: Host-associated > Plants > Phyllosphere > Stem > Wood/Secondary xylem | place... | reverse complement strand
CGCGCATCTCGGCCTCGCCCAGCACGACGATCTCCAGGCCCAGCCCCTCCGTCTCGGCGCGCACGCGCTCGACGAAGCTTTCGGGGTAGAGGATGTTGGGCGGCTCGGACACCAGAGTGCGGGTCAGTTCCATGCCCCGCGTCACCGCCGACTGGCGTTCCCAGGCCGTGTCCGTGCCGTCGGGCGCCCCGGCGATCGTCAGCCGCGCCAGCGTCGGGCGCTGCGCCTCGCTCAGCTTGGTGCGATACCGGTCGAAGCGCCAGCCGCGCTGCGCGGCGGCACCCGCGAAACGCGCCACCGCGGCGGCCGACGGTGCCGCCGCCAGCGCCGACAGGTCGACGCCCGCCGCCTCCGCCCCGGTCAGCAGTTTCGCCACCAGCGCGCCGCCCGCCCGCTCCCAGTCGGGTTCGGTGCCGGCCCCGACGCCCAGCAGCAGCACGCGACGCACGCCGTCCGCGGCGGGCACCACCGCGTCCACGCACGACCCCGCCTCGCCCGCGAAACGCGCCGCCGCCGCCGCCGCCTCGATCAGCGGCCGCGCATCGGGGCCCAGCACGTCCCAACGGACACGGTTCAAGGCGTCCTTCTCGACGGGCAGCGCCAGCGGCTCGGCGGCGGACAAGGTTTCGACGAATTGGACGGCGATGGTCACGGTGCGGGCAAACCTCGAAGATTTCGGATGGTCGGCAATGTAGGACGCGCGCACCCGATCGGCAAAGCGGCGTCGGGACGCTGCCCGGATCGCCGATTGGATCAGGGCCCGGATTGCAGCGCGGCCGGCCGGGTGCGATAGGCCGGCAAACGGGCGGGCGCGGTCGCACAGGGGCGACGCGCGGATCGCGATTTGAAGGGGTTTAGCTGGTCTTGTCGCGTCACGACCTGTTGGCCGGGGCCGCGCTGGCGGCGGCCGTCGGCTCCGCCCTGTGGGGCACGGCCGCCCGCGGCCAGGATCTGCAGAGCCGGCCCGTGGCGCCGCCGCCGCCGGCCGCGGTGTCGGGCGCCCCCGTGCCCAACGACGATCAGGTCAGCTTCACCGCGGCCCAGCTGGAATATCAGGACGACGCGGACGTCGTGACCGCGACGGGGGACGTCCGCATGTTCCGCGCGGGCGAACGCCTGCGGGCGGACAAGGTGGTGTGGAACCGCCGCACGGGCCGCGTCACCGCGACCGGCGACGTCGCCGTCACCAATCCCCGGGGCGACGTCGCGTACGGCGACTCGATCGAACTGGGCGACACGCTCAAGGACGGGGTGGTCCAGGACCTGCTGCTGGTGCTGGAACGGGGCGGCCGGCTGGCGTCGCAACGCGGCACGCGCCAGGACAACGGCACCGTGCTGCTCGACCGCGCGGCCTATACCCCCTGCGCCGTGACCGATTCGGAAGGTTGCCCCAAGGAACCGTCGTGGAAGGTGACGGCGGTGCGCGTCGTCTATCGTCCCGATCGGTCGCGCGTGTACTTCAACGGCGCGCGGCTGCACCTGTTCGGCCTGCCCGTGGTACCGCTGCCCAATTTCTCCGCGCCGGTGGGCGGCGAAAGCGACAGCGGCGTGCTGACCCCCGACGCGCAGTACAGCCGCGCCAACGGCCTGGAACTGTCCGTCCCCTATTTCTTCCGCCTGGCGCCCAACCGCTCGCTGACGGTGACGCCCTACGTGTTCAGCAGCGAGTTGCCGATGCTCCAGCTCGACTATTCGCAGCTGACGCGGGCGGGCGCGTTCCGTGTCGGGGGCTACGGCACCGTCAGCCGGCGCAGCGACGACCTGAACACCCCCGACGTGGGCACCACCGAACGCGCGTTCCGCGGCTATCTGGACGGGGTGGGCCGGTTTCAGCTGTCGCCCGAATGGTCGGTGTCGGGCTCGCTGCGCATGGCGACGGACCGCACGTTCCTGCGCCGCTACGGCATTTCGCGCGACGACCGCCTCCGTTCGACGGCCAGCCTGGAGCGGATCGACCCGAACAGCTATTTCGCGCTGACCGGCTGGGCGGTGCAGACGCTGCGCGTCAACGACCGCCAGGGCCTGCAACCCATCGCGCTGCCCGAACTCGACTATCGCCGCCTGATCGACGGGCCGCTGGGCGGGCGGGTGCAGCTTCAGGTCAACACGCTGGCGCTGACCCGCGCCGACGGCCAGGATACGCAGCGCGCCTTCGCCGCCGTGCGCTGGGACCTGCGCCGCATCACCGACTGGGGCCAGGAACTGACGCTGACGGCCTATGCGCGCGCCGACGCGTATAACACGCGCGACACGCTCTCGACCGCGGTCGCCGCCTATCGCGGCGACGAGGGGTTCACGGGGCGCGGCATTGCCGCCCTGGCGGCCGACCTGCGCTGGCCGTTCGTGGGCAACCTGGGCGCCACGGGCACGCAGCGGGTGACGCCGCGCTTCCAGGTCGTGGCGGCGCCGCATTTCCGCAACCTGGCGATACCCAACGAGGATTCGCGCTCGATCGACCTGGACAGTTCCAACCTGTTCTCGCTCAATCGCTTTTCCGGCTACGATCGCGTCGAGGACACCACCCGCGCCACCTACGGCGCCGAATACGCCGCCACCCTGCCCGGTATCGCCATCGACGCGGTGGTGGGCCAGAGCTATCGCCTGGACAGCCGACCGACCCTTTTCATCGACGGCACGGGGCTGACCGACCGCTTCTCCGACATCGTCGGGCGCACGGAGGTGCGGTTCCGCGACTTCGTATCCGTCACCCACCGCTACCGCCTGGACAAGGACAGCTTCGCCGTCCGCCGCAACGAGGTGGACGCGACGATCGGTTCGCGCACCACCTACGCGCTGGTCGGCTATCTCCGCCTCAACCGCAACATCTTCCCCGCCATCGAGGACCTGCTCGACCGCGAGGAGCTTCGCGCGGCCGGCCGCGTCCAGTTCGCACGCTTCTGGTCGGTCTTCGGTTCCACCGTGATCGATCTTACCGATCGCAGCGAGGACCCGTTCAATACCTCGGACGGCTTTACTCCCATCCGCCACCGACTGGGCGTGACCTACGAGGACGATTGCCTGCGACTGGGCTTTACGTGGCGGCGCGATTACCGTGACACGGGGGACGCGCGGCGCGGCAACAACTTCGCGCTGACGCTGGCCTTGACCAATCTGGGCCGCTAAGCGCCGGTTCAGCATGGGACGGGCAGACGCTATTGCCCGGAAATCACTTGGGTATCGAGGTCGGCTACGGTGAACGGTAACGGTTGGAAGCGCGGGCGGCGGACGGCTGTCGCCGTTCTGGCGATGCTTGCGGGCGGCGCGTTCGCGCAGACGAACGGCACGTCCGGCGGGGCGGCGACCCCCGCCGCCGCCCAGCCGGCCGCTGCCCCCCGCACGTCGGACGCCAGCGGGCTGGACATTCCGGCCAATCTCCAGATCTTCGGCAAGGTCAATCCCGACGTCCGGCGCGCCACCGCCATCGTCAACAGCACGGTCATCACCGGTACCGACGTCGACCAGCGCGTCGGTCTCATCATGGCCGCCAACAACATCCCCAGCCTGGATCAGGCCGAAACCGAGCGCTTGAAGCTTCAGGTGTTGCGCCAGCTGATCGACGAAACCCTGCAGATCCAGGAGGCCAAGGCCGCCGACATCACGATACCCACCGGCGAGATCGGCCAAAGCTTCGATCGGTTGTCGGGCAACTTCAAGCGCACGCCCGCCGCCATGCGCGACTTCCTACGCGAACACGGCTCGTCCGAACGCTCGCTGCGCCGCCAGATCGAGGGTGAACTGGCCTGGTCGCGCTATCTGCGCCGCAAGATCGAGCCCAATACCAACGTGTCGGACGAGGAAGTGAAGCAGATCCTGGCTCGGCTCGAGGCCGCCAAGGGCCAGACCGAGTATAATCTGTCCGAAATCTTCCTGCGCGCGCCCGACGGCGCGGCCGGTCAGCCCGTCCTCACCCGCGCGCGCGCCATGATTCAGGAAATGGGCAAGGGCCAGCAGCCCTTCGGCACCTTTGCCCGCCAATATTCCGAGGCGTCGACGCGCGCGGTCAACGGCGACCTGGGCTGGGTCCGTACGTCCGCCCTGCCGCCCGAACTCGCCGAGGCGGTGGGCCAGATGCAGGTGGGCCAGGTGGCCGGCCCCATTCCCATCCCCGGCGGCTTCTCGATCCTGTACCTCACCGACCGTCGTCAGGTGCTGACCGCCGATCCCCGCGACGCGCGTCTCAGCTTGAAGCAGCTGACCGTGAAGTTCCCCGCCGGCGCCAGCCAAGCCCAGGTCCAGGCCCGCGCCGCCGACTTCGCCAAGGCGACCCAGGCGATCCGCGGCTGCGGCGCGGTGGACGCGGCCGCCAAGGCGATCGACGCCGAGGTGGTCGACAACGACACGGTGCGCGTCCGCGACCTGCCGCCGCAGCTGCAGGAGATCGTGACGCAGATGCAGGTGGGCCAGAGCACACCGCCCTTCGGCAACCCGTCCGAAGGCGTCCGCGCGCTGGTATTGTGCGGGCGCGACGACGCGGCCGCGGGCGCGCTCCCCAACGCCGAGCAGGTGCAGAACCAGCTCGAGCAACAGCGCGTCAACCTGCGTGCGCAACAAAAGCTGCGCGACCTTCGGCGCGACGCGGTCGTTGAATATCGCTGAGGTCGATCCCCGTCCGCTGGCGGTGTCGCTGGGCGACCCCGCCGGCATCGGGCCGGAAGTGGTTGCTAAGGCCTGGGCCCTGCGTCGCAAACACGGCTTGCCGCCCTTCGTCGCGCTGGGCGATCCGGCCTCCGTCTCCGCCGTCTGGGCCGGTCCCGTCGTATCGGTGGACACGCCCGCCGCGGCGCTCACCGTGTTCGACCGCGCGCTGCCCGTGCTGCCCGCCGCTCGCGCGGGCGCGCTCCGGCCCGGCGATCCGAGCATGAATGGTGCGCGCTGCGCGCTCGACGCGTTGGAGGCCGCGACGGGGCTGGTTTTGCAGGGCGCTGCCCGCGCCCTGGTGACGGCGCCTGTTTCCAAGTCCCAACTCTACCGCGTCGGCTTCACTCAGCCCGGTCAAACCGAGTACGTCGCCGACCGGTGCGGCGTGGCGCGCGACAACGCGGTGATGATGCTCGCCGGCCCGTCCCTGCGGGTGGTGCCGATGACCACGCACGTCGCGCTGGCCGACGTGCCGCGCCTGCTGACGATCGATCTGATCCTCGCCAAGGCGCGGGCCACCGTGCGCGGCTTGCAGCGCCTGTTCGCCATCGAACGCCCGCGTCTGGCCTTCGCCGGCCTGAACCCACACGCGGGCGAGAACGGTGACATGGGGCGCGAGGAGATCGACGTAGTGGAACCGGCGCTGGAACGGTTGCGCGCAGAGGGGATCGAGTGCGCGGGCCCGCTGGCGGCGGACACCATGTTTCACCCCCGCGCCCGCGCCCGCTACGACGCCGCGCTGTGCTGCTATCACGATCAGGCGCTGCTGCCCCTGAAGACGATCCATTTCGACGAGGGCGTCAACGTCACGCTCGGCCTGCCGATCGTCCGCACCAGCCCCGACCACGGCACCGCCTTTGCCATCGCCGGCCAGGACCGCGCCGAACCCGGCGCGACGGTCGCCGCGATCGCGATGGCGGGTGCCGCCGCCGACCGCCTCGCCCGCCACCGCGCCGCCTGAGCGCCCCGCGCCCATGCTCCCCGCCCTGCCCCCGCTGCGAGAGGTGGTTTCCCGCCACGGCCTGTCCGCGTCAAAGGCGCTTGGACAGAACTTCCTCTTCGACGCGCAGCTGCTGGCCCGCATAGCCGCCGTTCCCGGCGACTTGACCGACGCCCCCGTGCTGGAAGTCGGCCCCGGCCCCGGCGGGCTCACGCGCGCGCTGCTGGCGGCGGGCGCGCGCGTCGCCGCGATCGAGCGCGACCGTCGCTGCCTGCCCGCGCTCGCCGAACTGGCCGACGCCTATTCCGGCCGCCTTTCCGTGATCGAGGGGGACGCGCTCGCGATCGACGCGCCTGCCTTGTTCGACGCGCCCGCGCACATCGTCTCCAACCTGCCCTACAACGTCGGCACCGCGCTGCTGGTGGGGTGGCTCACCGGGCCCTGGCCGCCCTGGTGGCGGTCGCTGACCCTGATGTTCCAGCGCGAGGTCGCGGACCGCATCGTGGCCGCGCCCGGCAACGACGCCTATGGCCGCCTGTCCGTATTGTCCCAGTGGCGCACCGGCGCGCGGATCGCGATGAACGTCCACCGCTCCGCCTTCACGCCCCCGCCCAAGGTAATGTCGGCGATCGTACACCTGACGCCCGCTCCGTCACCCGACGGGGTCGACGCCGCGGCACTCGAACGCCTCACCACCGCCGCTTTCGGCCAACGGCGCAAGATGCTGCGCCAGTCGCTGCGCGGATTGCCGGGCGGGCTAGATGCGCTAGCGGCAGCGGGGATCGATCCGACACGACGCGCGGAAACGCTGACGGTGGCGGACTATGTGGTGGTAGCGCGCCGACTGTCCTGAACCACGGCCGCCGCGCCCCCGCAGCCTCAGATCGCTGCGAGCGTCCGGCGCCGCCGGCGGGTACCGGCACCGATCACCGCGAAACCGCCGATCATCGCCGCCCAGCCGGCCGGCTCCGGAACGTCGGCTACGACCGCCGCCGCCATACCGGCATATTCCACGAACGTCCCGCTTCCGTTGCCGCTATAGAACTAGGCGTCGTAGTCGGATCTGGCACCCCCGAACAGATCCTGCACCGAAGCGATCCCCCCGGCTCGGCTGATCGTCCATGAAGCCGATCCGGAACAGCCCAGATTGCAGACCAGTCCGCTGTCGAACTGCCCGAACGAGGTTCCCCAGGCGCTGTTCACCCCCTGCGACATGCCGGAGAAAGTGAAGCCGGATCCGCTGTCGATACCGACGCCGTACCAAAGGCCCGCGCCGACGGGGTTCAGCTGTGCGGCGACGGTGCCGTTCCCGTTCAGCGTCAACAGGAGCCTGCCGGCCGACGGGACCGTGGTGCGATCGGTCCGCCAGCCACCCTTGGCGGTGAAGTCGACGGCCATGACGTCCGCCTGCGCCGCCGACGCCAACGAAGCGACGAAAACGGCCAGGAGCCGCAGCGATGTACCGATCATACACCCCCCCAATGAAACCGCGGTTGATTATCAGGCCGGCAAGCATCCGCAAATCATCACAGCGTCGCCTACCTGTCCCTCCGGATGACTACCGACCTTGCACTCTTGTTCCCTTTATGTTCTTCATAAACCATGGCCGAGAAGGGAAGACGGGCAACCCGTAACATCGCCAGCGCGCGCTTCACGCCCACCCGGCGCGAGATGGACGACGACTGGCTGGACGATCGCGAGGGCGTGGACGGTGTCCCACCCCCGCTGCGCACCACTGTCACCCCGCTCCGGTCGCGAACGATCGTCACCCGCAATACCTCGCCCGACGTACCCTTCGACCGCTCGGTCAACGCTTATGTCGGCTGCGACCACGCACACACGGTTGTATGCCCGCGATTAGGTGCAGGGATTCAGAGTTCCCACGCCCGGATTTCGCGCCAGCGACGGACGAGGTTGAACGGTAGCAAAGTAACGATCGCCCAAGGCGGTAGAAGCGCCATCGTGAAAACGATGAACCAAGCAAAAGTCATTGGTCCGTCAAAACCCACATCATATATCGTCATTACCAACGCCCAAGCAACCAGCCACACAGGCAGCAGCGCCAGGAAAGAAATCAGACTTAATCGCAGCCGAGAGCGCGGCAGGAAGGCGATTGCTGTCGCGAGAACAGCGCCTACGGCAGCCGCTACCATAATCGTTGAGAGCGCTAATCCATCCCACATATGTGGAGTTGTAGCCCCGCTTGCTCGTGGAAGCCAGTCAGCATGAGCAAAGCGGTAGGCAGAGGAGCGACCGAGAACGCGACCAGCAAACGCTTCAACTTGCCGGAGCGCGAGGTTGATGGTGATTGGCTAGATCAGCAGCCTCTGATCGACGGCGAAGCACTAAGGCTTCGAACGACGGTCACCGTCCTCAAGCCCAAAACGATCATCAGCTACAATAAATCGCCTGACGTTCCTTTCGATCGCAGCATTAATCCAATCGTGGGCTGCGAACATGGCTGCGTCTATTGCTTCGCGCGGCCCACCCACGCCTATCACGACCTCTCGCCCGGCCTGGATTTCGAGAGCAGGCTGTTCGCCAAGCCCGACGCCGCCGCCCTGCTGCGTGCCGAACTGGCACGGCCCGGCTACGCGGTGCAGCCGCTGGCGCTGGGCACCAACACCGACCCCTATCAGCCTATAGAGCGCGACTGGCGCATCACCCGCGCGCTGCTCGAGGTGCTGGCCGAATGTCGCCATCCGGTGACGATCACCACCAAGTCCGATCGCGTCGTCCGCGACCTGGACCTGCTGGCGCCGATGGCGGCGGAGCGACTGGCGGCGGTGATGATCTCCGTCACCACGCTCGATCCCCAGGTGGCGCGCACGCTGGAACCCCGCGCGTCGACGCCCACCCGGCGGCTGGCGGCGGTGCGCGCGCTGGCGGACGCGGGCGTGCCCGTCCACGTGTCGATCGCGCCCGTCATCCCCGGTATCACCGACCATGAGGTCGAGGCATTGTTGGCGGCGGCCGCGGACGCGGGCGCGGTGGGCGCCTTCTTCCTGCCCGTGCGCCTGCCGCACGAGGTGGCGCCGCTTTTCCGCGCCTGGCTGGCCGAACACTATCCGGACCGCGCGGAAAAGGTGATGAACCGGATACGGTCGATCCGCCGCGGCCGCGACAACGACCCGCGCTTCGGCGACCGGATGCGCGGCGAGGGCGCGTGGTACGATCTGCTGCTGACGCGTTTCCGTCGTGCCCGGCGCAGGCTGGGGCTGGATGGCGACCGAATGGTACTATCCTGCGACCTGTTTCGCCCGCCCGTCGGACCGCCCCCCGACGCCAGGCAAGGCGAATTGTTCGGCTGAACCTACGCTCGCCCGATCCGTTGACCGCACACAGGAGAACCGACGTGACCCAGCCGACCGAACGCGAACCCGACCTGCCCGGCCTAAGCCCCAACGACGCCGACCGCGATGGGGCGGGGTCGGGCACCGAACCGTCCGAGGAGTCGGGCGCGGGCTATGGCAATCACGCCCCCGGCTACGATGGCGAGCCTGGCGACCGCAGCGGCAACGGCGACTGATATTATCACCCGGCCGGCGGCTCACGCCGCCAGCCGGTGGTCCTTGTACCGCTCGCGCAGCGCCGTCTTGAGCAGCTTTCCCGTGGCGGTGTGGGGCAGGTCGTCGACGAACAGGATCTCGTCGGGCAACCACCACCGGGCGACGCATCCCGACAGATGCGCCATGATCTCCGGCCCCGTCACGGCGCTGTCGTGTTTCCGCACCACCAGCAGCAGCGGGCGCTCGTCCCATTTCGGGTGATGCACGCCGATCGCCGCCGCCTCGGCCACGCCCGGGCAACCGACCGCCGCGTTCTCCAGGTCGACCGAACTGATCCACTCGCCGCCGGACTTGATGACGTCCTTGGAACGGTCGGTGATCTGCATGGTGCGGTCCGGATGGATCACCGCCACGTCGCCCGTATCGAACCAGCCCTCTCCGTCCGTCGCGTCCGCTTCCGCGCCGAAGTAGCGCTTGACGATCCACGGCCCCCTCACCTGAAGCCGGCCCGACGTCACTCCGTCGCGTGCCAGTTCCCGGCCGGCATCGTCTACCAGCCGCAGCTCGACGCCGAACGGCGGCCGCCCCTGCTTGCACAACAGGTCCAGCCGCTCCTCCGCGTCGAGCGCGTCCCATTCGGGCACCGGCCCCAGCGAGGTCGCGACGGGCGACGTCTCGGTCATCCCCCACAGGTGCGTCGCCCGCACCCCGTTCTCGACGAAGCGGCGGACCATCGCGCGCGGCGCCGCCGACCCGCCGACCGTGATCTGCGTCAGGCTGGCGGGCCAGGTTCCACCCGCGTCGACGTGCGCGAACAGCGCCAGCCACACGGTCGGCACCCCGCTGCCCAGCGTCACCCGCTCGGCGTTCATCAGGTCGCATAGCACGCCTGCGTCGTTGACCTGACTGAAGACGAACTTCGCCCCCGCCATCGCGCCGGCGAAGGGCAGCCCCCAGGCGGCGGCGTGGAACAACGGCACGATCGGCAGCACCACCTCGCGCGGGGTCAGGCCCAGGGTCCAGGGCTGACACGCGTTCATGGCGTGCAGCAGGGTGGATCGGTGCGAATAGAGTACCCCCTTGGGGTTCCCCGTCGTGCCGCTGGTATAGCACAGCATACACGGGTCGCGTTCCGCTCCCTCGTGCCACGTATAGGCGCCGTCTTCCGCCGCCAGCAGCGCGTCGAATGATCCGTCGTCGAAGCAGATATATTGCTCGATGCTGGTCCAGGCGTTCCGCAGGCGGTCGACGATGGGCTGGAACAGCCTGTCATAGAAGAGGACGCGGTCCTGGGCATGGTTGGCGATGAACAGCAATTGATCGTCGAACAGTCGCGGGTTGATGGTATGGATCACGCCTCCCATCCCCATCGTTCCGTACCAGGCGGTCAGGTGATGGTTATGGTTCATCGCCAGCGTCGCCACCCGGTCGCTCGGCCCTATTCCCAACCGCTCCAATGCCTGCGCCAGCCGCCGCGCGTCATGGGCGATGCCGGCCCAGCTCGATCGCGTCTCACGCCCGTCCGCCCAGCGGGTGACGACCCCACGCCCCCCATGCTCGCGCTCCGCATGTTCCAGCAGCCGCGGCACGCGCAGCTCATAGTCCTGCATGGCGCCCAGCATCCGCTCTCTCCCGCTTCCTCGACGAGAGGATAGGGCCGGGACGAACCGAGGCGCAAGCCGCGCCCGGATTACGAAGCGTGTCGGACGCCGTTCAGCCGACCAGCGCCAGCCGCGCCTCCACCCGTCGCATCTCGACGCCCGTCACACCCGGCAGCTGCTCGATATGCCCCACCAGTTCCGCGTCGATGCGATAGTCGCGGCCCAGCAGCATTTCCGCCGCAGTGCCGTCCGCCAGCATCAGCGTCGCCCGCACCTCGCCGCGCGCGCCCTTGTGATCCGCCAGCAGCGCCGCCAGCGCGGGCAAGGCGGCGGGGTGGACGACATTAAGGTCGACCGCGAAGCGCGCCGACGCGGCCAGCGCCTCGAACGGCTGGACGCGACGCACCGATACCCGCACCGATTCCTCGCCCGGACGCCGATCCAGTTCGACGGTCGCCAACGCGCAACCGCCCTCGCGCGCGGCCTCTTCCAGCTCGGCGGCGACCCCCTCGTCGAAGCATGTCGCCGGGAACTGGCCGCTGGCGTCCGACAGCGTCGCCATCAGGTAGCGTCGCCCGCGCGCCGAGGTGCGCCAGCGGGCCTCCTCGACCAGCACCGCCATGGTGGCGCCCGCGCGCGTCCCGTCGTCGGGGATCGCCAGCTCGCCCAGCAGCGCGAAGGCGCGTGCCCCGTGCGCGCGCGCCAGATGCGCGTAGCGGTCGACCGGGTGGGCGGAGAAGTAGAAGCCGAACGCCTCCTTCTCCTGCGCCATCCGTTCGGACAGGCTCCACCGCGCGGTCGCCGACAGCCGGATCGCGCCTGCCTCGCCGGCACCGCCGTCGTCGCCGAACAGGCCGCCCTGGCCGCTGGTCCGGCTATGATGCGTGGCCGCCGCCACCGCCAGCATCGCGTCGGCGACCGCATGGACGGCCGCGCGGTTCGCCGACACCCCGTCGAACGCGCCCGCCGCCGCCAGCGTCTCCAGCTGGCGCTTGTTCAATAGCCGCGGATCGACGCGCGTCGCCAGGTCGTCGAGCGACCTGAACGGCCCGCGCTCGCCGCGTTCGGCGACCAGCCGCTCCATCGCGCCCTCGCCCACCGACTTCAGCGCCGCCAGCGCGTAGCGGACGGCGGGTGCGTCCTCGACCATCTCGACGTCGAACTCGGCGACGCTGCCGTTGACGCAGGGCGGCAGCAGCCGGACGCCCGTCCGCCGCGCGTCCTCGGCGAAGATGCCCAGCTTGTCGGTCAGCGCCATGTCGTAGCACATGGACGCGGCGAAGAACTCGGCCGGGTGGTGCGCCTTCAGCCACGCGGTCTGGTACGCCAGCAACGCGTAGGCGGCGGCGTGGCTCTTGTTGAAGCCGTAGCCGGCGAACTTGTCGATCAGGTCGAACAACGCGTTCGCCTCGGGCGCGCCGATGCCGTTGACGCTCTGGCACCCTTCCACGAAGCCCGCGCGCTGGGCGTCCATCTCCGCCTTGATCTTCTTGCCCATCGCGCGGCGCAGCAGGTCGGCCTGGCCCAGGCTGTAGCCCGCCAGGATCTGCGCGGCCTGCATCACCTGTTCCTGATAGACGAAGATGCCGTACGTCTCCGCCAGGATCGGTTCCAGCAGCCCGTGGGGATAGGCGATCGCCTCGTGCCCGTTCTTGCGACGGCCGAACAACGGGATGTTGTCCATCGGACCCGGCCGATACAGCGACACCAGCGCGATGATGTCGCCGAAATTGGACGGGCGCACCGCCGCCAGCGTGCGGCGCATCCCTTCCGACTCCAGCTGGAACACGCCCACCGTGTCGCCGCGCTGGAGCAGCTTATAGACGGCCTCGTCGTCCCAGGTCAGCGCCGACAGGTCCACCGCGAGCCCGCGCTTGGCCAGCAGCTGCACCGCCTTCTGCAACACGCTCAGCGTCTTGAGGCCCAGAAAGTCGAACTTCACCAGCCCCGCGCCCTCGACATATTTCATGTCGAACTGGGTCACGGGCATGTCGGAGCGCGGGTCGCGGTACAGCGGCACCAGCTGGTTCAGCGGGCGGTCGCCGATCACCACGCCCGCCGCGTGGGTCGAACTGTGCCGGGGCAGCCCTTCCAGCTTCATCGCCAGGTCGAGCAGGTGCTTGACCTGATTGTCGTTGGCGTATTCGCGGCGAAGCTCGGCCACTCCGTCAAGCGCGCGGGGCAGCGTCCAGGGGTCGGTCGGGTGGTTGGGCACCAGCTTGGCCAGCCGGTCGACCTGACCGTAGCTCATTTGAAGCACCCGGCCCGTGTCCTTCAGCACCGCGCGCGCCTTCAGCTTACCGAAGGTGATGATCTGCGCCACCTGATCGCGGCCGTAGCGTTCCTGGACGTAGCGGATCACTTCGCCGCGCCGCGTTTCGCAGAAGTCGATGTCGAAGTCGGGCATCGACACGCGCTCGGGGTTCAGGAACCGCTCGAACAGCAGGCCCAGCCTGATCGGGTCCAGGTCGGTGATCGTCAGCGCCCAGGCGACCACGGACCCCGCACCCGATCCGCGGCCTGGCCCCACCGGGATATCGCGGTCCTTGGCCCATTTGATGAAATCGGCGACGATCAGGAAATAGCCCGGGAAGCCCATCTGGACGATGACGTCCATCTCGAACTCCAGCCGCTCGCGATACTCGGCGCGCCAGTCGCCCTCCCCGGCCCCGCCCAGCTGCTCGATCCGGTCCAGTCGCGCCTCCAGCCCCGCGCGCCCGTCGTCGCGCAGCATCCGCGCCTCGCCCTCGCGATCGCCGGCCAGACTGGGCAGGATGGGCTTGCGGCCGGGCGCCGTCACCGCGCAACGCTGCGCCACCACCAGGCTATTGTCGACTGCCTCGGGCAGGTCGGCGAACAGCTCACGCATCACCGCCGCCGGCTTCATCCAGGCGTGCTTGCAGCTGCGCACCCGATCCGCCGTTTCCAGATAGCTGGAACTGGCGATGCACAGCATGGCATCGTGCGCAGCGCCGAAATCGGCCTCTGCGAAGCAGCTGGGATTGGTCGCCACCAACGGCAGGCCCATGGCATAGGCCAGGTCGATCAGCCCCGCCTCCGCCGCCCCCTCGACCGCGTTGTCGCGCCGCGACAGTTCCACGTACAGCCGGTCGCCGAATAATCTGTTCAGCCGCTCGGCATAGGCGTGCGCCCGGTCCGGCTGCCCTTCCGCGAACAGGCGCGCCAGCGCGCCCTCGGCTCCCGCGGTCAACGCGATCAGCCCGTCCGTATGCCCCGCCAGGGCGTCGAAGCTGACGTGCGGGTCCTGCTCGATCGGGCGGTCCAGATGCGCTGCCGACACCAGCCGGCACAGATTGTCGTACCCCGCTTCGTCCTGCGCGTAGAGCGCCAGCCAGTCGAGCGGCACCGGAACGCCGTCGGGCATGTCCGGCCGGCACACACCCAGCATCGCGCCGATAACCGGTTGCACGCCCGCCTTCCTGGCGGCGTCCGAGAACGCCATCGCCGCGTACAGGCCGTTGCGATCGGTCAGGGCCGCCGCCGGGAACCCCAGCTTGCGCGCGTGGCCCGCGATCGCCTTGGGCTCGATCGCCCCGTCGAGCATCGTGTAGCTCGAAAAGACGCGAAGCGGCACGAAACCGGAATGCATCCCCTTAGATAGGGACACCGGGGACGATTCGGCCAGGGCGGCTTATCCCGTCCTGTGGACAACCGTGATCGGCGGCGGATCGGCCCCGTTCCGGAACCAGCCGGCCCCGCCGCGGTATAGCCTTGGACCCAATCGCGAAGGACCGATACGTGACGGATACCCGCCCCGCCGATACCTCGAACCCGTTCACGCCCCCGGCCACGGCGGCGTTGCGCGCCGGCGCTGGATGGGGCTGGATCCTCGCCTACGGCATCCTGTCGGCGCTGTTGGGCATATTGGCCTTCCTGGCGCCCTTCTCCGCGACGCTGGCGGCGACGATCGGGGCGGGGGTGATGCTGGTGGTGGCGGGCGGCTTTTCGCTGGCGGCCGGCCTTTTCGGGCGGGGCCATGAGGGGCGGGTCTATTCGCTCGCGCTCGGAGCGCTATCGCTGGTCGTCGGGCTGGTCACCGTTTTCCGGCCGTTGACGGGCGCGATCTCGCTGACGCTTCTGATCGCCGCCTGGCTCGGCGCGCGCGGCGTGATCGAACTGGTGCTGGGCTCTCGTTATCGCTCGCGGCGCGGGTGGATGCTGGCGATGGGCGTGCTCAACGTCGTGCTGGCGGCGCTGATCGTCTGGACCGTACCCTTCTCGGCGCTGACGCTGCCGGGGTATATCCTGGGGCTCAGCTTCCTGTTCGGCGGGGCGGCGGCGATCGGTGCCGCGCTTCACCATCGCAAGGGGGCGAGCGCCTTCGCCTTGCCTGGCTGAAGGTCGGCTAGAGGAGCTTTTCCAGATCGGCGGACAGGTCCTCCGGCTTGGTGGTGGGGGCATAGCGGCGGACGGGACACCCCTCGCGATCGACCAGGAACTTGGTGAAGTTCCACTTGATCGCGCGCGACCCCATCAGGCCTGGGGCCTCGGCTTTCAGCCATTCGAACAATGGATCGGCGCCCGGGCCGTTCACCTCCACCTTGGCGAACACGGGAAAACCGACATCGTAGGTCGTCGAACAGAAGGTCGCGATTTCGGTCGCGTCACCCGGCTCCTGCCCCCCGAACTGATTGCACGGGAAAGCCAGCACCTCGAACTTCCGCTCGGCGTAGCGTCGGCGCAGCGCTTCCAGCCCAGCATATTGCGACGTGAACCCGCATTTCGACGCGGTGTTGACCACCAGCAGCACGCGGCCCGCGTAATCCGATAACGGCACCGTGCCCCCATCCGCCGCCCGCACGGCGAAATCGCCGATCCCCTTCATGCCAGTCGCCCCTCGTGAAGCCGGACCACCCGGTCCATCCGCGCCGCCAGCCGCTCGTTGTGCGTGGCGATCAACGCCGCCGATCCTTCCTCGCGCACCAGGCGCAGGAACTCGACCAGCACCACGTCGGCCGTGCCCTCGTCCAGATTGCCGGTGGGCTCGTCCGCCAGCACCAGTGCGGGCCGGTTGGCCAGCGCGCGCGCCACCGCCACGCGCTGCTGCTCGCCGCCCGACAGCTGGCTGGGTCGATGCGTCAGACGGTGCCCCAGCCCCAGCGCGGTCAGCAGCGCGTCCGCGCGGGCCTGTGCCCGTGTCTTGACCTCTCCGCGCACCAGCTGGGGCAAAACCACATTCTCCCGCGCATCGAAATCGGGCAGTAGATGGTGGAACTGATAGACGAAGCCCAGCCGGTCGCGACGCACCACCGTCCGCTCCGCCGACGACAGCTTGGCCGCTTCCTCGCCAGCGATGCGGATCGACCCGTCGAAGCCGCCTTCCAAAAGGCCTACCGCCTGGAGCAGCGTCGACTTACCCGACCCGGACGGGCCTAGCAGCGCGACGATTTCACCTGGCCCCACCTCCAAATCGACGCCGCGCAGAACGTCGATGGTGACGCCGCCCTGGGTGAAACCGCGGGCCAGCCCCCGGGTAGCGAGAACGGGGTCACTCATAGCGCAGCACCTGTACGGGATCGGTACTGGCCGCCTTCCACGCCGGATACAGCGTCGCCAGGAAGCTGAACCCAAGCGCCATCAACGCGATCACCACCACCTCGACGGGGTCGGTCTTGGACGGCAGTTCCGTCAGGTAGCGGATTTGCGGGTCCCACAGGTTCTGGCCCGTCACCAGCTGCACGAAGTTCACCACCGATTGGCGATAGACCAGGAATACGAAGCCCAACCCCAGCCCCGCCACCGTGCCCAGCGCGCCGATGGCGGTTCCCACCGTCACGAACACGCGCATCATGCTGCCGCGCGTGGCACCCATGGTGCGCAGGATGGCAATATCACGCGTCTTGGCCCGCACCAGCATGATGAGCGAACTGAGGATGTTGAACACCGCCACCAGGATGATGATCGACAGCACGGTGAACATCGCCACCCGCTCCACCGCCAGCGCCTCGAACAGCTGCGCGTTCATGCTGCGCCAGTCCAGCACCACCGCCCGCCCGCCGACCTGGCGGGCCAATGGGCGCAGATATTCACCCACCCGGTCGGCGTCGGCAGTCTGCAACTCGATCATGCCCACCGTGTCGCCCATCAGCAACAAGGTCTGCGCGTCCTCGATCGGCATCACCACGTACTGCTTGTCGAAGTCGTACACCCCGACTTCGAAGATAGCGCCCACCTGATAGCTGACGATGCGCGGCACGGTGCCGAACGGCGTGCTCTGCCCCTGAGGACTGAACAGCGACACGTCCGATCCCACGGTGGCGCCCAACGCCTCGGCCAGCCGGCTGCCGATGGCGATGCGCCCGCTGCCCGCGGTGACGGCGTTCAGGTCGCCCGCCACCACGCCGCCGCGGATGGCGGGGTTGGCGCGAATGTCCGCCACCCGCATCCCCCGCACCAACACCGCCTCCGCGCGGCCGTTATAGGTGGCGGCCAGCGGCTGCTCCACCAGCGGCAGCGCGCTGGTGACGCCGGGCGTCGCGCGCGCCTGGGCCACCACCTCCTGCCACCCGGGCAGGCGGCCGTTGACACCCTGGACGACGGCGTGGCCGTTCAGTCCGGTGATCTTGTCGAACAGTTCCGCGCGAAAGCCGTTCATCACGCTCATGACGATCACCAGCGCGGCGACGCCCAGCATAACGGCGACCAGGCTGATCGACGCGACCAGGAAGATGAACCCTTCCCCCTTGCCCGGCAGCAGGTAGCGGCGGGCGACCAGTCGTTCATAGGGTTTGAGGATCATGTCGTCCCGGCCCTAAGGCGCGGCCGGGGGGCTGGCAATCCGGCGCGGTGTTGCCTACCCGCAACAGGCGTTGCGCAATCCGCGCGCGGACATACGGTTCCGGGTGACAGCGGGCCCGACTGGTCATAGCGATCCCCTCGCTGAGACACAGGCAACGGCCGTGGTTCGGGGAAGGGAGCTGCCGCGACAGCCCGACAGGGGCGCGCGAGGTTCATGAAATCGGGGGCTGACGAGCGATCGTCACGCGGGCGCCCGGGTCGGCAACGACCCGGGCGTTCGCCGTTCTGATATCTAGAACGCGCGGGACAGCGTGACGCCGTAGGTTCGCGGGTCCCCCGGCTGGCCCACGACCAGTCCCGTGCTGCCCGACTGGGTCGCCAGCACCTCGTAATAGTCTTGATCGAACGCGTTGCGCAGCCAGCCGAACACGTTCCACTGGCCGTCGGACTTGAACCCCAGTCGCAAATTGCTGAGGCCGTAGCCCGCAACGTTGACATAGGCCGAAGGCGACGGATTGGACGAGAAGCCCGAACGGTAGTTGCCGTCATAGCCCAGGTAGAACTGTCCGTCCGTCCCCAGCAGCCGTCCCGGCAGATCGTATTCCGCGCCGTAGGACAGCGCCCATTTAGAGATGCCCGGCAAACGCTGACCGGAAATATCGCAGAAGGCGGGGCTGACCCCCGGCGTGCCCGCGGGCGCGGTGGCCCCCGTGGGGCGACCGCTCGTGTCCAGCGGTTGCGCGCTGCCCCCCGTCAGCTCCGGCGGGCAGGGCGCGTTACGGAAACGCACGTAGTCGGCGTCGGTGAAGGCGACGTTGGCGTAGAGGTTGAGGCGCGAGGTCGGCCGGAACGCCGTGTCCAATTCCAGCCCGCGCGTCCGCACCCGTCCCGCATTGGCCAGGTAACCGCGCAGCACGCCGACCTGGAGATTGTTCACCGTCGCCTGGTAATCGTCGATCACCGTCCAGAATGCCGCCAGATTGACCGTCAACCGCCGGTCGGTCGTTTGCGTCTTCAGGCCCAGCTCGAAATGGTTGACCTTTTCCGGCTCCACGATGGCGGTACTCGGGATCGGCAGGTTGGTCCGCGGGTCAAGCGGCAAGCCCGACAGGTTGATGCCCCCCGACTTGTAGCTGCGCGCGTAGGTCGCGTAGTAATGAACGGTGTCGGAGAAATCATAGGCCACGGTCACGTCGCCCGACACGTTCCAGTTGTCGAAGTCCGGCCGGTAGCTTTGCGGCGCCAGGACGCCGCGCTGGTCCGCCGTCAGGTTGGTGCTGCCGGCCCCGTTGGTGACGACCGATACATAGTCGCCGTTCTTCTTGTCGTAATTGACGCGCAGGCCGGGCGAGATGCTGAGCCGATCCGACGCGTGCCACGTCGCTTTGCCGAACAAGGCGGCGCTGGTGTTGGAAAAGCCGATGGTGTTGCGCGCGGTGAGGCCGTTCAGCACCGCCGGGTTGCAGGCGGCCGCCGTGCTGGCGGGCGTGCATCCGGCCGCGGGCGGGTTCAGCAGGAAGCGACTGGCGGCCGATCCCTGCACCTGCAACCCCTGGGTATCGATCGTCTGGTGGAACAGGAAGGCGCCGACCGTATAGTCCACCACGCGGTCGCCCGCCGTCGAGTAGCGGATCTCCTGCGTGAACTGCTGCTGCTGCGACGGGTTGGCGGATACCGAGGTGATCGGCAGGCCGATGAAGTCGCGGTCGTTGGACGGCGTCCAGTGCCAGAAACGGAACGCCGTAACCGAGGTCAGCGTGCCGCCCCCCAGGTCCAGGTTCGCCAGCAGCGACGTACCGCCCAACTCCTGGCGCGCGCGCAACGGCGTGTCCACGTCGGTCAGCCGGTCGAAGGCGTCCGTCGACGGAACCGAATAGCCGACCGCCGCCGCCAAAGCGGCGTACTGACGGCTGATCGGACGCTGGGTCGGCCCGGTGCGCACGTAATATTGCACGCAGCAGGTCGGGTCCTGATGGCTATAGTCGGCGAACAGGGATAAATCGAGGTTCTCCGCCGCCTTGAACAGCATCTGGCTACGAACGCCGAAATTGTCCTGGCCGTTCTGCCATTCCTGCTGACGGACGTTGTAGATGGTGCCGCGGCGCGTCGTCACCGAACTGGACAGGCGCAAGGCCACCCGATCGTCCACCAACGGGCCGGACACGGAAACCTTGCCCTGGAAGAAGTCGAGGTTGCCGCCCGTCAACTCGACCCGCGCCTCGGGTGTGAAGCTGGGCGCGCGCGAATAGATGTTGATCGCACCCGCGGTGGTGTTCTTGCCGTACAAAGTACCTTGCGGGCCGCGCAGCACCTCGATCCGGTCGGTGTCGGTGAAGTCGAACGTCGCGGACG
>Ga0325401_1001483_pt1 | contig 19807 bp, 5 predicted proteins | sample PopdelMetagenome_FD_205666 | JGI IMG/M metagenome (GOLD analysis project Ga0325401, IMG submission 205666) | Populus deltoides microbial communities from Bellville, Georgia, United States - Xylem-PdKOR-R2 | ecosystem: Host-associated > Plants > Phyllosphere > Stem > Wood/Secondary xylem | place... | reverse complement strand
CTGAGTTTAATATTTATAGGAAATGTTTTTAGTAAATTAGAGTAGGTCATTTAAATTAGTCTATTGGTAGATGGAATAAACTCCACAAGAATTTATAATATGATTGATTTACTTCATGTAATTTAAATTAAAGAAAAAAAAACACACATTTCCTCTGCCTCAAAATAAATGAAAACAAAAATACAAACGAATTATTGAATTTTCAAGTGATTTTATTATTCCTATTTTCAAACTTGGAATGTAATAATTCCTCTTCAAATTTTTTAATCGGATGCAATAATTTATTATTCCTATGAAAATGAAAAAAAAATCACTATTATTTATCTCTTAGTTTAAAAAAAATAAAACATTTATTTCAAAGGGTAGATTTTATAATTAATTCAATTGTTTTCTACCATGATCACTTTGTTTCTGGGATTGAGAGTGATAAAATTATCATCGAATTAATTTTGAAAATTTATCATCGAATTTATCTAGAAGAAGCATGCTAAGAAGGGAATCACTTAGCGTGAGTATCTCGTAATGGGAGCCGATCGAGTCAAGATTGATAGTTACGTGCAAAAAAGTCATCGACAAATTATTCCAAAACGAGCACCACAGACACCCACCCTCCCACCCTCCAAGAAGCAAACAATTTTGCTGAGAGGAATAGGGCAATAAATATCTCCGTTTATGTGCGCATTATTAGTACATTAAGCTATGAGCATGCATCAAAGTGTGGTTTGATTTGATTAAGTACTTGACATAAATAAAATGAAGAGAGTTCTTCGGCATTTTCTAGAGAACAAAAATTACTTTGTTATGGGTCAGAAATGTTTATGATATTTGTTTTTCGATAACACAAGTTTTGTGGATATGAAGCAGAGAAGATGTTGAAGTTACATCTAGACAGCAAAATTCAACTCCTTGATTATTAAAACTCCCTAAAAAATTTAGATCACGGGTTAAGTTCTATTAATTAAAATAATATTACTTTAATTTTTTTAAAAATTAACTTAAATTTTAAAAGTATCAACTAGATCATAAATTAATCCATGAACTAATTTATCAGGTCATTTAAATTATATTGGTTCAACTTCCACTTAATTAAAAAAAAAAACGAACGAGAAGTAATCGAGTTTAATAGCTTGTTACTAATAAATTATGTTATTTTACATTTACTTACCTTTTGGGAGTAAGAACTCAATATTGAAAGGGACGGTGAGTTTCAATTTTGCACTTTCGTTTCATCCAATATTGCACTTTCTTTTTACCTTTTATTGGAACTCAATATTGAAAGGGACGGTGAGTTTTAGTTTTGATTGGATTACTTTGTTAAAAAAAATAATAACATGATCAATATCTTCAAATCAACTTTAGTGATGTTGATCTAACATTTTTTTGTACAATAGGATGTTTGGATATATAAGTTTTTGATTGCACTAAAAAAAACTACATCCATGTTCGGACTTATATATTTTTCAAGAAATTAATTACTTTATTGAGAGGATTAGAGCATTAAAATATAAAAATATGAAGTATACTTAATATTTACCAACAAAACTAAGCCTGTGAGAGTTCACTTTATACTAATAGAAATCTATGTTGACAAATTATTTGCCACTTGAAGTTGAAGATCATGGCGTTTAAAATGAAATTAACGCATTATAAGCTAATTATGTGCATTCCAACTCATAATTAGTTTCATGTTAAGAACATGATTTCATGTTTTACTTAAGAAATATTGATTAGCACTTAGCATCTTATATTTTTTAAAAAATATTATAAGCTTTTTTTTAAAAAAAAATAAAGAATGGTTGGGTCCACTTAATGATTACATGGTTACATGTAATGTAAAAAGTTTAACTTGATATGAATTGACATATATGGCACTCGAAGTTGAAGGCCTTTGCATTTAAAATTAGGTTAATGCATATGGTGAGTAAGCTATTAATTTATTGTGGTTTCTTCCAACTTCAAAATTGGAGAATCAATTATATTGTGGGTTAGTGATAAAATTTAAAAGAAGGAGCATTCTTGATTTCTTTCATGTTAAAAGCATTAATTACATGCCCTGCTTTTTAAAAAATCATGATTAATTTGCTATACCATTCTTGTTTTAACCAAAAAAAAAAATAGAGTGAATCATGCATTGCGTGAATAAATATAACTATACATTTCAAACCTCTGTATTTCGTATCAATATGTTAAAGAGTGTGGATTATATCTCATTTAGTTCATAACTAGATATGCTCTCCGCGTGTTATCGCAAGTCAAACAATTTTTTTAATATAAAAAAAATAATAGGTTAAAAAAATCCAACAATAACAACAAATAAGCTGACAAAAAAAATAACCACATCTGAGCCTATTTAGATTATCACACAACCCAATATTAACCTAACTGAGAAAAAAACAAAAGAAAAAAAAAGAGTCAAACTTAAAAAAAAAAACAAATAACAAAAAATATTGGCTTAAAAAAAGGGATAAAAAAATCAATCACACCTATGCTAGAAATATCGCAATTATTGCAAACAAAACAATTTCAATTAAAAAAATTAGGACCAAACTTGAATATTAAAAAATCATAGGGGGTGAAATTAAAAATCATTTGTAATTTGATAGAATATTTATAGATTTAAAAATGGTGGGGGTGAAATATAAAAAAATTATCGAGGGCTAACCCAATAGAATCAAACCAAAAATAAATAAAAATAGAGAATTAAACAAAAAAAATGTTAAAAAAAAGTTTTAAAAAAGGATAAAAAATAAGACAACATCAATTTAGAAAAAGAAAAAAAAAGGGGTAAATCTCAAAAAACCTGATTTAATATCAAGAAGCATAATTTTCAACCAATTTAATTTTGAAAGATGAGATCGGTAGAAAAATATTAATAAAAAACTTGCTAAAAAAACATAAAAAATAAAGAAAAATTTGATAGAAAAACCCAAGAATGATGCAATTTAATGAAAAAAATAAACAATAATCCAAAATAAAATAAATATCAATTAAACGAATAAGGACCAAATTGTAAAGATTAAGCAAAAATCATTGGTGGTGAAATTGTAAACATTTGTAAAAACTAAGTAAACCCGAATAACATCCTCAACATGGTCAAAATCTTAAAAAGCTTGCAACCTATGAAACCCTGAATCCGGATTCTATCAATAAGTTTATTACAAGCCAATGTAAAAATATAAATTTAAAAAACTTATAAAAAAAAAAAGCCTGGAGCGACACTGACTGCCAACTCGAGTAAGCAAATCAAACACATGGTCTAGAACATGAAATTGAGATGACTTTATAAATAGAAAAGCTAAAAAAACAATAACAACAAACATATTAAAAATGCTTTTAAAAAAACAAAAGTCAAATCAGGCTAGTCCTTCAGATCTATTACATAGGTCATGAGACTGAAATGACTCCATCAAAGACATACTTGATAAAACAAAGAAGCAAGATTCTTCATCAAACAAACATTGAAGGATGAAACTGGAAAAAAAAATAAACCAAAAAAACATTGTAAAATAAAAACAATAGGAATTAAAAAAAATTAGAACTAAATTTTACATAAAAATTAAATGAAATTAAATATATAGGGATGCAATTGTAAAATACAAATCCATTAAGAAAATGATTTTAAAAATAGCAATTTAAAAAATTAAGACCAAATTTGACATGAAAATTAAATAAAAATAAATGGGTGGAATTAGAAAAGGGTAAATCAATCAAGAAAATGATTAAAAACAAAACAAATAGAAATTAAATTAATGAGGACCAAATTTGAAAAAAATCAAAAAATCAAATAACCAGAGATAAAATCAAGAATAAAATTTAATTATAAATAATCAATATAAATAAAACAATTGCAAATAAGAGAAAAGAAACTGAATCAAAAAAAGAAATAAAATGAAGGGCTGGTATGCATTTTTTCTAGTATGAATTTTTTGATAGCCAGCACGTAATCTAAGAAAAAAAGAAAAAGAAGAAAAAGAAATAAGAAAAATAAATGTAATTTCAAGCTAAATCACATTTAACCACTATACATGTGTCATATAGAGAGGAAAAGGACGCCGAGATGAATTAAATGATGCGGCAGAATCACGGTTATAACTGCCTGAGCCAACCGCACGCGCCGCCAGAAGGTGGGGGAGCGGCTAACTTGTGCGAGGCATGTGTCAATTGCTGTTTTGTTTTATATTATTTTTGTGAAAAAAAATGAAAATGTCTTTTGGACTAAACAATATTAACAAACAAACTATGGTGAAACTACAACCAAACCCCTAAAGCTAAGGTTAAAAAACTCAAATTGTAAGGGTAATGTAGTATTTTAATTGTGTTTATAAAGTATGAAAATACAAAAATGCCCTTGTGCATAAAGCATTGAATAATTTTATTCAAGAGTGATATTAGTAATTTTTCTATGAATTTAAAAATACAATTACCAAAATAATCCTATACAATCATTAAAAGACATTTATGTTATGGTAAAAAAACTACCTTACCCTCGAAGTAAAGACAAAAGATAAAATGACTAAAGAACAAAATAATAATTATACTATTGTACTGAATAATAATTTATATCTCGAGACATAATAATATTACTAAGGGGATTAATGTTTTGGATAATTTTATAAATATTCAAGTGTGCATATTATGCTTATAAAAAAAATAGAGATAGCAGGGCCAAATAATATATATCTCCATATACCCTTTTGTTTTAAAAATATATAAATTCATTCTAGAATTATTCTAGAGTAATTTATTTTATATCTTTTTTTCATCCCTCCAACGAAACAAGTTTTAATCCCTTCTTAAAAAATATAAAAAAAATACTAACCAAACATCACCTTGTTTCCTTGTGTAAATATTAATAAACAAATGTTAAATGAATGATAAATAGGTCCAATATTTTTTTCCCCTTGAGATCAAGTTGTTCAAGAAAATAGAAAAGTGTGGATTGAATCCCAAGACCTCTTGGAAAGTCCATTGTAATTTTTATTTTTATTATTTATAATCTGATTTCTATGAAATTCTAGAAAATTTTATAGTACCATAAATAATATATATTTAATTGGATTTGAATAATATAGCCTCTTTTATTAAAATTAAATCTGGTCTTATATTATTTTTTTTATAAAAATATTATTATTATTATTATTATTCTTATTGCTATTATTATTGTTATTTCATCACAAAGCTTTTAAAAAAACTTAATTAAACGTAAAAGTAGAAAGAGAATTTAAAAGATATTTAAGAATATAGTAATAGTTGTTTTTTAAAGTATTTTTTATTTTAAAACATATTAAAACAATATTTTTTTTATTTTTAAAAAATTATTTTAAAACATATTAATTTAAAACAAAAAATTTAAAATTTTTAAAAATACTTCCAACACACACGATATCAAATATAATCTTATGATGCTTTACCCACAATCTAGCGTTTCCTTTCCCACCCCAACCCTAACCACCCATTACAGCCCAAACCCTGACCACCACCACGACATAAATTTGCAAAACCCCAACACGCCATCCAAAAAGAGCACCAAGCAAAGGATATTATTGTACTTTAAACACAAATACAAAATCAATGGGGGTTCGTCAGAGACAGTTTTTGCAAGAACCAGTGCAGCTTTAAGTTGTTTGTTATTGTTTGCTGGGCTCCGGAAACCTAACCTGAATCGCTAAGCATCAAAGAAAGCCCTTGAACATAAGAAGGAAATCGATAAGCGTTTGGGTCGTCCTTTTATCCAAACAAACCCTTATGAGGAGTGTGTGTGTGTCAAAGTTTCTGTTTTTGTTGAAGATTTTGGATTTGTTTTTTGCATTTTTTTATTTGGGTTTTTTTTATTTGGGGGGACGGGGTTGGAATCTTGGTTATAGGGGTAATTAATGGAATATACGGTTTGTTTTGGTTTATTGTTTTTTTGAGGATTTTGTGAATTTTGGTTATATGGTCAGATAATGGAACGAAGAATTTTGTGAATTTGGATTATAGGGTTAGTTAATGGTATATAGGTTTTTTTTTTATTATGTGTTATTGTTATATGCTTAAATTGTCATTTACCTGCAAAAGTTTGAATTTTGTGTATGATAGTGGGGTTGAAGTTGATATTGCAATGAGGGTTGTGGGTGGTTTGTTGTAGGGAATAGGGATTTGGGGGGGGGGGGGGGGTAAGTGCTTTAGTGCAGATAGGTGCTTTAATCGGTGTTTGGGATATGGGGGAGTGATTGCTTGTGCCGAATGAGATGAGATTAAGTTTCCAGTTTTGCTGGGATGAATGGAGTTGCTTTGTGGTAGTTGAAACTAAGTTCATTTCAGATTGAGTTATTTGTTGAACTTTTGAACTGGTGGGTTGGAGTTTAGGCCTCTGGGTTATTGAAAAGTTCAAATTCTTGTGTGACAATAGAGATGGGGGCTATGAGATTAAGACTGCGATGAGGGATCCTGGTGGTTTAGTGGGTTATTGTAGGGAATAGGGATTGGGGGATTTGAGTGTTTTAGTGAAGATAGGTAATTTAATCAGTTTTTGGAACGTGGGGGAGTGACTCCTTGTGCTGAATAGGGTGTGTTTAAGTTTCCAGTTCTGTTGGGATGAATGAAGTTGTTTTGTGCTGGTAGAAACTAAGTTCATTTCTGATTGAGTTGTATATTAAGCTTTTGTACTGGAGTGCTGGAGTTTAGGCCTTTAGGTCGATGTTATAGCATGCTTGAATTGTCATTTATTTGCAAGAAGTTTGAATTTTGTGTGATAATGGGAGGAGGAGCATGAGGTTAAGACTGCAATGAGGGATGTGTGTGGTTTGGTGGGTTATTGTAGGGAATCAGGGTGTTTTGGTGAAGATAGGTGCTTCAATTAGTTTTGGGGATGTTGGGGAGTTATTGCTCATGCTGAATGGGATATGATTAAATTTCAAGTTTTGTTGGATGGATGGAGTCATTTTGGGTTGGTGGAAACTGGAGACCAAGTTCGTTTCTGATATATTGGAACTTTTGTACTGGTGCGTTGACCTCTGGGTTGGTGCTATAGTACTGTTGTTACAACCATAGACAGTTATAACATTTCATGGTGTCTTCAAACGTGCCATTTTTTTTCCAGGCAGTCTATACTTTGTTGGCTGCTGCTATGCAACAAATACTCAGAGTTTCTAATGTCAACTGAATACATGAAAATATCCATCATATGGAGTAGATTTGAGTCTCTGCGATATCATAAACTAATGGCACATGATTATTAGTTGCATTTATGTGAGTCCACCTTTTTTGAAAATGATACTATGTGAACACTGATGGTTGCTATGTTCAGTAATAGCCTCCTGCGTGACTGACTGGGACAAGTTCATAGTTGGAAGAAATTAAATTTGAAGACTTGGCCTTGAACCAATATGATGGCTATAACTGGAAAATGTAGATATTAGTTCTTTCTATGCCAGATGAAATTTCAATCGAAAACCAACTTTTCAATTATGAAGCCTTCTGATTGTAATTGCTTTGTGGAAGATCTAAACTGCTTTGTAACAATCAAGACTATCCTCTAAACACTATCCAATGTGGCCATGTTCTCATGTTGAAAACATAATTGAATGGAATAGAGGCTTTAGAATTTATGGTCGGTTTAATGGTTTATCAATATTCTGCAATTGTGTATTTTTATTTTTGAATCAATTGGAGGATTGGAATCTAACAAGCAAGCTTTGTATGAACCGGTGATTCTTCCTCTGCGGAAACCTGAGCTCTTCTCACATGGGAAACTTCTTGGTCCATAAAAGGGGGTATTGTTATATGGACCTCCAGGCACCGGGAAGACCATGCTTGCAAAAGCTATTGTCAGAGAGTCTGGAGCTGTTTTTATAAATGTGAGGATCTCTAATCTGAAGAGCAAGTGGTTCGGCGATGCACAAAAGCTCTGTGAGTATAGATCGCATTTGAATTGCCTCTCTTGTGCTGGAGCTTTGTCTTGCATTTAGTAAAACAATGATGATTTAAAATTATTGCCTTGTTATTCTAAAACTTGCTATCACCCACCAATTATGTTGAGTGAAATTTAGTTTCACTCTGATAATGGAAGCAAGGTAGTACTTTGTGAACATTCTTTACTAAAATTGAACATTCCTAACCTGTCCTTATTGAAGATCTTTATTAGCAGCAAGATTTTGTTGGATGCTCTATTAACTTTAAAAAACAGGGCACTGTAGCTTGCTTATCTAATGGATCTTATTCCGATGAATGAGATTGCGAAATGATCATAATTTTGGTATTTTTGTTGCTGTGTGGTATTTCTATGTATCCTGCATCAGGGATATAACAAAAGTAACTGAATGGCATGCATTCTGGCAATTGTGAAAGTGGTCATTACTGTATTTAGCAACTACATCTTTGTGTTGAAACCATCCCTCATTATATTCTTTTCTGCATTTGAATCCATGCAAATCTTGTTGGTTCTGTGCTGGCTAGAAACAGATTTAGAAGTAATTAACTAAGTTTTCATAATCTGATTGTTGTTGATTCTCTTCTATGCTATTGTAGTTGCTGCTGTTTTTAGCCTGGCTTATAAACTACAGATCATGAGGCATGAAGCTTGAGTTCATGGCATTATGGGATGTATTTACTACAGATCGTGAGTTCTTACTCTTGAAACAAGTGCTGCATTTGTGTAGTCTTTCAATGCAGTGACTTGCTAGAATGCATTTCATGTAAGATTTGTGAAAGTGTGATTTATTCATGGGCCTGGCCTGACCAGATTCATTGATAATATTCTTATAGAGAATGCACAAGTGATGGTACTTGCTGCAACCAACTGACCTTCAGAACTCGATGAAGCAATCCTCCAACGTCTTCCTGAGGCCTTTGAAATTGGGATACCTGATCGAAGAGAGAGGGTTGAGATCCTGAAGGTTGTTTTGAAAGGGGAGAAGATCAAAAGCAAAATTGACTTTGACTGCACAACAAGTTTGTGTGAGGGCTACACTGGTTCTCATCTGTGATTTGTTATAATCCCAGCTAATTCTTCAAGGTATTTTTATTGATTTGTAATATTTGCATAGAAATCCCATGCATGCCTGAGGGTGTCATGGAAAAGTTTTGGTAATTGTTGCTTGTTGTGCTCTTTCCAAAACCAATTACTTCCATTGCAATGGATAGAAGATAGTATGGTTCCTCATGAGAACTAGAAGAAATTAAACAAAGTGTTGTTATGAACTACAAGGGATAGCTATTGGTGTTAAAAAATATTAACCGGAGGATTTTATCTTTCCATTGTTTGAGCTTGCTGTGGATTTTTTAACCCTTTATTGAGTTTCTTCTTTGGGATTCTTTCTTAGGCACCAAGGCCATTGTCCCAGTCAGACTTGCAGAGAGTTCTTGGCACATCAACTAAGACTAGGGTTGCTGCAAATGAGTACAGGAGGTCAAGCTCACATTCACCTAGGTGGCCAGGTAGTCAGATGACTATCAGGTTCAAGCCATAACTAACGAGCTCTCTATACTCGTAGTATCTCAAATCTTGAATCTTCAGTCGGATAATCAGGACCCTTGAAATATTGATTTGTTTTTTCTTGATATCAGGCCAAGAGAAATTGTATTTTAAATTATTTTAATGTTTTTCCTATTCTGAAATGCTCTAAGTAGAATATGTTGTTTTTAGGCGACTCAAAATTGCAGATTTGCTGTAGCATAGAGCTCTTAACGTGGTATTAATACCTATCTTGCTTTTCTTTTGCTTTAGATATAAACTTGCCAATCACCAATGCTGACTGATTTTGTTGATGATTTTGGCCATGTGTCAGAATTGTGGAACATTGTTTGTCCATGTTGATATGGGTTTCTTACACTTTTTAATAGTCATTTATGACTTACAAGTTATAGAATTACTCTATTTTGCTTACAAATATTGCTGCTGTTGTGAGAACAGAATTGCTTTAATTCTTATAAAATTTAAAATACTCCAAGAAAGGGAGATTGATTTAAGTGATTAAGAATAAGGAAATGAACACATCAAAAGGACCTAAAACATAAATGATTTTATAGTTTACACAAACTATTGCTTGCATACATGGAATCTTTTTCATAGAAGTAACACCCAATTAACCTTAATGGAAAAAAAAGAGAGTAAAGGGAATCCAATACTATGAATCTGCCACCCAATTAACCTTGATGTTGTTTCCGTGTGAAATCAACATAATATCTTGTTTGTACTGCAAAATTAGAATGGTAACACTGATCAAATAAATTGTAGAGAAAAGATAGCCTAACAAGAACTGTGAATATAAAATTTGAAAACTCAATGCTTGCAAAACTTACTTGAAAATATCAATTGCATTATTTAGTTTCTTCTAGCACCATATCTGCCAGCATTCTTCTTTGTTTTTTTGCTCTGGAGATTCCATTTATCTTCAACCATCCTAAGAAACCATAAAGGCTTTTTTGTTCTAAACACAACGTATCCCGTTGCAACTCCAAACACAAACCCGCATCCATACCCCACTGTCACAGCTTTCCATCCAAATCCTTCTCCAAACAATGTTGAATCATCTCCTTCGTCAAAGCTTGATGGCGGTAATGATGGTGCCTCATCACCGTAACATTGTTTTAGTACTTGAGATCCACATAAACCCAAGTTTCCTTCAAATGAGCTTGCATCAAAGGTGTTGAACTGCTCTCCACTTGGTATGGGCCCCTCGAGTTGGTTATGTGAAAGGTTTAGGATTGCAAGAAATGTTAGATCCCCCAGCTGCGTTGGAATCCTTCCGGTAAGCAAATTTGAAGATAGATCTAATGATTCCAAATTAGTCAATTTTTCTAATGATGATTGGATATGACCTATAAGGGAATTATTATGAGAAAGGTTGAGCTGTTGGAGTGCTTTAAGCTTTCCTATCACTTTTGGAATCTCTCCGGTGAAATTGTTATTTGACAAATCAAGCACTCTGATAGTACTTCGGATCTTCGTAAACTCAATTTCTACACCTTTCCATGTCATTTTTATGGAATAGACATAGCCAGTGTAATTTGTTGCCCTCATATAAATCATGTTCTGATCCGAGGCCATCATCGCTTCAAGACTATTGAAATACCCAGTTGGCAATGGCCCACTAAAATTGTTGTCAGAGATGTCAAGAATCCGTAATTTAGAGAAGGAATTATATGCAGTCGGACCCTTCACAAAACCTTGGAGTTTATTGGATTTTAGGACAAGAATTTGGAGCTTTGGAAGCGTTTCTAGAAAGTAGGGAAATGTATCCTCAATCTTATTGTTGCCAAGATCAAGAACTTCCAACATTGCACAGTTGTTGATAGACGATGGTATTTTCCCTTCGAATTCATTTCCATTGAGGTTGAGATATTTCAAGCTATTGTCCTTTGTAAATGTTGAAGGGATAGTGCCTTGAAGATTGTTCATGCCTAGATGCAATACCGAGAGCATGCTGCTGAAGTTCCCCAAACATTGTGGCATAGAACCACTCAAGCTGGTGGTGAACAAGTCTAGGACCCGAAGGAATCTCAGCTTGCAAATATAAGAAGAAATCTCACCTGTCAAATTACTATTGGACGCAAGAATAAGGGTTGTCAAGTTCTCTTGTTTGAAAATCGAACTTGGGATTGGACCACGCAAGTGGTTGCTGCTCAAATCAAGGAATCTTAATGAATCGTGTTGGAGTTCACTTATATTACCTATGAAATTATTGTTATGAAGGTCAAGATCATCTAAAGAAGGAAGAGCAAACAAAAAGGATGGTATTGTTCCATTGAACAAGTTGTTGGATAAATATAAAGATCGTAGATTTGAAAGGGTATTTAATTGAGAATGGATAGCGCCTACTAGTTGATTATTTGATAAATCTAAATATGAAAGATTGACCAAGCTACTCAAAGAATCTGGAACTTGACCCATAAATTTATTGGAACCGAGAAACAAGCTACGAAGCTGTACAAGGTTTCCAAGTAATGACGGGATCTGACAACTAAAATTGTTACTTGAGAGAGAGATCTAAATAGGTGAGCTGTGTGAGATTACAAAGCAGAGCCAGATCTGACCTTATAATGTTACAATTACGAAGAGACATATATTCTAATGACTTTAGATTACTGATTAAGTCGTTTTCTAAATAAACTGAAATTCTTGTATCAGAAAGATCCAACCAAGAGAGGACATTACTCAAATTGGACGAAGGAAAAGAGCCAGTGAGGCCTTCGTTGTATGACAGATCCAGTGATTCAAGGTTTGGGAGGAGAAAGTTGTTACCCGGGAACTTCCCCTGCAATCCACAACCACTGAGGGAAAGAGATGACAAAGAAGAGAACAGATTCGTCAAGGAATTTGGTGCAACCAAAGAAATATTTACAGAACCCAAATTGAGATCTCTTAGCTTGGTTAGGTTTTGAACAGACAACGTGTTTTTCTTTGCTGAGAAAGATAATATGGTAATGAATTCGTGTTTTATTAAGGTCATGAGTAGGCAGTAGCAATGAAAAAATAATGAAATCTAGATTAATATCGGAATTTTGAAGCAAAAGATCTTCTACGGTGAGTCTTAATTTGGAATTCAGGATGCAATACATTTTTTTTTTATAGCATTGACATACTTTATATTACCCACAAAATGGATGATAGCTCTCAGAAACCAAACCATAAAAGAGAGCTGGTTAATTCAAGATTTCGAGTCGATAGAACATTTATAATTTTATATGTATATATTATGAAATACAAGTAATATGATTTGAAAATAAATATTATCTTTCTCCCCCTAATTTACTCTTAGTCTCTTACCGGTTGATGCAATAATTAACACTCTTTTTTTTGTCCACCAGAGATCCAATTAATAAATCTTAGGCTTCTTAACAGCTTGTAGTCCTTACCCACTTGTAAAATGTTATTGTCCCGACATTTCACTTGTAAAATTGCATCTGTGATTAATTTACCAGCAATGTTTTGGTTGTATTTTGTGATTTTTTTATGCATTAAAAAATCTGTGATTAATATTTTGGTTGTATTTTGTGGATTCTGGGAATATGGATTCTGCAGATCAACTTTTTGGTTGTATTCTGTATATTCTGTGGATTCTGGGAATATGGATTAATATTTTGATTATATTCTGTATAGTCTTGCCGGCACTTGCTGTCAAATTTTGAATGACCTCCTTTATAGGGGCTTACAATTAACATGGTAACAGGACTATTATCATGCCAAAAGGTTACTTTAATGAGGTGTCTAAGCTTAGTTAGTGGCTTAGTGCCTTTCATTGTTGTGGTGTGTGCTAAACAAATATGTTTACTGTAATTTATCAATTCTGAAAACTGAATTTTTTTTATTTTATGAAAAGAGAACAGTGCCTTGAATCAGGTAATTCTTTCTTATAAACTTGTAATTTTTATTTTGTGATTTATTAATTAAATCGTTTGCAATCATCTAACATGTCTAATTTTTTATTTTGTAGAATTTGGTGGAAAGTTACATTTAGCAATGAATGATAATTAGTTTAAAAGTGACTTTGATGGTAAAATACTACTTTTTATTTTTACATATTATTTATTTTATCATGTTATAATTTTAGATCTTGATTTCCAGGTTTTGATGTCAAAGGTATTAAGGAATCAAAGTGCAATGTTCTTGTTATCTTGATGTGCTTTTCGATTGGGATGATGTGCACAATGAAGATTTATATTTTTTGCATGAAGTGTTTTATTTTTTATGGCAATGTTATTTGTTGTTTCTTTTTAAGCCTTTTTGAAGGCAATGCTTTGTAATTTAAATTTTAACTTGGTGTGTGTTATTTAAACATGATGTAAGAGGAGTCTAAAACACAAATATTAGAAAGACTTGCAACATATTAAACACAATATTAGCACTAATAATTTAATATAAATAAATATTCAATGATAAAAAATATTAAATATATTATAGAATCTTGTAACAAAATTAGATAATATTAACATTAATTATAAGCCTAATTAGAAAGCCCAGAAAAGCCCAAAAAAAATTATATAGGTTTTCTGGTTTTTCTATTAAAAAACCGAATTAAAACCTGTCGGTTTGACCTGGTTCCGGTTTGAATTTTTGAGTTTTTTAAAATTTTATTTTGGTTACTTTTTTAGATAAAAACTGAACCGAAAATGCTCACCCTTACTAAGTCCAAACCCTAACCACCGCCATCTGGTCTCCAGCACATAAATTTACAACACAACCCCAACAGACCACCCAAAAGGAACTCCAAACCAAGGACATTATTGTACTTTAAAACACAAATACAAAATTCAGAAACCCCTCTCTCTCACTCCTCCTTCCTTACTCCCCAAGAACTCCCAAAACTCAAAAACAATAAAAAGACTACTAAACACAACATTACTTCAATAAATCTTACTCCTTTTTCCTTTATTAATTTTTACATAAAAAAACCTTAATATCGTCGTCTATTGGGGGCTCTTCAGAAACCAAGTTTTTTGCAAGAACTAGTGTTAAATGCAGCAAGTGCAGCTTTAAGTTGTTTGGTATTGTTTGCTGGGCTCAGGAAACTTGACCCGAATCGTGGAGCATCATAGAAAGCCCTTGAACAGAAGAAGGAAATTACCAAGCGTTTGGGTCGTCACCTTATCTAAACAAACCCTTATGAAGTGTGTGTCAAGGTTTCTGTTTTTGTTGAAAAGTTTGGATTTTTTTGCATTTTTTGATTTTTTTTTCTTTTTTGTTTCTTGAAGGATTCTGTGAATCTTGGTTCTAGGGGTAATTTATCGGAATTTAGGGTTTGTTTTGGTTCATTGTTTTCTGGAGGATTTTGTGAATTTTGGTTATATGGTCAGATAATGGAACGAAGAATTTTGTGAATTTGGATAATAGGGTTAGTTAATGGCATAAAGGCTTTGTTTTTATTATGTGCTATTGGTTTTATTAGATGCTTGAATTGTCATTTATCTGTAAAAGTTTGAGTTTTGTGTGTGATAGGTGGGGTTGAGGTTGATATTGCAATGAGGGATGTGGGTGGTTTATTGTAGGGAATAAGGATTGGGGGGGATTTGGTTGTTTTAGTGTAGATAGGTGCTTTAACCGATGTTTGGGATATAGGGGAGTGATTGCTTGTGCTGAATGGGATGGGATTAAATTTCCAGTTTTTCTGGGATGAATGGAGTTGCTTTGTGGTCGCTGAAACTAAGTTTATTTCAAATTGAGTTGTTTGTTGAACTTTTGAACTGGTGGGTTGGAGCTTAGGCCTCTGGGTTGTGATATAGCATGCTTGAGTTGTCATTTATCTGCAAGAAGTTTGAAATTTGTGTGATAATGGGATGAGGTTAAGACTGCAATGAGGGATGTGTGTGGTTTAGTGGGTTATTGCAGGGAATCAGGGTGTTTTGGTGAAGATAGGTGCTTCGATCAGTTTTGGGGATGTTGGGGAGTGATTGCTCATGCTGAATGGGATATGATTGAATTTCAAGTTTTGTTGGGTAGATGGAGTTGTTTTGGGTTGGTGGAAACTGGAGACCTCTGGGTTGGTGTTATAGTACTATTGTCATTGTTTATACAACCATAGATAGTTATAATATTTCTTGGCGTCTTCAAATGTGCCACTTGTTTTCTAGGTTGTCCATACTTTGTTGGCTGCTACCATGCAACAAATACTCGGAGTTTCTAATGTAACTGAATACATGAAAATATCCATCATATGGAGTAGATTCGAGTCTCTGCTATATCATAAACTAATGGCACATGATTAGTTACAATTATGCGAGTCCACCTTTTTTGAAAATGATACTATGAGAATGCTGATGGCGGCTACATTCAGTAATAGCCTTTTGCGTGATTGACTTGGACAGGTTCATAGTTGGAAGAAATTAAATTTGAAGACGGGGCCTTGAACCAATATGATGCTGTAACTGGCAAATATAGATATTATTTCTTTCTATACCCGATGAAATTGGATTCGAAAACCAACTTTGCAATTATGAAATCTTCTGATTACAATTACTTTGTGGAAGATTTAAACTGCTTTGTAACAATCAAGCCTATCCTCTAAACACTATCCAATGTGGCCATGTTCTCATGTTGAAAATATAATTGATTGGAATAGAGGCTTTAGGATTTATGGCTGGTTTAATGGTTTATTAATATGCTGCAATTTATTCCACATAGATGTGGAATTTGAATCAATTGGAGGATTGGAATCTATCAAGCAAGCTTTGTATGAACTCGTGATTCGTCCTCTGCGGAAAACCTGAGCTCTTCTCACACGGGAAGCTTCTTGGTCCACAAAGGGGGTATTGTTATATGGACCTCTCTGATAATGGAAGCAAGGTAGTACTTTGTGAACATTCTTAACTAAGATTGAACATTACTAGATTGTCCTTATTGAAGATCTTTATTAGCGGCAAGATTTTGTTGGATGCTCTATTAACTTTAAAAACAGGGCACTGTAGCTTGCTTATCTAATGAATCTTACTCCAATGACTGACTGGGGCAGGTCCATTGTTGGAAGAAATTAAATTTGAAGACTTGGCCTTGAACCAATATGATGACAATAACCGGCAAATATAGATATTAGTTCTTTCTATGCATGATGAAATTTGGATAAAAAACCAACTTCTTAATTATGAAACCTTCTGATTGCCATTGCTTTGTGGAAGATTTGAACTGCTTTGTAATAATCAAGCCTAACTCCTAAACACTATCCAATGTGGCCATGTTCTCATGTTGAAAATATAATTGATTGGAATAGAGGGTTTAGAATTTATGGTTGGTTTAGAATCAATTGGAGGATTGAAATCTATCAAGCAAGGTTTGTATGAACTGGTGATTCTTCCTCTGCAGAAACCTGAGCTCTTCTCACATGGGAAACTTCTTGGTCCACAAAAAGGGGTATTGTTATATGGACCTCCAGGCACCGGGAAGACCATGCTTTACATCAGCTATTGCCAAAGAGTCTGGAGTTGTTTGTATAAATGTGAGGATCTCTAATCTGATGAGCAAGTGGGCAATGCACAAAGTCTTGGTGAGTATAGATCGCATTTGAATTGCCTCATGTGCTTGAGCTTTGTCTTGCATTTAGCAAAATAATGATTTAAAATTATTGCCTTGTTATTCTAGAACTTGCTGTCACCCACCGATCATGTTGAGGAAAATTTAGTTTCACTCTGATAATGAAAGCAAGGTAGCACTTTGTGAACATTCCTAACTAAGATTGAACATTCCTAACTTGTCCTTATTGAAGATCTTTATTAGCAGCAAGATTTTGTTTGATGCTCTATTAACTTAAAACAATTAGGCAATGTAGCTTGCTTATCTAATGGATCTTACTCCGATGAATGAGATTGCAAAATGATCGCAATATTGGTATTTTTGTTGTTGTGTGGTATTTTTATGTATCCCTCATGAGAACTCTGAGAAATTAAACAAAGTGTTTTTATGGACTACAAGGGATAGCTATTGGTGTCAAAAATATTACCATGAGGATTTTATCTTTCCATTGTTTGAGCTTGTTGTCGATTTTTTAACCCTTTATTGAGTTTCTACATCGTGATTCTTTCTCAGGCACCTCAGATGACTATCAGGTTCAAGGCCATTGTCGTAGTCAGACTTGCAGAGAGTTCTTGGCACATCAACTAAGACTAGGGTTGCTGCAAATGAGTGGCCAAGGCAGTCAGATGACTATCAGGTTCAAGCCGCAACTAATAAGCTCTCTAAACTCGCAGTATCTCAAATCTTGAATCTTCAGTTGGATAATCAAGACCCTTGAAATATTCATCTGTTTTTTCTTAATGTCAGGCCATGAGAAATTGTATTTTAAATTATTTTAATGTTTTTCCTATTCTGAAATGTTCTAAGTAGAATATGTTGTTTTTAGGCGACTTAGGATTGTAGATTTGCTGTAGCCTAGAGCTCTTAACATGGTATCAATACCTATCTTGATTTTCTAAATCATCAATGTTGACTGATTTTGGCTCTGTGTAAGAGTTGTGCCTGTTGAGATGGGCTTGTTACACTTTTTAATAGTTATTTATGACTTACAAGTTATCAGAATTGCTCTATTTTGCTTGTAAATATTGCTGCTGTTATAAGAACTAAATCCATCAGTCAGTCGAGTGTTGTTCTTTTAACTTTATAACAATTGTTTTAATTTGCTTGCACTCGTAGGTTTGTAAAGCAATCTGTTCATAACTCTCTAAATCTCAAAATACCCCCAGAAAGGGAGATTTATTTAAGTGACCAAGAATAAGGAAATGTTCATAACTCAATAAAACATAAATGATTTTATAGTTAACACAAACTATTGCTTGCTTGACCTATTACATACATGGAATCTTTTTCGTAAAAGTAACCTTGAAAGTAAAAAAAAGAAAAAGGGAAAGGGAATCCAATACGATGAATCTGCCACCTTAGTGTTGTTTTAATGTCAAATCCACTTGATATCTTGTTTGTACTGCAAAATTAGAAAGGTAAGACTGATCAAATAAATTGTAGAGAAAATATAGCCTAACATAAACTGTGAACATTAAATCCGAAAACTCAAATGCTTGCAAAACTTACTTGAAAATATCAATTGAATTATTTAGTTTCTTCTAGCACCATATCTGCTAACATTCTTTTTTTTTTTTTCTTGATCTTGAGATTCCATATATCTTCAACCATCCTAAAAAACCATGAAGGTTTTTTCGTTCTAAACACGATGTATCCCGTTGCAACTCCAAACACAAACCCACATCCATACCCCATTGTCACAGCTTTCCATCTAAATCCATCTTCAAACAATGTTGAACCATCTCCTTCATCAAAGCTTGATGGCAGCAATGATGGTGCCTCGTCACCGTAGCATTCTTTTAGTACTTGAAATCCACATAAACCCAAGTTTCCTTCAAATGAGCTTGGATTAAAGGTGTTGAACTGCTCTCCACTTGGTATACGCCCCTCGAGCTGGTTATGTGAAAGGTTTAGGATTGCAAGAAATGTTAGATCCCCCAGCTGCGTTGGAATCCTTCCGGTAAGCAAATTTGAAGATAGATCTAATGATTCCAAATTGGTCAAATTTCCTAATGATGATTGGATATGACCTGTAAGGGAATTATGAGAAAGGTTGAGTTGTTGGAGTGCTTTAAGCTTTCCGATCACCTTTGGAATCTCTCCAGTGAAATTGTTTTTTGACAAATCAAGTATTCTGATGGTACTTTGTATCTTTGGAAACTCAATTTCTACACCTTTCCATGTCATTTCTATGGAATAGACATAGCTAGAGTAATTTGTTGCTTTCATGTAAATCATGTTTTGATCTGAGGCCATCATTGCTTCAAGACTATTGAAATACCCAATTGGCAATGACCCAATAAAACCATTGTCAGAGATGTCAAGAATCTGTAATTTAGAGAAGGAATTATGTGCAGTTGGACCCTTCACAAAACCTTGGAGTTTATTCGATTTTAGGACAAGAATTTGCAGCTTTGGAAGCGTTTCTAGAAAGTAGGGAAATGCATCCTCAATCTTGTTGTTGCCAAGATCAAGCACTTCCAACATTGTGCAGTTGATGATAGACGGTGATATTTTCCCTTCTAATTCATTTCCATTGAGGTTGAGATATTCCAAGCTATTATCCTTTGAAAATGTTGAAGGGATGGTGCCTTGAAGATTGTTCATGCCTAGATGCAATACCGAGAGCATGTTGCTGAAGTTCCCCAAACATAGTGGCATAGAACCACTAAAGCTGCTGTTGGACAAGTCCATGACCTGAAGGTATCTCAGCTTGCAAATAGAAGAAGAAATCTCACCTGTCAATTTACTATTGGACGCAAGAATAAGGACTCGCAAGTTCTCTTGTTTGAAAATCGAACTTGGGATTGGACCATGCAAGTGGTT
>Ga0325401_1001481_pt1 | contig 19813 bp, 7 predicted proteins | sample PopdelMetagenome_FD_205666 | JGI IMG/M metagenome (GOLD analysis project Ga0325401, IMG submission 205666) | Populus deltoides microbial communities from Bellville, Georgia, United States - Xylem-PdKOR-R2 | ecosystem: Host-associated > Plants > Phyllosphere > Stem > Wood/Secondary xylem | place... | reverse complement strand
CCTATAATTGAATTTATGTAGAGCAAAAACCCTTCAATGAAACATATCAAATGCTTCTCCCCCACTAAAATTAAAATTAAAAAAAATAAAAATAAAAAAGTGACCCCTCAAGTTCCTCAACCTACCTGTGGACTTTGAAAATCCAAATTCCCCAATCAAAGCCCTGAAAACCGCGGCCAGCAATTTCAGGCAATTTAAGAAGAAAATTCCACGTTACCATACGTAACAAGCACCACCCACACACTCACAAAAAAAAAAAAACCGAAGAAATTAAGCAGCCGATGAATGCATGTGCAGGTGGGGTCTTGGGCTCTAGTCTTTGTCAGCTGGTATGGTATGCCTACTGAGAACATCTGCATGTGCCCTCCGATTCTTTGAAAGAAAATATGACAAGGAGTATCAGTATTTTTCATTGTGGCTATGGCTATCTGACATGATAATTTATTAGCTTGTCTCAGCTTCCTCCATACGTCCACATCACAACCGCCCTCGACCTCCACCCCCTTCACAGCCTATATAAAGCGATCATGCTCTCCTTTCCTTAGCACTAAGCGTCGAGTCTTTCTCACACAAACTCTCCCTCTCCTCGCCTGATAGATACACCTTACCAGCAACAATGACAATGGCAGCTACTATCTCTCTTCTCTTGTTTGCGCTCCACTTGTGCCTTAGAGGCACTTATGGGGACTCCGGAGGGTGGCAAGGTGGCCATGCCACTTTCTATGGCGGGGGTGATGCTTCTGGGACAATGGGTATGTTTCAGCAACTTTTCTTTCTTCATAGGGCAATAATGCTACTTCTACTGAAAGGTTTTTCCATATTCACTTCCTGAAAAGATTTCAATGTAAAATGTAAAATATTATTATATATGATGAATTGGGCACATGTCAATAGGTCCATTTATCAAACCATAGTGTTAAAGGGGGAAAAATAGTACTCTACTCTTGCACATGTCACGAAGCTCAAATGTCACTCAAAAACTATAGTCCTTAAGATGTCACAGATTGTCTAGTGGACTCAGAGTCTGAATTACAACTTTGATTTTTCCTTTAAATAAAGTTTTGGCTCTTAATGGATATATATATATACACTAAATATTGCAGGAGGTGCTTGTGGGTATGGCAATTTGTACAGTCAAGGGTATGGTACTAACACTGCAGCACTTAGTACTGCCCTATTCAACAATGGCTTGAGCTGTGGTTCTTGTTATGAGATGAGATGTGACAATGATCCCAAATGGTGCCTCCCTGGGTCCATCACCGTCACAGCCACTAACTTCTGCCCCCCTAACTCTGCCTTGTCTAATGACAACGGTGGCTGGTGTAATCCTCCCCTCCAGCACTTTGACATGGCTGAGCCAGCTTTCTTGCAAATTGCTCAATACAGAGCTGGAATTGTACCAATCTCATTCAGAAGGTAAAAATCAACCTCTCATTTGAGATATTCAACTTTCATTTTCATATAATTTCACCTAATAGTATATTAACAGATTGGCAAGTGACTTCCATCGTTTACAATTAAATACGCTGCAAAATTAAACGAACCAGTTCTAGTTTATTCCATACGCTTATAGATCATTTATACAGTACCTAGTTATGATCTTTGGCTCTGCGGTAGCTCTGGCTCATACGTTGGAGCAACAGAGCATCCACCATTATCAGATAGATTGAGCTCATCTCATTAACACACTTTGTTTTGGTCCCAACTCCAAACAGGGTCCCCTGTGTCAAGAAAGGAGGAATAAGGTTTACCATCAATGGGCACTCTTACTTTAATTTGGTGTTGATCACAAACGTTGCTGGAGCAGGAGATGTTCATTCAGTGTCGATCAAGGGTTCTAAGACAGGGTGGCAAGCTATGTCAAGGAACTGGGGCCAGAACTGGCAAAGCAATTCTTACCTCAATGGCCAAAGTCTTTCTTTCCAAGTCACCACAAGTGATGGTAGGACTGTGACTAGCTACAACGCCGTGCCAGAAAACTGGCAATTTGGCCAAACATTTTCAGGCGGTCAATTCTAGCTTTTGAGGACAAACAATTCTCATTGATTGTTGTGTGATGACATCTATATATGGTTTGCGAGAGAGGAGAGGGGGTAGGGTAGGAAAGGCATGGCCAATATGTCTGGCTGTTGCTGAGGTGGTTTATTAGCACCCGCTGGGCCTTTATATATGCAGCATAAAATTGAAAGATATAGTTCCTTTACAGTTTACATACATAGGAATGTTCATTCGTCGCCTTCTGTTTGATTTCAAGGCCATGAACATCGTTATTGGTTTGGTAGATTTAGTCCCCAATTTGGTCTGAAACCCAGTTGGAACATTTAAATTTGCGTTGTTTTACTGTATACTAATTAATTTCTTTGGTCTTGTACTTAATCTACGAATAAAAATCCGTCATGCATTTATGTATCATCAAATTTCTAGCCATTCTTTGCACTGTAAACGCCATTGCGCTCCACCGTTTTGAGCTTGTCACAACTGGAATGCCAGTGTTCGCCGTAGCAAAATTAGAAATCTCTTTCCACAAACCAGCTCCTTCTGATGAGGATCAGCTGTATTCCCAGAAACAGTAGGAACATAATAAATATGATTAGGCTAAACAACAAGATGCCAGATCAACGAAGGGAAAAGACATGCGACAGAAAATATTAGATGATACCAACGCAAATTATGCATGTATTGGCCAGAGGATTCTTTCTTTGGCTCAGAAGTTGTTGAGAAAATGTTTGCACAGACCATGTCATTGGTGAACGTTTTCAAAACATTGCATGTGCTGATTTTTTGCCTGCCATAGATGAAACTGCTGAAAAGAATTCTCAGGAATTGAAGTTGAACAAAGGGGATATGTTCTATCCTCATCCAATTTAAATTCTCCTGGATGATCATTAGAAGTTGCTTCTTTGATTTATTTCTTAAAAAAAAAAAAAGAAGAGAGAATTGCTTCTGATAGAGTACTGAAAGTCTCATATTTCCATTTCCCATATTTGTTATGGAATTGAAAGTTGTTCTGGGGAAAAAAAAAGAAAAGGAAAATCAACTTGTTAGTAATCAGAGAAGGTCATGCACCATGGTTCAAAACAGAGGACATTGCCTCAGATTGCATAAATTCACCAGCAACTTTCTCCAAAAGTTACAGTCAAATGGATATCTGACACATGACGAGTAAACGAGACAGTATAGCAACATCCTCGAACGGACAGCTGAGCAAAATATAGAGGGTTTTTTTTTTTGTTGTTCATTTAGAAAATAGCACATTTCGCAAATTATTTTTAGGAAATTAACACAAATTTGTTGGCGAGTAGCACAACTAAGCTATCTGACAGCGTATAACCATCCTTCAAAACAAAATTATTTCATTGCAAGTGTAAACCTGAACAAATTATGCCTATAATTAACTACATCTAGCTAGTTCTTGGTAGTTCATTGAATGCTGCTCATGGATGGCCCCGCATCGTCCAAATTGCATCTTAGAAATCATGTGTGTCTTTGTCTTTGTCCTCGTAAAGCTGCCTTTTCCTCAGCTAGTACAGTATCCTCAGCTATATCAAGTACAGAACGGCAAGCTGTGAACCAGTTGTTTGCAATGGAATGTATAGCATTATCGGTTGCATCATGAATGATAGTAGTGGCTCAATGACCCTCCCATACCAAAAACATCACCTAATACATCAAAAAAAAAAAAAAAACATTACCAATCCATTATATATGAAAGAAATTTAAGCTATGTTGAAAAAAAAAATAGTCAACGCATAGAAATTTATTATATCATGATATTTAATGCTTGTACTGTATGTATACAAGCCCCTCGTGTGCATCATCAGTTATTCATAATTGTTTATAATAACATGTACAACATCATCAATTTCATCATGAACCGCATTAGTGGCTTAATGACCCTCTCGTATAAAAAAAACATCACCTAATATATACCAATATATATATATATGAAAGACACTTAAGTTATATTCATAAAAAAACCTAATGCATACCAATTTATTATATATTGGTGTGTGGAGCTTGTACTGTATACATGGACACCTCGAAATATCGTCTCATGTTAGTGTGATAAAGCAATATGTTATATGCATATATCAGTCCACGTAGACATCAATATCAATGATAAGATGTTGCTCCTCAAAGATATGTGCTCTCCTTGCATGCCCATAGTTGATATAATCCACATGTGTTATCAACCAGTTATTGTCATCTCTAGCTCAATGATTGATCACATGCAATCATCAATCGTTTCAACATCATTTAGGATAGGTTGATGCAATCCAAACTACCACATCACAAGATCCGAGCAATGCAACTCAATGATAACAAAATAGTGCATTGCGACCACTAACCTCCGTATATTGTTGCTCTGGATGCAAATTGGAGGAGTTGCTTGTATCATATCCTTGATATATAAAAGTTTGATTTGAAAAATAATATTATAAAAATAAATAAAATGCATGTTGTAAATCATAACTGATGAGGTTATTGTGCATCTAACTCATCCTAGTAGAATGGCCACACATGAGTTGAATTTTCTCAAAAAAAAATTAAACCCACACCATCTGACATCAAAACATTTTAATGTATTATTTTTGTATAAATAAAATTAGATAAATTAAAACATTTAAAATAATTATACATGTAGAAGCATCAAACAACTCACAACTTATTTCTCTCTAGCCATGTATCTATGAAATATTTGGCAATAAAGATATGCAAACATTGTTAACCCCCAACTATATATTAGAATCCGCTCAAAATCATCTTGTTATGGTAGAAATGGGACTAGCACTACATTACAGTTAGACTTGTAAATGAGGTACACTATATCATACATAAGTAACGTCTCATTTATGGCATCATCTAGGGCTTTGAAATTATCTTCCAATCATTTAAGCTTGATGTAATCTCCTTTAGTAGCGACTTCATCACGTGCGCATCTTAATAAATGTTACCATACCTCCTTGTTATACACTTATTTTTTAGTCACAAAACCAACATCTATGAGCAACCTAAGTAATAGAACAACACAGTGGAGCATGGGCACCATCTCCTCAACATGTAGATAGAAAATATGGGTCTCATTACTCCATCTCTCGACCAATGCACCAAGCGATCCTTGATCGAGCATGATATGTTGGAGGTTAGTGATCCTATAAAAATCGACAGCCATGATGAAAACAAGAATACATAAATGTAGAGGAATTAATATAATGGCAAAAATATATTTCTTTTATACCCTAAAAATCAATCAAATAACATAAATATTAGTATTATTGTGATGTTGAATATGAATATGTTACAATATAACTATCACAAGTAAAATTAGATGTTCAACCTATATGTCTGCAATCTAATGTTAGTCTTACAAATATAAAACTGAATTATCCACAAGGCATATAATAAAATTACTCTTTACATTGTCCCTGTGGTGGAGGGGACCATCAATAAAACTTGTTTAGCTACCTCTCATACGCATCATTACTTATTGTGTACTTATATGATATATTTGTCAAATGAGTTTCAATATTTAAAAATAATGAATATAAAATAATAACAAACAACATTAATGTAAAACATAATATACATTGTTCAATCTCAAAAGTTTTTCTATTATGCCATCTCTCTCACTCGTATGCAAGGTTTGTTTTGTGTATACCACTCTCTTACATCTATATCGTTATGTATACAAGCTAATCTTCTTTAACATCTTCTATATCTTTATATAATTGGATATGCTCTTAAGCCTAATATATTCATCTCATACTTATTGGTTGGGTAAAGAGTAAAATTAAAAAGCATATATATTTTGGAGTATATAAACACTAAATAAAATATTCATAAATTATGCGAATTTAACTCATTATGAGATTCAACTTGCAATGAGATGTGAACATGGTCGTTGAAACATTTTCAATTTACCAGTTGTTCAATTTCTTTCATACATGTTAGTTGTCTGTCAGGTCTCTCTTAGACCACTGGGTTATGGGAGTATTCACTTAAAAATAACACATTTTATGGTTAAACAGAGTTGTCATATGTGTTTTTTATTTATTTAAAGTTATTGTGATTTCACAAAGTAGTTATAAAGGCCATAATATACCACAAGATATGAAATCTTGTGCCTTGAATCTTTGATGAAAAAAAAATTATTTAACCTATAAAAGGTCAACTAGAATAGAGTAGTAATGGGAGATGCATGACCACCATTCATGATAAGATTAAAGAATTTTGATAAATTTATGACCATATTAACATCATTGTGGTCATTATCATATGAAAATGCTCATCTTTCTTTTTGTTTAACTTTTAGCCTTTCTTTTACTCATTTGTCATTCTTAATCATAGTACCATATCAGGTATCAAATTTTTACTTTCATGGTTCATGACAAATCACATTTAAGGTTTTCTTCAAACTTGAATTTTTAAATATAATATTAAAGTTACTTATAAAGTGGCGTGATAAAAACAATAAAATTCAAACAACTCGGGCCATATCTCTAACATCGTATTCTTATTTTTAATATGTATATATAATAATATATATAGTGTGGTATTGCCAACTATAATGTTTTTGACAAATACAAGCTAAGAACCATATCTAATTGTAATTTATCTCTTCTTTGACCAAAGCAAAATATAATGGAAATATCCCATTGTTCATGCCAAAACCAACTTTAACCAATAACTTCCTATTATACTTTTTATATAGATGAGTGTTATCAACACTTATCAATGGTTAACAAGAACCCAAGCCCTTAATTAGAACTTTAAATGACCAACAAACTCTTTCAAATATTGTTGTGTCATCATCCAGCCTATTGTGATCCCATTGGATAATTATACCATAATTTGATTCTTAAAGTGCTAGTAACACTCTAGATTGAATTTGAATGGAATCCTCGTGCAAATAAAACAATCACTTGAGAACCTTTTGTTTAGCTATTTATGTCACGTAATATGAGACATTAAACTTATTATTTTTGTATTGTTTCTTAGTTGGATGCAAAGTTCATACTTATGTCATCACTTGTAATTGGTAAAACTATATTAGCAATAAAATTTGAATCAAGCAAATGAAGGTTTTACATAACCGATCAATTGGTACATGTATGTAGACACATCAACTTTGAGATCTCAAATAAATTGAAATTCTTATGATTCCACTCATATAAATGCTATTGATATTTTGGTTCATGCGTACATTATAATTGCATATAAATTGTGGTTGAATGTTGCACCTTTTATTCTAATTAATGTGTTATGTGCCTTCTTTTCACTACATTAATTAATTCAGACTTGTTTTAAAAGATTTGTCTAACCTCTAATTGAACACTTATTCCTTAATTCATATAACTCAAAACCCAATATTTGCATAACATTTCATCAACCCACTAGCATCCTTAAAATTAGAAATGGGAGGTTCTATGAATTGGTTTATTGGATTATAAAACTCACCATCTTCATATGGGTCAACTAAACCCAAAGTAACATTACCATCATCTTCCTCATCACTTAGTTCATAGTCATTATTAATGTATTAAAACATGACTATTCTTTAATTCATATTCCAAACCTTGTGTTTTCTTGGCTATTATTTAACTCAAAGTGCTTGATTCTTTAACTTTAAAAATCCATATATTAATACATGTTAAGTTCATTGAAACTTTATTTTTTTTCACCTTATTTTTTGGTAAACCCCCTCTTCCACAACCTAGTGCTATTACCACTTGGATTCTAACACCACTTAAATTTACAATTATTTCTTTGGCATCACCATTAATTTCTCAATTTGAAATGGAAGTTTCTTGATGTGAAGTTTTATCACACTTAATCTCGCATGAGCCCTTACCTGCTACCTCTTCATATAAACCTCAACCCCACTCAAATTTCAGGTAATCATTACCCAATTTTAACTTAATCATCTTCTACTCATACTATAACTATTCAAGCAAAGAATAACATTCACAAACCTATTAGAAAATTGAGTGTGTATACCTAACTCTTCAAATCCAATAATCTTGAACCAACCACAGTGACCTAAGCTCTCAAACATATTAAGTGGTGTTCGACCATGTTTAAAGAGTGTGATATTCTTGTTTGGAATGGAATATGAAAGCTAGTGTCACTTTATTCAAGTTATAATATCATTAGCAATAAGTTGATTTTTATAACTAAAAATAATTTGGATGATTCTATTAATAGATTTAAAGATTGTTTGGTTATAAAAAGCTTTCATTGATATCCAAGAGTAAATTACGATGACATTTTTAATCATATTATCAAACCAAACACTATTCATGTTGTTCTCAATCTAGTTATGAGTCATAATTGGTCTTTGAGAGAGCTTGATGTGAACAATATATTCCTATAGGGCCATCTCTCATAGAATAGTTACATGACTCAACCCCCAGGTTTTGTTGATTAGAATAATTCATCTTATGTATGTATACTTAGAAAAAAAATTTATAACCTTTAAAAAGCTCCTCAAGCCTAGTGTCACGAACTTCACACCTTTCTTATTCATTATGGTTTTAAGAATTCTCATATTGATACATCTCTATATTTACTCACTATTGATGGACACATTAGGTATCACATAGTTTATGTTGATGACTCAATTCTCACTATTGACAATGCTGAGATGGTTAATAGCTTTGTGAAAATTCTTGCTCATCAGTTTTCTATAAAGGATCTTAAATTGCTATCCTATTTCTTGGGTATGGAAGTTGTGACATACAAAAATGATATGTTACTTTCTCAAAAACATTACATCACAGACATTATATCTCGCACACATGATAAATGCCAAATCAATTCTCACTCCAATACCACCAAGTCCTCCACTCATTTTAAATTCTAGCTTGTTTTTATTTGATGCTACGAAGTATATAGATGTAGTTAATAGTCTCCAGTACCTCTTAATCACAAGTCATGATATTTCGTTATCGTTAACAACCCTCTCAATATAGGCATTGTCTAACAACCAAACATTAGGTCACTTTCAAACATCTCTTACGTTATTTGTGTGGTATAATTGATTATGGCTTGCAAATCTATAATGATTCACCTTGATGTCTGCATTTATTTTTTTATGCTGATTGGGCAAGTGACAAAGATGACTTTTCTTCTATAGGAGCTTATGTCATATAAAATAGCTCGTTAATCCATTAAAGTTGTGTATCATTCATTTGTTATTGGGCCAACTATCTCTTAATTGATCTTGGTGTTAAGTTTTCTTATTATCCAATGATATATTGTTGGAGCTAGTCAACCTTGTTCTAATCCAGTATTTCATTCACAAATGAAGCATGTTGTTATTGACTTTGATTTTATTGGAGATCAAGTAAAAAATGGTGATCTTTGTGTTACTTATATGTCTATTAAATATCAACTTGTAGATGTTCCCACTAAACTATTTCTTGCGCTCGTTTCCTCAATCTCAAGATCAAAACTGGACTTTTCTCTCAACCTCCATTATAAGGAGCCATAATAGAGGATAATAATCTTTATTTGTTGGTTGTTATTTTTTAAGTTTCAGTTAACTTATCCTTCATTCAAGTTTTGTATTTTAGTTGAGATAGGATAGATTTTATATGTTTCTGAATTTAAATCAAACACAATGCTGCCTATATATATAGGCAACACATGAATACAAGTAGGGTGTGCAATTCTCACCAACATACAACTACTATTCAATTATCTTTGTTATGAAAGAGGTATTATGTTGGATCAAATATCATGATTTAGGAATCCAAAATCACTTCAACTTTTAAATTTGTTCTGGCATTTTTTCATGATCTGATAATCGGACCATTGCAGAATTTCCCCATGAAAAATCAGTCTTCCCTGGACGTTTTTGTGCTCTGATAGCAGAATTGCACAAACAATATTTGGATCAATTGCTTAAGCCTTGAAATCTTATTTGTGTTGGTTGAAATTGCTGTTAGCAGGTGCATTATGTCCTGTTCTATGATTAAACTTGCTATGTTTGGTTGGAGAAGGCAAAAGAACTGCTCGGGCTTGGTTTGTTCAGAAGCTGGATTCAAGCACCTCTCTTGTGATCACTGAAGATGCAGAATTAATGGTTTACTTTGATGTTACAGACCAATGCGTGTAGGAATTTTGTGGGTTCTCTCGTACTATCACATACTGAGACCTTAAATTAGATTAGATGAATGCTGGCTACCATGGCTGATTTATGCATGCGATACAGTGTATCTTCTGATGCTCTTGAAGCTGTTTTGAAACTCAGTTATGTCTCATGTGAAAGTATCAAGATTCCACTCTTGTCAGCTAATTAAGCTTTGGTTCAGATGCACTTCCCGTTGTCATCCTATGTATCTGGGACATTCCTTGTGTGGCTGCAAGATCAAATATAACAGCAGCTACGCGCAGAAGGGCTCCTTGCATGGATTACCCTCACTACGGTCATGATGACTGCATGATGAACCTGATCAGCAATTTCATGCGTAGACCTAGACCTGAGGTTGATTGAAAAACTATTTGTACAACAATCGTTAGCATTGAAACTTTAACATTCCTTGAAATCATTTATTCCGTGTTCCAGCATGCTGCACCTGTCTCAGACTTGGAACAAATACAACTAGAAGATCATGTGCATAATTGATAGAAGAACTAGCTCTAAAAACATAATGGTGTAACCAAAATCATTGAGTTTTGGCAGAGTTCGAACTTCTGAACTGTAAAGCAGGCTCACCGGTAACCTATATGTACATCAGACTCATGAATCTTTGTCCTTGGATAAACTCTGCGGGATTCTACTAATAACACTCTCATCCACTATCTTATAGTGATGTGATAATTTTCTATGGATTATCCCACAACATCTATCCACACGTTCTTCATATCGGCTATACAAGGCAGGGATTGTAATGGATAAGATTGTTCCTGTTATCAATATCAGTGGTAAACATGTTAATATTTTGGTCCAAACAATATGAAGTATTCAAACAATTTCAAGGAGAGACCAGACAGTGGTAACATCCACAGGCACGATAACAAATTTCAAGGAATGTCACAAGGTTCAAGAACAGGCATATGTATTGCAAGAAAAGCCTTCCACAAAAATAAACTTTAGAGCAAAGGGAATAGGGCATCCAGGGTTTTAACTAAGGTGAAATAAATGATTTAACATAAGAATTCACAGTTCCAAATATCAGTTTTTTGGAAACTAGCACAGTGCCCAAATTTGTTTTTGGGGAAATAGCACAGTAGAAAACTTATTGGAGAAAATAGCAAAGTTTGTTGAGCTGCAGCAGCATCATTGGCACGATCAAATTAAATTTTATTGGTTGTGGCAGTGTCACTGCTGCAGCCTTCAAATTTGAAAACAAATTGAAGGTTGCGGCAGCGTTACTACCACAGCCTTTAATTTAAAAAATAAAAATAAAAAATCTGTCGCGGCCTTAAATAAATTTGGTTCATAAAACAGAATGAAGATTTGAAAGGAACTGAAGTTAAATTTTCAATCTGCCCTTCCGCAGGCTCAACTTAATAAAACTTGAGGTTTTTACTGGAAAGCCTTGTGTTCAAATATTGGAATTAATAAGCTGGTGGATTTGTATAACCCAAGCCTTTTGGACCTCCCATAAACCTAAAAAAAAAATTAAAAAATTTGTCTCCGATGTTTAGAACAAGGCTATATTTTGCAACAGTTTACATCCAATATATTCACAGAGCAATGGTGAAGTTTTAAAGGGCTGCTCTTTTAATTTTTTTTTTCAAAATTAGTTTTCTGCTAATTTCCAATAAGTTCTATGCTGCAGCTTAACAAACTGTGCTATTTCCCTAAATAAGTTTTCTGCTGTGATATTTCCCCCAAAAACTTGGGCACTATGTTGGCTTCCAAAAATCAAAAGCTGCACTTAACTAAGACTAACAACGCTGACACGCCATACATACCTATATAAGCCAGAGTGAAGAAAGAGAAGTAGCTACCAACAGTAGACAGGAGCCAGAGAAAGACCACCACCTATCAAATGAACAATTAAATTAGTTAGCGAGACAATAAACAAATAGAAGACATTGTAACTTCATTAAGATAGACTCTCAAGACTCTATTCAACCATCTAGAGATCCTACTGGATGCTGTAGACTGGCAACCTTTGCAAGCTTCACTTATAAAAGTACAGAAGGTTGCCAATCAAATATTCCTACTGTCCGCTCAAGGAAAAGAGCATTAAAAAGTATACTTGCAAGTCCCGACTAGTCTGTTTTCCCTGCCCCTTAACTCAACTCGCCCATTTCCCCTACCCAATCAAATCAAGCAGTGTCGAATTAATTCTTCTGGAGAAAATTTAGTTAACTCATATTTGATATGCATTTTCTTAAATTACAAATTCAAACATACATATCCATCCATATACATATGTATATAGTAATTAAAAATTTTGAAATTCCTACAATTTTTTATTGTTCTAGAGTAGTTTCCTTTAAGACTGAATGACTACAATTTACTACATAAACTACTACAACAAAGAAAAAATCAAAACAGCTTAATAAATCTTCAATTACACATAGTGGAACTCTTTTATCCTCTTTAAGCAAACCAATACTTACCTTGAAAAATAGAATCTAACATCTTTGACCCTTTTCAAGACGATACATTGACCTTGAAAAGGACTCTAAAAACTTTTCCAAAAGGGAATAACATGAGCATAAGAAGCACGTTATTAAGTCAATCAACAATGACCTTGAAAAAGAGTCTAAAATCTTTGCCGAGAGTAATGTCATGAGCCATAAGAAGAACATTATTAATTTTCACACGAAATGATGCTGCAGCACTGTTAACCATTTCCTCTGACAGAACTAACTCTGGTAACGATTGAAGCTGTCTGCTAAAAAAAAAAAAAGGTGAAATTAGAAATGGTTTTGGAACTGAAACAACAAGGAGCTGCAAATGAAAAATGTAGATGGCATTAGGCATACTTGTTTATCATATCAGCTGTGTTGGCTCGGACAAACAGCAATACAATCAAGATCAGCAACACATCAGAACAAATTGTTAAGAATGGCAATCCAGACCGCTCAAATATGAACCATGATACAGTTGCAACCATAATGACACCAAAAGAAACATGCCACCACTTCCAAAGTAGTACATCAGCAGCTATAAAAGAAAGAGAACAAGAAATTAGTAGAACAACTGCAAACACTGAAAACGATGAAATGAAGTCATACACAGTAGTAGTTGCAGCAATAATATCATATAATTTAGCATATGTAATGACAAACAGTAACACGTTTAGCCTTTAATTAGGCAGAAACCTTGATGGTGAGATAAACTAGCTCAAACCAGCAAGAACCAATTAGAAATAGACTAACTCAAGAAAACACACATCCCCAGTACACAGAACTGATTACAAATACTTAGTTCAATAGAGAAGGAATGGCAAAGAAGTGGAGTAAAAGAAGCAGGATAAATAAAGTGAAAAAGGCTGAGGCCATATACTGAAAATGCCTTAGCTTTACAAAGAATCAATTTGAAGTATAGCAGAGCCATTAAGAAACACCACAAGAGGAGGCCTAAATTGTCTTCTCATATCATTTCGAAGCTTAAAAGTGAATATGACTCTTCATATTATTATTTCATTATCTATTATTTAGACAACATCCAGGCCAAGCAAAGGTAGGATTTAACACTCAACTTCAAGCCATTAACGTAATGAAGGTGTAATCCCCAACATCCTTTGGTAAAACAATTTCTAATTATTTCAGTTAATTTAGTGGGGACACTGAACCCGAGATATTGTTTACGCACTCGTATGATTATAGATGATAGAGGGTAGCCCAACATGTTGTTCATTGATTAGGAGATTGGGCTCATCAAAGCCCTAGTTATTAGATTTTAATTACCTTTATTATTGGACTTCATTTTATATGATTTTATTATATTTTTATTAGTTAGCGGGTTTTAAACCTAAATTTGATTCTAATTAGGGTTTTATTATTTACATGAAATTTTCTTAACATTAAGTTTTAGTTTTTGATTAATTGAATAAAATTTGCAAAGTTGCATATTTTTCCAATCCTATTCTTTCTTTTCTTTAGCTTTTTCTTCTCTTTCTTAGGCTTCTTCTTTTAACTTCTTATTTTCTTTTTTATTGGGCTTAAAATCTCTTTTGTCCCGTTCAACTTTGATATCAGAGCCGAGTTTTTTTATTGTTCTTACAATTAATCGATCTATTAGAGCTTGTGAAAATCCTCAAAATTCAACACAGTATATAAAACCTAGAAATTGTGTAGAATCATCATCAAAGGTTGATCTAGAGAGAGAAAAAATCATTTAATCTTTTTGTTTGCAGGTGAGTTCTGGAAGGAAAAAAATCCAATGAAACACCCCTTTACACCCTAACCCTAGCTATTGTTCATCTTCCTCATCCTCCAGCCACCCCCACACACCAATTGTAACAGCCAGTCTTCAGCCTCAGCCACCACGCTGCCGACCAACACAGACACCAGCCACGCCACTTTCCCAGCACAACAACCCCTCATGGCAACACACCACCAACCAGTCACCCACTAGCCCGTCAAATCAGCAACCCTCCCCTCTTTTCATAGCCAACACCGGAAAATCAACCTATCAGCCAGCCTCGCCCCAGCCACCGCAGCAACATCAATTCGATTCAACACCGCCATTGCCCAAAACACCCCACACATACCAGTTCCCAAAGCCACAAACAAAAACATTTCAGTCACCACCCATCTTAACCCCCACAGCATCCTATCATCAATAAACCCAGTACCAAGCCACCAAACCCATTGTCCAGCAGTGCAAAACATCCACATCAATTGATCTTCCAACCGACAGCAGCCACCATTCATCCTTCCCAGCCACATCAGCCAGCACACCAGACAAAATCAGCAGCCCACTGGCACGGTAGACCCCTTCACAGAAGCCACCAGTTACTCCACAGCAGTTCCTAAATGCCAGATCGTCAACAATGTCCTTCACTTCCTCAGCAAGTTTCACTCCACCAACCGCCTTGGCTATCTTTTGCCAGCTGTTTGGTGTCCTTGTCAAAAGGCTAGTGTCTTTTTAAACAGTTTGTTTTGTCCAAGTAGAGCATAAAGGGATTTGCAAATACACAAAAAAAAAAAAAAGGAAGAACAGTCGGTGCCCAGATTTTAAGAGAAAAGGGTGTGATAAAGAATGTCAAATTGTCTTTTTAATTTACTGCCTAATTCCATCACATTTTTTATGTTATTTTATTTTTTTATTTTCTTTCTTTAAGTTAATGTGTAGTTTATTGTAAGAAGGAAAAAAGTTAAAAGTCGGGAAAAAAAAAATAGTAAAAAAAATTTACATTTGGAGGTCCATTACACTACATTGACAATAGTGATCTAAGTGGTCTATCATCATCACCAACAATCTGGTCAGTAAATTTACTTTACTTTTTGATACGTTGAATTTTATTGTTCTAGTATTGCACTTTTTATTTAAATTATCATTGATAGTAAGTCTATGCCTAAAAAAAAACTCTAATTGCATTAAAGTCTTATATCATTGCTCACTTTATATTTTGTCATTCAAATTTTGTTATAAGTCTTTTTAATTAATTGTGGAGCTTATCAAAACTACTGAAAAGTTGTGATTTTTTATTTGATTAATCATTTACACTTAAGGGTCTAGCAATGCATGCTTAAAATTTTCAGGGGTTTTCTGTTCTTGATTAATCTCCACATTAAAAAAGAATGGAATTAGTTTTATTTTTTTATTGTGATTTCACTAATAAAAATCATTTGTGATCTCAATTCAATTTTTAAGTTAATGTTGCACACATTTGTGTCATGATCATCTAATGCCTAAACTTAAATCTACATTTATCGTGGATCTAACCCTTAGTAATACTTTTAAGACCATTTAAAGGGAGTTGCAAACCCAAATAACCAGCATGTTTAAAGATAAGGCACCCAAATACCAATAAATATCACAAGAATAATCATTACAGGCAAGTTCACCTTGAGCGCCACCAATATGACTATCATTTAGGTTACTATAAACACGATGACTTTGAAGAACAAGTCATAAGCCCTAACAAAATAGAAACCCCTGTTTTTTACAGACATCATGACCCTTGAATATTTGATATATGGATTCGTGATATGGATCAATTCTTTAAGTAGCACAACTTGTCTGATAATAAAAAAGTTAGATTTGCTAAGATAATGTTGCTCGTTGGTGAAATCCAACTTTATTGGGAGATGTTGAGGATTGTTTTATGTGGAGAGGTTAACCTTCCATAATTAATTGGACCAAAATGAAACAAAAACTACAGGAAAAGTACCTACCCAATCTTAAATCAATGAAACAATCTGAGGCAAGAGAACAAGTTTGTCAATGAATATATAGCACAATTTAATGATTACATGATGAGATGTGCCATAAGAGAAAATAAAACCATGACTTTGTGTGGATTTTGTTAAGGTTTGAATGAAGATTTTAGAAAAAAGATGAGGCTCATAGGTGCTTTCACTCTTGACTAAGCCTATACTATAGTATAAGATTATAAGTTGCTTGCAAAGAGTCAATGGATAAAATGTCAAGACCCTCATCTTACCCCTTTTAGATCTCAATTTATGAATGATGATTCTTTGTTAGGTGCTTCATCATATAGACTTAGTTCTAGTAGTGCCCAAATTTATAGAGAAGATAAGAGAGAGAAAATCGTTAATGAAATGTCCAAGATGAGTTCAGAGGTTCAGTGTGCTAACTATCAAGGTTTCGGTCATATTTTCATCAACTGCACCTCTAAACTCTTAGTCGTCCAAAAACATAAGGATATAAATGAAAAGAAAAATTATTGAGTGAAAGTGTAAGAAATCAATCCTAAGAATTTTAGTAACCTGGATGAAAAGGATGTGCAAGACGAGGGAATTAACACTATTAGTCCAATTGAGTCTGATAATGAGGTTAATAAAGAATATAATAATTCTGCTTTAGTGGTAGAGGAAGAAGTTTTAGAAAACTCTTTAATGGAATCGCTCGAAGAAGTAAATATGGTCTTAGAAGAGTCGCATGATATCAGTCCTCTTAAACCACCTAATTCCTCACTCGCCATGCTTGATGTCCAGCACGTCAAAAGTTTAGAGCAACATGCTCCTCACCCTCTCATGCTTGACGTCCAGCACATCATAGGTTTAGAGCAACGTGTTGAGTTCCCTGATCCCTTATCCCTGACACGTGATGAGAAAGAAGAAGATAATCATAATTTACTAGGTTGTGTCCAAACTATATTGATTACGGCTTCAAATAGTGTTTGTTTCACTCCTCACCCTCAGTCATATAGTGTTCAGAGTTATGAGCCTGGAAAGCTTGTAGATTTTCTTCCTATGTCTCCTCACTCTAAAATGTCTGATTCAACTGAGTCTTTCACATGCAAAGTTCATAATCTGCATATTGGATTATAAAACAAATTCAAGCAAGTAATGAACAATAAAAATTTCAAGTTGAATTACATATGTATTATGATGCATTTAATATTGAAGATTATTTCATGATAAGATTAGACTTGAACGGTGTCTTTCGAAAACCAATCATAAATTTCAAGTGAGTGGTGTTTAGACCAATCAAAGCATTGCAAATGATTGAATCAAACAGTTGTCATTAAATTGTCAATAAACTTTGATGTTAGCTCTATTTTTTACATGAAGGACCTTGTTATATATAAAACACAACAATTTATCCCCGATGATCCTTTTGAAACCCTTGCCCCAGCTAGACGGCTAGATTCAGACTATACTTGGATTATCAAAGAAACATCACAGCAGCTTAATAATGATCTTTGGGAGTGTTATTGGAGCAGCCTTGAACTACACCCGACAGGGTCAAGTTTCTCCAACCTTGGGAGAGTTGATGGTGATATTGAACCCGAGACACTATTTGCGCACTCGTATAATCATAGAGGATGGAGGGTAGCCTAACTCATTGTTCTTTGGTTGGGAGATTGGGCTCATCCAAGCCCAAGTTATTGGATTTTATTTATCTTTATTATTGGACTTCAGTTTATGTTATTTTATTTGAATTTTATTAGTTAATGGGATTTAAACCCAAATTTGATTTTGAATAGGGTTTTATTATTTATATATAATTTTCTTGACATTACATTTTAGTTCGTAATGAATTGAATAAAATTTACAAATTTACAGACTTTTCCAACCCTATTTTTATTTTTATTTTTATTTTTCAGCTTTTTCTTCTCTTTCTTCGGCTTCTTCTTCTTCTTAGCTTTTTATTTTCTTTCTTATTAGGCTTCAAATCTCTTTTGTCCCGCATCATAATTTAGAGGTAATCTTTAAACAAAACAAAAAAATCTTTGTTTATAATAATTCGTAACAAAAGAAAAGGCCTTCAGTCTACATTTCAATATTAACAATTCTCCAAGGTATATCTACAGCTTAGTCATTTAATTCAAGAAAAGCCATGCAAACTAAAATTTACTCATTATTTTTCTTCAATTCAAGTCCAACTTTCATTTCCCTGAGAATTTCTTGAGCTAGTTATCATCAGTTTGCTCAATCTTCAGAAATCTAAACAGCATAAATTTTGTCATTACACATTCTATAAATGCTAAAACCTAAATCCCATTCACCACCGTTCTAGTTTTCGTCTGTCAGATTCTTCTATCTAAACCTCCCCGGCCAACAATAAGAATAAAAAAATTAAGGTAAAACAATTATCTTGTTAACCAAAGACCAAAACCCCAAAAAAAAAAAACTTTTTTTTCTTCATTTTTAGTATCCCTCCCATTACATCCATTCAAGAAAACCCAATTGAAATCTTGCAATCAAAGAAAGGATCAAAGTCGAATAAAAAACCTTTGCCAGCACCCATAAGCTGGTGAAGCGAGTCTTGGCGATCAAACAATCGATACCCAGAAGTTACTGCTCTCGGAGAAGAAGCAGCGGACGAAGTTGAAGCTGCGGCGTCATTTCTTGAGTCTCCTCCTCCATTACCACTGACCGTGTCTATAACGTCACTTGAATTATCCATTGTTTCAATCTCTGAAGAAAAAATAGGTCAAATGAAATCCCCATTCCAATTGGTAGTGATCAAAGAGCTTCTGCAACAAAAATTTCAAGAACCCAAAAGGGCTTACCTTTGTTATTAAAGAAAAGAGGTTCGTCCCCTCGTCCCTGGACCTGGATGGATCTGACACTGTCTGACAGAAGAAGGAAAGAAAAAGGGTTCTTTATTACAAGGAAGAAACCTCCTCCGTTGTTCCTTCCCTCATTTCATTATTATCCTTTTTGTTTTAGCTTTTATTTCTTTTGGTACATCATGTTTTCAATAATTTAATTGACCAAAATTTAAATTATTGAAGGAAGAAACCTTCAATATGTGGAATTAGCTATGTAAAAATAAATTGATCAAAATTTAATTTGTATTTTTAATAATTTACTTAAATTTTACTAAATTATTTTAAAAAATAATTGTTAGAACACTCTCAAATATTCTATAAAAACCTTAATTTAGCCTTAGCATATTACTTTATTATCAATTAAGTCTTAAATTTTTTTATTTTATCAGTTTTATCCAATACAGAATCAATATTAAATAATTTTTCCCTTGATTCAATCCATTATAGATAGTAAAAGAATTCCAACCAATTTGTCCATGATTTTTAAATGCCTCGATCTAGTAAATTTCATCCACAAATCAAAAAAAAATAAAAAATACTCGATCGATTTGAATTGGTATGATTTTTACAGGAGAGTTTCTCTCGTTAAATTCTTTTTTATATAATAATTAGGTTGTGTGATGTTTTATGTTCTAAAATGTATTTGGCAT
>Ga0325401_1001479_pt1 | contig 19830 bp, 14 predicted proteins | sample PopdelMetagenome_FD_205666 | JGI IMG/M metagenome (GOLD analysis project Ga0325401, IMG submission 205666) | Populus deltoides microbial communities from Bellville, Georgia, United States - Xylem-PdKOR-R2 | ecosystem: Host-associated > Plants > Phyllosphere > Stem > Wood/Secondary xylem | place... | reverse complement strand
CCCCCCCCCCGCGGCATTGGCACGGCAAAGCGTTGGTTTTCTACACGCACGTGATTGGCATAGAGCACTAGGTATTCCGCGCCCTGCTCGACCAGAGCGACCCACCAGCCTAGGTGACGCAGCGGTGCCATCACGCGGTCAACATATAAAGAAAGGGCTTGGTGTACGCTGTTCATTAGTCTCAACTCGGATTCTGTTCCTTAAACGCACCTACCCTCCTAAGTGGCCAAACCGCCGACTAAGTTATCAGCAACGCTCTCTCACCAGCAGGACTGTACGGCCTTGATCATTGTCAGAAGAGACTAGTACAAGCTGTCCAGGCGCTAGATCTTCTCCCCTAATTGCCCTTCTTATCACAAAAAGGCCCCACTTGCCCAGCGTATTGGGGTGCCGCACGCACTTAGCTCTGCGGTCGGGGCGCAACGGGGCTGCTACCAGGAACACTGTTGGCCCGTTGGCGACTGGTGCGCCAGCCAGTCGGCAGAAATGCAACCGCTGGCCTTGTTCATTACTCTTACCATTGACCACCAAGCAATTACTCTGATTGGGGTGTCCTCACTATGAAGCTTCTGCTGCTACTCTTGCTGGTGACTTGTCGCCTAGCGTCGGCGCAAGCCCTTCTTTCCCTAACGGGCTCCGTCACCGACAAGGCCACGGGGGCTGCGTTGCCGTACGCATCGATTCAGCTGGTAGGAAGCCGGCTAGGTACGACCACGAATCAAGCCGGCGAGTTTGTGTTTCGCGTTCCGGCGGCCACCGGCCACCAAGTGGTGGTTTTCTCCTACCTAGGGTACCAGTCGGTCACGCTGACGTGGCCCGCCGCTGGGTTGCCCCGCGTTACCGTTGCTCTGGAACCCCGGGCCGTCCGTTTGCACGAGGTGGTCGTTCAGCCCATAACAGTACTGGACCTGGTGGTTCGTTGTCTGGAGAAAGTGCCGCAGAATTACGCGGTGGCGCCCTACCAGGCCGAGGGCTTTCAGCGGGAGGTCGTCCGCGCTAACCAGGACGTCATTCAGCTGCTGGAAGCCGCGTTTCACACCACCGGACGCCCACAGAACCAAACCACCACCGTGCTCGACGGTCGCTACTTGGAAGACAAGCGGGCCAAAGCACCGCTGTGGAATCCTGCCCGTGGGGGCTTCTATACCTTTGGCTGGACGGCCGTTTCGGGCATCGATGCTCCTGATCCGCGTTGGTTCTTGGGCGTGAAGCTAAAACGGGTTCGAGACCTAGCTCGGTATTACACGTTTGACCTGCGGCCGACGACGATGCTGAACGGCAAACCGGTGCACGTCATCGACTTCAACCCAAAAAAGCAGATCCGCCAACCCCTACTGCAAGGCACGCTCTACTTGGATGCCGCCTCCGACGCGCTGGTGAGGGCGGAGCACTGGGTGAGTCCACACGGGGTGCGCTTTCTGCGGGCGCACCACACCTGGGGCGGGCAAATGATCAGCCAGTCGCCTAAGCAAGTGACCGTGCAGCAGGACCGCTGGACGACTACCTACCAGCAAGTGGGGACGAAGTGGTACCTGCGCAGCGTGGTCATCGACACCGACTTTTCCGCCGCGCTGCTGCTCCTCGGGCAGACCCTAGGTCGCCGCGACTCGCTGCACCTACATTCGGAACGCGTGGTGACGAGCATCGACACAACCCAGGCTGCCCCCACGGGAAAAGGTATCAACATTGCCGAAGTAGGCCGCTTTTCTACCTTACAGAACTTTATTCGCCAGCAATACGAAGACCGGGACCCCAACTGGGCAACGCATAATTACCTTCCCCTGGACCCGGCCCTAGCCGACCTAGCTCAGCAGCTACGGAGCAAAAATGATCAGTGGGCGGCCGCACTCGGGCAGCGCACGCAGCAGCGCTACACTGCCCGGCAGCTACACAAGGATGTGGTGTATGCCCAGCAAAGCTTGCAAAAGCTGCACCCAGCGCTGTATAAGTACACCGACCCGGCAAGCCTAGACCGAGCATTCGGCGACGTAAAAAAGCAACTGACCAAACCAGCCTCTGAGGCCGAATTGCTGCGGCTGCTTAGTCCTGTGATTGAACAGATTCATTGTGGGCACACCGAGCTGTACCCGTCGGAGGCCACCGAGCAGCACCAAGCCCGCGTGGCCAAACCATTTCCTATGGATCTTTGGCTCAACGGGGAGCAGGCCGTGGTGAGTCGGGCGTACGCGGGTATCCCGCAGGGCGCTACTGTGGTAGCTGTCAACGGCCATGAGCTAGGTATGGTATTGCCTCGGTTGCGGGCTCTGATCCCGGCGGACGGCTACAATCAGACCTACAAGCAATTTCGCCTTCAGCACGACTTTGCGAGGCTTTTCGCCCGCCACGTGCAGGCGGCCGATTCGTTTACCATCGTCTACCAAGAGCCGGGCCAGCAGGCCCGACGCACGGCGCGGGTGGCCGGTCGGGAACGGGCGGCCCCGCCTAATTGCGCCTTGGCCCGGATCGACGAAAACTTACGCACGATGGTGCTGACTATTCCCTCTTTCGCGCCCGACCAAGACTTTCCCGCCTTTCTCGAACAGGCGTTTCGTGCCCTGGCGGCGCAGCGGCTAGAAAGCCTGGTCCTGGACCTGCGCGGCAACGCGGGCGGCCGCGACGACTACGCCGCGTTGCTGTATTCTTACCTAGCGCGTGCGCCCTTCCGCGTTTACAACCGCATTACGGTCCCGACGACGGACCGCGCCTGGCTGAACCGCTTAACCGTAGCGGGCGTCTCCTTGCTCACGGCCGTCCCGGATTATCTAGCTGGCCTCCAGCCCACAGGGGCTGGCTTTGCCTACACAAACCACCCCGGCCTGCAAGCACAGAAGCCCCAGCCTAACGCGTTTCAGGGGCCCGTGTACGTGCTCGTGGATGGGGGTACGTTTTCGGCGGCGGCTGATTTTGCCGCCCTCGTGCGTAGCCACCAGCGGGGAGAGTTCATCGGCGAAGAGGTGGGCGGGGGCTATTATGGCAACGCTAGCCTAGGCACGGCTCAACTTACGCTGCCCCACTCCAAACTGCGCTTAATTCTTCCGCTTGCGTGGTTTGACTCATCTGTTTCCGCCCAAGGAGCGGCGGCGGGGCACGGCGTAGTACCAGAGCATGCCGTGCGCTACGAACTAGCCGACGTGTTAGCGGGCCGGGACCAAGCGCTTGCAGTCTGTTTAGAGTTACTCCGTAAAGCCCGCAAGTAAGGGCAAAGTCCGACCACTAAAGTAGCCCGCCTCAGGCGCAACCTAAGGCAGAGTGGTGATAAACTGTAAGTGGGCGGCGCTCTACTTTCCGGGCTGCACCTAGCCGCGCGCTGAAAGACGATTTATTTGTACCAGGCAATCAAAACGCCAAGGATATCGCATTAGGAAATGAGGGGCTTCGTAGCACTCTCCTAATGGGAGCAATTGTAGAAAGAGGCTAGACGCAGTTTGAGCACTTTACGAGGACTGTTTGGAAAGTGCCCAAGCGAATGAAGCTCATAGTAGAAATTTGGTGAGCGTATAAAAAGCCTCAAAGACGCCCCCATCAATTTCAGTGATTCGTTTCAAAGGTGCTGTACCCCGAAGAAGTTTGCCCGGAAACTGGACGGCGATTCACCGGTTTTGGTCATGAACAGCCTGCTGAAATAGGCTGGGTCATCGTACCCAAGCGTGTAGGCAATTTCCTTTGCGGTGAGGGATGTATGCGCCAGTAGCCGCTTTGCTTCCAGTATGATCCGGTTTTTGATCACCTCGTTCGGCTGCGGCAACCGGAGGCGGTTGAATTTGTGCGTGATGGTTTTCGGGGCCAAACACAGTAAATCGGCGTAATCGGCGACGGTGTGTTTGGACTTGTAGTGCTCTTCGACGAGCCGGGTGAACTTGCGAAAAAATTCCAGATCGTCTTGTTGGTCACTTATTTCAGTGGTCAAATGCTGTCTTTTCCAGGAGCGCGTCGCGCGGATGAGCAATTGTTTGAGATAGGTGCGGACCATCTCTTCCAAGGAGCTATCGTTCAGGTTGAATTCCTGGAGCATTTCTGTGAACACCCCACTCAGAAAAACGTTTTCACCCTCCGACAGCTCCACCTTGGGCATATTTCGGATGTTGTTGAACAGCAATCCATCACAGGCAACTTCCAGGTCGTGGATCTGAATGCAGTAAAAATCGCGGTTGTAGAAAATAAAGTACCCGCGTTCCGGCCCAGCGGCTTCTAGTTCCAGATATTGATTCGGGCTGACAAAAAACAAGGTTGGTTGCTGCGTCTCGTAACAGGTAAAATCCACTTTGAGTCTGTACCCAGCCGGCAGGTACAAGATCTTAATGTATTCCTTGTAAGCTGGGCCGTTGATTACGTCTGTCTGCTCCTGGCTGACATGCAGCAATCCTAACGTCTTTAAGTTGTTATTGAAAACGGTCGTATTCATGGCTGTATGTGCTTGTCGATAGCAGGAATTTTTATATTTCAACACATAAAAACCTAGGAAGCGAATCATCGCTTCCTAGGTATAATCGTTTGCTTAACTTCTGGCGAATTTCTCAAGCTCGGCGTTGAACTTGTCCATTTCTTCCAGGAAGAACCCGTGCCCACCTTTTTCAAATCTGACGATGTAAGAGCCTTTGATGGCCTTGTTGAGTTGTACGGCCTGGGCGAAGTCACACAATTTGTCGTTCACGCCGTGGAATATGGCAACGGGCATGTTGATTTTCGATAACACAGGCCGCAAATCTAGGTCGCGCAATGCGCTGATAGCCTGCGTAGTGGCATAAGGTGAAGCATTCAGGTTGATACTTTCCAACCATTTGATAGATTCGGGCGAAAGGCCGCCTTCCTGGCCCTCAAAAGCCTTTCCAAAACCGGCCACTAGTTGCTCGCGGTTCGTTTTGGTTTGCTTGATCAGATCCGTTGCGCCCTGGTCGCTGATGCCGTACGGGTGGCCTTCGCGCTGTTTCCAGGAGGGGCCGGTCGCGCCGAATAGGGCTAACTTCTTGATATGCGCACCCTTGTATTTAGTTACGTAGTGTAGCGTTACCGCGCTGCCCATTGAAAACCCACCAAGCGTTGCCTGCTCAATTTTGAGTTTTTCCAATACGACCTTGATGTCGTCGGAGAAGGTATCGAAATCGTATTTTCCGTAGGGTCTGTCTGATTTTCCGAAACCACGGAGGGAAATGCCGATGACCCGGAATCCTTTTTCAACCAGATACTGGTATTGATATTCGTACATCTCGTTGTTGAGCGGCCAGCCGTGGATGAGCACGACCGGCTGGCCCTGGCCAAGGTCAATCACGTGAAGTTTTACATTTTTTTCGACCTCAATGTATTCTTCTCTGTCCAAAGAAGCAGGCTTGCGGGTTTGTGCAAAAAGGAATTGGCTTTGGATGAAAGCGAACAGGAATGCGATGGTCAAGGCAAGTGTTTTCATCTGAATAGGGCGTTTGATTTTTGGGTTAAACTGTTAACTGTTAGTGAATTGTTGTTGCGTTTCAACATTACAAAGGTGGCAGGTTTACTTTCTCGGCAGAATGGATAAAAGGTGATGTGCCTTGTACATTTTTCCCGAATGGCTTTTGCGGTTGTTCACGCAAGCTGCTTTTGCCGCAGCACACAGCATTGTAGAATCATCCAAAAGAAACTTCGCTTGACTAAGACTAAATGCAAGCTCCCGTGGCGGGATTGGTCAATCCGCCAGGCTGAAATGCGGCTTATATAATTTATTACCGAAGGCTCTCAACGCCCCGGCGGGCTGCAACGGAAGATTCCGGGAGCAGCCCGCCGGGTGTTGAATATGCAGGTAAGAATGCGAAAAGCACGAGCTGATTGGAAAAGGGATTTGCCTCTGTACCGTCCGAAGCTGAACAGCAACGCACTAATTCTGAATATTCACTCATCCCCCGTTATCAGTGCCATCGGGCAGTGAGGCAATCAGCATACTCCGCGGTTACGGACGCTTAGCGAAAGCTACATTCCGTCTCGGCAACCACCGTATCCTGACACACCTTGTCCAGGAGCTGCTCTATTTCTAATAGCAAGCCAGGAATTGGTGTATCGCTCGTGTTGGTTAGGCAAAGCGAACCGTTGGTCGTCAAGGCCCCAATGGTCTGTTCCAGGCCTTTTCCCGAGCGAACCATGGGGCCATATAACGCTTCTAGCTTTAGGGGGCCGAAATCAGTTTTATATTTCACCCTGACCAGGTTAGTCACCATGATATGATGATTGAAAGCCTGCTTCAGGGCGTCCAGCATTTGCTCTATATCATTGTGGCCGAAGACCAGGTTTCGAAAAAACGACAAGTAGCCTTTTGTGTAGTCAACGGAACTGGTTCCCCCTAGCCCAGCCTTCGCAAGTCGGGCCAAATCCCAAAAGGACAAGTACGGTTGGGGTTCAAAAAACACAGACTGCGTGGTGATATTCAAGCCAACGTTATCATCAAGCTTGAGGGCGCCTCTGGTGCAAATGGGCGAAACCAACTCCATCCTGGTCTGGTCCCATTCTGGCCGCATTTTCCTTGAAGCCAGTAACACGGCCGCGCAAATGGCACCGTGGACGCTGGTATTTTCTTGTCGGGCGCGTTCGAGTAGGTTGCGGGTTGTGCTTTCAGAGAAGCGGTGCGAGGAAACCAAGGGGTTGACTGCGGCCGTCTTCATGTGCAGTTCAAGCACTTGCTTGATTGTCTGCGCAGGCAGATCTTCGGGCAGACCTAGGGTGTGGTCGTTGGATACTTGCGGTTCCAAGAACTCAAGCTCTGTACCGGTAACGGCGAGCAGTATGTCCCGCGTTAAATAGCTCAAGGACGTCCCATCGGCCACCGTGTGGTTGGCGGCAAGGATCAGGACAGTACTGGCTGGTTTTTGCAGCAAAACAATCCGTACAAGTGGGCCTTCGGCCGTGTTAAATCGTACGGAAAGCTCTTGCTCCACCTCCTGTTCCCACCGGTAATTTTGCTCCACGTGCATCATGCGCAGCGGAATGAGTAGATTCTCGACGTGTTGTAAGGTAGGCCGCGCTAGCTCATCCAGCGCCACTCGTACCGAGAGATTCGGATGGCGTCGTTGGACCATGTCAATGGCCTTTCTCCATTTTTCAACGGGTTGGGTTCCTGAGATGTGCGCAGCTAGGCAGAAATCCTTGGAATCAATCTGATCCAGCAGCCAAAACGTTTTTTCAAATGCCCCTAAGGGGCGGTTTTGTTGTGTTTTCATTTTGCATTGAGTTAGATGAGGGATAGCAACTGGGAGGTTCCTGCGCTAACCTGAATGCAAAATTGGCCGCCTGAGAAGGGGAAGAGAATGAACAAAAGTCGAAGGGGCATGCACATTTGGCCACCCCTATAATTTACCGGCTGCACTATAAAGCTAAAGCAGGCAGAACGGCCTGTAGCAGAATGACAATCAGTCCTGCTTTTTGGGCTACTACCGATACCTCAAAAGGCGGGGGAGCGTCATTTGCCGTTGCCACGATGCTCCCCCACCCTTTTTACTGAATAAGCCGGCTGCTCGCCGCTCTAGATGAGAATACGGCAGCGACCAGAATCAGAAAATCGTCTCCTGGGCCATGAGCCCGCGCCGGTACCCGGTATCTGGAACGCTTGGAGCGCTGGGGCGGGTGAGTAGCAAAAGGCGCCAGTCCGCCAGCGCGGCCCGGCGGATGGGCGCCACCTGGTGGGTATATACGTCGCTTTCCACCCAACGACGAAAAACACCTAGGTTCCGGTATTCGACCAGCGCGACGGCATCCCACTGCTCGCCGGGCAGTCCGGCCAGTTGCGCCTGGGCTGCCCCTTGGAAGACAATGGTGAACTCAGTAGGGTTGTTGTACTGCAAGAAAGCGTCGATATACGCTTGATAGGCTTCTTGGCCAGTTTGAGGCGGCTGGGTAGCCGAGTCATCATAAGCGGCCTGGGCGCGGTAGCGCAGCAGGTTGAGCATCACCACCGGCTGCTCGGCGGGCAAGGCGGCCGCAGTGGCTAGCAACGTGTCAAAACGCAGTTCGGGAGGGGTATCCAGCATGGCAAAAGCAGATTAAAGAGTGCTAGAAAAAGGAAGTCGCAAAGCACGCCTTCTGCCTTTTTTATCTCCTTAAACTACTTTAAGAACGCGCCGGCGGCGTGTGCTTGCGGCGCAGCATGCTCAAAAATTCCGGCGTGATACCTAGGTACGCGGCGATGTGCTTTTGCGCCACCCGGTTGAGCAGGCGCGGGTACTGGCGATGAAAGCGCATGAAGCGGGCCTCCGCCGTCAGGCGCAGCATCGCCACCAGCCGACGCTCGAGCAACTGGTATCCCTTCTGGGAGAGCAGCCGAAAGAAGCGCTCAAACGGGGGCAAGTGGGTGCACAGATGCTCCAAGTCGGGCAGGGTAAGCGAGAATAATTGCGTCGCTTCCAAGGCTTGCAAGGCCAGCGTGGCCCGGCCGCCGTCAAAGAAGCTGGCCGAATCGGTGCACCACCACCCTTCGGTGGAGAAGGCTAGGTTGTGTTCGCGGCCTTGAGTATCGGTGGTATACGTGCGCACGCACCCACTCACCACGAACCAGAGGCAGGTGGCACGCTCGCCCGCCACTAGCAGGTGGTCCCCACTCGCCACCTGCTGCGTACCTAGCAGCTGGGTGAAGTAGGCAGCCTGCTCGGGCGTTAGGGTGATATCGCGGGCTATATTGGCCAGGATGGGCTGGTACAGGGACATCGGGATATGATGTAGAAGGCAGCTCTAGCACCAAGTGCCAGCAGCGTGATAGGACGAAGCATACGCTAAGGAATGCTTAGTAGAAGAACTTGCAAAGGTATCTTTATCTGCTTACGCTATTCGCGCCACCCTTATACGGGTGCCACCGACTATGCTCCGCTCGCCAACGCGGCGTTCTCCTACATACCAATACCTAAGGCCGCACCTTCTGGGTGCAGATGGTCTTGCTGCTCGCCTTGGCCGAGGCCATTGTGCGCTAGCATATCACGGTGACTGGGGTGCAGCCCAAACTCTCGCTCGCGTTGGCCCCGAGCAGCGTAGGCGGGCCGCCGCTGCGCTTCACCATCGTCGGCGCGCTAAGCGGGGAGTATATCCTGAAGCCCCCGACTCCGCACTACCCACATCTACCGGAGGTGGAAGCCCTGACGATGCACCTTGCTGCCTTGGCGGGCATTGCTACGGTACCCCATGGGTTGCTGCGCCTGGAAGGCGGTGCCTTGGCCCCGCGTCGCAATCTTCCGTTTCAACGTGCAGCCGACCGGGTTCCTATTCGCCGGTCATTTTCCTGCCGGAATCAGGTTAACTCGTGTAGTTTATCGTCTTGCCTGTCACATGTTTATGTGATTGCGGCGTCGGCGATGCTTCTCGATCTTTGCTTTTGTCACGGGTCCGGCAACCGTCCGGCCTCTCTCTTTTATTTGCTATCAGTGCGTAGTGCTCGTTCACTAGGCCCGTGGCAACAGCGACCTTCTTGACTTGAGCGAACTAGCAACCGTGAAAGGAATGGACGCTTTCCTCTAATTAGTGACAGTAGGCTTGTAGTACATACATTCAATAGGATACCTAGATGACCACGCGCACAGTACCCTTCACGGACGGAATGAAAATTGGGCTGGGCTATAACCGGCTAACCGGAGATAGGCTGCCCTCTCCGGCAGTCCAAGGAACCTCTATTTCCTCGGTGCAGGGCGCCGGCGGCCAGCAGGTTACCATTAGCTGCACCACCATCCAAGACGTGGAAACGTTGCACAAATCGCTCGGGATTTCCCTGGACGCGGGGGGCTCTTACATGGGCTTCTCGGGAAGTGCCAAGGTGGACTATGTGAACGAGTGCGATTTCTCGAGTTTTTCCACCTACGTGCTGGTCCGGGTGAGCGTGCAGAATGCCTTTGAAAGCATCGACTCCCCCACGTTCTCCCCCGACGCCATCGAATTACTGCTGAATGCCAACCCAGAGCGCTTTCGCCAGCGCTTTGGCGATACGTTCATTGCGGGAGTGAAAAAGGGCGGAGAATATTTCGCTATCTATCAGATCAGCGGCTCCAATGAGCAGGAGAAGGAACATATCGCCGTGAAGGTACAGGCCGCCTTCAATGGCATTTTGGCCTCGGCCGAGTTAAATACGGCCATCAACACTGCCAAAGCCGAGAGTCGCTCGCACTTGGACGTACGGGTGCTGGTGTTCCGGCAAGGCACGATCGGTACGGCGGACCTCAATCTGGAAGACATCATCAAAACGGCCAAGGAATTTCCCGTGGGGGTGTCCGGGGACAAGGCGTTTCCGTACGCGGTGTTACTGCAAGAGTATGACGCGCTAAAGAACCCCAACGATCAATTCGTGCCGGTCGACATCCAACAGCGACAAGAGGTGCTGGCAGAGTTGGCTAAGAAACGGTTCGAGTTTTTAGCGCTCCGAGATAATTTAAAATATATTCTCAAGTTCAGCGGCGATTTTGAAAATGCCGATGGCACGGCCGTGGATCGCGCGCAGGTAATGCAAGATTTAGACAGTGTGGTAGCAGCTCTCAACACGATGCAAGACGAGGCCTCGGACTGTACGCGCGATGCGGGTAAATGCAACTTCACCCCGTTTGAGGTGGCCAAGTTTCAGGTTCCCCAGTTAGTGAAGGGCACGGCCGAGTCGACCTTGAATGGCCTTTGGATCGAGGGTGGCGGCCACGTGGGACCTGTTATTTCGGTGAGCGGTAAAGTTATCACGGTAGACATGTCGGCTTTCAACCGACCGTTCGGCAAAGGCGTGCTCCTAGATAATGAGACCATCACGGTCGCCTTTCCCGATGATGCGACGGGGCCTTTTACCGGTAAACTTCAAGCCAACAAGATTCTATGGTCCAACAACACGAGTTGGACGAAGGTGTAACAGCACGTTGTGCGGCCGGCGTGGTGGGGCCGCACTCTGGGAGGCGCTTTGACATCGGAGAGTAGGTGCAACTAGTAGCACGCTCCTTTTAGTCCTACCCTCGCTAGGGGCGGAACTGAAAACAAAGCTTTGCTAGGCCTACTTTACCGACTCGCTAACGCCACTAATAACGCTGTAATACAAGACGTTATATCGAGCTTCCTACTCCTGTCAACTGGCTCCCTTAGAAAGTAGACATCGCCGCAAGGTAGTTCGTGAGCGAAGCCCAGCCGTTGGCGGGGGCTTTGTGCCTGAAAGCGAGTTAGTCCAACCGAACTTCCACCGTCGTGTTGCGCTTTACGGCCCGGCGCAGGACGACTTTCCCTTGGTGGACGACCTGCACCAGCAGCCGTTCCCCCTGCCGGCGCAGGTGCACATCAAAGCTCGTGTGGAAGGCCTTGATATTGTTGATATCTAGATAGTCCCACTTCGTGGGCAATTGGGGTCGTAGCGTGAAGGAGTGAAAGCCCGTGGGTTCGAGACTGAGCAGGCCCTCGGTGAAGATCCGGCAATACAAGGCACTCTCGGCCGAGAGATGGGCCATGCCATTCTCCGGCCAGGCTTCCACGGCGTAGGGCACACGAAACCCCGTGAGCCGCGTGGTGGAATAGGACGTTAAGCGCGCCAACGCCCGATCGGCCGCGCCGGCCTTGAACGCGCCGCGAAACGCATACAGGCTGCCCCGGTCCCAGAATACGGCCGGTGAGTCTGTGCCGGGCTTGCGCTCAGTGAGCACGCCATTGGCTGACCACAGTTGCTCGAATAAGGCATCGAGCGTACCGGTGGTGCGTTGGGGTAAGCCTACGACCAAGGGCAGGCAGATCCAACTGCGTAACGTCGTATTTTCTTGATAATACTTATACGTGTGCAGGCCGGCTAGCTCTGCCCCAAAGTAGTGCTCAACCGCCGTCGCTAAGCGCTTCGCCCGTTGCTGATAGGTCGCGCTCACCGCGGCCGGCTTGTGCATAGCTTTCGCCAACCGGGCCGCCTGCAGCAACGCCCCATAGTACAAGCACGAGGTAGCCAGATTGGCCGAACCCGAGGGGAAACGGCCTTCCAGCTCATCGCTTTCCGAGGCCACCACCCCCGCCGCCGTGGTCCGCCGCTGACAGTAGTCCAGGCACCACGTGATCAGGGGCCAAAGCTCGTGGGCTTTCGCAGGGTCGCCAGCCGCGAGTAGAAAGTGCGTGGCCCCGAAGGCAATCATGGCCGCGTCGCCGCGGTCACGCTCCCCGAAGGGAAAGGTGACATCCATCTCAAACGAGGCCCAGATTTTACCCCCATCTTTGGGCAGATTGTGCTGAAAAATGCGGTAAGCGTTCAGCGCGGCCTGCACGCCGGTTTGATACCCTAGGTACGGAAAGAAAGGGCCACTGTATTCGGCCTGATCATTGGCCCAGATTCCAACGTAGTAATTGCCCCCGCCGGGAGAATGCACTAGTCCGTAACGGGAGCGGAAAATACTTTCCGCGGCTCGGATCTTGGAGAAATAGAATAAGGTGTTCAGCACCGGGTCGGGCGAGTGTAGCTGCAGATTCGTGGCCATGCTGTCTAGAAACGTGTCCCGGCTGCGTTCGACAGCGGCTAGGGCAAGGGCGGGCGGCGCTTCCTCATTTAGCGTAGCCATAAAATACACGCCGAACTCGTAGTGTTCATTGGGCTGTAGGGTAATGGTGCGTGGGGCATCGGTGAAGACCCGGCGGTGGTAGGTGCCGTGCCAACCCACCTCCTCTTGTTTCAACTCGGTGGCGCCAATACCAATCGTGCGGGGCGTCTGGCTGGTATTGCGCAGCGTCCACTTTTCGACCAGGCACCGCTCGTGCATGGCGGGAAAGAACGAACGAACCAAGGTGAGTCCGTCTTGTTCCTGGAAATAGAAGCTGATTTTGCCTTTGATACGGACTGAATCTAACACGCCGGCTTCATACTTCTTATCGGCCAGGGTGAGGACGGGCAAGAGGTCATCGTGGTAGTCTGCACGTAGGTACGCGCGGTAAAGGGACTCCTGGGAGGTGGTAAATTTGCGCAGTTGCGGAAAGAGCACGTCGCGGGTAACGTGCAGGTGCTTGGCCTGATCAATTCGGTAGCGGATGATGCTGGCGATCTGCGTACCCGCCATTTCGATGTTGTCGTCGTGGGGCAACCTGGTTTCCTTCCTCAAGTCCCACGTAATACTCTGGTCAGGATTCGTATGCCAAAACAGCTCGTTTTGGTGCTGAAAGTCTTGTGCTTGCGTGGGGGTGCTACGGCCGGCAACCACAACCAACAGGACTGCCAGGCAGGTCTTAAAGAGCGGCAAAGAGAGGGCGGAAGGCAACGTCATCGGGAGTCAGAGCTAGGTACCGCCTCAAGATACGACAAGAGAATAGGTGCCTCTGGCAAAGGCAACACAACGAGTCCCAGCTCGCTAGGCATACAACGCAGGCCAAACAGCACCTAGGTGATTGTAAATAGCCCACTGCCTGTCGGATAGCTTGCGCGCAACGGGAGCAGACCACACCTGTTTTACGGCACACTCTTCAGAGGGCAAGATGCTTAAGCAGTACGTTGAGTACATGCAATGTCAAGGACGGTTGCGACCTGCTTACCAGTTGCAGGGTGATGCATCCCTGGCATTAATGGGTCCACTATCGCGAGCAGCGTCCTGCCCCACCTTGTGACCTAGCTCTGCTTTTGGAAAGGGTGATTAGGTGCTGAACGTATACCTGCGATTTGAACGGCCCTTGAAACGAAATATTAACCCTGTTTAGCCAGCCATTACGTGATTTTAATTCGGCCGCCTTACCGGCCTGCGTTCTATATTCGTCTACGCTGCAGTGTGCGCGTCAAGCTATTACAAGACAATTACCTTACGCGTATGATTCGCTTATACAAATTAGCGAGAGTGGCGCTCTTATGCCTGCTTCAGCTGCGCCTCGCTCCCGCGAGGGGCCAAGTGAAATGGCCGGCTACGCAACTGTTGCCTTCTTTTCCCAAGCCGGCTAAAACGCAGGATCTGATCTATCTGCGCGAAGCGCCTTCCCGGTGGCAAGCCGAAGGGTCGTCGCTTAGGCATGGCACAGGCCGCTTAGAAGGTACCGGATGGCTCTGCCAGCCGGGCAGAGACGAGCCCAACCGATATATGACATATGGCCCCTATGTCACCACTGTGCCAGCTGGGCCCCAGGTAGCTGAGTTTCGCTTGCAGGTCGACAACAACACCGCCAACAACGATTCGATCGTCGACCTGGACGTGCGCAATGCCACCACAGGCCAGACGCTAGCCGCGCGCACGCTCACTCGGCGGCAATTCCCGGTCGCTTCTGACTATGTCACCTTTACGCTGCCTTTTACCCTGCCGGCGGCCAATCAGTCGTTGGAACTGCGCGTGCTGTGGCGCGGCACTTCTTATACCAAAGTCGACTGGGTTGGATTGCAGCAAAATCGGTCATCCGCCGAGATGTATTTGTTTGCCTCGCTGAAGGGCCTCATCAACCGGAAACAGCCGCGCATCTTCTCCTACGAGGGAGATGCATTCGCGGAAGGACCCTACACGTGGCTGGAGTCGTTGAGGTTGCGCTGGTCGGAACCCGCGGATAAGTGGGAGCTGATCACCAAATACCGACGCGAGCTAGCAGGCTTGATCGTGTACGATCCCGCCCAGATCCACACTGTGAATCTGGCCACGCTCTTGGCTAAGGATAAAAAGGCGCTGATTGCCTCGCCCGACCTTGTTGCCCGACTCACGGCGGCGCCCTACAACTTGCCGGTCTTGCTGGACTTGCGCGGCCAGTTTAGCAGCAAGCTGCAGGTCTATCAAACGCTCTATAGTACGTATTGGCCGAGGCTTGACCATCGACTGTTGATCGGGTTGAATCCTGAGGCCCACAAAGCCGCCTTACGGGAGTATGCCACCGCGCTCGGGGCCGCCGTCATCTGGCTCGACCCAAAAGTAGCCGGGGAGAGTGAACTGCTCAATAGCTTCTTAGCTTCCATGCCGGCGGGGGCGAACATGATGGGGTGGTGGCCAGAGGAACAACCCGGCGTGGAGCGGGCCTCTCGCTACGGTCTGGCCACCATCGCCAGCGATTACGCCACTAATCTGACGCTGCACAGTGGCATGCCCCGGAAAATAACCCCGAAGCCTATCCCGCCGAAACCCGCTCTGCAAAACAAGATTTATGTGGCTTTTATCTTGAGTGACGGCGACAATCTGCAGTACGTCGAACACTTGATGCGCAAGCTCTGGAACAATCCCGACCGAGGGGCAGTGCCGATGGGTTGGACGCTCTCCCCGGCCATGCTCGATGCCATGCCGGGCGCCTTGAACTACTACTGGCAAACTGCCACGGCCAACGACAACCTGATTTCGGGTCCTTCAGGCTACGGGTATGCCTACCCCAATAGTTTTCCCACGCAGCAGGCCTTGGACCAGTTCGTGGCCAAAACCGAAGCCTACACTCGGCGGGCAGGCTTGCGGGTGGTTACGGTGTGGAACACGATTAGTGGGGGCATCAACGAAAACGTCGGCCAGCGATTCGCTGAGCATGCGCCGTCTTTGCTGGGCTTGACGGCCCAGAACACGGGCGGGGGTCTCACGATATACAAGCAAAGCCTACCTGGTATGGCGCTGTCCTGCAATTATTGCACAAGTGAACAAGCCATGAAAGAGCATATTGCCACGGCCTCAGTGGGGTGGGATGGCCATGCTCCTCGCTTCGTCTTGATCCAGGCGCAGCCCTGGACCAGCATAACCCCCACCACGTTTAAAAACGTGGCTACTACCCTCAACACTGATTACGTAGTAGTGCGGCCTGACCATCTGTTTCAACTTATCCGAGAGACCAACGGCCTCCCTCTGGATCCGGGCCGTAAACCTACGGGACGCGCCCGGGGAGGGCAACCTCGCTGACTGGGCGCGCTCACCTAGGCTCCGTGCTCCCTCACCCTTGCGCGGCGCTGCTAGCCAACATGGCAGAGAGATCTACTGGCTCAGGGACCGTACGGTCTCCCACCCGGCCTAGGAGGGTGTCGTGGAAGCCGGTGACATACTTGAGCCCGTAGCCCAGCACGCGGTCGAAGGCGCTGTGGAACAGTAACACCGTACCCGCCAGCAACAGCAGCGGCTGCCCCAGCCACCAGCCACCTACCCCCACGGCTAGTGCCAGGGCCTGGTGGTGAGCTAGGTTGTAGCACAGAGCGCCCACCCGCGGCCCGGCTAGGTAGCCCAGCATGCTCAGGTCGGGTAGCAGAAAGGTGGCCGGTAGCATCCACCAGGCGTAGGGCAGGTGCGCGAAGATGAGTACGGCCAGCAGCAATTGGGCGAGTTCCTCGAGTTGGAGTAGCTTTTTCATGGAGCAGTCGGGAAGAAGTGAGAAAGAATACCCAAAGGTCCCGCTTCGCCTGGCTACGCAACGATAACAAAAGATAAGAAAACGTCTGAGAGCCGCTTAACACTCGCGGGCCACGCGGGCCCGAATGCGGCTCAGCGAGACAGGTGTCACGCCTAGGTAGTTGGCCACCAGGTGCTGAGGGATGCGCTCCAGGATCTTGGTCTTGCCGCTGCTGAGCAAGGCCCGGTAACGCTCCTCGGGGGTGAGCAGTAGGTGCTCCACTAAGCGCGCATCCGTGCCGAGCAGATGATACTCCGCCACCAGTCGCCCGAAGCGCTCGTACACCGGTCGCTCGTCGTAGAGCTGCCGCAGTACGGCGTAATCAAATACAACTAGTTCGGTATCGACCAGGGCCTGAATGCTGAGCTGACTAGGTTGCCCCGTTAGGCAGCTGGTGTAGTCGCCGAGCAGATGGTTCTCGAAGAAGAAGTAAGTGGTGCGCTCCTCCCCGTCGGGGCGGGGATAGTAAAGGCGACACGCTCCCTGCAGCAACAAGGCCAGCACCGGGTAAGACTCGCCGGCTTGCACAAAATGCTCGCCGCGGGCCAGGTGACGGGGGCGCAATGCCTGCTCGAGCGGCTGCCAGTCTGCCTCAGTGAGGCTAGGTACGAAGCGGAGCAAGTAGGCACGGAGCGGATGCATATTGAAAGGAAATAAGACTAGCGGGGGAGGAATAAGTGAAGATACTCGCTCCTCCTTGATCGAGCAGTGCCTTCGCTCATCTATTGCCTGCTCCAAATCCAAAAGTTGTGTTAAGAACGCTGAACATTAGAGCAAAATATCAGTCCCGTACCACTTCCAGTGTTTTCCTGATTATGCTTGTAGCCTATTGCAGCCGTTGGACCAACAAAAATGCTCCGTCCATGAACAGAGCTTTCGGGTTTTTATTGACTGCGGCCTACCATTCTCCGTATAGGCCCGTGGCTACCCGGTTGGCGCTAGCTGATCGCTTCTCACTTCCAGGTCCCTCCCTTTATGAGCAAACAACCATTATCGCCGCGCCCGCGCATCCTCGTCACGGGCGGGGCTGGCAAACTAGGCAAGGTTTGTGTCGCCGACCTCTTAGCCCATGACTACGACGTATTTGTGGTCGATACCGTGCCCGTGAAAGGGGTGCCTGGCATCATCGCTGATCTGGCCGACTTTGGCCAAACGCTGGATGCCCTGTCCTCCGTAGGGCATGAGATCCATGCGGGCGTGGCCCCACAAGCTTTCAGCGCTATTGTGCATCTAGCGGCCTTTCCCACTCCACGGCAATACCCTGACGCCCATCTGTTTCAAAATAACATCATGGGCACCTACAACATCTTCGAAGCGGCGCGACGCCTAGGAATCAACCAAGTGATTTGGGCCTCCAGCGAAACGACCCTCGGCGAGCCGTTTGATGAGGCGGCGCCTTATGCGCCAGTCGACGAAGATTATCCCTTACGTGCGAAGAGTGCGTATGCCCTTGCCAAAGTACTCATGGAAGATATGGCGCGTCAGTTTTGTCACCAGACGCCCACTCTCAAGCTCGTAGGCCTACGCTTCTCCAACGTGATGGAACCGGCCGACTATGCTAAGTTCCCAGCGTATAACGACGACCCCGAGCAGCGTAAGTGGAACATGTGGTCCTACATCGACGCCCGCGACGGGGCACAGGCAATTCGCAAAGCCTTGGAGTGGGACGCCGCAGGCATGCATGCCTTCATCATCGCTAATGCTGATACGGTCATGACCACGCCGTCAGCCGAGTTGATGGCGACCGTTTTCCCCTCCGTGCCTGTAAGGAAAGCATTGGGAGAGCACGAGACGCTGCTCTCAATCGAGAAAGCGCGTCGCGTGTTGGGCTACGAGCCTGCCTTCAGCTGGCGCCACGAAACGCCGTCGAAGGACGATAGGAAGTAACAAGCGTGTTGTTCTGCATTTTAAAAAGGACCTCGGAAAGCATACTTCTCGGGGTCTTTTTCTATGCGCCCGCTTCATTCAACGGTTGAACCGGCCGTTTCCCACGCACTTGCAGCAGATGCGTGGAAATCGTTCGGTTATTCTGAAATTAAAACACGATCCATTCTGTCCTCTCGTGCAACGAAAAATGCTAGAGCTAGTGATTAGACCAGCAATTTTCCATAAGAACTCGCTTGCGAAAAAACGGTAGACAGCCGGAGGTTGTTTTCAGGCACAACTCCTGCTTGGAGCTTCCAATCGAAAATTGCCGTTCCAACGTCAACGATGAGGTCGATGCCCGTGATGTAGTGACTCGCGTAGGAGGCCACGAACACCAGCACGTCACCAATGTCTTCTGTTGTGCCCACGTGCCCCACCGGTAGACATTGGTGACGTGCTGGTGTTGCGGGCTTTCAAGTCGGTAGTACAGCTACGGGCCAGCAAAGATGAGTGCGGCCGCTTTCGTGGCGGCGTATACCGCAAAGCCGAGCACCCCATATCGGCCGTGATGGATGCCCTGAGGACGATGAAAGTCCTATGCTTTGTCCTCAGAATAGATTATCCTAACCGCCCGATGCAGGCGAAGCTAGGTATCCCTTTCGTCAGTTAACAGACGTAGAGCAGTGTGAGCGTTCTGGGAGCATGCCTATGCAAAGGATCCATGCCGCCGCGAAAACGTTGTACCCCCTGTACCGGTCGGCCTGGGTACTCAGGGGCGGGCGCCAGCCAAAAACTGGGTAATGGCACGCGTGTACGCATCGCCATACTCCTGCTCCGTGAGTACCTGCATAGCACCTAGGTGGCCACAGGCGACGGGGAGTACCTGCCGGTGCTGCTGAGGGCGAGCGGCGTGAGCGACGGCAGTCGAGTCGGCTAGGGGCGCTTGTGCATCCTGCGTGCCAGCAATCAACAGCCAGGGGCAGTTGACACGCGGCGCGATCTGCGGGTACTTCGACGCCTCAGGGGGAAAGGTGACCACGCGCTGCGTAGTAGCCAGCTGGCGGGCGGCCACGGCGGGCAGGTCGCCTAAGTAGCTGTCAGTAATCAAGCAGTCGAGCCGCGTGGAGGCGGCCACCGTGCTACCTAGGATCGTGCCCATCGAGTAGCCGATGAGACCGACACGCTCGCGGAGGAAGCGCCAGCGCATGGCGCGCACGGCCGTACGTACATCGGTGACAAACTCTTGATAATAGAGCTGGTTACGATCGATCGGGAAGGCACTGCTATGACCAAAGCCGCGGTAGTCAAAGAGCAGCACCCGGTAACCGGCTTGGGCCAAGGCTTTGGCTTGAAAGAGCTGATAAGACATGTTACCGTAGTCGCTGCCCGCCAGCACCAAAGTTGTGCGCTGAGCAATACTGCCCTTCATGGGCGCCACCAACCAAGCGGCCAAAGTGGCGTGATCCGGCGTATGCAGCGTCAAGGGTTGATACGCCATGCCCATCGCATCGGGCGTGGCAATCCACTCGGGTAGCGGTTTGCTGGCCCAACTACGAGTGGTGACTAGTAATATTACAAACAAGAAAAACGCACGAAGTACGGACATCAGCAGCGGGGTTAACGGAAGGAAACAGGAGCACAGAATGGACTATGCCGGCCACCCCCTTCCGTCCCCTACAGCGGAAAATGAACGAGAAGGAAATGACACGAGCGGATGCTATATACGAACAATTT
>Ga0325401_1001475_pt1 | contig 19849 bp, 18 predicted proteins | sample PopdelMetagenome_FD_205666 | JGI IMG/M metagenome (GOLD analysis project Ga0325401, IMG submission 205666) | Populus deltoides microbial communities from Bellville, Georgia, United States - Xylem-PdKOR-R2 | ecosystem: Host-associated > Plants > Phyllosphere > Stem > Wood/Secondary xylem | place... | reverse complement strand
CTAAGTAGCGATTTGACCGCTCCCAGAACAACACCAAGATCCTCATCCTCGTATGGCTGGCCTGCATCAGCAGCAATGGCTGCAGCCAACTGCCAACCCACCTTAACATCCTGCCCTGCTCGATTAGTTGATGAAGATGAGGCCCCGGCACCAAGGACTATCACGACTTCCCCAGCCTCGATCGACTTAAGAAGAAATCCCTCATCAACGCTGTCAACAGAAAACATTCCGCACCTCCCGATCTGGAAAGTTTGGGTCAGAAATGTCGATGTGTGAAGAGTGGTAAGTCGCGTCTTTCAAGGTGTCGGTAGCAAAATCCAACAAATAAAGGAATTTAGCCTGCTTGACACATGACTGCATTGCTTTCCCGTAGTTCCTTACTGTGTGCGAGAAGCACAAGGACAAAGTCATATGCTAGGTGTGCTCCTCTCTAATTAGCTAAGCACCCCTGTCTCCATCCCCTCCCCTGCCGCATGATGGCGCAGCACTGGGCGGGACATATCGAATGCTGACGCGGCGCGGGCTCGCGTGCAGGGCAGTGGGGCTCGGCGCGGCGGGGGTGGTGGGAACGGCGCGGGCCCAGGGGTGGCCGGAGCGGCCGCTGCGGCTGGTGATCGGGTATCCGCCCGGGGGCGCGTCGGACGTGTTCGGGCGGCTGATCGCGGGGCAGATGGCGGCGCGGCTGGGGCAGGGCGTGGTGGTGGAGAACCGGCCCGGCGGGGGCGCGGTGGTGGCGACCGAGAGCGTGGTGCGGGCGCCGCCGGACGGGTACGCGGTGCTGCACGTCGACAACGGGAACCTCGTCTACAATCCCGTGCTGTACGCGCGGCTGCCCTATGACCCGGATCGGGACCTGGCGGGGGTGGGGTTCATCGGGCGGTTCCCGCTGTTCCTCGTGGTGCGGGCGGACAGCGCGGTGCGGGACCTGGCGGGGTACGCGGCCGCCGCGCGGGCGCGGGCGCCGACCTACGGGAGCCCGGCGGTGGCGTCGCCGCACCACCTGGCGATGGAGATGCTGAAGCGGCGGGCGGGGTTCGAGGCGGTGCACGTCCCCTATCGCGGCGGGCCGGCGGCGATGCAGGACCTGATGGCCGGGGTGGTGGAGAGCGTGGTGATCGACTGCGCGAGCGGGACCGCCTTCATCCAGGACGGGCGGGTGCGGGCCCTGTGCGTGCTGAGCGAGGCGCGGTCCCCCACGGTGCCGGCGGTGCCGACGGCGCGGGAGCTGGGGCACGCCGAGGCGGTGGCCTACGGGTGGCAGGGGTTGAGCGTGCCGGCGGGCACCCCGGGGCCGGTGGTGGAGCGGCTGTCGGCGGAGCTGGCGCGGGCGGTGGGGTCCGATGTGTTGCGGGAGCGTTACGCCACGCTCGGGATCGAGCGGGCGGAGGGGTCGGCGGAGGGGTTCCGGGCCTTCGTGCGGGGGGAGGCGGCGGCGTGGCGGCCGCTGATCCGGGAGCTGGGGATCCGGCTGGAGGGGTAGCGCCCGCACGGGGTGGTTGACCCCGGGGGCGGGCGGGGGCAGGGACGGCCTCCGGCGCCGCGGCCGGGTGCCGTGCGGCGCGCCTCCCGTTCCCGGGGGGCGGGCCGCGTCCGGGTCGCGGCCCCTTCGGATAGGAACCGAGCCCCTTGTTCCGTCGCCTCCTCACCCTCGGCGCCCGCCGGATGCAGCCGCAGTGGCTGCTGAGCAAGCTGCAGTCGATCGAGACGTCCTCCGGCGCGGCGGGGCGGAACGCGGAGCTGGCGGGGTGGAACACGAAGGTGCTCGGCTCCTCCATCGCGGCGCGGTTCTACGAGGCGGGGCTGGCGGGGCGGCTGGCGCCGCTGCCGGAGGAGGCGGTGGAGGTGGGGTTCGGGGGCCGGCTGTGCCGGCAGGAGGACATCGAGAGCCACTGGCTGCGGCACTGGTGCGGGCAGATCGGCTTCGTGCCGATGTACCACAGGAAGGTGTGGGAGGACTGCTACGCGCTGCAGGCGCTGCACGAGCGGGGGATGCTGGCGCCGGGCAGGCGGGGGCTGGGCTTCGCGGTGGGGGCGGAGTGGCTGCCGAGCTTCATGGCGCGGCGGGGCGTGGAGGTGGTGGCGACCGACCTGGACGCGCAGGACCTGCGGTCGCGCGCCTGGATCGCGGTGGACCAGCACGGCGGGCGGGTGGAGACGATCTACAAGCCCGGGCTGATCGACATCGACACCTTCAACGAACGGGTGTCGCTGCGGGCGGTGGACATGAACGCCATTCCCGAGGACCTGCATCAGGGGTTCGACTTCGTGTGGTCGGTGTGCTCGCTGGAGCATTGCGGGTCGATCGAGCAGGGGCTGCGCTTCGTGGAGTCGGCGATGCGGTGCCTGCGTCCGGGGGGGGTCGCGGTGCACACGACGGAGTTCAACATGAACCCCGAGGGGCCGACGATCGAGGCGGGGGCGACGGTGCTGTTCCAGCGCCGGCACATCGAGGCGCTGTCGGCGCGGCTGGCGGCGGCGGGGCACCGGATGCTGCCGATGGACTTCGGGACGGGCGAGGGGCTGCTGGACCAGTTCGTGGACCTGCCGCCGTACCCGAACGCGACGTGGCCGCTGGCGATCCCGGAGGCGCCGCACCTGCGGCTGTCGATCCAGGGGCTGGTGGCGACGTCGGTGGGGTTCATCGTGGAGAAGGGGGCGGGGTGATCCTCGGGGGCGTTCCCGTCCTGGGGTTTCGGGACCGAAGAGGGCGCTGCCCTCTCCGGACCTCTCCCGCCAGGAGCCTGAGGCCCCTGGACCCGCCTTAAGGCTGCCGCGGATCGGCGGGATACGGTGTTTCTGAACACCGTCAGCACTCGTCCTGCCCTCTCCGGGCGCCTCGGGTCCATGACCCGAGGCGTGGGCCAGATCAGCAAGAACCAATTCATCAGAAAAAGATGATGGAGGGGGGTCCGGGGGGAGGAAGAATTCCTTCTTCCTCCCCCTGGCCACGGAGGGCCCTCGCAGGACCGGCGTCAGGCGTCGGGGACGCGGCCGGGCAGCCAGACGCGCATGGTGGTTCCCTGTCCCGGCTCGCTCTCGATGAGGAGTTGGCCGCGGTGGTGGACGACGATGTGCTTGACGATGGCGAGGCCGAGGCCGGTGCCGCCGGCGGCGCGGGAGCGGCCGGTGTCGACGCGGTAGAAGCGTTCGGTCAGGCGGGGGATGTGTTCGCGGGCGATGCCAGGGCCGTCGTCGGTGACGGCGAGGGTCACGCCGGGGGGGAGGGCGCCTTCCGGGGTGGGGAGGGCGCGGACGCGGAGGCGGATCGCGCCGCCGTCGCGGCCGTGGCGGACGGCGTTCTCGAGGAGGTTGCGGAGGACCTGGGCGAGCTGGCCCGGGTCGGCGGGCGCGGCGGTGGCGGGGGCGAGGTCGAGGGCGAGGGTGGCGCGGCGGGCGGCGAAGATGGGGGCCAGGGCGGCCGCCTCGTCCCTCGCCAGGGCGTCGAGGCGGATCTCGCCGGTGGGGGCCTGGTGCTCGGTCATCTCGATGCGGGACAGGCCGAGCAGGTCCTCGATGAGGCGGCGCATGCGGTCGGCCTGCTCGGCCACGATGCCGAGGAAGCGGGCGCGGGCCTCGGGGTCGGCCTCGGCGGGGCCGCGGATGGTCTCGACGAAGCCGATGATGCTGGCGAGCGGGGTGCGGAGCTCGTGGCTGGCGTTGGCCACGAAGCTGGCGCGCATGCGCTCGGCGGCGCGGGCCTGGGTGCGGTCGGCCAGCAGGACGAGGAGGCGGCCGCCGTCGGCGAGCGGGGGGTCGAGGGGGATGACGCCGGTCGACAGGTCGCGGGCGACGGGGACGGGGAGGACGGCCTCGGCGGTCTGGGGGGTGCCCTCGGCCAGGGCGCGGTCGACGGCGCCGGCGACGACGGGGTGGCGGAGGAAGGCGGCGGTGTCGGCGGTGCCGTCCGCCCCCGTGCCGGGGTCGGGGCCGAAGAAGCGGCGGGCGGCGGCGTTGACGCGGAGGACGGCGCGGTCCTCGGCGAGGACCAGGAGGGGGTCGGGCAGGGCCTCGACGATGGCGGCGTCGGCGCGGCGGAGGCGGGCGACGAGGGCTTCCCGCGCGGCGAGGCCGCGGGCGAGGCGGGCGGCGGTGCCGGACATGCCCGGGGCCAGATAGGGGGCGAGGCGGGGCGCGAGGCGGGCGGGACGGGACGGGGGTGGGCGGCCCTCCACCGCGGCGCGGAGGTCGGCCTCCACCCCGGCGAGGGCGCCGAGCCAGGCGCGGGCGAGGAGGAGGGCGGCGAGCGCCGTGGCCGCGAGGGCGAGCGCGGCCGGGAGGGGCCTGGCCGCCCCGGTCAGGAGCAGGAGCAGGAGGGCGAGGCCGGGGACGGCGCCGATCAGCGCCGTCGCCCGGATCAGGATCGCGGGGCCCGGCGTCAGGGCCAGGGACCTGGGGGGTACGGGCTCAGTCGCGGGGGCTCACGAGCCGGCGGCGCCGGGGAGGGTCGCGGGCTCGACCACCCGCGGCTCGGTGCCCGGGGAGAGGGCGTAGACGGCGAGGGCGCGCTGCACCCCGCCGCCGGGGAGGAGGCGGAAGGGGCCGTCGGCGCCCTGCAGCGCCTCGCCGACCGGGAGGCGGGCGGGGGTGCCGGGGGCGTAGGGCTGGACGCCGCGCAGCGCCGCGGCGGTCGCGTCGTAGGCGGTGGCGGCGAGGCGCGGCGGGCGCTCCCCGAAGGCGGCCTGGTAGCGGCCCTCGAAGCCGGCGCGGGCGGCGGGGTCGGGGCCGGGGACCCAGGCGCCGGCGAGCGCGGGGTCGCCCGAGAGGGCGGGGTCGGTGGCCCAGAGGGCGGTGCCGGCGACGCGGGGCGGGCCGGATGGGGAAGCGCCGGCGAGGCCGGCGGTGGCGAGGGCGGCCGCCATCTCCCGCGCCTGGGGGCCGTTCTCCCCGAGGATGACGAGGCCGAGGCCCTCCGGGCCCGCCGACTGGGCGAGCTGGCCGGCGGCCTGGGCGCGCGAGGCGCCGCCCGGGTAGGTGACGATCGCGGGCGGGGCCATCCCCGCCTCCCGCGCGCCGTCGCGCAGCGCGGCGGCGAGCTGGCGGGTGAAGGGGGTCTCGGGCCCCGCCAGGCCGACGCGGCGGATGCCGGCGGCGGCGGCGGCGGCGAGCAGGCGGCGGACCTGCTGGGCGGGGGTGACGCCGAGCACCCAGACCCCCTCCCCGGCCTGCCCCGCGTCGTTGGTGAAGCCGAGCACCGGGGCGCCGAGGGCGCGGGCCTGGCCGGCGGCCGACGCCGTCTCGCCCCCCGTGAGCGGGCCGACGACGACGCGGGCGCCGTCCGCCAGCGCGGCGCGCGCCGCCTCCGACGCGCCGCCGGCCGAGCCCGCGGTGTCGCGCGGCACGAGCTCGACCCCGCGCGCGCCGCTGTCGAACAGCGCGAGGGTGGCGGCGTTCATCATCGCCGGGGCGAGGGCGGCCTGCGGGCCGGTCATCGGCAGGAGGACCGCGACCTGGGTGGCCGGGGTCGTCGCCCCCCCCGCCGCGCCGAAGAGCGGGCCGGCGGGGCGGCCGTAGAGGCCCCCCTGCCCTTGCGGGGTGCAGGCGGCCAGCCCTACGAGCGCCAGCAGCGCCGCGGCCGCGACCGGGCGGGGCGCGCGGAGGGCCGGCCGTGGCGGACGAGGCTGTGCGGGATGACAGGCAGGACGGAGGGGCGGGGCCGGGATCGGGCGAGGATGCAAGGGAGGGCCCTTCCAGTGGCGGCGCCCCGGGAGCCGGGGTGACGGCCGGGATCGCCCCTGGCTTATGGCTGGTCGCGACCCCCATCGGCAACCTGGGGGACCTGTCGCCCCGCGCGGTCGTGACCCTGCGGGCGGCGGATCTGATCCTGTGCGAGGACACGCGGGTGACGGCGCCGCTGCTGGCCCGCCACGGCGTCGGCACGCCGCTCGCCCCGCTGCACGACCACAACGAGGCGCGCGAGGTGCCGCGGCTGGTCGAGCGGCTGCGCGGCGGGGCGCGGATCGCCCTTGTCTCGGACGCCGGCACGCCGCTCGTGAGCGACCCGGGCTACCGCCTGGCGCGGGCGGCGATGGCGGCCGGGATCCACGTCTCGGCGACCCCGGGGGCGAGCGCGCCGGTGATGGCCCTGACCCTGTCCGGCCTGCCGCCCCACCCCTTCCTGTTCGCGGGCTTCCTGCCGCCGAAGGCCGCGGCGCGGGCGGAGGCGATCGCCCGGCTGCGGGCGGCCGAGGGCGCCGGGCTGTCGGCCACCCTGATCTTCTTCGAGGCCCCCCACCGCCTGGCGGAGGGACTGGCCGCCCTGGCCGAGGGACTGGGCGACCGGCCGGCCGCGGTGGCGCGGGAGCTGACGAAGCGCTTCGAGGAGGTCCGGCGCGACGGCCTCGCGGCGCTGGCGGCCCACTACGCGACCCACCCGGCGCGCGGGGAGATCGTGGTGGTGGTGGGGCCGGCCCCGGAGACGACGGGCGGGGCGGAGGAGGTGGAGAACCGCCTGCGGGCGGCCCTGGCGGCGGGGGAGTCGCTGCGCGACGCGGCGGCGATGGTGGCGGCGGCGACCGGGGTGCCGCGGCGGCAGGTCTACGCGCGGGCGCTGGAGTTGGGGCGGGAGGAGGGGTGAACCCCGGGGGGTGTCGTGGTGGTTCTTCGAAGGCCCTCCGTGGCCAGGGGGAGGAAGAAGGAATTCTTCCTCCCCCTGGAACCCCCTCCATCATCTTCTTCTGGTTAGTTTTCAGCGCTTGCTGATCTGGCCCACTCCTCGGGTCCATGACCCGAGGCGCCCGGAGAGGGCAGGACGGTCGCCGATGGTGTCAGAGACACCTTCGATCATGGCATCCGCGGCAGCCTCATGGGGGTCCAGGGGCCTCAAGGCTCCTGGCGGGTGAGGTCCGGAGAGGGCGGAGTGGGCTTCGGTCCCGAAAGTGGGGGATCAGGACGCCAGGGCCTGCACCGCCGCCGCGGCGTCGCAGACCGGCCCGCAGGGGGCGTGGCGGATCGGGTCGAGGCCGAGCTTGGACAGGGCCTCCAGCAGGCTTGCCAGGGGCAGGCCGGTGGTCAGCAGGGGCAGGCTCTCGAAGGGGGGGACCTGCCAGCGCAGGCGGTCCAGCACCGGCGGGCGCAGGGCGAGGGCGAGGCGGATCACCACCGGGTCGAGGATGAGGGAGGGGTTGGGCTGCATCGGCGGCAGTCCGGCCACCACCCCGGCCTGGAGGGTCAGTCCGGGGGGCATCAGGCGGATCGCGGCCGTCATCCGCGCCGCGACCATCGCCCGCACCCGGGCGGGGCCGACGAGGCGGGGGTTGACCCCGAGGGCCAGCTGGAGGCGCGCCGCGGCGTCGAAGCGCGCCAGCAGTTGCAGCACCATCGGCAGGTTCGTCAGGGGCGGGAGCAGGAGGGCCCGGAGTTGGCGCAGCAGGGCGGCGAGGGTGTCCACCGCGCCCGGCGCCGTCCAGTCGACCGACAGGGCCTGGCCGATCGCGACGAGCGGCACGAGCAGCTTCACCTTCGCCAGCACCGGCCGCCAGGGGGCCACGGGCACCCCCGTCGCCAGGGTGGCGGCCAGCCGCACGTTGGGGGCCGGCAGGGCCAGGATGCCGGCCGCGGCGGCCCGGGCGACGAGGTCGGCCTGGGCCAGCGGCGTCACCAGCGCGTCCCAGCGGGGTTCGGCGGCGAGGAGGGCGGCGAGGAGGTCCGCGCGCAGGTTCAGCGTGGCGATCACCCGCGCCAGCCGCGCCAGGTCCGCGGGGCGCACCGGGTCCAGCCCGAGCACGCGGACGAGGCTGGCGCGCGCGAGGACGAGGCTGAGAAGGGTCGACATGGCCTGGGGCGGCATCGGCGGCGCCGGCCAGTCGACGTCCAGCAGGGCGGGATCGGGCGCGAAGGCCGGGCCGGGCAGCCAGCGCGCGGAGAGCCAGGCGCTGACGGCCGCGAGCATCGGCGCCCCGGGGACCCCGAGGCCGGGTTCCTGGAGGCTGAGGTCGAGGCTGACCGATGCCCCGGGCGACAGGGAGGCCGCGGGCAGGGCCGGGACGACCGGCCACAGCAGCGGCGCCTGGCGGCAGAAGCAGCCCATCGACGTTCCCTCGGCGGGGGTGGGGGATCGCGGGCGGCGCGCCGCCGATCGGGCCGGCCCGAGAACAAGCCTAGCCATTTCCGGCGGGCGATCTAGCCTGCGGCGGGGGAACCGGGGTGGCTTCGAGGATGGACGGAACAGGGTTGCGGTCCGCGGCGTGCAGCCATGTCGGGCTCGTCCGCAAGCTGAACGAGGACGCCTACCTCGACCGCCCCGACCTCGGCCTCTGGGCGGTGGCGGACGGCATGGGGGGGATGACGGCGGGCGAGGTGGCGAGCGGGGCGATCGCCGCGGCGCTGGACGGCATCCCCGCCGAGCTCGCCCCCCCTGCCCTGACGGCCGAGGTGCTGCGCCGGATGGAGGCGGTGAACCTCGAGCTGATCCGCCTGGCGCAGGGGCGGGGCGAGGGCACGGTGATCGGCAGCACGGTGGCGGGGCTGATCGTGCGGCAGGGCCACTTCGCCTGCTTCTGGACCGGGGACAGCCGCGTCTACCGGCTGCGCGACGGGGAGCTGGACCAGCTCACCCACGACCACAGCCTCGTGCAGGAGATGGTGGATTCCGGCCTTCTCGCCCCCGAGGCGGCGGAGCGCCACCCGCACGCGAGCGTCCTCCAGCGCGCGGTGGGGGTGGAGGAGCCGCTCCGCCTCGACTGGGTGCACGCCCCGGTCCGGCCGGGGGACCTGTTCCTGCTGTGCAGCGACGGGCTGACCCGCAACGTGCCCGACCCCGAGATCGAGGCCGTGCTGGCGCACGGGTCGATCGACGCGGCGCGCGACCGGCTGCTCGCCCTGACGCTGGAGCGCGGGGCGCGGGACAACGTGACGATCATCCTCGTGTCGGCTTAGGATCGTTGGGGCGCCGATCCCTCGCTTTCGGGACCGAAGCCCACTCCGCCCTCTCCGGACCTCTCCCGCCAGGAGCCTGAGGCCCCTGGACCCCCTCTAGGCTGCCGCGAGAGGGGTGGGACAAGGTGTCGCTGGACACCTGGGCATCCGTTCTGACCTCTCCGGGCGCCTCGGGTCCGAGACCCGAGGCGTGGGCCAGTTCAGCAAGACCCCTAACTCATCAGAAGAAGATGATGGAGGGGGTTCCAGGGGGAGGAAGAATTCCTTCTTCCTCCCCCTGGCCACGGAGGGCGATCGAAGGACCGGCACCCGGCCTGTCCGTTCAGTCCTTGCGGCGGCGGCGCACGGGCGGTTGGTCCGTCGTGCCCTTCAGCAGGGCCTCCACCGCCGCGCGGTCCGGCGTGCGGCCGTCCCGCGCGCGCAGGGCGCCGGCGGCGGAGGCGAAGCGGAGGGCGGCTTCCGTTTCCTGGCCCTCGGCGGTGGCGAGGGCGTAGGCGCCGTGGAAGACGTCTCCCGCGCCGGTGGTGTTGGTGGCGTCCACCGGGAAGGCCGGGCGGTTGCCCGTCTCCTCCATGCCCGGGACGCGCCAGAGGGTGCCCTTCTCGCCGAGCGTCACGGCGGCGAGGCCGAGGGGGCCGGATTCCAGGGCGCGGCGCAGGCCCTCCTCCGGCGGCACGCCAGGGGCGAAGATCGAGAGGCCGGTCTTGGCGAAGATCGCGCTGTCGGTGAGGGGGACGAGGCGGCGCAGGATGCGTTCCTCGCTTCGCTCGGCGTCCATCGCGCTCGGGATGCCGCGCTCGCGGGCGGTGCGGAAGGCGAGTTCCGCGGCCTCCGGCCAGCGGGGGTCGCAGAGCACGCAGCCGGCCTCGGCGATGCGGTCGAGCGGCAGGGGGGCGGGGTCGGTGGGAAGGCCCTCGCCGCGGTAGGAGACGATGGCGCGCTCGCCGCGCTTGTCGACGGTGACGGCGGAGAGGGGGGTTTTGGCGCCCTCGTGCAGGAGCATGCCGTCCGCGTCGACGCCCTCCTCGGACAGGGCGTGCCTGAGCTCCTCGCCGGCCTCGTCGCGGCCGACGCGGCCCCAGAAGACGGCGCGGCCGCCGAGGCGGGCGACCGCGATCGCGGCGTTGGCCGCCATGCCGCCGACCGAGCGGGCGTAGCCGCGCGCGGTCATCTTCGACGGCGGCGCCTCCACCTCGTCGACGCGGAAGGTATGATCGGTCACCACCTGCCCGACGCAGATCACCAGCGCCCCTCCTTCGGACGACCGCTTCGACGCCATGCGCGACCCCTCTTCCCTGCCCGGCTGGCTGGCCGCGCGCGTGCTTCACATCCGCCCCGACGCGATGGTGGTCGACAAGCCGGCCGGCCTGCCGCTCGATCCGGGCCGCCCGACGGGGCATCGGGGGGGCAACGCGAGCCTCGCCGATTGGCTTCCCCTGCTCCAGCTCGGGCGGCGCCATCCGCCGCATCCGGCGCACCGGCTGGACACGGATACCGCCGGGTGCCTCGTGCTCGGGCGCACGAAGCCGGCGCTGGCGGCGCTCAACGCGCTGTTCGCCGCGCGGCGGGCGGGCAAGACCTACTGGGCGGTGACCGCCGGCGCGCCGGAGGGGGATGCGGGCACGATCGACCTGCCGCTGCGCAAGGTCTCCACGCGGGCGGCGGGGTGGCGGATGGAGGCGCATCCGGACGGGCAGCCGGCGGTGACGGCGTGGCGGCGGCTCGGGGTCGCGCCGGACGGAACGGCCTGGCTGGAGCTGCGTCCGGCCACCGGGCGCACGCACCAGCTCCGCGTCCATCTCGCGGCGGTCGGGTGCCCGATCCTGGGGGATCCGCTGTACGGGCCCCTCCAGGGGCGCGGGGCGGGGCGGGGCGGGGCGATGCACCTGCTGGCGCGCGCCATCGCGCTGCCGCTCGACCCGCCGCTGGAGGCCACCGCCCCGGTGCCGCCGGAGATGCGGGCGGCCTTCGCGCGGCTCGGGGCGGGCTGAGGCCCGAGGGGGCCGGTGCGGCACCGGAAAGGCGCCGGTCCCGGAAGCGGGAGGCGGCCGTTTCGCCCCGCCGTTCGGGGATCGGCCCGGGAGCTTTCCGGCGATCCGCGGGGGAGGCGGAAAAAATCGCGTGCCGGGCCCGCGGGGCCCTTGCGGGCATCGGGAGGGGGGTCTATCTGCCCCCCAGACGCAGTACGCACGTGCCTCTGGCCCGCAAGGTTACGCAACGACGTCAAGCGTTCTGGCAACCCCCGGCGGCGCGATCCGCCGGGCTCTCTCTTGGTCGCTGGTTCGTTCGACCGTTCGTCAACCATGTGCAGGACCGCGTCGCAGCCCGACGCATCCTGCCGCCTCGTATGGGGAGGGTGCGCGATGACCCCGAAGATCGCCGAGTTCCTGGCGGAGGTTCAGCCGGCGACGCCGTGCCTCGTGCTCGACGTCGACCGCGTGGAGCACAACTACCGGCGCCTGCAGGCGGCGCTGCCGCTGGCGCGAATCTACTACGCCGTGAAGGCGAACCCGGCGCCGCAGATCCTGGAGCGGCTGGCCGGGCTCGGCTCCTGCTTCGACGCGGCCTCCTGGGAGGAGGTTTCGGCGGCGCTCGACGCCGGCGCGGCGCCGCACGCCATCTCCTACGGCAACACCGTCAAGAAGGAGGGCGCGATCCGCGCCGCCTACGCCCGCGGCGTGCGGATGTTCGCCTTCGACAGCGAGGGGGAGCTGGAGAAGCTCGCCCGCGCCGCGCCGGGCAGCCGCGTCTACTGCCGCATCCTGGTCGGCAACGACGGGGCGGAGTGGCCGCTGTCCCGCAAGTTCGGCTGCGAGGTCGAGATGGCGCGCGAGCTGATGATCAAGGCGGGCGAGATGGGGCTCGACCCCTTCGGCCTGTCCTTCCACGTCGGCAGCCAGCAGGTGAACACCGCGGCCTACGAGGCGGCGATCGCCAGGGTCGCGATGCTGTTCACCGATCTGCGCGACGCCGGGGTGAAGGTGCGCATGGTCAACCTCGGCGGCGGCTACCCCGTGCGCTACCGCTCGGAGGTGCCGGGGATCGACGCCTTCGGGAGCGCCATCATGGGCGCCATGGCGCGGCACTTCGGCAACGCCGTCCCCGACCTCGTGGTCGAGCCCGGGCGCTTCATCGCGGCGGACGCGGCGGTGGTGTCGGCCGAGGTGGTGCTCGTGTCGCGCAAGGCGAAGGACGACCCGGTGCGCTGGGTCTACCTCGACATCGGGCGCTTCGGGGGCCTGGCGGAGACGGAGGGCGAGGCGATCAAGTACGCCTTCCGCACCCCGCACGACGGCACCGAGGAGGGGCCGGTGACGATCGCGGGCCCGACCTGCGACAGCACCGACACGCTCTACGAGCGCTCGAACTACCGGCTGCCCGAGCGGCTGCGCGCGGGCGACCGGATCGAGATCCTGGCGGCGGGCGCCTACGTGACCACCTACGCCAGCCAGGGGTTCAACGGCTTCGCGCCGCTGGCCGAGCACTACGTCTGATCCCGCCGGGGCGGGGAATCGTGAGGGGCGCCGGGCGTTCCTCACGATTCGTTCGTTCCGGCGCAAGATACTGTCTCCGTCGATGCGACGTGTGGACGATTCTTCTTTGCTCACGGTGACGTGTCGGTAATAATACGGCAAAGAACGGGGGCTGACTTGGCAGAGTTCTGGGCTGACTGGGGCGCGGCCGCCTACCTGCTGGCCGCCCTCTGGGCGTTCTTCGAGGGCGAGACCTTCGTCCTCGCGGCCTCGGCGATCGGCGCGATGACGGGGGCGGTGGACCCCTGGATCCTCATGGTGTCCGTGTGGATCGGGTCGTTCCTGGGCGACCAGACCTGGTTCACCCTCGGGCGCCGCTACGGCCCGCGCATCATGAAGAAGTACCCCAAGGCGGAGGCGAAGATGGCGTCCGCCACCGCCATGCTGCTGCAGTACGGCACGGTCTTCATCCTCACCTTCCGCTTCCTCTACGGCATCAGGAACGTCGCGGCCGCGGCCTGCGGGCTGGCGGGGATCGGGCGGCTGCGCTTCGCGGTGCTGAACTTCATCGCGGCCGGCGTCTGGGCGTCGAGCTTCGTCGCGGCCGGATGGTTCCTCGGCGCGCTGATCGGGCCGGAGCGGCTGTTCCACGCCATCGCGGGCGGGGCGCTCCTCGTCCTCGCGGTCTTCCTGTTCCGCCGCTTCTACAAGAAGCGCCAGGCCCGGGCGGCCGTCGCCCACTGAGGGGCCGCCCCCCGCCCCCGCCGCACCGGCGCCGCGCCGATCCCACCGGGGGGCGATTTCCCCGGGACCGATAGGGCTCTACGCTACCCCCCATGGACGAGATCGACCGCAACATCCTGATCGCCGTGCAGCAGGACGGCGCGGCGGGACTGTCGGACCTCTCCAAGGTCGCCGGCCTCTCCGTCTCCGCGACCGCGGAACGGGTGAAGCGACTGGAGGAGCGCGGCACCATCCGCGGCTGGCACGCCGCCCTGGACCCGGCGGCGGTGGGCTGCGCCCTCCTCGCCTTCGTCATGGTCGGGCTGCGCCCGGGACGCGACGACGGCGCCTTCCGCAAGGCGATGCGCAAGGCGGACCCGGTGCTGGAATGCCACGCGGTGAGCGGGGCCTGGGACTACATGCTGAAGCTGCGCCTGACCGACCTCCCCGCCCTGGAACGCTTCGTCTCGGAGGAGGTGCGCGGACAGGCGGGGGTGGAGCGCACGGAGATCGTGGTCGCCCTCGCCTCGGCGAAGGAGACGATGATCCTGCCGGTGGCGGAGGCGGACGAGGAGTAGGGGCGGGGCCGGTCCTTCGCCGGCCCTCCGTGGCCAGGGGGAGGAAGAAGGAATTCTTCCTCCCCCTGGAACCCCCTCCATCATCTTCTTCTGTTTGGTTTCAGGGTTCCGGCTGATCTGGCCCACGCCTCGGGTCGTGGACCCGAGGCGCCCGGAGAGGTCAGGACGGGTGCCGATGGGGTCGGAGACACCTTCGATCATCGCATCCACGGCAGTCCCCTGCGGGTCCAGGGGCCTCAGGCTCCTGGCGGGTGAGGTCCGGAGAGGGCGGAGCCCTCTTCGGTCCCGCAAGCGAGGAACCGGGCACCCCACCGATCACACGTAGGTCTGCGGACGCCGCCGCGCCACGAGCGATTCCAGCACCGCGATCTGCCGGGGCAGGCAGACGCGCTTCAGGTCGTAGCGCGCGACGACCGTGCGGCGGGCGGCGTCGCGGAGCGGGGCGAGGCGGGCGGGCTTGGCGAGGGCCTCGATCATGCGGTCCGCGAGGGGGGCGGCGTCGTAGAGGCTGGTGAGGAGGCCGTTGCGGCCGTCCTCGATGATCTCGCGGACGGGGGGGGTGTCGGAGCCGATGACGGGGGTGCCGCAGGCCATCGCCTCCAGCACGCTCCAGGACAGGACGAAGGGGACGGTGAGGTAGACGTGGGCGGCGGCGACCCGGAACAGGGCGTGCAGGTCGGGGTGGGGGATGCGGCCGAGGAAATGGACGCGGGCGGGGTCGAGGGGGCCGACCTCGGCCAGCATCGCCTCCCGCCAGTTGGCGGCGCCGTCGGGGGCGCGGCCGTAGGAGACGCCGTCGCCGCCGACGACGACGATGCGGGCGTTCGGGCGGGCCGCGAGCACGGCCGGCAGGGCGCGCATGAAGGTCGGGAAGCCGCGGTAGGGCTCGAGGTTGCGGGCGACGTAGGAGATCACCTCGTCGCCGGGGCGCAGCACGGTGCCGTCGGGCAGGGGGAAGCGGGCCTCGGGGTCGGGGCGGCAGAGGTCGGTGTCGATGCCCTCGTGGACGAGGCTGGTGCGGGGCAGGAACCAGTCGGGGAAGCGGGCGCGCTGCCAGCGTGTGGGGGCGACCGCCCAGTCGGCGGCGTTCATGGCCGAGACGAGCGGCAGGTTCATCCCGCGCACCCGGATGGCGTCCTGGACGGTGGAGGGCCTGCCGGGCTCGTGCCCCACGTCGGCGCCCTGGGCGGCGTAGAGGAACTCGGCGTAGAGCAGCAGCGCGGCCTCGGGGAAGATGTCCTTCAGGTAGAGGGTGTCGCCCCAGCCGATGTGGCTGAACACGACGTCGGGGCGGAAGCCCTCCCGCCGGAGGTCGAGGGCGTGCCGCGCGGTGCGCTCGGCGCGGGCCAGGGCGGCGACGGCGGGGCGGGCGCGGGCGGGCACGGCCTCGCCGGGCGGGGGCGGCGGCTCGTAGGTGCGCAGCGACACGCCGTCGGGCACGGGGACGACCCGCGCGCCGATGCCGGCCACCTGGGCGCCGCGGGCGGCGAGGGCGGGGAGCAGGTGGGCGTACTGGCCGGGGAAGTTCGGGTGGACGAGGAGGACCTTCACGCGGCGGGCGCGTCCCCTGCCCCGGCCGGGGTCTGGGCCGGGGCGGCGCCGATCAGGCCGAGGTTGCGCTGCCGCAGGCGGGCCCCGGCCTCGTCGTACAGGAAAGGGAGGGTGGCGTAGCGCAGGCCGCGGGTCACCCGCGTCGCCTCGTGCAGCAGGGAGCAGGAGAAGACCACGGCGCCGCCGGCGGGCATGCGGTGGCGGCGGGCGCCGAACTCGGGGAACCAGAGCTCGCCGCCCTCGAACCCGTCGTTGAGGTTGATGGTGACCGCGAAGCGGCGGTGGGCGGTGCCGGCGGTGGTGTTGTCGCGGTGGGCGCGGAAGTGCCCGCCCTCGGCGGCGTCGTAGCAGGCGACGATGTAGCGCTCGATCCGCGTCACCTGGAACTGGAAGGCGCGCTGGATCGCGGGCGCCACGCGGCGCTGGAGGGCGTCGCGCAGCGCGGCGCGGACCGGCTCATCCTCGATCTGGAGGTCGCGGCGGCGCTTGTGGGCGGGGTCGGTCACGCCGACGGTGCGGCCGCCGACCTCGCGCATGAAGCCGCTCTCGGTCCCGCCCCGCGCCTCGTAGAGGGCGACGAGGTGGCGGCAGAATTCCGGGTCGAGCACGCGGGGCAGTTGCAGCACGGGGGCCGGCGTCTCGGCGCCCGCGTGCCGCTCGGGGGGCGGCAGGGCCTCCAGGGTGCGGAGGATGCCGCCGATGCCGCCGAGGTCGGCGACGGCGATCACGCGGAGCTGGGGGTCGAGCAGCAGGACCTGGCCGCGGTAGGTGTCGGCGCCCCCCTCCCCGCCCGGGCGGGAGGCGCCGTAGAGGCGGCTGAGCGCGAGGTCGCCGTCGCGGAAGACGCGCAGGCCCGGGGCGTGGTCGGCCACCGGCGCCGCCCCCTCCCCCAGCCGCCCCGGGCGGGCGTCGCCGGGGTCGGCGGTGACGGCGAAGGCGCAGGCGCGGCGGTCGTCGAGCAGGCCCGCCTCCCGCGCCGCCAGCAGGGCGCGCCAGGCGGCCGCCGCGGGGGGGTGGGCGCCGGCGGAGCCGAGGAAGGCGAGCACGACGTAGCGCCCGGCCACGCTGTCGAAGGCGTAGCGCGGGTTGCCGTCGGTGACGCCGTGGAACCAGGGGGCGAAGTCGCCCGGGGCCAGGCGTGCGGGTTCGGGGCGTGCGGGTTCGGGGCGCGGGGGTTCCGCCCTGGCCGGGCCCGCGGTCTCCGCCGCGCTCACCGGCCGGGCCGATCCGCGATGGGACAGGGGTGCGGCATGACGCTCTTCCTCCGATGGAACGATCCGACGACGGATCGCTACCACAGATTGCTGCCCTGGCGTGCGGCAGGCCAGCCCCGCCGCTACCCCGCGTCGATCGCCGTCAGCCCCGCCGCCAGCGCGGCCCGCAGGTCGGGCAGGGCGAGGGCGACGCAGCCCTCGGTGGGGGCGTGATCGGGGCGGGCGACGTGGAGGAAGATCGCGCTGCCCCGGCCGCGCTCGGCCGGCGCGTCGTTCCAGCCGAGCACGCCGATCACGTCGTACACCGCGTCGTCCCGCCACAGCGCCTCGTGCCGGGCGGGGTGGGGCAGGGTCACGGGGCGGTTGTAGGCGGCGTCGGCGGGGTCGTCGCACCAGCCGTCGGCGGGGCCGAGCGGCTCCACCGGCACGGCGCAGGCCGGCGCCGGGCCGCGGTCGGCGCGGTAGAGCACGCGGCGCAGCGGCAGGAGGGCGCGGGGCGTGGCGCCGTCGCCCTCCCGCTTGTCGGCGCGGAGGCCGCCGCGGCCGGTGGCGCAGCGCCAGCGGTCACGGCCGAGGATCAGGAGGCCCCCTTCGAGGCGGGCGGTGGTCATGCCCGCCGTCATGCCGCCGCGGGGGGCGGGGGCGCAAGGGTTCCCGCCCGCGGGCGCGGCGCCTAGCGTTGCCGGCATGTCCGAACCGCTGCGCGTCCTCGTCATCGGCCAGTCCCCGCGCCCGGAGGTGGAGGCGGAGATCGCGGCGGCCGTGCCGGGCCTGCCGATCCGCCTGGAGGGGGCGCTGGACGGGATGACGCGGGCGGCGATCGCGCGCGACGCCGCGCCGCGCCACCCGGCCGACACGCTGTTCACCGTGCTGCCCTCCGGCGAGGCGACCGAGATCTCCAAGGCGGCCGTGACGGAGCGCCTGGCGGGGCGGCTGGAGGGGGGCGGGCCGGCCCTTCTCCTCTGCACCGGCGCCTTCCCGGGGCTGCCGCGGCGCGCCGGCCTCGTGCTGCCGTCCGAGGTGCTGAACGCGATCGCCGCGGCGCTGCTGCCGGCGGGGCGCCTCGGGCTGTTCGTGCCGGTGCCGGAGCAGGTGGCGGTGCTGGAGGAGGAGCGCGCCCGGCCCGGGCTGGCGGTGCGCGCCCTGCCGCTGCGGCCGCTCTCCGACGCGGCGCGGGTGGCGGCGGCGGCGCGCGAGATGGCGGGGTGGGCGCCGGACCTCGCGGTGCTGGACTGCATGTCCTACACGCGGGCGGACAAGGCGGTGGTGGCGCGGCAGCTGCGATGCCCGGTGCTGCTGTCGATCGAGGTGGCGGCGCGGGTGGGGGCGAGCCTTCTTTAGGGGCGCGCGGGTGGCCCCAAGGGGCGCCGCCCCTTGGAACCCCGCTGGGACCCCGCGGGGGTCCCAGACCCAGCGTTCAGGCTGCCGCGGATACGGTGAGACAAGGTGTCTCCGGCTCCATCGCACCCATCCTGACGGCTCCGGGCGCCTCGGGTCGTGGCCCCGAGGCGTGGGCCTTATCAACAAAATTCTGAAAAATAAGCAGAAAAAGATGATGGAGAGGGGTCCGGGGAGAGGAAGAATTCCTTCTTCCTCTCCCTGGCCACGGAGGGCGGGCGGAGGACCGGCCCCGGGTTGGCACCGCCCCACCCGCCGCCTAGGTTCCGCCCCCACGCACAGCACCGGAGACCGCGCGATGCCCGCTCTCGCCCGGAGGCTTCAGGACGTCCAGCCGTCCGGTTCCACCCGCATGTCCGTCCGCGCGCGCGCGCTGCGGGCCGAGGGGCATCGCGTCCTCTCCCTGACGGTCGGGGAGCCGGACTTCGCCACGCCGCCGCACGCGGTGGAGGCAGCGCACGCGGCGGCGCTGGCGGGGCGCACGAAGTACCCGCCGAACGACGGCTGGCCGGAGCTGAAGGAGGCGGTGCGGCGCAAGTTCCTGCGCGAGAACGGGCTCGACTTCGCCGCCGACGAGGTGATCGTCGGCAACGGCGGCAAGCAGGTCATCCTCGACGCGCTGCTGGCCACCGTGGATCCGGGGGACGAGATCGTCGTGCCCGTGCCGGCCTGGTCGGCCTACGCTGATATCGGGAAGCTGGCCGGCGGGGTGCCGGTTCTCGTGCCGTGCCCGCAGAACAACGGGTTCAAGTTGCGGCCGGAGGATCTGGAGGCGGCGATCACGCCGCGCACGAAGTGGGCCGTGCTGAACTTCCCGAACAATCCCTCCGGCGCGGCGCTGACGCGGGAGGAGGTGGCGGGGCTGACGGCGGTGCTGATGCGGCATCCCCACGTCTGGGTGATGTCGGACGAGATGTACGAGCACATCAGCTACGTCGACACGGGCTTCCACTCCGTCGCGGCGGTGGAGCCGGGGCTGCGCGAGCGGGCGCTGACGGTGTCCGGCGCGTCCAAGACCTACGCGATGACGGGGTGGCGGGTCGGGTTCGGGGGCGGGCCGCGGGCGCTGATCAAGGCGATGACGAACATGCAGAGCCAGACGACGAACGGCATCGCCACCGTCGCCCAGGCCGCCACCATCGCCGCGCTGGACGGGCCGCAGGACGGGGTGGCGGAGCGGCGGCGGATCTATCGCGAGCGGCGCGACCTCGTCGTCTCGATGCTGAACGAGGCGCCGGGTCTGCAGTGCCACCGGCCGGAGGGGGCGTTCTACGTCTACCCGAGCGTCGCCGGGCTGCTCGGCCGCACCACGCCCGGCGGGCGGCGGCTGGAGAGCGACGAGGACGTGGCGGCGGCGCTGCTGGAGGAGGCGCACGTCGCCACCGTCTCCGGCGCGGCCTACGGGATGAGTCCCTACATCCGCCTCTCCTACGCCACCGACACGGAGACGCTGCGCGAGGCGTGCGGGCGCATCGCGGCGTTCTGCCGGGGCCTGGCGTGACGCCCGTCATCCGTCCCGGGCGGGACGCGGACGCGGCGGGGTTCATCGACCTCATCGGCACGGCCTGGGCGGAGTACCCGAACTGCGTGCTCGACGTGGACGGGGAGCTGCCGGAGCTGCGCGCGCTGGCGGGCCACTTCGCGCGCGCGGGCGGGGCCCTGTGGGCGGCCGAGGGGGAGGATGGGGCGATCGTCGGCATGGTCGCGACCCGGCCGCTGCGCGACGACGACGCGGCGTGGGAGATCGGGCGGATGTACGTGGCGCGCGCGGCGCGCGGCACCGGGCTCGCCCACGCGCTGCTGGACCGCGCGGAGGCGCACGCGGTGGCGGGCGGGGCGCGGCGCATGATCCTCTGGACCGACACGCGCTTCGAGGCGGCGCACCGCTTCTACGAGAAGCGCGGCTACGTGCGGGCGGGCTCCATCCGCATCCTCGACGACGTGTCGAAGTCGCTCGAGTTCCGCTACGCCAAGCCGGCGACGGGCGCGGTGGTGGAGGCGCTGGACGCGGCGGCGGCGGCGAGCGCGGAGCGGCGGC
>Ga0325401_1001474_pt1 | contig 19853 bp, 8 predicted proteins | sample PopdelMetagenome_FD_205666 | JGI IMG/M metagenome (GOLD analysis project Ga0325401, IMG submission 205666) | Populus deltoides microbial communities from Bellville, Georgia, United States - Xylem-PdKOR-R2 | ecosystem: Host-associated > Plants > Phyllosphere > Stem > Wood/Secondary xylem | place... | reverse complement strand
AAGTAAATCTTGTTGTAGTATGACGTTGGTGAAGACATTTGTAATCTGATCAATTGTTGAATTATTTCATATTATTATATTTTTATTATAAACTTTATGATATAATTAAGACTTTCTAGAAATTTTTATAGCTGGGTTTTTATCAAAGATTTTGCCAGAAAATTTACTAGCAAAATAAAGGATCTCTTTATAGATTTGATAGTTCTTTGGGAGATAAAGATTAAGAAAATAAATACAAGTTTAAAGAAAAAAAATTTTTGTTTTTAAAACATGTAAACCATTTTTCTTTATGATATAAATGAATGTTTATAAATGTTTAAAATGTTATTTTATAAAATTTAAAAAGATAAATATCATCAATGTATATAATATAGAATTTTAAATATGTATTGAAAGTGTCATTCATAATTCTTTAAAAGTCAAAAGGAGTATTTTTCAGTTTGAATGAACATTTTTTAGTTTGAATGGCATGATATTCTACTCGTATTGGTCAAATAAAATTATGAATGCAATTTTATAATGATTTTTTGAATGAATTGAATTTATTAAAATATTGACTTCACATCAAAGTTTGAAAATAATAATAATAATAACAATAAGTGGAATTCAGTATTTGACATGTAGAAAAATGCCAGCATAATTGTCGAAAGTCCAAGAATTATCAAATTGAACACACTCCTTTGTCAATAAATTGGAACCTTTCTTTTCTGTGACAAACTAAAGAAATAAAGCAGGTGTGAGTTTATTTTATTTAATTTTATCCTTTATTTAGATCAAGGGTGCGTGTAGGTGTATAAGTTTTGATAAAGACAACTCAACACACATGTAATACTAATAATAATAATGTTAACACTATGGAATACAACATCGCGAGCAAGTCAGGAACCAAATATGTGGCAAGCTGCGGCTGGACTAGAGATTGAGTTGAGTTGACTGGAAGAGCCAAAAAAGGAACCTACAACATGTTTTCCTTGGAAGTGAAGAGTTGACGCCATAATATGGGGATCAAATCACCCATTCTTTCTCGCCTTCATCACCATATATTTCTCAAATTGCTTAGACAAGTAAGTATGAATGGAGAATATATATTTCATCACGACTTCCATAACTATTTCAACTCGGACGTGCGCTAGTTGTAATTGGCTCTTGAAAGAATGGCTTCGTTAGGCACAAGGCAGCTTCCAACGCAATATTTAACAAAGATTTTGTTGTGTAGCTAGTGGATCTAGATGATGATGTTTGTTTTTGTATTTTAAAAATATTTTTAAAAAATATTAATTTTTTTTATTTTTTTCTCTGTTTTAAATTAAATTTTTGATATTTTTAAATCGTTTTAATATATTAATATCAAAAATAAATTTTAAAAAATTAAAACAATTATTATTTTGATAATTTCCAAACAAAAATACATTTCAAAAAATAATCGGTACCACAATACCAAACATGCTATTAATAACCCTCCTAACCTAGACTTTTTTAGTGGAAACATTTCAACCTCAAAGTATATATATGTATGTTTGTGTGAAAGTGGCAAGGTCAACGCCAAAATTGAGCGTCATGTGAAATCTTTTATCTGGCCTTTGATTATTAGGAATGTTGAATTTCGAAACTTGAATGGAAGTGGGATCTTGCAAATCTCTCTTGATAAGTGGAGACTATGAATATTGGAAAAAAGAAACTATTATTTAATCCTCAAAGTTACTTTTCATTTTATACCAAATATAAATAAAATCATAGCACAATTAAACATTAGGAATTAGGACCTATCATTTTCCTTTGGTTTTTTGGGCTGGGAGAGATCCAATGGAGACCTGAAGCCAACTTGCATTAATAAGTGAGGCCTGTGATACCAAAAACACATTATCGAATCTATTCATGGGTTGTAAATTTCATATTTAGCACCCTTTTTATACTCCTAATAGGCCGACTGAAGGGGAGAGAGGGGCTCGAATCAGCGCAGCCATTAAGATATTTTCTCTTATTTGGAAACAAACACTTGAATTAAATTTATGACGGCCCACAAAAACCCACTGCACTAATAATCCATCCGTTGTGCATTGTGTAGCTTTATTATTATTATTATTATTATTATTATTAATGTAGGTGTCCTGACTAGTTGACGTGCACCTCGACTAATCCTATAGGTCATGAAGTTAACGATCATGTAAGTCTTCAGTAGCCATGAGGTTTGTGGAACTTGAATTGATGACATCTGGGAAGCAAATTTAGGGTCTGATCAGTTGAGTTACACGCCTCGGGGTTACGTAGCTTTTCATTTTTAAATAGATTGATGCTAGTGATCCTTTTCAATAATAATAATATATTGGACAAATTGTAAAATATCTTCATGAAATTAAGTGAAAAAAATAAATACTCACATGAACGAAAAAAAAATCCCTAATTTTTGTATAAATAAACCCCACATGACTAGGGCTGTGTATATAAGTAAAGAGAGGGGGGAAGAGTCTTAAATATATAGCCTAGGCTCTTCAATTAGTTATTTCCCATACTGGGCAAAAATAGCCCTAACAAAGAACACATCCGCAAAATAAAGCATCGGGACTAAATGGAAAGAAGTACCGAAGTCTATTTGCATTTCTCTTGATTGATTGAAGAAATATAGGTTGGACATGGCAAGAGAGATCTTGTCTCTAACCATCTTGGATAAAGTTGTAGACCCCCTAAGAAATTCTTGGAATTCCCCTTAAGAGTTTCATAAAGTCTCTAATTGAGCCGAAGAACTTAGGGTTACGTCCCTAGTAGTGAGAAGCCCAGCCCTCAGGTTGTTTTGGATGGTCTTCGCCACAAGAATCTCTTGTTTAAGGGTATCCATTTGGTTATAAATAGCTTAAAGAATATTATCATAGGAGCCCAACTAAAGAACAATGCCTTGTATTTGTTTCCTTAGCGATGAATAGGCCACACTGTGGCTCCTCAATTTAGCCTTCACAACAATCTTCTCTTTCTTTAACTACTCGAAGGTAGCCTACTTTGCCATATTTTTGGACATGGCCTTCTTTATATGGTTCTTTTGGTATCCAACATCTTTTGAAATAAGCACACATCATAAAAGTCTGTAAAAAACAAGTGTTATGAACTATGGTCATAAAACCAAGCAACAAGGAGAAATGAGAAAAAGTTTCTTACATTTGTTGTAATCTATTTTTTTACCTCCATTATTATATATATTTTGAAAAGAAAAAACATAAAAAACCAAAAAATTTCTTTTCAATAATTTTAGCCATTTTAATCATTTTCTTCATTTTTTTTATATGTCAAAACATCTAGAAAATCATAAAAAAGCATGCAAAAATATTGGAAAAAAAACAATAAATAGTTGCGGAGGATCGAAAATTTCAATTGGCTATGATTTGAAAACTAGAATAACATTTGGTAAGGGGTTTTAGATCTATCATAGCAATCTTATACAATTCGAACAACATGTAAAGTAGAAATCATAAATTTTCGGTTAGGGTTTATAGAAAATATTTGGGGGAAATGCAAATTAATTATGAATTTACTCATTTGGGTTAGAGTAACTTGTAATGGATGCTAAATTAGTAGGAATTAATAAAGAAAACATGGTAATCCTGAAGGCATTCATGGCCGGCTAAGGGGTGCTAATTGATATATAATAAAATTATGTTTATTTAAGTTATTTGTGATTTATCAGCTCATAATTTTATGTGTAAAATGATTTTAGGTAAGTTTAGATATTTTGTCTAACACGATTGAATTGATTATATTGTTGTGAATTGAAACATTGAGAATGGTTGAAGAACTTAGAGATGAGTGCTGTTATAATTGGTTGATTTTGCATATAAAGTAGAAATTAATAGAAAATATACATTTTTATCTCATTCCACTGTTGTTAGTGTGAATTATAATATATATTTGTGATAAATTAGACGTGTATATGACTATGCTAATATCATAAAAGGTATAATAAATAAGAATTCCTACGATAAACATGTTTTTCTTTAAAATAGTTTTGATTATTTTAAATAAATGATAGTCAGGTGATAAGTTTTAGAAAGTTATATTTAATGATATTCCAATATAAATGACATAGTAATGATTATTTTGAAAGGTGAGAAATTGAATAAAAATGTTCATCTTATTATAAAGTTGTAGAAATGAAAATTGGACAGCTTCATCTCTTAAAGTCCAAATGAGATTGAGGCATGAAAATGATAAAATTTAGGATAAGTTTCTTCATATAAGTCATAGCCCAAGGTGTTATCTTTCCAATGGGTCTTACCTTGCTTAATTTGGTGTTTTAAAACTCCAGATATGAGTTAAAATCTGAGAGGAGATCAAGCTGAAAATTATATTGAACAATTTTGATAAATCACGATAACGGGTAGTTTGAGCACATTAATGACAAAGTAGACTTTTATTTCTTTAGCAAAAATATAGCTTGAAATATTAGATGTCATAAGAAATATGCAATGCTCAAAACTAAATTTTATAACTTTAGTCATAATTAAAATAAGAAATTATGTTTTAAAATGGTCAAGATGGATGATCAGGGTTGGCTTACATTTATTTTGCTTAAGAGTTGTTATAATATAAGAACTAAATTATTGTGATGGTAATAGTGAAATGAGATGTAATGGAATATACTTGTTGTTACAAGAAAAGTCTCGCGAGCCGTGTAATAGTGGAGGGACATGATGAAAGCTTTAACAGCAGGTAGGTGTTTAACACCTTGATTCTTCTGTTTATTAAGTTTTTTTGAAAAATAAAAAAGAAAAAAAGAGGTAAATTAATTGTCAATGTAGAATTTTAATTCATGTAATTATATTGAAGAGAAAGAACTAGCTTCTAAGTAATGAGTAAATGAACTAATTTCTTGGTAATGGGATTAGTGTTTAGTAATGAGCAAATGAATTAGCTTCCAGTTAATGGGACTAGTGCTCACTAATGAGTGCAGGAATTAGCTTTCCAGTAATGGGACTAATGCTTGGTAATGATCAAAAGAATTAACTTCTCGGTAATGGGATTAATGCTTGGTAACGAGCGAAGGAATTAGCTTCCTAGCAATGAGAGTAATGCTCAGTAATAAGCAAAAGAAGTAGCTTTCTCGGTAATAAGACTAGTGCTTGGTGATGAGCGAAGGAATTAGCTTTCCGGTGATGAGAGTGGTGCCTGAAAAATAGGCAGGGAGACTTAATTGCTTGGTGATAGGTTATCTTCCGGATATAAATGATGAAATTAAATACCTGTATGAGTGAACAAATTTCTAGATAAGGGTCGGTAATTCAGAGTTGAAGGTGACTTTAACTTGTATTGTCTAATTAATATTAAATTAGTCTTCAAAAGAAATTATTGATATGGACACAATATAGTTGAAATGAAAGTAAAATTTTAAGGTTGTTTCTTTTGTTTAATTTCATTTATTACGTAACTTCACCTTATTTTATATTGAATTAATTCTAGGTACTTTACATCACTAAGCAGACGAATAGACAAGTATAGGATCTATTTTTTTGTTAAATTTAATGATTATGTAATTCTGTACTTTTTTTGTAATGTCTACTTGGCATGTAAGGAATGAAAATTCCTTTTTGTCTACTAAACTATTTTATGAATTATAGCTCTTTCTTATGATAGAAATATGAATGTATGCAAATGTCTCATGATATTTAATGATAACTTGTATATTTGTTTATGTATTTATATGATAAGCAAACTACCATGATGGAAGTGTTGCAATATAGGATTAAAAGTTTATCTAATTCATTTGATATGAGAATGTTCGAGATGATTGGACGAAGTTCAAGTTGTGTTTTGATGATTTGAGAATAGGTTTTAGTCGATAACTTAGGATCTCCTGGTATAGGGGAGATTATGCCAAAATTTCAGTAAATTTTATTTACAATTGTGATCATATATATATATATATATATATATATATATATATATATATATAATTCACCTAAGAAATGGCTTAATCATAATGAAATTAGGTTTAAATGGTGTGTGAAAATTAGGGTTGGTACATCGTTTCACTTCAAATGAGATGGTGCGTTTTACTTAAAAGGGGAAGAACACGCTGATGAAGATAAGAAGAAAATGGTGTCATTTTATTCATAATCTTTGTATATTTCTGGGCAAAAAATGAATGCATAGATGATTGCTTCTCACACCATTAAGGGCTTGATCCTAATCCAAATTGAATCTTTTGGTTGCACAAAAACAAAAGAAATGTGTTTTCTAACATGTCGGCTACAATCCTCATGCAAGAAATCAAGGTTTAACTCTCAACATCCACTACAGATTTTGAGCCAAACATGCCCCCTCAATTAGCCTTTCTTTAAGACCATCAACCCAACCTTTTTTTATGCAAGATTTAGATCTTTGATCCTCTCTCCATAAATCAAGCAACAAAATATTGGTGGCCAACACTTAATTTCCTTATAAAGATGATGATTTATTTCTTTTCTAAAAGGATTGGTACTCACCTTTAAAAGGCAGTAACAAGTCCAAGCAAGACGGGGGAAGGAGAGTGAAAAAAAAGAAAAAAAAACATTAGAGAGAAGAGATTTGTGAGAAGGAAAGAAAAAAGGACAGAGGGTGGAACAAAAGAAGTTGGTGACAAGAAGAGGAGATAAAAGGTTGAAGCAATAAAAGTTTCTTTTGCTGCTACAAATTCTTTTTTAATTTTTGATTTATGCAAGTTGTCTTTTTTTTTTCCAGCATCTTATAAGAACCATGATCAAATTACCTTATATTCTTCTTTATATTTGTTATATGAATAGTAAAGTGAGGAGATGGTCTCATATCATCACCACCATGAATGTTTTGAGTCTATTGTAATCTTTCAAATCCCATAGTTAAATGTAAGAACATGATACATGGGTTTTGCTAATTTATTGAAGTTTTTCTTTTAGTGTTGATTACTAAAGAACTTATTAAGAGAACTTTGAAAATTTAAGATTATAAGAACACCTCATCTATGGTATGCTAGAGTAATTTAAACTTTTGACGCCTTTTATTTCTTTTATTTTAAATCTAAAGCTGACATCTGCAACATGCAAAAATAAACAAAAACAAATTAGTTCTCGTACTTTGGTCATATATTTTGAATAAAAACAGAAGTGAAAGAATGATTACTCATTAAGATGCATTAGTTTATGATTGTTCTCGTACTTTGGTCATATATTTTGAATATAAATAGAAGTGAAAGAATGATTACTCATTAAGATGCATTAGTTTATGATTCAAGAAAATAAAAGGAGAGTCACCTAGGATCTGTGTTCATAATGTTGATATAGTCATGCATAGGATGGGTAAGAAAACATAGCTTCCTATAAAAGTTGTTGTTCTAATATGGTTTAGAACACCTCGGGTTGAAAGTAAGCAAATGATTGGTAAAAGATTTCTTGGATATTAATTCTCTAGCAAGGATTAGGTGGCACTTGCACCTAAAAAGGATTTGTTTTCTTTTTGAAAAAATCATTTTACCTCTAACCATATTTTTACCTTTTGAAACTTTTTTTTTTTTGTGATAAGTCTTTTGGTTTAGGACCGATATTGAAGTGTTTTTTTTAATAAAGAAAATATACTTCCTTTTAAGGGATCGATGACAAATGTTTTTACAAATTATCAAATCGACATCTCTCATTCTGGGGACCGATGTCAACTTTTTTTACAAGATGATTTAAAAAAAAACTAAAAATGATAATTAGGACAATTAATTACAATTAAAAAAATAAATTTAAGAGAAAACACACAGTAAAAATAACCTTTCATAAGAAAAGATGTTGTAAGGGCGACATCATTTTTCCCTTAAGCATAACTAACTTGAATCTATGAAACCAGTACATATTTTAGGATCCCTAGTTTCCTTTAATTACTAGGTGGTGACTCTCAATCTTCCACGATACATTTTTAGACCTTACCACGATGTCTATCGATATGCAACAACATTGAAGGCCATTTATCCAGTTTAGGCTATATAATGGTAATATCTCTCATCAGACATCATTAAGATGTATGATGGAATGGTGAGGATCCTCTCCTATAATCTCACCACCTCAAGCTAGTCTCTCGAAAGCCTGACCTTCTACTAACAATAGCCTTCATGAGATGCCTCTCTTTATCAGTCAAGGTAAGGAAACTTAAAGGAGCTTAACCAAAGGCAAGGTCAGGAAAAGCATCCTCAAATTCATCTTTCTTAGGGACATCCCAAGTAGATGGCTCATCTATTGCAGCCTTTGCATATAAAGTTAGAAGTTGAGGTAAAGAAAATGCCACCATATGAGCCTTCATAATCGAGGCTGGAACACTAGTCTTCATAGGGGTTGAGAACCTTTTTCTCTTAAAGCAAGTTGCAGTGCTTGCAATAGCTTCCTCAATTGCATCCTTAGGGATGGGGAGTTCATTGATGATAATGGGGTCACCCCCCCATCTCTTTTCTAGTATTGCCTCTACTCAAGATAAGAAACGAAGACCCTTTCGGTGAAATCTCATTTGTTGTTCTTGTTGAAACTTCTCCTTTTTCTTTCGTTGCTAGTCTTGCACAAAAACAAAGTTAGTAGTGAACTTAGATGTAACCAAAAAAAAAAAGACTAAGGAAGCTGCATATTTTGTTATAGGGCCTAGTAGTGTCCTCTAACCATCGTATTGACTTCATACTCAGTTAAGGTCGATGCCAATACAACATATGTTTTCTCCTCATCCGAGTTCAGATGAGGTCTATTGTTGACTTCAGGGGGAGGTACCCTATAATAGTAGGAGCAACCTTAAATATGTTGCATCTCATCTTTAGGGTTGATTGGCATGTTATACCTCACTATCATCCACCTCCCCTTTCATTTTTTGACATGAGAAAGTTTTCCCTATATGGTCCCCTTAATGGCTTATATAGGTATGTTGAAGAAGGTAAAGAACTAATGCATGTTATTGCCACCATCGATGCTAAGAACCAGATGGTAACAGGTCTTAAAGTTATTAATTATAGGCTTAATTCCGACACGCCTAAGAAACATATTGGAGGTGGATAAAATTATCCATATATTAAGGTGTAACTAACCTTAACCTAGTTGATAGTATCTAAAAACTTCCCTTACAAATCTTTGGAGTGGGAAGATGTACCCCAATGCATACATATAGAAGGGGGACTGTATACATGGGTTTGGCAAGTCACTAGACCCTACATCTCTAAGTTCTGTTATGCTCTAAGTCTAAGTACATGTGGGTCTCGCAAGCCACCAAACCCAACATTTCTAGGTGTAACTATGCGTTGAGCCCAAGTACATATGAGTTTGGTAAGCTGTTAGACCTTATATTTTTAGGCTCATTATTTTGTCGGGCCTAGATTGATGTAAAATTGATCTTTCTAGGCTCCTAATTGGGTCACAAGACTTTGTTTGTTTTTTATTGTGACCTTTGACATAAAAAGTTAAGGTCAAAGATACTCATTTCTCTATATCTCTAGGTGTATAAAAGTCTTTAAAATGATCTATTACTTTATCCGTGATTAATGACGTGTATGATATATTTCATCTCTCATTAATGATGTATAAGATATACCTATCCCTTTCAATGCTATCAGGCCAAGATGACATTTCAGCCTCTCATCTCCATAAAAAACCAAGGTTCACGGACTATAAAAACCCTATGAATCCTTTAAAAAGCTCAGGTTCACAATCTTTATTATGTATTACATAAATATTTTCAGAATCTCTTTCTAAAATATCATTGCCTTCTTTTTATTAAAAGTCACCAACTTTACTATCAGAGAGTCCTTAAATCCATCAAAAAAGATTTTTTTAGATACCACTCACTATGACCTACCAGGCACTAGATATTGGTTACTACCTACCTTGGTTAAAGAGAGGCTTGAATCAAGAAATTAATCAATTATAGGACACTTAAACCTTGTCATTATGCAACTTGAATTTTAAAACATCATCACTTCCTTTTTTTTCTTTTCTTTTTTCTAACAAGTCAGTGTCTTTTAATTAGTTTTTGTATATCAAAATTAATTTCCTTCACCATCAATTTTAGATACACTATTAACATGTGTATTCATTCCTTATGTTTGAACCTGAAATAATAACACGAGGAATTTACAAATCGAAACCAACTCCTAAAGGTTACATCAAATGAATGTGATCGTCTTGTTGGTTTGTGTTTGACACGTTACTTCAATAGGTTGAGGAGAGAGGAGAGGAATAAGATGAAGTATCAATCTCAATTAAGGTCTACTGAATCTTATTGATCTCATGGAGATCTAACTTAAGAAGGCTTAATTTGGTCCCCCACGGTGATGCCTCGCGCATGCTGCACGTGCAGCGTCCTTGCTAGCTATATATATATATATGGAGCTAGGCGGAAATTGGGCTGCTACCGATTGCTTTATTAGGTTAGGTGGCTCCACAGTAAACATCAATATAGCATAGACATATATAGATCGTGAATTATTAACCCAAAGATTTTGACACGTTCTCCCGTTTTTTTTTTTTTCTCGTGACAAATACTGTAGTCCTTGCTTGCTGCTGTTTGCTCTCATTGAGCTTCTCCTTTTCTCTGGCTGAGGTTTTCATAGCCTTCTACTTCCAGCTGTGGCACATGACCGTATCACTCTACAGTCCACAATCTACAGGCCACTCTATCAATGAAGAAGCTCTCTCTAGCTGAAAATTTATCTGCATCCTAGCTATAATTGATTACTGTTTGGAATTGGATAACTACTATAAAGAAAAAAAACAAAAAAAACATGTGTACCATCACAAATACCACTGTTTCTGAGCACCATAGGCCACTAACTAGGAGAAATTATTAACTCAAATCATAGAGAGTATAGACAATCAACAGTGCCATAATTGATACCTTCAGTACTGCCTGCTGCTGTATCAACTAAGCCAGTTCAGTGTTGTTTGCCAGTTGAGACACTGTACCGCTACAAAAAAATAAAGCCATTACCAATTTTCCATCCCTCTCTTGACCACCTTGGTTCCATGTCACCTGGCTACTACGTGTTGTCGTTATCATCTTGGAACACTTTCACCGTCGGGTCCATCACCACCTTCATGGTGGCTTTGTCAATGTAAAACCAACAACTACATCTGTAACACATGTTAATTATTAACATGTTCTGCGTTTAATGAACATTTCCATTCTTTGCATCTACCATGTTAGTTAATCAATTGCCATTTTACCAATCTTTTCACCCTCAAAAGAAAATCTAATGATTGGAGGCCGGTGGCAGCCACACTAAATATTTCTCATAAGCTATTTGTAAACACATATAAGATATTATGCAGTACAGTTTAATTAATTATTATAAGCAGCATAAATATTTTAGATGAGTAATAAAAAAAAAAAAACCCGACCCTATAGTATACTTTTAGATGAAGGTTGTGAGATAAATATTTACTTGTTTCAAAATGGATTTGAACATGTGTTGGGCCTCAGGTCAATTTTGCTTAAGATTTTCAGACACAGGTAGGTTCATTCGAATTTGAGAAACCGAAGGCCTAGAGCCAAGCCCGTGAACACCTCTATAGTATAATCTCAAAGCAAACTCTTGGAAATGAAGACCTTACTCAGCAGGGAAGTACGAGATGCCTTTCGAGAAGGGCAGTTGCTCAAAATAAAATCCTAGATGATCAGCTAAACAAATAGTAGTAGATAGCTCAATATATATGGAGCTCTATGCTCTAGTAGAATAAAGTTAAGGCCTCCAATTTGTAATTATTCTTTCATCACATACTAATTATTAGACCAAATATTTAATAAACCACTACTATCACTTCATCTCCCAACTACTTCCACCCAAAATTGACATTACAATTTGTAAATACATAACAAGCTTAGTGAAATGTAGAGGGATGGAGCAATCTTAGAGGGCGAACTAGATAATGCTATAGGTCTACCTTCAGCAAGATTCTGGGCATGATGTTATGAATGCTATGGCTAACCTAGCTAGAGCATTAGTTCCTCAATTATACCATTGATAAAACCTAGAGCCGAATTCCCTTTTATAACTTCACCAAACCCTCATCACTAACTACTAATTTGGGATCGTATATAATTTTGAAAACAATCTTCTTATAGTCGATTTTATAAAAGATCTCTTTCTCGGCCGAGAGTGGAGACTAAATAATAGACAGGCACTGCAGCCAATATACTAAAATCCAAGTCATCATCTTGTTAGGAAGAAATCTTAATTTCCACCATATCTAGATCCTCAGTCCTCTTTGAGGAACGTACTAAAATCAGGATGCAAAATTGCAGCTGCAAGCCATATCCTCCTACATGCAACATCTAGTCCTTGAACATTTTTCCCGTTTAGGGAAAATCTGAATTTACAAATAATGTGCCTACATTTCTAACACTATATATGCAGGCATATGGACTATCTCTGCCATTGACAATGCGTGGTGTATCCAGAAGTTGAGCATATCACTGAATGTAGTTCTTTCTTATACAAGGCTCAAAAAGTACTGAAACTATCAGCATTTGAAATTTCAAAACCCACACAGTGCTTTTAATGCAATAACATGAGATACATCAAAGTCAACAAAACATATAACCCGAAAGACCAATCACATAAAGAAAATCCCAACATTACAATAGCAAAATCTCCCCCTTTTCCTATACCATTAATTATACCCATCCCCTTTTTTTTCCTAAAAAGAAAGTATAAAAGACAAAAATTAAAAAGGAAGAAGAAAGAAATGATCTTCAGTGCCTCAACTGGTATTGATAGAGGACTGAGACATATACCCTCCTAACCCCAACCTAATAACAAGTACGAATACATTAACAAAAAAAGAAAAAGGGACTTGTCATGCATATTTACATACAAATTAAGGTATGACCAACTTACTGGCACTAGCTAGAAAGTTGCACCAAATAGTAGTTGATCCTTTCTTCAACACTGTGTGGTGTAGATGATAATGATGGTGATGATGATATGATTATGATAGCTGAGTTGATGAGAGGGAAGAGGATCCGAGGTTCCTCTCAGTGCAAATAGGATTTCTCAACCTTGAAAATAAAACCAATAGGCTGATCTTGCAGCTGACATGATCTCTCTGATCCAAGCTCCTCTCATCTTTAGGTTCCAACCACACCAATCTTATACCCTTGTTAAGAGAAAGTCTTAATCCATCCCCGATTTGAGTACCATAAACTCCACTACAAACAGAAGTAATAAGAAAAGAGAAAAAAAAAAAAAAAAACTAAGCTAGAAGAAGACATCCAAGGTCACTAACAAAGAGGGAGATAACTGAGATGAAAGAAATGGTTTTTTAGGTATAGCTAGATCAAAGAAGTACTGAGGACCCCATATTAGCTGGATCATGCCATGAACCCACACTATTGGTAGTGTTCCAATACGTTGAAGGATCTGAGAAGGCAACTTGTTCTATCTGATTCTGGCATGGCACATTCCAGTTCCACCTATTTTGATCATGCTCAATTTTCACCCCTTTCATACCAACCCCAGATTCACTATTGCCACTCATTTGCAAGTCCTCAAAGGGGACTGTCAAGTTTTGGTACAGGTTAGGAGCTCTAGTACTCTTTTGTTGGTTGAAGCTAGAGGCAAGCAAAGAAGCCATAGTTGGAGAGGTTGTGTTGGTGGAAGTTGTGGAGGAGCCAAAGAGATTGGAATAACTTGAAAGAAGAGAATTGGAAGTGACCACATCTTGGATTTGCTTAGTAGGGTTAAAACCGTTAGCATCATTAGTACTCATGATTCCTGATGAAAACCCTAATGCAAGAGCATTTAACTGAGGCTGGAGATCATGATACCCAGAAACAGCTGAATACACCCTTGAATTGAACCTACCAGGAAATGGAAGGTCCATCTCTGATGGGTTACTGCTAGTTAACCCGTAAAACAAAGGATTAATATGATTTGAAGTTGGAGAAATATGGTCAATTGGGGTTTGAGGATTAGGATTTGCACTAGAAACTGAATTATTAGCTCCTTCAACGGCTGAGGCTGGTCTCCTGACACGCTTGTTCTTTCTACATCCACCACCAACAGGAACATTCCTTAAAGTTCCACCTCTCGTCCAGTATCTCTTGCAAGCCTTGCAAAAGTGTCTTGGCTGAGATAAGCTGTAGTTGTTATAGTAACAGAACTTGGTGTTTGAGGAGTCACAGCGAGGACACTTGAGAGCTTGCTGCTGCTGCTGTGGTTGTGAAAGTACTTCTTCACTTGGTCTCTCCATTAGTTTACCTGTTGATTCCATCAGGCTTTTCTCATCTGTCTGATTCTGCACCATAGAGAAAGGGAAAGAAAAGAAAAGAAAAGAAAAGAAAGACATCAAGAGTGGTGTTTTTATTAGTGTAAAAATAACATCGCAAGATAGATATATTCTCTTCCAAAAGCTAAGAAACAAAAAATGGGTCATGTTTTGTCTAATAATTGAGAGTGAGAGAGAGAGACAGAGAGAGAGAGGGTGAAGAACCTGTGGCCATTCGTTAGTAGTTGAAGAGATGACAACCATCTTCTCACAGTTGCCTAACATTTCTTCTCACAAAGGAATCGTTGAAACAAAGAGTAAATAGACAGAGCAGGTGGCGACGTGAGTCTTTCTTGATGGGGGTACAAATATTATCACATACAGAGAGAGGGAGGGGGGTGGGGGTGGGGGTGGGGAGAGAGAGAGAGTCTGTGTGTGATTAATTAGCAAACATCAGAATTTGTGTGATTTAGTTAGTCAGAATTTCACGTGATGGGGTCTGGTCTAAAATCGAATTTGGGTAGATTGTTTTTTTTAAGTGAAATTATTAAAAGAGAATGCAAAAGAATATATGGAGGGACATACAATGTATTCAAAATCCAAGAAAAGGACAGGGAGGTAAAGTGGAGCTAGGGATGAATCTTTGAGCTGTTCAAGAAAGAACATTTAACATATGAGAGACTACACATTCCACCATCACTATACGTAACATTCCTTCGTATTAGATAGATAGAAATCCACAGATATACATAGAGGGAATCCCTAGAGCTCAAGACCCAATGCAGTCACACAGCAAATCCCACTTCCACTTTAGTTTCTTGTGTTTTTTATATTTTATATACTGAATGGTATGCTATGTATGTGAACACATACGCCATACAAATTATGGCCAATGGCTTCAACAAGGGAGTACTTATGACGGTGCTCCTAAAAAACAACATCCAATCCATACCAAGATCCAGTGATGCACATATCATATCAATGTACACTAGCTTTTGAATTGGATGGGATGTTAATATACAGCAAATTAAAAGGTTCCAATCAAGCACGATGTGAGTATTTATTCAAAGAGTGGCTTGTTCTTGTTTTCTTTCTTTTTCCCTTTTGTAAGAATGAATGATACATCATGTTTGACATTACAAGCAGATAAGCTACTGTAGTACTATTTTATGGACTTTATTTCATACATAGGAGAATGTATTTACTATATTTTGCACACCTAGTTTAGTACTAATAATATCGTCAAGAATCACCTTGGAAGCATCAAAGGTTGTGAGGCAGTGAGCTATTGGGTGTTGCTACTTTTTGAACGGAAATGAGACTGCCTATTCAACGTTGGGGAGAATGTGAAAACTCCAAGAGAAACAGGACAACAGGGCTCCATGTGGGGAGTCCAAGTTACATCTCAGTCTCAAAGCATAGAAATGGCCATGCTTTATTCCCGAGTGCTAGCTCTTGCATGCTGTGCTTCTAATTCTCTCACCTTATTTTTTGTCTTTAAAAACAAATAAATAGAGAAGCCGTTAACAGTGTCTGTCAGAGAGAGAGAGAGAGAGAGAGAGATGGAAGCATAAGGCGCAGGAGCCATGTGGTGGGCAGCTCAGATACAATGGAAAAAAGAATGGTAAAGCTAAAGCATAGTTTGGGGAACATATGGATTTTGTAGTCTTTCAAGGGATCTTCTCCTCCTCCCTAATATCCCATCATTATTCTTGCGCAGTCCTGATCTTGATTAACTTTGATCTTTGGTAGAGTAATTAAAATATTATATAGTACTGCTCACATTGCTAAATGCTTGATCACTAGCTAGGGTTACTACTTCCACATGATTTTTATTTTTTTTATAATGCTTTCAAGTATGTGGCTGGAGGAAGGCAGGCTGTAATTAAACTTTAGAGAGGTTAACAATAGCAAATTGACATGTTAGGGCAGTTTCCAGATTCGGCTGTCAGTATAGTCTTTTTATTTGCTGGGGAAGAATTAGACAACTAGTTTAACTAGCAGATGCGCGATATCCAGTGGTAGTTCTACGAAGCACGAGTGCGAAATTCAAAGCTCAAGGGCTTGTTTCGAGAAATTATTTACACAATCCTACTATTCATTTAAACCTAAGCAAACCCTAATCATGTTACAAGAATATTTCATAATGTCATTTGGGTATTCCACCATATCAATCAATTGGACAATTTTGGTCTAATTACTTTTTTTTTCTAAATAAAAGAACTATTCATATGATTCAATAACTGATTTGGTTGAAATTGCAATTCTATTAGTGAGTAGAAAAACATGAATATTAGTTGATTTATGTACCCTTGTATGTTAAGGGTACACTCTTCGTTAGTGAGTGGATATAAGCCATTCTTGTATCTCATTTAAACTGAAAAATTAGACTATAATCAATTGATTGAGGATGAGTTGTGTTGAGATTGAGGGGTGGTTGTTTGTTGTAAAAAAAAAATACATAAGAAAGAAGGAAAAATGAAAGAGGGGAAGAGAAAAGTCGATCGTTAGGTTATAAATTAAATATTACTGATATATTTACTGATAAAATTATTCTGTCAGACATTTCATAATTGGTCATTTTGTCGATAAAAAGCATCATGTCACTATATAATTTGCTTATTTAAATCTCATTGTAGTACTGTCCTTAATTTCATTGGTATATACCAAGAAATTATTTATGTTGGTATATTTACAAATGAACTTTATTGTTAGGTTAATCTCATTAATAAAACTATTGGTAAAAGTTACATGTCATCATATTTTTTTGGATTTTTTTATTCATTATTTTTTTCATTGCAATTCCCTTAATATATATCAACAGAATATTTTCGTCGATAAATACTAATAGATATAGTGATAGAAAAGTATGTTAGTAAAGTTCATCGGTCTACCAACGAAAAAAATTTCATTTGTATTTCTGTTTATATTTGCTAAATTTATAGTAGTGCAAGGATCACATATAATTAACTAAAAATGTAATGGTAAATATGGAAATAATCTAAACTAAACTTACAATTTAAGGATCACGTATGTAATAAGTCATTTCATCTAAAATAAAAATGCCATTTGTAAATTCCGGATGCTATAAATATAATTGCAGTATGTTAATCCCATGCATATTAATTAATTACTTTGTAGTAGAGAAGTTTTAAATGCATATATATATATATATATATATATATATATATATATATATATATAACCTTTCAAATCATATAGATTGCTTAATAGTATACAAAACTAACATTATTAATAAATAAATAAGGAGGGGAATTTTTCTCTCACTATTCACTTGACCAATGCTTTTCTTTTATTTGTTTATTTTTTTGAATTTTATTTTTTAAAATTAAATTTTTTTATTTCGATCTCATGATCCAGGTTTCACGTTTGGCAGATTAATTAATATTTTTTTATTAGAATTTTTTTTTAATTTTATCCTTCAACATTTGATTGATTTAGAATTACACTTCATAATTTTTTTTATTTGCTCTCTATGAAGTTATCATGATCTTATTACTCGGATCACAAGTTTAGAGGTTTAACCCGAACCCGAGTTGACTCGGTTTATGTTTTTTTAATCCTTTTCTAATTGATTTTTTTGCAATATCATCTTTAAGCATTGGATTGATTAGAAATTGAGTTTTATAATTTGTTTCAATATGCTTTCTATGAGTTATCTCAATCACATGATACGGGTTACAGGTTTGACAAGTTAACTTAAGTTTACTCAAGTGTTTTTTATTTTTTACTTTTTTTAATTTTTTTTTCAAATCTCATCATTTAATATTAATTTCATTGGAAATTAAGTTTTATATTTGTATTGATTTGCTTTCTATGAAGTTATTTTGATTTCGTGATCCAAATCACGGATTTATTAAGCTAATCCGGGTTGATTTAGATCGATTTAATATGTTTTCGTCTCGATATTTTTTAAAAATAAAATATCTTGATTTTTTATTTAAACTATATTTTTAACAATCATTTAGATTATTTTTAAACTTATCAAATCTACTAAATCATATTAAATTAACCTCCACCCAATTTAGTTTTTTTTCTTACTACTAGCACTTTAGCAATATATTTACATTTTATTTTTTTTACATTAAAAAAAAATTATTTGAACTCCAACGTACATATCACGGACAATGTTCTAATGATTACTATGCATTATTGACAAATTTCTAAGCTCAGCCTCCTTTGAAGACATAAGGTAGGCCCCATCGCTAAGAAATTGAAAGAGTTGTATGATCATGTGAAGGAATTATATCAAGTGAAAAGTTTAATTGATGAGTTTCTATAATTTTACACTATATATACTTAAACACATTTTTTCAAGTTTTTTTTTTTTTTTATAAGCCTAAAGAATGCATCGAAAACACCCAGGGAAACCCAAGGCAAAAAAAAAAGAGATAATGGACAAATCTATTATTAAGTAACTATATTTAAAATATATATATATATATATATATAAAGTGGAATTTTTTGTTAAAATATTTATGGAAAAAATACCATAACAAAGTTCAAAAAAAATTTTGAACATGTTAAATAATTTTTTTTTGACAAAAATAATCAATGTTTAAATTTAACCAAGTTCTACGAGTCTAATTTTATAGGAGATTAGTTGGTTATAATAAACTTAGATTAGAAAAACTGTTAAATTAGACTAAACTAGACTAGACTAGAAAGATATTGTTTTAGAATTTTAATTATTTTTATATTTATTCTTAGATTGTATTTTTTTTATTTAGTTTTGATTTGTTTTTTTCTATATAGGCTAGGTCAGTTTTGATGACATTATAAAAATAGTTAATTTGTTATTTTTAAAGTCAGTTTATAAATTATTAACTTTTCAGAATATATCAAATTTCTTTCTATAATTTTATCTACACTTTAGAGTTGTAATCAATTAATTTTAATTTCTATAAGAAAAAAAATCAGCCATAAATATTTCTTTCATCCCGGAAAAAAAAAAGATGGCATATCATGGATCTATATTCGCTGAAGATCAAATGAATAAAGGACGATTGTGAGAAGTTCGAAACTGAGATACTAAGGACTCATGACAGTTCGTTCGCTATTGTTAAGAAATTAATATAAGTCTATATTTGAAGCTTATATATATATATATAGTTTAAACTTAATCAAAATTAGTTCGGTTAGGTGCACATGCTAGTTCAATTAAGATCGTAAGCTAAATTTGTGAACGAACTGACTTAAAAGCTTGATTGGCCTATAATGGAAAAATAAATGAAACTAAGCTAAACTTTTTTTTTCCTCCATTATTTTCACTTTTTTTTTCCTTTCTGATAATGGCTCTATGGGTCTACGATATGAAAAATAGGTAAAATTTAAATTAAATCACTTACAAGCTCATCAATTAATGTAAATGAGTTAGATTCAGAAATTTGCACGGCTAGATTTAATAGTTTTATGGATGAAAATTTTTATCGATATTCACAGTCATAATCCGTCAGTACGTATATTATCAACAAGTTTATGGAAAGAAACAATCCGTTAAAAAAACTCTTTTCGGTAATTTATTGTTTGTTGGTGAGTCCATTGATAATAAATATACCGATAGATTTACAGACAGATAAATCACGTCAAAAAAATTTGCCCGTTTTATTTCGTTGGTAT
>Ga0325401_1001473_pt1 | contig 19854 bp, 10 predicted proteins | sample PopdelMetagenome_FD_205666 | JGI IMG/M metagenome (GOLD analysis project Ga0325401, IMG submission 205666) | Populus deltoides microbial communities from Bellville, Georgia, United States - Xylem-PdKOR-R2 | ecosystem: Host-associated > Plants > Phyllosphere > Stem > Wood/Secondary xylem | place... | reverse complement strand
CTAAACAGGCAAACAGCCAATTCTGTAATCATATGTTACAACTACATTACATAATTCCATCAATTACTTGGCTGTTATTAAAGCTCAAGCTTGAGTGACTTAACTAATGCACAAGGAAACAATTAGTAACCTTCTTGTAATCCGCTTTGATTTTGTAAAAACAAGTTAGGCTCTAACCTTACCACTCTCTTCTTCCATAGCTTGATCATCCTTTGTACCCAAAAAATGATGATTGCAGTCAACTCCATCTAACCAATTCCTTAAGAGGTCAAACTTCACCTTTTAACTTTTTGCCCCCCCCATGTTGAGCAAATGTGAGCCTAAGCTAACTGACGGGCATCCCAAAATACTTGGATGGACTAGCAGCAGCAGACAAATAAAGCGATGATTCGTTTTTGTCTACGAATAAAAACTGTGTATTGATGACGGTTAACATGGAATCGCTCTTTTCTTCTCATGCAATGCAAACCCTCTTTGTATATAACTAGTATTCATGCACTCAACCCTTCTTAAAGACTCCATTGACAGAACATGTTTGATAGTTGAAGAAACCTCTCTGGCAATTTTCGTTGTCTATTAGTATTGCTTTCAAAATGTGCCTTGTCCTAGTGAATTTGGAATATTCTACCTTGATTTCTCTCCACGCCAACTTCATAAATTCAAGGTTCAAGTAACCATGCAAACGTTGGTTTCGATTCAACACTTCTGTTGGGAGATTGTTAGGTTTAAACTTTTCATAAATTCCTTGGAGTTATAAACTATGTTGTCATTTACTAACATTTCGAGGTGCCAAATAAGAATATTACAAAGCCCAGTTCGTAGTTTCATTAGGAATTTGCACAGGGGTCCTATTCCGGTGTCATGGAAGAAACCTCAGAAAGGTTGGACTAAATTAAACTTCGATGGTTCTTGCAAAGGCACGGCAGGCAAAGCCAGCATTGGAGGTGTCTTCAGGAACCATGAGGCCGAATTCTTACTCGGTTATGCTGAATCCATAGGAGGAACCACCAGCACCATCGCAGAATTAGCTGCGCTCCGAAGAGGCCTAGAGTTGGTGTTAGAAAATGGTTGGAGCAACGTATGGCTTGAAGGAGATTCCAAGTCATTAGTGGATATTATTGTGAAAAGGAAACAGGTTAGATGCAAGGAAGCTCAAAGACAAGTTAGCCACATAAACTTGATAATGCCAGAGCTTCAAAATTGCATTGTGACTCATGTTTTTAGGGAAGGAAACAGAGCTGCCGATAAGTTGGCCCGAATAGGCCATCAGTTGCAGAAGCCTAAGATTTGGAGGCACATTCCTCCTGATGACATTTTGCGGATTGTACATGAAGATGCCAAGGGTAAGATTGTTTTTCGAAGAAGATAAGCCGATTGTAGATATTGTTTAATTTTATGTAATTCTTTGCATTGGACAGACATTCTCATTCCTAAATGTGAAATATTTATTAACAATTGAATTGGAGATTGCGAGGTTTTCCATTTTCTTTCAAGAAGCATAAATCTCAGTCGAAATGATCATACCCATGGGAGCTATGATACTGTTAGCTAGCCTGCATAAGAAAATACTTCAGCAAGGTCTTTATACAAGATCAAGAATCAACAAAATGTCATCATTTATTTTAGGTATAATAAATTAATAGCATAGTTTAGGCTCTTCTTAATAACAAATTGAAAAACTCCATTATTGATATACGGAAATTAGTCGAGTACTTAAGAAGAAGACAAGCATCGTTTGAAAATTAGGCATCTAACTTGTCACATACCTCTCAAAAGTTCAACATCAGGGAGTTATGGCATGAAAATCTCAATATTATGCCCACCTAAAAGGACCAAATAGGCAAATCTTGTTAGAACAAAAATAACCAATATATCAAAAACAACGTAAAATGATTATTTTATCCTTAAATTATATAACATTTCATCTAGTTGATAAGGGTAATGAGGTCTTTTGGCTTTTTAATGAACAGTATAAATACAAAAATATCTTTAAAGACAAAAGAAAAAAGGTTTAAATAGTATCTTTACCATATCACCATACTTATTTTACAATGGATTACAACATTAAAATGAATATTTTTCTCCTCAATCAAATAACATTTGGTTTGGCCTATTGCAATAACATGGTCTTTTTGCTTTTTAATGAATATAAAAATATTAAAATATCCTTAGAGACAGAAAATATGCTTGATGTCTAGGGGTAGTTTTGAATAAACAATCAGATTATTTAAATGCCTTTTAAAGTAAAAAAAAAAAAAAGCCTTTGGTCAATACTATTTTTGACATTCCAAGTTAGCTTTTTTACCCAAATTAATTAATATTAAATTTTAAAAAGTTATTGATACTTGCGTTACAAGTATCAGCACATGGAAGACATCTATGCACTTTGATTGATGCGTGTATTGCCTCTCAATGGTAGAACTTGTCCTTTTCAATTATGTTATTGGATGTAACGTTGTGTCATCTTCCTGCAAATACAATATCTGTTAATGGTTGGTGAGTGGTTTGTCACCGGTCAGTTTTTTGTTTTTTTTTTCTCTCTCCTCCTTCTTAAATTGCATATTGGTCTTCTTAGTTTTTGATATTTCTACTTCGGTAACCTTTCTCTTGATTACTAATTTTTACCCATGGTTTATTTGTAAGAAATTATTTCTTTTCAATTTAGACCTTAAATTCAAATTTATATGTATTATTTTTTTAAAATTTCTCCTTATTCTTTTGATTTTTTTTCCTTAGTCATTTTATAAAAGTCTTATTGGTTTTCAATTTCACCATTCAATCCAAGTTTATCTTGTGTTATTATTTTTAATTTGATCCTCATTCTTTTATTTTTTTTTTTGTTGAAGTTATTTTTCTTTTCAACTTAATCCTCTAATAAAAATTTTGTGTTATTTTTCTTTTAATTTCTTAGTTTTTTCCTTAGTTCTTTTATAGAAGTTTTATTTCTTTTCAATTTAGTAGTTCAATTCTAATTTGTAATGTATTATTTTTTTTCCAGTTTGATCCTTATTTTTTTAATTTATTATTTTTTTCCTTAACTCTTTTATAAAAATTTTATTGGTTTTCAATTTTATTTTTCAATCCAAGTTTGTGGTGTGTTATATTTTTCAATCTGGTCCTTATTCTTTTTTTTTTTATCTTTTTGTTGGAGTTATTTTTCTTTTCAACTTAACCCTCTAATAAAAAATTCTTAATTACCATCCAATTTATTTTTTATTTTGATTTTTATCCTTATTCTTTTAATTACTATTTTTTTAATATTTTAGACCCTTTTATATTGTTGTTTTTTTCCTCATGCTTCATTCTTTAAGGTTTAATTTGCTAGGAATTATGCTTCGTCATTTCTCCATGTAAGATGTTTGTGACCCAGATCATGAGTTTAAAAAATCAGCATAAATTGATATTTTTTTAATTTTATTATTCATTAGTTTTTTTTAAGAAAATTAATTTTATAATTTTATTTTTTTTATTAAATTATCTTGATTCTCATGATATATACTGTAAATTTTCCGGGTAAGCTGAAATATAACTCCTCTTATTAACTAAATTACTTGTCTATAACATCACCTGAAGCTAACTTAGGGGTTTTTTTTGTGTCTCTTTCTTTTTATCCAATTTCGTAACTTACTGATTTTGGATGGAGTCCAGCACCGTCAAACAAGTTTGTTAATATTAATGTTTTTACAATTTAAATTAAAATCTAACCAAAGTGAAGTTTCAAGCTGCCAATTTTCCGATTTAACCCATCAGACCTAGCCTAATTCTATATATAATTATGCTACATGGAGGGTGACAGGTTACAAATGGAGTCCAAATAAAGCAGTGGTGCACATGCAATTGCATGTCATTTATTTGTACTCCAAGCCGCCAGCCAGCATGAGAGCACCAAGGTAGGATCAAAACTCTGTACTACACTAACACGTGTATTGTAACTGTACTCCATTCTACGTGTCTAGTTACTATTTAGACATGTGCATCAAGATTTTCAGATCCCTTGCAATGGAAAGTAAGCTTTGGGAGGGAGAGGCTAAGCATACACCATTGAGTGCAGCGTTGATGAAATTCTCTTGTTAGCTTACTTAGCTATTTTCTCACGATGGCGTGGAATCATTTCACCAGCGCTGCATTCAACCATGTTTTTCCCTCTTCCGGGCATGGTGGTTTTGTATTGTGTATCAAGAGATTGTCGAGAAATTTTGTTGCGTTTTCAAGGACACTGCCATGACAGAGGTGTAACCTAGAGAACCGACCATTATGCGTGGCTTGCATGGTCGGCTAGAATCGTGCTGAGTCCATGCCCTTGCGACTGTTCTTGGTATATGAGAAGGTAAATTCTAGAAAAAAGGCATTCCCTGTTCTTTATTTTTTGTGCTAATATGCTATTTGCAGGCTTATAAATTCAGATTATTTCTGCAATACTTCTGAGAGGGAAGCCAAGAATATTTACACCAATGACAGTGATTCACAGCCTCATTTCCCAGAAAATGCATAACCATTCTTCATTTTCTTTTGCGCAAATCTCAGATCAGTCTCCAAACTATGTGCTGATCTCAGACGGGTCCCCAAACTGTACATTTTCTTAATTGAATCTCCAAAACATTATACATTTCTAAGTCCCCCTAATCTCTGTGTTAATGCTTTTCATCTGAACTGCGTAGATTAAACAATAAAACAGTGCCGTTGAAAGGAAAAATTAAGGTTTTTTCATAAAAAAAGGGAGGAATTTAAAGGGAAGACCCAATTGAAAAATGTATGATACTTTAAAAAAATTCCTTCCAATGAACGCAGATCAACTCAGGACTCCCTGCCGGCTGCCCCTACACAGCAAAGGGTCCAGCGAGCCACAAAGGCAATAAACACTGTCGGACTGTCCGATTGATAGTGGGGTCAAGTATATAGTTGGCCATGTTATTGTTGAGGGCTCATCACGTAGCTGGCCGCGAAGCCTTATTTTCCAGGGCTGATGGTGTTCTTGCTGCCATAATGATGACTTCACATAAATCAGATAAACTTCTTCTTTGCTGTGCTCATTCCCAATTGAAAAGTCCTAAGAAGCTGGAAAAATTGCAAGCAATTTCTTTTTTCTTCACAGGAGAACCACTAACTAGTCTACCACCACTGATCTATTTATTGTTAGAAACTTATAAAAGCATCATGAAACATTGGAATCAGGGATACGAAGGGCCCCATGCTACATACAAATCAAGTCTCTGCGTATTTTTAGTTCATTTTTTTTTTAATTTTTTCGAGACCTGCGTATGCTTTCCACAAGCATGGCAGAGGCTGCAATGCACCACATGATGCCACCACATTATTATCTGTTGGCATGCCAAACTGCTACTACTATAACTACGCGTCTCTTACAGTTGCAAAATGCAATGACTGGTCGGAATTTAGGTTTAATGTCTCAACAAGAAACATCTAAAGATCCCTTTTGGTTATTAGAATATGGTAAGACCCACATTACATGAAATTGAACTAGGTTATGCTACTACTATTACTACGCCTCTCTAACAGTAATCTCGATGTTCATTTATATATCACAACTGCTATAAAATAAATAAATAAATAAAAACAAATGCAGCAAAATTTCCTTACAAAAGCTGCTGTCCTGCTTTCTCAATAAATAATTCAAAACCTGAACCCAACCAACCACTCTGAAATTGCCAAATTCCGAAAAATATTCAAAGGAACGAGCATAAACTAAGATCAAATCACAGAATCCAACTATAAACTACGATCAAATCACTAAATCCCACGTAATTATATGTCATTGCACAATGACAGAAACCTGAATCCTGAAACTGTTAAATTCTGAAACATTAGCAACTCTCACTCAATTCTTACATCAAAGAAAAAATCTTGAAGAAACCTCAGATAGCACGAACATAACCTAAAACCAGATCCCATGAACTAAAATTTCATGCAAACAAATAGGGAAACGCTACAATAAAAGCAGGAAACAAGTACAGAAACAGAAAGTCACTGCAGATATCCTATGTTGTAAGGAAAAAAAAAACACCTTGAAAAGATTGTTTTACACAAATACAATCAGTTCAAAAAGACAACACCTATTTATCAGAGTCCATTACTTGTCAATCTCTCTCTTTCTTGTGACCATAATTCAAGATTTCCTTTTCCTTATCCCAAAATCCTCCTATCCTTTTCTTCATAATTACACCACTTGCCACTCCCACACTCCCATGATAAAAAATCCCTTCTCACTCTCATTCCCTCACTTCACTCTATCTAATAAATCCAAACTTTCTGTCACTTTCCCGAGAAAATCAGGATTTTTCCGGGAAAATTTCCAAACTTTCTCTTTTAATGGAGTCGCTACCGGACCATCTCCGGTGCAAGAGGACAGACGGCCGGCAATGGCGGTGCAACCGGCGGGTGATGGAGGATAAGAAGCTCTGTGAAATTCATCACCTTCAGGGCCGCCATAGGCAGTATAGGAGGAAAGTGCCCGAGACTTTGAAGTTGCAGAGAAAGAAGAGCAAGAAATCATCAGCATCAAGTTCTAATTTTGAAGCCCTAAGTAGGGTTTCTTTGAAAGAGGGCAAATTAGGGAAATTTAAGAAGAAAGGAAAGAAATTGAAGAGGGGAGATTTACAGCTGGATTTGATAAGGATGGTTTTACAGAGAGAAATGGAGAAGAGAAAGAATAAGAAAACGAAAGGGTTTTCAGAGAAAGAGAGTGTTAATAATGGTGAAGGTAATGATAATGTGAATGATTGTAGTGGCAGTGACAGTGAAGAAGAAGGTGAAGGGGAAGAGTTAATGAGAGATTTGCCAAATGGGTTCATGGCAATATCACCTGCCAAGAATTTTGGGAATGGCAATGTGGGTTCTTGTTCTGGTTCACATGTTGACGTTAAGGTTGGAGGGGGTGGTTTCAATGGGGTTAATACTGCTAGAAGATGTTTTAGGTCTAAAAATATTGAGCCAATGCCAGTTGGGAAATTACAGGTTGGTTTTGTTGTTTGTTTGCTATTCGAGTTGTGTTTTGAAAGTTTTTTGTTTGAGTTTTCGATTGATTGGTCTTTGTAGGTTTTGCCAAATAAGAGGGATGCAGTGAGATTGAGGAAGGGGAAGAGGAAGTGCCATTGGTGTAGGAGTGGATCAAGGACATTGATTAGGTGTTTGAGTTGTCGAAAAGAGTTTTATTGCTTGTGTTGCATCAAAGAGCAGTATGTTGTTTTCTCTATATTAATTTGTTTAAATTGGCTTGTATTCTTTGTTGGGTGTCTGATGGCTTATCCCTTTGGAGCTTGTGTGATAAAAGTTGTCATTTTTGTATAGAACATTCATTATAATATGTGGATTGTTAATTAATAATTGTATCCTGGAGGCCAGCTGTTTTCTAGATATATCTCTGGCTTGTGCTCAAAACAGTAACTATAAGCACACATCATGTCTCTCTGATTTCAGCTTAGTGCTCTGTCTTTAGGATTAAACTCTGACTTTTGATTCTTTATTTTTGAAATGAAATTAGGTATTTAGAGACACAAGAAGATGTTAGGATGAAATGTCCAGTGTGTCGTAGAACTTGCAGCTGTAAGGCCTGCTCAGCAATTCAATGTAGGGACATTGAATGTAAGGTCTGACTTCTAATTTTGCCAAGCGAACTAGTGCTTTCATATTTCTTACTGAACCATGTTGTCTCTAAATATATGCAAAAACTATGTTTCAGGACCTGTCCAAGGAGAGAAGTAAAGTTGACAAGGTTCTGCATTTTCATTATTTAATCTGTATGCTTCTTCCTATACTGAAACAAATAAATCAAGATCAGAGCATTGAGATAGAAATAGAAGCAAAAATAAAAGGTAGTCATCGCAGTTAAGCTTGTTGGCATTCTGCAATTAACTTGCAGTTATGATAGCTTATTGTACAATATCAATATAAGTTCATTTTCTAATATCCCTCACTCTGCAATAGGCCTGAAGCCCACAGAAGTTCAAATCCAGCAGGCTGAAATCAGCTGCAATAAGCAATGTTGTTGGTATGTAATCTGATTCTGAAAAAGTTATGATGATTTACCACTGTTTAACATAGCTTATTTAAATTTGTTTTGTTGCTCTCTGGTGCATGATTTGACTTCCGGATCAGCAATAATTGCAAGGCTTCCATAGTGGATTTCCATAGGACCTGCCCTGATTGTTCCTATAGCCTTTGCTTAAGTTGTTGTCAGGATATTTTTCATGGGAGCTTACATGGAAGTGTTAAAGGTCTTTTATGCAAATGCCCAAATGGAAGGAAAGCTTGTATATCTGGCAAGCAACTTTCAGAAATGAAATCACTTTGTGCCACAAAGCTGAGTTATGGCAGCAGATTTCTTGGTTCTACATTCTCACCATGTCAGGGTGCTGTGCATTGTAATGGAAGTATACCTTGTCCCCCTAGAGAGTTTGGTGGTTGTGGTGGTAGCCTTCTTGATTTAAGTTGCATATTCCCCTTAAGTTGGACCAAAGAGCTGGAAGTGAGTGCAGAAGAATTAGTTGGCTGCTACGAGTTGCCAGAAACCTTGGATGCTTGCTCAAGTTGTTCATTATGTGTTGGGTTGGATTGTGAAACAAATGGGATTGAGCAGCTGCTAGAAGCAGCTGCAAGAGAAGATTCTAGCGATAACCTTTTATATTATCCAACCATTATGGATATTCGTGGTGATAACCTTGAACACTTTCAGAAGCACTGGGGCAGAGGTCAACCTGTAATTGTTCGTAATGTGCTTCAGAGTACATCGGATGTGAGCTGGGATCCAATAGTCATGTTCTGCAATTATCTTAAAAATAATGCTGCCAGATCTCAAAATGGGCAAGCTACAGATTGTTTGGACTGGTTTGAGGTTGGTGTTTTCTCTCAGCCCTGTGCTGTGTCAATATGCAGTTTGATTGTTCAAGTGCCTATTATGTTTCCTTCTTAATTGTCGATTATTAGATATTGTCAATATTTTGTACCATGAAACCAGCATATTTTAAAATGATATCAAGGCACTCTTCTACTTCTGGTGAACATATGAGTTATTAGAAGATGAAGTAGTCTCATCTACATTACTTGGTCATTACCTGTTGATTTTTCTGGAGTGGGAATTGAAAATTGAAAATTGGCTAAATTATGAATTTGGGGTGTTTAATGTTATGTACATGCAGATATGAAAAGAAATCTCTGTGCTATATGTTTGAGTTGTAAAAATATTAAGAGGAATAGAAATGTGCTGGTATGATATTTGTTGAAAACAGCAATCCATTGTTTGTGGTTGGAAAGTCCCTTGTCCAATTCTCTGATTTTCAAAAGTTTGATGCTAGGACCTTAAGAAATGTAGCTTCTATCCATGGAAGATTCCTAGATGATGCTACGGAATCTCGGATATTTCTCGGAGTATTTTAGCTTTCTCTTGAGTTTGGCTTCTAACCACTCCAAACAAGCAGAATTTAGCATCCAAGCCTCTTTTTTTTTGGGTGTTATTAAACCTCTCTCTTTTACTTTATCCTCCTTACGGACATTTTCTTTTTCTAGTTGCAAAATGCCAATGTCTTCCTCTTGATTTGACTGTGATTGAAACACTGCTAATAATGGAAAATGTTCATGTACATTCTATTTACTTCATGAAATAAAGTGAAACTGATTTGAACTCTAAGCTCGGCAATGCATTCACCTAAATATAATCTATGTTTCTGGGAACGGCTGAGTGTTTTCCATTTATCTTCTTTTCTTCTTTCTTTTTTTTCCTTCTTCACAATTGGGAGCATTTGCAATTCTGATTTCCTGCTGTGTTTTGCTCCTTTTTTTGAGTCAAGACCACTTCTCTATTTCTCAACTATTTTTCTATGGTATGGCAGGTAGAAATTGGTGTAAAACAGATGTTTATGGGGTCTTTTAAGGGTCTGACAAATGGCAACATATGGCATGAGAAGCTAAAATTGAAGGGTTGGCTTTCTTCTAATTTATTCCAAAAACATTGTCCTGCCCATTACACTGACATCCTTCAGGCTCTACCACTTCCAGAATACATGGACCCCTTCTCTGGTGTTCTAAACATTGCTGCAGAGTTGCCGCTGGAAACCTTGAAGCCTGATCTGGGTCCTTGTCTCTATATATCATATGGAAGTGGTGAGAGTCTTGCACAGGCCGATTCTGTGACAAAATTGCGTTATAATTCATATGATGTGGTATGTCCAGTTCTATTCTTTAGATTTTTCCATAAACTTGAATTTCATTTTACTTTGTGATTTTCTTTTCCTATTTTTTTTTCTTGATTGGCACGACATGTGCAAGATGTATGCACAGTACAGAATTGCTGCTCAAATCATTTTAGAATGCATGCAACATTTTGAGAAGCAAACATCAGAAACTGTTACGCTTCCAAATCTGAAATGAACCATCTCCGTGAATTCTTCTTTATGCAATATGTGTATGTCACAGTGTTCAAGTAATATGTTAGCATTGCGTGTTTTTCTCATTAATGCCTATTTGTAAACTTTTTTTCAAAACAAAAAAAATAACCTATGCTCATATTTAGTTCGAGAAGCACCGTCAATTATTGGTATTATCATCTAGGTGGGTTAGGCAAGGAAAGACCAAGATCACTGTAATTAGTTTTATTCTGGAATTGGTACATGCGGTGACTTGCATTCTTCCTTCTCATTTAGCACCTCTTGAACCTTTAGCTGTCACAGCCCCTTGCTTCTCCCCCCACAATTTAGCATGTTTTGTAATGGTTTCTGCATACTCTTGTTCTGGAGAGTTTCTGAAAAGACATGAAGGTCTTCACCATTCATTTTGTCTTTCTAATTTCAGGTTAATATTTTGGCACATACAACTGATGTCCCTGTATCTACAAAACAGCTTAATTACATAAGAAAGTTGATGACAAAGCACAAGGAACAGAATAAAGAGAGCAGTGAAGCAACTTTAAATGAGGAAAATATTGAAGTGGAATTGCATGATATGTTCAGAGAAGATATGCTAGTAAACAAGAAAGTTGCTAGAATATCTTGGTTCTCTGCTGCAACACATGAAGCTCATGCTTCGAGTCTGAAAGATCGAGAAATGTTTCATGATGGGGGTTCAGATTCTGCTTCTGATTCTGACACTGATACTGATACTGAAGTCTCAAAATTTTTCTTTGGACCTGTTAAAAGTTCAAGGACATCAGATAATCTTAAGTTTTATGGGAAGCACTCAGAGAGCTCCAATCATTTCAGAATGAAAAAACTCTCTGAGTCTTGTGGTGCCCAATGGGATGTCTTTCGTAGACAGGATGTTCCCAAGCTTGCAGAGTACCTTAGAAGGCACTTTAATGAGTTCACTTACACATATGGCTTACAAAAGCATGTAAGTTCGGAATAAGATTTCAGCCTCTATTACCAAGTCGGAGTAGATTGCTGACTAGTCTCTCTCTTGCAGATGGTTCATCCAATACTTGATCAGAATTTCTTTCTTGATGCATCTCATAAAATGAGACTTAAGGAGGAATTCAGTAAGTAACCCATCTATTGTCCCTTTTTTATTAAACGATGACTAATTTGCATCTATGATTATTTCCACCTTGCCTGATGCTTCCAGAAATTGAACCCTGGAGTTTTGAGCAACATGTTGGAGAAGCAGTGATTATTCCTGCTGGATGCCCATACCAAATTAGGAATCTTAAGGTAACATGTGCAACACTATTGAATTAGTTTTCAGAAATGTTGTTTAATCACTGCCCTGATTTTCTTGAATCCTTTGATAACCCATTGTTGGCTTTTTTATTCATTGTAATCGTCTCTATCTAAAGCTCTTTTTACCAAAGTTTCAAATATATTTGTCAAAGTTTCCTAAAGGTTTCTTTCTCATCAACCTTCTACCAATTTTCCCACATTTTTTTAAGCTGACATTGTTTACTAGGAATCTGAAAAGGAGAAAGGGAGATAAAGAGCTTGTAACATACTTGATTTTGTCATTTTCAAATTGATTTATTGTGAAAAATTTATGATTCTGTTTCTCAGGATCTGCATAAACTCCATTTGCAATATTGCTAACTAATTTTATTCATTTGACTTGCCATGTTAATTGCAGTCATGCGTCAGTGTGGTTTTGGACTTCCTCTCACCAGAAAATGTTACTGAATGCATCCAGCTGATTGATGAGTTACGACAACTTCCAGAGAACCATAAAGCCAAAGTAGACAGTTTAGAGGTAAATTACACATTAAGGTTGACGTGTTTCTTCTCCACACCTGTCCATGTGATGAATATGGCTTTACTTCTGTTGCAAAAACCAGGTGAAGAAAATGGCATTGCACAGTATTAGTAGAGCAGTCAAAGAAATTCGTGAGCTTACATGCGCAGAGTAAATCCTCATTGAAATACATGAATTCAGGTCTTTTTATTGTCTTTTATCAGATTGGCGATCATGAAAGAATTCAAGATATCCACACCATTTCATGATTGCTGTGTTACTTTGTGCATGAAATTTATCAAGTTTCAATGGTGTGAATGAGATGCAGTGTCATTATATATTTAAAACAAACATCATCTAGAATGGGAAACATAGCTTGAATATATGTTTAGGAGAATGAAAAAGAGCCTGAATTTGCATGAATAACTATGTTTGTTGCTAATACGTGGGACACCCTTTTATAGAGACATGATATCAAAATTCTTGGGACAGACAAGAATTACGGAATCATGAAACTTCTATATGATAAGCAATCAAAATATTCCGTGTGAGTGGTGTCATTATCGACCTATATTTGAATCCCTTTACACCTACAATGGAAGGTTTTAACTATGGCATAGTGGCTCTGCTTTCATTTTCTAGTGAAGTTCAAAAAGAAAAAAAAAGAATCACTAGCTACATTAGCTACATGCATTAAGAGAAAATGATCAACGTAATATATTGAAGGAGTTTTCGTGAAAATGTTGTTGTGGCATCCAAAGAACTTAATGTTGTCCTGGTTGGGATCTTTGTTGCATCCAGTGTCAAACCAAAAGAAAGAGGTGCTGCCAAACCAACACTGCTTTCTCCAAATCAAACAAATCTGGTGATCCATTCTCAATAAAAACACGGGGTGTCAGTTTTGCTCCTAGCTTTGTCCCATGCAATTATTTCCACCCCTTTTCTTAAACTTCCGGATGGACAGCTGATGTACTGCATCTTACACCAAAAGTCTTCCCAGAAAACCAAATTGATGAGCTTTTATCTTCTATATACTTTTATGTTGACTGACGAGTGCCAATCATGTTTTCTGTGTGTTTGTAAGCATGATAGTGTATCTTCTAACACATACTGAATTATATGTGATGATGTTCTGTGGATATATTCTGAACATGTTATAGCTAGTCTTAGTTATTTGCTTCAAATGGATGTTGAGTTTTTAGTTAGCATGCGTTGCAATACTTTCCTGTCCAGGCAATTTATACATGCTACATGATCCAGGGCCAGCATGGATCTCAACGACTAACTGCAAGGACTAAAAATGGATAGATAATCATAGCAGGGAAGGATCTGACATGGTGGCATTTGAGCTTCTGCTGTTATTTCTAGATGATTGTGCAGGGTATTTTGGTTTCTGCATCAGCATGTTTTTTTGCATCCAGAAATTTTGATAGATTCCTCCTCCTTGGTCATTAAAAAGTTAATTTTATCTCATGGTGCAAAACACCAATTTTTCAGCAACAGCAACAGCTTGTACATGTGTTCATTAAGAATAGCATTTTTTTTCTCCTTGCTGCAACTGCATGTATATATGATAGATCCATTTAGCTTTATATGATGATTAATCCATTTGTTTTTAATAATGATTGATCCTTTCGGGTTTTTTATACAACGTTGAGACAGTTTCTGCGGTCATACTATTATAAATTGACCCCCTATTTTTTTGAAAAATTAGAAAAAAAATCAAAAAAATATATCCAAGAATATTTTCTTTTCGTCTTCCCATTTTTTCTTTTCTCGGTATTTGGATATCCAAGAATCACAATAACTTCACCAAGCTTCAGCAGCAATTCCCAGCAGCAACAGTAGTGTCTTCATGCTAGGATCAGTGTTGGATTTCTTAACAATTTCCTCAGCCCCAGTCTGGATCTTCTCCCAAGCTCTAACTGTCAAACCAGTAAATCTTTGGTGACCAGAAAGTTTTGTTCCCAGGTTTTGGTAACAAGAAGATCTTGGGTCTTAAAGAGGAAGAAAATAAAAAAGACAGGAGGAACAAGAAAGGAGACACGGGGGGGCTTGTTGATTTTTAAATGGGGCTGGAGACAAGAATAGAGAGAAAAAGGAAAAAAAAGGAGGAGACAGAGATTAAAAGACGATACAGAGGGAAACACCAGCGAAAAAGAGAGAGAGAGAGGAGGCAAGTTCCGTAGAGGCCAAGGAGCATCATCTTTCCAGATGGTGGTATGTCTCTCTAGGCCTCTTTGCTATGGTTTGTAGCTATAGAAAGAATAAAGATGATAATTGCTTTCGCATGTAAAGGAGCTCCTTTAACCACCAGGATGCATTTCTTCTCTTTGGAACGTTCACTGTTTAGCTATCACAAGGACATGGGCATATGAACATTGTGTTTAAAGCTACGCTTACCAGAGAGTGCATGCGAACAATTTTTTTTTTGTTTTACATCCCTTCGCAGGCTTAGGAGCTGTCTTTTGAAGACAGTATTTCCTTCTGGTCTCTCTTGGAGAGCTTGCCTGTGATTTGCCGTAGGTTATTTTGAAGCGTAAAAATATAATGATAAAGTGTTACAAGTGTACTTCAAAAAAAAAAAAATTAACTATTCAACATCGTATACAGATAACTGAAAATAAAAATGATTGTTAATATCCAAGAATTAAAACGATGAAAGATGAAATAAAAAAAATTAATGAATAAAACAAAATTAAAAAAAAAATTAGATAGAATACCAGTAAACATGGGTGATAAAATTGAAAAAAATCAAGATTATAAATTCTATGAGAAATTAAAAATAAATTAAAATTTGATAAAAGGGCTAAGATTAAAAATAAAAAATCAAAATATTGACACAAATTCACAAAAGAATCCAAAACAAAAATATAAATCAAGAGAGTGAGGATTAAATCTAAAAAAAATTGAAAAAATCAAAATCAAAATATATTATTTTAAAGTTATGCTCAACCCGATAGGCTGACTTGTGACCTAGTGGACCCGGAGCCTATGCTGACCCGAGTTTCAAAAGAAATTGAAATAGAGTATGAAAAACATTTGATGGTTATACTTAATTCAAAAGAAAAAAATCCTCATAAAAAAATTGAACAAAGCTATATATAAAAAAACATCTATGTAACACGTGTTTTTTTCAAAATGAATAGAAAATCCCATAGAAATTGTAAAAAATAGGAAAAAAACATTTAAGGATGAAACCGAAAAAAATGATCTCATAAAAGGGGCAAATCAAGCAAATATGAATGAATCTTTTAAACTCAAGTGAATCTCTCAGAGCTGCAAACGGTTAAATTCCACACTTGGACTTAACTAAAAACCTCAATATAAAATAAATTTAATATTAAAGGGTGAGATCAATTAATTTAATTTAAAAAATACTTTTAAAAAAAGTAAAATCTAACAAATAGCACAAAAAATCAAGGCAACTTGAAGATTTTGAATGGTTACCGAGTTTGAAGATTTTGAATCTACAAGTGTTTGGTATTGTGGTAGTTTTTGTGGTTGTGATTTGAAAAAAGTTGTTTTATAAAAAATATTTTTGGTTGAGGTTGGTTTTGTATTTATATATGTTTGGTTAATACTGTGGTTGAAATTGAGGTTGAATAAAAAGTAATTTAATGTGTTTGGTTAAAAATGCTTTTCAAATTGAGGTTATAAAGTAACTAGAAAAGATATATATTAATATTGATGTTTTTAATTTAAATATTGTAGATTTAACTACTACTATTACATCATTAAATAAATAATACTTTATATCAAGTATTTTTTTTTATTGTTTCATTAACCTATCTACAATTCCATCACGTATGAAATTCATCCGATAAGAACTACAGTTTCCATGGTTTTTTAATCGTGCAACAAAATCAGGTAAAATATCATCAAAAACAATTGCGATCTCTTTCTAATTTATGTAGTATTATTGAATAATATTTAATACTAATTCTTTTTAGTAAAACATAATTAAAAAAAATTAATTTTTTTTACGGGGTCTGACATAGTCCAACCGAACCCGATCCAGCCATAAATAGTTAAAAGATGTTCTCAGCTGTTCTGCAGAATGAATTAATCCACTCTCTCTGTACTTTAAGTAAACAGTGCAGAGTAAATTAATTCACGCAATGTTCACTTCTCTCCTCTTCCCAATCTCCAGCCAGCGCCGCTAAGCAACCTCGAACATAACCATCTTTCTCTCTATCTCTTGGCTTGGAAATAGCTACCAAAGAAGGATAGGAATCTTCTGGTTTCTCGATCGAATGAAATAACGTATCAAAAGGCCAACCTTATGGATCCAACGAAGAGCCATCAAAAGCGAAGGAACCCCCACCAAGTTCTCAACCAATCCATTCTTTGGGATCAATCTGCACTGCACACTTCAAGGAGTGAACAGTGCAGTGCAGAGTGAATTAACAGGGAGAAGCAGATTGTTTCTGCTTTCAGGTAACCTGTGGTGGAAACGTAAATGACAGTGGGTTCCATGCATAGTAAACAATGTTTTTTTATTTTATTAATTTTGCTTCAAACGCAGAAGAAACCTCCTAAACAAACGGTCTCACCTATCAAAAACTATCACAGTAAGAGCGTGTTTGTCAGTGTAGTTACGGATGCTTTTCAAATAACTTTTCGTCCCAAAATATATACCAATGATGTTTTTTTATTTTTTAAAAATCATTTTTAATATCAGCACATCAAAATGATCCAAAATATACAAACTATATTAAATTTTAATAAAAAAAAATTAAATTAAATTTTTTAGAAACACAACCGCAACCGCATTCCAAAACATTTCCTAAAAATAGAAGATGAAAGAAAAAAAAAAGATGGAAAATAATCACCGCCATGACAGCTGCGGTTGCCTCCCACATCAAATAATCACCGTCATGAAGTGGGTTTATGTGGGATATGCGGGTTTGAAGGAACCTGGAAGGGAGAAAGAAATTGTTTAGGGTTTGTTTTTTATTTAGAAAGTACAGGATTTCTTCAACCTTGCAGATTTGGAGACAGATTGCTTGCAACTTGTTCAGAAAATTAAGCTCTGAATATTATAGAAAAAACCACTCCCTCAAGATGTCCTAAACTTTCTTTATTGATTTATTTTTCAATATCGGTTTTCCTTACCGTAAATAAATTAATTGTAGCTTTTTCTTATTATCTTTTCCAAACATTAATTTTAATTTTTTTAAAATATATAAATTTCGTGTTTCTAAACACTTATTTAAAGACACATGTCATGTTTCATGCCCGGTAGATTAACAAAATGATATATTTTTTTATTAGAAAATAATCTATAATAATTAAGTTAGAATTTTTTAAAAATAAGAGTTTATCTTAATTTTAATAAATAAATAAATTAAAGGGAACAGTAATATATGTTGTATATATAAATCCTAGATGTGAAAACATGATTAATAAAAATATATATATAAAATAATAAGAATAGCTAGGTGTAAACCGATATGCTAATATACTCTAATATGCTAAAATAAGAAATTAAAGTCCTGTAGGATAGAAATAATGAATTGTAAATAGAATTCAAGTTTAAATTTTATAGATAATATGGAGAGTATTGTCTATAATGATAGACAAAAGAAAAGCCTTCTAAAGCTTTTTTTTTATATATTGATTTACTTGATATTTTTTCTTTTTTTTGTTCATTGTTATAATTCTAATTATTATACAATTCATCATATGAGAGTTTTTCTATTATGAATAGAGATATTTTTTTATCATTTTTAAAAAAGTTGACAAACTGGGTGAATATGTAAAGAATATTCTTTCTTTTCCAGCACTTCGACACGTAGAAAAATTGTCACTGTTTGGAAACACGGTGCAAACCTTGTTTTCAAAAAATTAAATTTTTTTTTGTTAAAAATTAGTTTATTTTGTATTTTGAATCATTTTGATATATTAATTTTAAAAATAATTTTTAAAAAATAAAAAGTATTATTTTAATATATTTCAACACTCGATAAAAATCCCAAACTTCTTATCTTTTTCAAGAGACTTGAAGCCGTCAACGTACGCTCCACAGGTGATGAAAACATAAATACCGTATGCTAGGAACCTTCAGCTGCCTCTTACAAGGGATTTCAAGTGATTTTACTTCAACCAACTACCTATTAGTTTGTATGCTTCCATCAAACACGGCAGCCGAAAAGCACCAATATCAGTCTATAGTTTTGTAAATTCGAAGTAAAATTGCTTAAGGATATTAATAAAAGAACTCGTTTCTTTATTTTTTTCATTCTTTATCATATTTTTCTCTCATCTTAATTTTACATCCAAAACTTCAAAATGACTTCATCGGGACTTAGAAACACTTAATAATATTTCAAAGAAATTCATAAGAGATTAGGAAAAATTAGAAAATGAGCTCTCCGTTAAATATTGTTACTAATTAATAGCAAGATATGCAAATTAATTAGGTGAGATGAACAATTAAAGTTGATAATTAATGAGATTCTTTAAACAATAAGATCTCCATTATAATTGTTGAAAACTATAGGACCAAATTGTATTTTTTGTTTGAGTAGTTTACATTTGTTAGAGAATAATATAAATCATATCTTGGAATCTCATTTAACAGCTTAAGTTTTTGGATTGAAATAGTTCTTTAACATGGTATCAGAGTCTTGATAATCAAGCGATCATGAGTTCGAATTTCATCATCTCTATTTATTTTATAAAAATTAAGCATAAGATAATATAAGTTTGTATAAATTTCAAGTTTAAATAGTTTTTATTTGAAGAGATATGTTAAAAAATATTATAAATTATTTATTAAAATCTCATCTAACGGTTTAAGTTTTAGATTCAAAATTAAACGTAACAAAAATGAATTTTTATTTTTTAGTATAGAGAAGATTTTTTTCGTGCAGCATTGGCGATGTCTCCTTGACTTTTAATTCCAGTAATTTCCCTGTGGTTTCATTCGTAAAAGGTAGCAAGGAAGGGGAAAAGGAAAGAGTGGTTGAGTGAGCGGACTTGCTGGCGGGGGACTTTCTTTTCACCTAATTAATTTGCATATCAGACTGAGGAAATATTGTCATATATATATATATATATATATATATATATTTTGGAATTCTGTTGAGTTTTCTCTTTTCGGTTTCATTTGGTGAAATCTGAAAATAACTCAATTTCAACAAGTTTTTACTGTTGTGAATTTCATCATCTATTTTTATTTAATCCACAGATGGTGTAAGAAAGTTCAAGATTTATTACACCAATAAAACAACAAATCTGATAAAAATATCAAATCAGAAATATCATTTTTTTAGAAGATGTTCAAAAATATGGTAGCGTTTATTTTTTAAAATGCATTTTGCTCTGGAATGTATTAAAATAAAATATTTTTAATATTAGCATTTTAAAATAATATAAAAACATAAAAAAATAATTTTTTTAAAATAAAACACTTTTAAAATACAAAATCAAATAAACTCTTTATATTACAGAGTTTATTTGAAATAAAACACTTTTAAATAATACCGAAACTTGTATTTGGAACTTATACTTTGATTCTTACAGATTTTTTTAAATGTTTCATCATTTCCATTATTGATTTTTTGAAGAAAAAATCTAGACATTAATCCTTTATTTTTTTTCAATTCTCACTCTAATTTTTCTGTCAAACTGGAACTCATTATAATTTGAGGTGTTATGGTAATTTTTGTTTTATAAAATATTTTT